>WNGF01000660.1_pt1 | contig 50892 bp, 49 predicted proteins | sample 5400641 | NCBI WGS metagenome assembly WNGF01 (sample SAMN13153371, study PRJNA577476) | soil metagenome | isolation source: 80 cm soil or saprolite under grassland replicate 2 | place: USA:California | collected 2016-06-15 | reverse complement strand
AAGGACCTCATCACCGCCATCCACGGCTACCTCGAACACTACAATCAGGTCCCCACCCGTTTTGTGTGGACCAAGGATGCCGACATGATCCTGGCCAAGATCCATCGTTGTAAACAAGCGTTAGGGACAGCACACTAGAGGATCGACCTGCCCGCGTCCACCATGAGCGTGGCCCCCGTGACATAGGAAGACTCGTCCGAGGCCAGGAACAGGATGGGGAACGCGACCTCGCGCGGCTCCGCCCAGCGGCCGAGGAGATTGTCCGCCTTCCGCTGCGCCCGCAGCTCGGCCTCCGAGACGCCCTGCCCCGCCGCGCGGCGGATGTGATAGGGCGTGATGGTCCCGCCCGGGCACACGGCGTTCACGCGGATGCCGTGCGGCGCCTCCTCGACGGCGAGAGCCCGGCTGAGCCCGAGCACGGCGGCCTTGGTCGTGTCGTACTGGCCCATGCCGGCGCGGCCCATGACGCCGTAGACGGACGAGACATTGACGATGGTGCCGCGTCCCGAGGCACGGAGCGGCGGCAGCGCGGCCTTGCAGCAATAGGCGGTGGCCAGGACGTTCACGCCGATAATGAATTCCCAGTCCTTGGACTCGGCCGCCGCCAGCGGCGTGTAGACGCGCACCCCGGCGACGTTGACCAGCGTGTGCAGCGCCCGGAAGCGCGCGAGGGTCAGGTCCACGACGCGGAGGACCTCGGCCTCGAGGGTGAGATCCGCCACGAGCGTGATGATCGCCGCGCCCGGCGTCGCCTTGCCGATGCCGGCCGCGGCATCGTCGACCGCGGCCTTGTCGGTGTCCACCAGGGCGATCGAGGCCCCCTCTTCGGCGAAGAGCCGCGCTGTCGCCTCCCCGATGCCGCCTCCCCCACCGGTGATGAGGGCGACTCGACCCGCCATGCGCCCCGGCACGGGCGGGCTCAGGCGAGCGTCAACTGGGCGCCCGGCCTCACCACGATCCGCGACATCGCGCCGTCCACCCAGTTCGCCCCCGGCGGCAGCACCACCGAGGTGGACCGCACGAGGAACGATTCCGGATTGCGGCCAGGCGGCGGCGCGCCCCGCTCCTGCAGAGCCCGGGCCGCGCTCATGAGGCGCTTGCGCACCTGGATGATCGCTGCGTCGCTCGTGCCCAGGCGCTCCCGGGTACGGTCGACGATGGAGCCCTGGCTCTCTTGGATCGCCTGGTCCTGGACGCCGAAGCCCGGGATGCCGCAGAACATCTTCGTCCGGTGCGCCTCCCAGTCCATGCCGTAGTCGTTGTCGCGGCTGGCGGCGGTGCGCACGTCGCCGTAGGGCTCGGAGGTCGCGGGCGCGTAGTCGCAGACATGCGCGCCCTTGCCCTCGAGGTGAAGCTGGCGCTCCTCGCCGGTGAGCGGCCGCTCCGGATGCCACGTCACCATCCAGTTGACGACATTGGTGTCGTCCATGGGCACCCAGATGTGCGACTGGACGATCTTCTCGCCGCGATCCGTGGGCGGCATCGTGTGGAAGGGCATGAGGAACTGCGTGATGCGCCAGTAGTGCTGCCCGTCGGGCCAGCTGCGCCGCGCGCCGATGAGCACCCCGTAGTCGGTATCGACCACCTCGAAGCGCGGCGCCCGGTCGGCCGTCTGCACGGCCTCACCGACGCCGAAGCTCGCGCGGTCCAGCTCCCGCGCGACGTCGCCGTCCGTGTGATGGAGCGGGGCATGGAGGAAGGAGATGTGGCTGGAGTCGATGCCGCCCTCCATGGCCTGGAGCCAGTTGCACTCCTGCACGCGCTTGGAGATGAAGGTGTTGCCTTCCGGCAGCAGCGTCCACTCGAGAGCGGGCAGCTGCGGTGGCGGGCTCGCGGGCCCCATGTAGGCCCAGATCACCCCGCCCTGGTCGACGCACGGGTACGCGACGTGCCGAACCTTGGAGGCGAAGCTCGACTCGGCGGGCTCGCAGGGCATCTCGAGACATTGCCCGTCCAGGGCGAACTGCCAGCCGTGATAGACGCAGCGCATCCCCTCGTCCTCGACGCGGCCGAAGTAGAGCGAGGCGAGCCGGTGGGGGCAGAACTCGCCGATGAGCCCGGGCCGGCCCTTCTTCCCGCGATAGACGACCAGGCGCTCGCCCAAGAGCTTGACGCGCTTGACACGCCCGCCGGGCTCGAGCTCACTCGACTGCACGACCGGCATCCAGTAATGGCGCAGGAGCTCGCCCATCGGCGTGCCCGGCCCCGTCCTCGTCAGCAGCTCGTTGTCTTCCTGGCTCAGCATCGCTCCCTACCTCCTCGTGACGGGCTCGACCGTCGCTGGAAGGTTAGCACGGCGATCGCGGAGGGTGCCACCGCGGGCGGCGCTCGGTACTACGTCGGCTTGGCCGCTCTCAGCAGCGCCGCGTTCTCCTCGATCGTGTCCTTGGCGGTGATGGCCCGGAGCACGATCTCGTCGACAGCCCCGCGCCACTTGGCGAGGGCCGGCTGGATCGCCTCGGGGGTCTGCGCCGCCACGCACGTCTCGACGGGCTTCACGCCCATCCGCTCGAAGTGGCTCGCATAGGCCGGTATCGTCGCGTAGCGGGCCCCCTCTTCCCCGAGCCTTTCGCACGCCGCCGCTCCCAGGGCGACGCGGACATAGGCCCAGAGTGGGGGCGGTCTGCGGCCCGCCGCCGCGGCGCCCTCGCGCACCCATCCGGCGGACAGCCGCGCGTGCTCGGGGGTCAGCCAGTTGAAGAGCACGCCGTCGGCGATCTCGCCGGCGAGACGACACATCTTGGGGCCGAGTGCCGCCACGATGAGGCGCGTCGAGAGCTGGGCGCGCAGCTCGCCGATGCCCGTCCGCACGCGGCTGAGCGAATTCGGGTTCGGGCTCCCCACTCCGAGCAGCAGGCGGTCCAGCGGCAGCGCGCTGGCCCGCACGCCCTGCACGATGCTCTCCGGGCCGCGCGTGTGCAGCGGAATGACGCCTATCCCGAGCTCGATGCGCCGTGTCTCACCGGCCGCATGGGCTAGCGCGGCGAGCCCGTCCGTGGCGCCGGGATGGTTGACCCAGAACGAGCCGTAGCCGAGCGCTTCGACCTCCCGCGCCGAGGCGCGGATGACGTCGGGCGGGGTGGCGGCGAACATCGCGAAGCCGTGTGCCATCGTTGTCTCCTCCGGAGGTTCCACGTGTGCGTCGGCAGCCGGTGCTCCCAGGCCGCCACCCTATCACGAACCGGCTCGGCCTCGAGGCCGCCCGCAGGCCATCTTCTCTACGGTCGCAGGATGGACTACCATACCTCGGGAACAGCAGGCGAACAGCAGGGAAACAGCACGGGAGCAGCCCGGCGATCAGCCCGGGCAGCGCCCGGGCCAGGCGGAGGGACATGATGGCTGAGATCGTGGCAGCCGCAATGACAGCGCACGCACCGCTCATCACGGGCAAGCCCGATGTCGGCAGGCCCGAGCAGCGCGACCGCCTCTACGCGGGCTTCCACGAGGCGAGCCGCCGATTGGCCGCCGCGCGCCCGGATCTCCTCGTGATGTTCGTGAACGACCACCTCCAGAACTTCGCCTACAACAACCTGCCCGCCTTCTGCGTCGGCCTCGCGGAGTCCTACGACGCGCCGAGCCCGGGAGGCGCCAGGCTGATGCGCATCGAGCCGCGAAAGATCCGGGGCAATCCCGACTGGGCCATGGCGCTCCTCGAGGCCGGGCTCGCTGGCGGGATCGACTTCGCTTACTCCTACGACATCGAGAGCTGGGACGAGCTGTCGGTTCCGCTCCACTTCCTGATGCCCCAGGGCGAGATCCCCATCGTGACCGTCTACACAAACTGCGCGGCCCCTCCCCTGCCGACGCCGCGACGCTGCCGCGAAGTCGGCGCCTTCGTGGGCGACTTCATCCGGGCCCGGCCGAGCGGCGAGCGCATCGGGCTCGTCGCCACGGGCGGCCTCTCCCACTGGGTGGGCACGCCGAAGACCGGGCGCATCAACCCCGAGTTCGACCAGCGCGTGCTCGATCACGTGGCGCGCGGCGACGTGGAGCCGCTGACCCGCCTCACCCGCGACGAGATCGAGCGGGACGGGGGCAACGGCGGCCAGGAGATCAGGAACTGGATCGCCCTCCTCGGCGCCGTCCCCGGCTGGAAGGGGGACGTGCTCGCCTACGAGGGAGTGCCCGAGTGGATCACGGGCTGCGCCACGGTGTGGGTGCATCCATGATCACGGTCTCGTATCCGCTCAACAAGCTCTTGACGGGGATCGCGCGCCAGCACCTCATGAGAGAGGCTCTCACGGACGAGGAGCTGGCAGGGCACGAGCTGACTCCCGCGGAGCGGGCGGCCCTCAAGGAGGGCGACATCATCAAGCTCTACGAGCTGGGGGCCAACCCGTATCTGATCCGCCGGGTCTTCAGGCGCCGCTTCACGATCTGACCGCTCCGATGGAGCAATTCGGCATCGGCCAGCCGGTGACGCGCGTCGAGGATCGTCGCCCGCCAGCCTGTGCTGGAGGACGTATTAAAGGATGAGCTCCGTCGACGGCCCGACCCTGGTTCGATATCCAGACCCGGCCATCCGGATCGTGGATCCGAGCTTCGCCAGGTACCGGATCGCCAACGCGGCCGTCGAGCGCCTCGCGACCGGGTTCCGCTGGTGCGAAGGCCCCGTCTGGTTCGGGGACGGCCGCTTTCTCCTGTGGAGCGATATCCCGAACAACCGGATCATGAAGTGGGAAGAGGAGACGGGCCAGGTCAGCGTCTTCCGCAAGCCGTCCAACTTCGCCAACGGCAACACGCGAGACCGGCAAGGACGTCTGGTCACCTGCGAGCACGACAGCCGGCGCGTCACGCGAACCGAGTACGACGGCGCCATCACCGTCCTGCTCGACCGCTTCCAGGGCAAGCCGCTCAACTCACCCAACGACGTCGTCGTCAGGTCCGACGACTCCATCTGGTTCACCGACCCGCCCTTCGGCATCCTGAGCAACTACGAAGGGCACACGGCCACACAAGAGCTGCCCACGAGCGTGTACCGCATCGACGGCAAGACCGGCCAGGCGACTGTGGCGACGAGCGACATCCCGCGGCCCAACGGACTGTGCTTCTCGCCCGACGAGAGGCGCCTCTACGTCGTCGTCAGCGGCGCGACCCCGCGGGAGATCCGCGTCTTCGACGTGGTGGACGACGGAACCAGGCTCGCCGGCGGGCGCACGTTCATCGATGCCGGGACCGGCATCCCGGACGGCTTTCGCTGCGACACCGAGGGCAATCTCTGGTGCGGCTTCGGCGGCGGTGACGGGCAGGACGGCGTGGCGATCTTCAACGCCGACGCCACGCTCATCGGCCGGATCCTGCTTCCCGAGCGCTGCGCCAACCTCTGCTTCGGCGGCGTGAAGCGGAACCGGCTCTTCATGGCCAGCAGCCAGTCCCTCTACGCCGTCTACGTCAACGCCCAGGGCGCGACCCTTAGCTGAGCTGCCTGCGCCAGTGCGACGTGGCTAGCCCGGACTATGCGTGAACAGACGCCCACCCTCACCCCGACCCTCTCCCTCTCCGAGGGAGAGGGAGCCGTTTCGATCCCCTCGCCCCCGGGAGGGGGAGAGGGACAGGGTGAGGGGGCGCCTACGACGCGGAGCGCACGTTCGTGAATCACGTCCGCTAGGCGCCGCGCAGCCGCGGATCCAGCGTGTCCCGGAGGGCGTCACCGAGGAGGTTGGTGCCGAACACGGCGAGGCTGATGGCGACGCCAGGGAAGATCACCAGCCACGGTGCCTTGTGCGCGTATTCGGCAGCGGCGATCGACAGCATCCGCCCCCAGGACGGGTAGGGCTCCGGGATCCCGAGACCCAGGAAGGAGAGCGCCGCCTCCACGAGAATGGCCCCGCCGAGTTGAGCCGTGATCAGCACGGTGAACGGGCCGACAGTGTTCGGCAGGACGTGCCGGAGCGCCACTCGCGCGTGGCTGACGCCCATGGCGCGCGCCGCTTCGATGAAGGGGAACTCGCGGATGGCGAGCACGCTCGACCGCACGACCCGCGCGACGCGCGGGATGATCACGACCGAGATGGCCATGATGGTGTTGACGAGCGAGGGCCCGAGGGCGGCGGCCATGACGAGCGCCAGGACCAGGATGGGCAAAGCCTGCATGATGTCCATCAGGCGCTGCGTCACGAGGTCCGTCCACCCGCCGATATAGCCGGACAGGAGCCCGAGCAGGCCGCCCACCACGGCGCCGAGCAGCGTCGACGTCAAGCCGACGAGAAGAGAGATCTGGGAGCCGTACACGACGCGGCTCCAGAGATCGCGGCCGAGGTTGTCGGTGCCCAGCCAGAACTCGGTACTTGGCGGCGCAAGGACCCGGGTCGAGGTCCGTACCGGATTGTGGGTCGCCAGGACCTCGGCGAAGACCGCGGTGAGGATCAAGAGAACGATCAGGAATCCGCCGGCCGCGCCCAGCGGCTTCTTCCGCACGAAGCGCCACAGCGTCCCCGGCCACGCGTGGTCGGCGGGCGGCGCGCCCGGGATCGCGATCTCGATCGCTCTCGTCCCGTTCGCCATCACGCCTTGCCGTACTTGATGCGCGGGTCGAGCCAGCTGTAGAGGAGGTCGACGGTGAGGTTCGACAGCACCACGACCCCAGCGATCAGCATCACGAGGTTCTGGACGATCGGGTAATCACGCCCCTGGATCGCATCCACGAGGTAGCGCGCCACCCCCGGCAGGTTGAAGACCGTCTCCGTGACGATGAGCCCGCCAATGAGGAACGCGAACTCGATGCCGATGAGCGTGATGACCGGCAAGGAGGCGTTCTTGAACGCGTGCCGCCACACGACGAACCGCTCGCGCTGCCCCTTGGCCCACGCCGTTCGGATGTAGTCCTCGCGCAGCACCTCGAGCATGGCCGAGCGGGTGATCCGCATGATCAGGGCGGAGCTGCGGTAGCCCACCGCGACCGCCGGCAGCAGGAACTGGAACAGGTTCGCCCCGAGGTTGTCGAAGGGCGAGACGTAGGTCATCGACGGGATCATGCCGAGCGACCGCACCAGCACGAGGATCACGATCATCGCGAGCCAGAACGAGGGCATGGACAGGCCGGCGAGTGACAGCACGCGAAGGACGTAGTCCACCGGCCGGTCCTGGCGGATGGCGCTGATCACCCCCGTGGGTACGCCCAGCAGAACCGAGAACGCCAGCGCCAGCACGGCCAGCTCCAGGGTCACCGGAAGTCGCGGCTTGATGACCTCCCAGGCAGGAAGGTCGTAGCGGTAGGATTTGCCGAGGTCGCCGCGGAGGAGTTCGCCGAGCCAGCGCGCGTACTGGACGGGGACGGGCTTGTCGATCCCCAGCTCTCCCTCCAGTCGCTTCTTGTCCGCTTGGTCCACATAACCCGCCGACTCGAAGATGATGTCGGTGATGTTGCCGGGCGCCAGGCGCATGAGGACGAAGATGAGGATCGACATGCCAAGCAAGGTGACGCCGGCGATCACGAGACGCTTGATGACGTAGGTGCGCATGGGGAATGCGGCCGGAGGCACCGGCGCTTTCGGTCCGCGCTGCCCTCCAGTTACTTGTCGAGCCAGACGTCCTGGCGGCGGGACACGTTATAGATCGAGTTCTCGTGCACCACCCAGTTCTTCACGTGCGGCCAGTAGACGGCGTACTGCTTGGCCCAGCCCAGGATCGGCCGCGCCCCGTCGGCCTGGAGCTTGCGGTCGATCTCGTTGACGAGCGCGAGGCGCTTGGGTCGGTCCAGAACCTGGGACTGCTCGACCATGAGCCGGTCGATCTCCTCCGAGCAGTAGCCGGAGAAGTTTCGCTGCGACCCACAGCGGTAATTCTCGAAGAGCTGGGCGTCGGGATCGTCGACCCCGACCCCCGTCAGATTGAGGGCGACCTGGTACTCGAGCCGGGTCATCTTGGGATGCCAGACGCCGGTCTCGATCTGCTCGAGCGTCGCCTCGATCCCGACTTGCTGGAGCTGGTCGACCATCCAGCTTGCCGTGTCGACGTAGATGGCGAGCGCACGGGTGGACACCGTGAGCTTGAGCGGATTGCCGGGTCCGAAGCCGGCCTCCGCCAGGAGCTTCCGGGCCTCGGCTCTCTGCCTCACGGCGTCGCCCATCCCGGGCAACTTGGCCACCTCGGCCTGCGGCAGGCCCCAGACCCCCGCCGGCTGGGGCAGCAAGGCTCCGCCGAAGGTCGCGGCGCCCTGTCGCGGCCCCACCAGGTAGGCCTTGCGGTCGAGCGCCAGGTTGATGGCCCGGCGCACCCGGAGGTCCGTGAAGGGCGGCCGCTTGAAGTTGACGAGGACGTTGTCGTTGACGTTGTTGTCCATCTCGACCACGGCGAGCTTCGGGGCGCCAGCCTTGGCGTTCTCCGCATTGGTCTTGTTCCAGCCGCTGCCCGAGACGTCGAGCTGGCCCGACTGGAGCGCCGCGATCTGTGTCGAGCGGTCCCGGACGATCACGAACTTGATCCCGTCGAGGTAGGGACGTCCCTTCACGAAGTAGTCCGGGTTCCTCGCGTACTCGACGTACTCGCCGGGCTTGTTGTCCTTGAGCTTGAACGGGCCGGTGCCGACGCATCGGTTCTTGAACTCGGCCAGGGGGACGTGGGCCGGGTACACGGGCGAGTAGCCTGAGGCCAGCATGAGCAGGAGCGACGGCTGGGACCGCTTGAGCCGGAAGACGACCGTGTACGGCTCCGGCGCCTCGATCGCGTCGATGTTCTCGTACCAGAGCTTTCTCGGGTTCACCCTGAGCTTGGCCTTGGCGTCGGGCGCTCCGCGCACGGCGTCGAAGGTGTACTTGACATCCTGAGACGTGAAGGGCTTGCCGTCGTGCCACCTGACGTCACGGCGGAGGAAGAAGACGAGATTGCGATGGCCGTCCTGCCACGACCATTTCTCGGCCAGCTCCGGAATGAGCGTGTCGACACTTTCCTGCTTCTTCGCGGGATCGAAGTAGACGAGGTTGTTGAAGCACGGGCTGGCCTGCTGGACCGTGGCGACCGTGGACTCCTCGTGGGGAGAGAGGCTCGGCGTCGCGCTGAGTGGCGAGGTGACGAGCACCCCGCCGTACTTTGGCGTCTTGGACGCGTGGGGCAACGGCTGGGGAGTCGGCCCCGTCCGCGGAGTCTGGGCTGTCCCGGGCGCCAGGAGGAGCAGGACGGCTAGCACGGATGCCGCCGGCACGAGCGACCAGAGCGGACGAGCATAGGCCATGGTGACCTCCGATCACGCGGAAGGTTCGACGCCCGGTCGTTAGTGGGGCCGGAGTATAGCCCAGGCTCTCGGTCACGGCAACGACAAGGCCGCGCGACCTGCCCGCGGAGCGCCCTCGGCCGCAGGCGAGGCGCGCTCTCTGTCGTTGGGCCTGCGGCCGAGGGCGTCAGCATGCCTCGACCGCCCGCTATCCGCGAAAGTGGCGGCGGTCCCCCGCCCGGAGCCACAGACGCACCAGGTGCCTGCGCCGCTCAGGCTCGTCGTGGTCCTCGTAGGGGGTCCGGCCGTGGACGATGACGCGGTTGTTCAGGATCTGGATCTGGCCCGGCTCGAGCCAGAGATCGAGCCGATTCGCCGGGTCGCCCAGGAACTCGTCCGAGGCTGAAGTGCTCGGGTAGCAGGAGGAGCGTCGGCACCGGCGCGGCGCGGAGCTCGGCCAGCACCGCATCCAGCTCCCGCGCGCAGTCATCCGGTATCCGGACCAGGTACCGATCGCGCGCGAGCGAGGGTCCCTGCCAGGCGCTGACTTCAGTCACCAGATCCGCCAGCATTGGCGTGGTCAGTTCGGGCATCACGGGCTCCCTCGGTCCTTGTGTCTTCACGGGACCTGCGCCAGAGTATCCGGATGGCACCCCCGCCGCAACACCACGTTGACCGAATGCGGCGGGATCGCGTAATGTCGAGGCCCGATGTCCGCCACGCTCCTCATGCTGCCGCCGCAGACTCCGACGACGCGCCAATGGGCCAAGCGTCTCGCCACCGCGCTTCCGGAGCTCTCCGTGGTCGTCGCCGAGGACGCCGGCGAGGCCGCGCGAGCTGTCGGACAGGCCGACGCCGCGTTCGGAACCATGCCGCCGCGGCTCTTGGCCGATGCGCGTCGGCTCCGCTGGCTCCAGGCGCCCCAGGCGGCGCCGCCGGCCGGATGGTATTACCCCGAGCTGATCGCCCACCCCGCGGTCGTGACCAACTTCCGCGAGATCTACAACGACCACATCGGCGCCCACATCATGGCCTTCGTCCTGGCCTTCGCGCGAGGGCTGCATCGGTACCTGCCCCAGCAGTGGAAGTGCGAGTGGCGCCCAGCGCCGCTCGACGGCGGCGTGGTCCACCTGCCCGAGGCCACCGCGCTCATCGTCGGCGTGGGCGGGATCGGCGCGGAGACCGCACGGCTCGCCGCGGCCTTCGGCATGCGCGTGATCGGCGTGGACGCGCGCCGCCAGGAGGCTCCGCCCGGCGTGGCCGAGCTGCACGGCGCTGCGGCGCTCGACTCCCTGCTGGCGCGCGCCGATTTCGTCATCCTCACCGTGCCCCACACGCCGGCCACGGAAGGCTTCATGGACCGGGCGCGCTTTCAGCGGATGAAGCGCACCGCCTTCTTCATCAACATCGGCCGCGGCAAGACGACGCGGCTCGATGACCTGGCCGCCGCGCTCGGGGCCGGCGAGATCGCGGGCGCGGGTCTCGACGTCTTCGAGCAGGAGCCGCTGCCGGCCGACCACCCCCTGTGGACCATGCCGGGCGTGCTGATCACGCCACACACCGCCGGCCATGGGCCCTATCTCGACGAGCGCCGCTACGAGGTCCTGCTCGACAACAGCCGGCGCTTCCTGGCCGGGCAGCCCCTGCGCAACGTGGTCGACAAATCGAGCTGGTTCTGAGGAGTCCCCAATGCCCGAGTCGATTCCCGCGCCGCTCATCATCGACACGCTGAAGGACACCTTTCGCGCGGCGCGCGCCGCGCTGGCGGCGGAAGTCCTCGAGCCGCCGCGGCACAGCCATCTCGGCTGGATCCTGAGCGTGCCGGACACGCACCAGAAGTCCGTGCTGGCCGCGCTCGACAAGGAAGAGTCCATCCGCGTCGTCACCTGCGCCACGGAGGACGAGGCCACGACCATCGCGGCCGGGCTTCACATCGGCGGCGAGCCGGTGGTGCTGATGATCCAGCACGCGGGTCTCTACGCCTCGATCAACACGCTGCGGGGCGTGGCCATGGACGGCCGCGTCCCCGTCTTCTACATGATCGGGCTCCTGAGCCGCGAGAAGGACAAGGACCCGAAGGAATCGCGACACTCCATGGTCCGCTACTGCGAGCCGCTGCTCGACACCTTCGGCGTCCCGCACGCTCGGCTCGAGGGCCCAAACGACGTGCACCTCATCCCCGAGTACTACCGCCTGAGCCGGTCCCGGCGCGGCCCGGCGGCCGTGCTCGTGGGTCTCGAGACGAGCTGAGCCATGGCCATGAAGCCTGAAGACGTGCTGAGCATCATCGCGTCGGCGCGGGGCAATGCCGTCTGCATCCCGACCATGACCACGGCGCCGGCCTGGCGCGAGATCGCCCCGGATGACCTGTCGGCGACGTGCGTCGGCTTCATGGGCGGCGCCTCCTCGCTCGGCCTCGGCATCGCCCTGGCGCGGCCCGACCGGCGCGTGCTGGTGCTGGACGGCGACGGCTCCCTCCTCATGCAGCTCGGGTCGCTGGCCACGGTGGCGGGCGCCGCTCCGCGCAATCTCGTGCACTTCCTCTTCAAGAACGGCGTCTATCACACCTCCGGCGCTCAGGTGATCCCGGGCGGGCTCACCGTCGACTTCGTGATGATGGCCAAGGCCGCGGGCTATCGCCTCGCCTGCGCCATCCGCGACGTCGAGGAACTCAGGCGACGGCTTCCCGAGCTGCTCACGGCGGAAGGGCCCGTGTTCGTCGAGCTGCACACGGGGCTGGCAGAGAAGACGCCGATGACGGCGCGCGGAGGCGCGCCCTTCCACCAGCAGGTCGAGGATCTGCGCGCCAAGCTCCTCACGCCGCGCGGCCGCTGAATCTTCACCACCTCCGGCCCGCTGAACTATCAATGCAGAAGAGTGTCTCGTCGTGCGGCCCCCTCACCCTGCCCTCTCCCCCGCGGCGGGGGAGAGGGAAGATAACACTCTCGCCACGCTGCTCTCTTCATTCTGATCTCCTCTCCTCCTTCGGGGGCGAGGGATCAAAATGAATCCTTCTCCCTCGGAGAGGGAGAGGGCTGGGTGAGGGTGGCGTTGTCTCGCGTGTAGTCCAGGCCAGGCGCGATGCGACACGAGCCTGCCGACCGCATCCTGATCTGGATCTGCGTGCTGATCGCGGTCAACCAGCTCGGGTTCGGCGGCATCGTGCCGGCCCTGGCGCTCTATGCCCGCTCCTTCGGCGTCCCGCAGTCGGCCATCGGGGTGGCCATCGGCATCTACGGTCTGGCCCGTTTCCTGATCGCCATGCCGGCTGGCCAGCTCGCGGATCGCGCCGGGCGCCGCCCGGCCCTCGCCCTCGGCGGGCTCGTGACGGCCGCCGGCAATCTGCTCTGCGCCTACGCGCCGACCTTCGCGGTGCTCGTGGCCGCTCGCTTCGTGGCCGGCGCGGGCGCCGCGCTCGTGCTCATCGCCGGTCAGATCGTGCTGGCGGACATCACCACGCCGGCGCGGCGCGGGCGAACCATGGCCGTCTATCAGGGCGTCTTTCTCTTCGCCGTCGGCATCGGCCCCTTGCCCGGAGGATTCCTGGCCGAGCGCTACGGGCTTCGCGCGCCCTTTCTCGCCTATGCGGTCGCGGGCGTCGTGGCCGCCGCGCTCGCCTGGCTACGGATTCCGGAGACGAAGGCCGCGCGGGATCCGAGCGACGCGGAGGCGGGATCGCGGCTCCCGCCCTTCGGCGTCCAGGTCCGCCTCTTCGCCGGCCATACCGGCTTCATGCTGGTCAGCCTCGTCAGCTTCATGCACGCCGTCGCCCGGACGGGCGCGCTCTTCAACGTGATCCCCCTGCTGGCGGAGGAGCGACTCGCGCTCACGACGGGTCGGATCGGCTTCGGCCTGGCGCTGGCAAGCCTGGTCGGCCTCGCGCTGATCTATCCCTCGGGCATCCTCGTGGACCGCTTCGGCCGCAAGTCCGTGATCGTGCCGGCCACGCTGGTGTCGGGCATCTCGCTCCTGCTCTTCCTTCTCGCTCCGTCCTACGCCTGGTTCCTGGCCGGCTGCGTGGCCTGGAGCGTGGCCGTCGGCATCAGCGGCGCGGCGCCCGCGGCCTATGCGGCCGATGTGGCGCCGCCCGGCATGAACGCGGCCGCGATGAGCGCCTACCGGATGCTGGCCGATCTCGGCTATGTCGTCGGCCCGATGGCCCTGGGGCTGGCGACCGATCTCCTCGGTGCGGATGCGACGCTGGCCTCGACGGCCGTGCTGCTGGCCGCCGTCGCCCTGCTCTTCGGTCGCTGCGCGCCGGAATCGCACCGGCCCGGCCGGCTCTGATCCTGCGAGAAGCCCGCAGAGCAAAATCAATACGACTGTGCTAGCGTGGGCCGCATTCGGCGCCATCGACACCGTGGGCGGCTGGGGAGGCCTTCACCGTGGAGGGAGCGAGATGAACTACACGCGGATTTCAGCCGACTGCCACCTGGATCTCCCGTGGATGCCGCCCGATCTCTTCACCTCAAACGCCTCGGCGGCGCTCAAGGACCGCATGCCCCATGTCGTCGAAGGGCCGGACGGACCGTACTGGACCTGCAAGAACGGCACGTCCCTCGGCCTGGTCAACGGCGTGGGGCCAGCCGGCCAGAAATACGTGCCCGGCCAGCACCACCGCGTGGACATCATGGCGGCGACCGGTCTCTACGAGGACGGCAAGAAAGGGATTCGCCGCGTCTCGGATCCAGAGCTTCGAGCACGGGACATGGACAGGGACGGTGTCCAGGCCGAGGTGATCTACGGCATCCTCGGGGCCGCCACGCGGCTCCGCGACCACGAGGCGGCGACCGAGATGTTCCGCATCTACAACGACTGGCTGGTGGAGTTCTGCCGCCACGACCCCAACCGCTTCATCGGCCTGGCCTGCCTGCCCTATGGCGACATCGACGCCGCCGTGAAGGAGGTGTACCGCGTCGCGAGGCTCGGCCTGCGCGGCATGGAGCTGTCCTGCTCCTGGGACATGGAGCCCATGTGGCACCCGGTCTGGGAGCCACTCTGGGCGGCCGTGAACGACGTGGGCCTGCCGCTCCACTTCCACACCTTCCCGGCCCTGGATCCGAGCGTGCTCGACCGGGCCCAGGGGCGCGTCCGCCGGGCGGCCTTCTTCACCGTGGTGTCCGCCTTCCAGATGAACCTCGTCAATATCCTGGCGGCGGTGATCGGCAGCGCGGTCCTCGAGCGCTATCCCCGGGTCCGCATCGCCTTCGGCGAGAGCGGCATCGGCTGGGTGCCCTACGCGCTGGACCGGATGGACTTCGAGTGGGAGGACCGCTTCCACGATCTCGGCCTGACGATGAAGCCGAGCGAGTACTGGCGCCGGCAGTGCAAGGCCACGTTCCAGTTCGACCGCATCGGCACCAAGCTCATCGAGGACATGGGCCTCGAGACGCTCATGTGGGGATCCGACTACCCGCACGGCGATGGCGTCTGGCCGGAGTCATCGAAGTACATCGAGGAGCAGTTCGGCCACCTGCCGCCCGAGATGATCCACAAGATGACCTGCGCGAACGCCGGCAAGTTCTACGGCCTCATCGCCTAGCGGCCGGCGGTCGAAGGAGGAGCGAATGAGCCACTATCACGATACGGACGATCTCAAGGTCCTCGGCGAGTTCAAGAAGCTCGCGCCGGCGGAGTTCAAGGGCTTCGTCGAGCTGGACGCGATCGTGGGACGGGAGGACGGCAAGGTCCCGCGCAAGTATCGAGAGCTGATCGCCCTGGCCGTCGCGTGCACCACGCAATGCCCGTACTGCCTGGATGTGCACACCCGGAACGCCAAGCGGGCCGGCGCCACCCGCGAGGAGGTCACGGAGACGGCGCTCATCGCCGCGGCCCTGCGGGCGGGAGCGGCGGTCACGCATGGAGCCCTGGCCCTCAAGCTCTTCGATCAGGCGTAAGGGCGCACGCCTCAAGCTCAGGCGGCCGTGAGGTGCCACTGGCTGCCGGACCTCATGCAGGATTTCAAGACCTGACCCCGCCGGACGTCGCCCGCGTGATCGAGCGGGCGTACGAAGCCTACCTGCAGCAGTTCCGGGAGATCACGGGTCGCGCGGCCCTGCGCCAGCAGCGGCACGACTGGCGTGGCGTACAGCAGGACGCTCGTGACCGGCTCGACCTGCACGGCGCCTTCGTCACGCGGGCGATCGCCGAGCTCCGCGGCGAGCCCGGCGCCGCCGGCAGGAGCAAGACCGTCTGGTCGGAGGCGAAGCGCGCCTATGCCGAGGCCGTCGGAGTCCGGTCGGACTACGAGCTGGCCCAGACGTTCTTCAATTCGGTGACGCGGCGCCTCTTCTCCACCGTCGGCGTCGACCCCGCGGTCGAGTTCACCGACACGGACCTCGACCGGCCGCGCCCACCTTCCTCGAGGCCGGCGTTCACCGCGTATCCCCCGCGCGCGAGCACGGCCGCGCTGGTTGCCGACCTGCTCGGGACCAGGCGGGTGGCGAACCGCCCGATCACCTTCGACGCGGAGCGGATCGCCGCCGTCATCGACACGCGCCGGGCCCAGGCCTGGGACGGCCAGCCGATCGAGGGCGTGGATCTCCTCGACCCGGTCTTCTACCGGAACAAGGGCGCGTACCTGATTGGCCGCATCCGCGACGGTGGACGCCTGTTGCCGCTCGTGATCGCGCTGGTCAGCGAGGACGACCGCGTCGTCGTCGACGCCGTGCTGCTCACCGAGGACGAGGCCAGCATCGTCTTCAGCTTCACCCGCTCCTACTTCCACGTCGAGGTCGATGCGCCGCACGACCTCATCATGTTCCTGAAGTCGATCATGCCGGCCAAGCGCGTGGCCGAGCTGTACATCGCGCTCGGGTACAATCGGCACGGCAAGGCGGAGCTCTTCCGCGACCTGACCCATCACCTGGCCTGCTCCACCGACCGTTTCGAGTTCGCCCCCGGCGACCGCGGCATGGTGATGGTCGTCTTCACCCTGCCCTCGTACGACGTCGTCTTCAAGGTCATCCGCGACCGCTTCGCCTATCCGAAGCAGACGACCCGCCGGCAGGTGCTCGAACGCTACGAGCTCGTGTTCCGGCACGACCGGGCGGGCCGCCTCGTGGACGCGCAGGAGTTCGAGCACCTGGCCTTCCCCCGCCACCGCTTCGCCGACGACCTGCTCGCCGAGCTCCAGGAGGAGACCGCCGATACCGTGACGACCGATGGCGACCGGGTCGTGATCCGGCACCTCTACATCGAGCGGCGCGTGCGCCCGTTGAACCTGTACCTGCGCGAGGCGGATGCGGCGGCCGCCCGCGCGGTCGTCCTCGACTTCGGCCAGACCATCAAGGACCTCGCCGCCACCAACATCTTCCCGGGCGATGTCCTCCTGAAGAACTTCGGTGTTACCCGACATGGGCGGGTCATCTTCTATGACTACGACGAGCTGACGCCGCTCACCGACTGCAACTTCCGCCGCATCCCGGCGCCGCGCACGCACGAAGAGGAGATGGCGGCCGAGCCCTGGTTCTACGTCGGGCCCCACGACATGTTTCCCGAGGAGTTCCTGCCCTTCCTGGGTCTCCACGGCGAGCTGCGGGACATCTTCCTCAAGGCTCACGCGGACCTGTTCGACCCCGACTTCTGGACCCGCCTGCAGGCCCTGCACCGGGCGGGCGAGATCGTCGACATCTTTCCCTATGAGGAGGGTCGCCGCCTCCGCGCCGGCTGATGGGCTTGACTCGGAGCCGTTTCGCACGGATCCTCCCCGAAGATTCCTGGGATGGAGAGGACAGGCCATGCCCCCCGGGACGACGCCGCCCGGGATCCCCACAGGAGAGGTCACACGTCATGAGGACGCTCATCGAAGGCGGGTGGGTGGTCGCGTTCAACGGGACCGGCCACGAGGTCTACGAGCAGGGCAGCGTCGTCTACGAGGACGACCGCATCGTGCACGCCGGAGGGCCGTACGCGGGCGCGGCCGACACATGCCTGTCGGCGCGCGGCAAGCTCGTGTCACCGGGATTCATCAACACCCACGTGCACACGGCCGGCAATGCCGGAGACTACCTGCTGCTCGACATGGCGAAGAACGATTACCGGACGTCGAATTACATGAGCTTCGCCGCGCCCCTCAAGGGCAAGCTGACGCCGCCGCCCCCCGAGGCCGTGGCGGCCCTGCGCACCTTCGTGTTCCTGCACGCGCTCAAGCTGGGCGCCACGACGATCATCGACGTCGGGGGCCAGCGCGGGGACTGGGAGGGATACGTGCGCCTGGTGGACGAGCTGGGCGTGCGCGTCTACGGCAGCCCGCCCTTCCGTGACCGGAACACGTTCACCGACGCGCAGGGGCGCCTCTACTACGACCACGACGCCAGCGTGGGCATCCAGGGACTGAAGGACGCCGTCGCCTTCATCCGCGCCTATGACGGCGCGGCGCAGGGGCGCTTGCGCGGCATGCTGAACCCGTCCCAGGTCGAGACGTGCAGCGAGCCCCTGCTGCGCGCCTGCAAGGAGGCCGCGCGCGAGCTGGACGTGCCCGTGCACACCCACGCGGGCGGCAACCTCATCGAGTTCCAGCGGATCATGGAGGAGTACCGCAAGACCCCGATTCAGTTCCTGGCCGACATCGGCTTCCTCGACGATCGCGCCCTCATCGGCCACGGCGTGTTCACCACCGCGCATCCCTGGAGCCACTACCCGTTCGGAGACGACGTGCGGGTGCTCGCGGAGCGGGGCGCCACCGTGGGGCACTGTCCGTACAAGTACGCCAAGATGGCCATCACGCTCAACTCCTTCCAGCGCTATCTCGACGCCGGCGTGAACCTGGCCCTCGGCACCGACACCTTCCCCATGGACATGCTGGCGGAGCTTCGCTGGGCCTCGATCCTGGCCAAGGTCGCCGACGCGAACTATCAGGCCGGCCAGCCGCGCGACATCTTCAACGCCGCCACCCTGGGCGGCTGCAAGTTCCTGCGCCGCGACGACCTCGGGCGCCTGGCACCGGGCGCCAAGGCCGACATCCTGCTGATCAACCTCGACCACCTCGGCGCCCCGGTCTATGCCGACCCGATCAAGGCGCTGGTGGACGCCGGCTGCGGGCGCGACGTCGACACGGTCATCGTGGACGGCAGGATCCTGATCCAGGGAGGCCGGACCACCCGGCTCGACGAGGCGGAGGTCTACGCGAACGCCCGGCAGGCCACGCAGCGCTTCTGGAGCCACGTGCCCTCGTGGAGATGGGACGGGGCAGGCGTCGAGCGCATCGTGCCGCCGGCCTTTCCCATCCACACGGCATCCGCCCCCCGACCATGATGGGCGGCCCGCCGAGGAGTCCAGCCATGCGAGTCCCGTCGGAGCAGATCCGCAGCCAGCTCGTGTCCGTGCTTGCCGCCTGGGGGATGACGGACGAGCACGCCGGCATCACGGCCGATGTCATGGTCGAGACCGATCTCCGCGGCGTCGACTCCCACGGCATCTCGATGCTGCCGACCTATGATCAGGAGTTCCGTCGCGGTCGGCTCAACATGCGCCCGGTCTTCAAGACCGTGCGCGACGGGCCGGCGACGGCGCTGATCGACGCCGACACCTCGCTCGGCCACCCAGTCTCGGCGCACGCCATGAATCTCGCCGTCGACAAGTGCCTCACCACGGGCGTCGCCGTCGTGTCGGTGTTCAACTCGCATCACTTCGGCGCCGCCGGCTGCTACTCGAAGATGGCGGCGGACCGCGGCGTGATCGGCATGGTCACCTCTGCCACGCGGGGCGTCACCATGGTGCCGACATTCGCGGCCGAGCCGGTGATGGGCACGAATCCGCTCGCGTTCGCCGCGCCGGCCGCGCGCAATCCGCCCTTTCAGCTCGACATGGCGACCACGACCGTCGCCGCCGGGAAGATCAAGGTCCACAAGCTCAACCACAGGCCGCTGCCGCCGGGATGGGTTGTCGACGCGAGCGGCCGGCCGGTGACAGACGCCGAGGACGCGTTCAGCTACGTCTTCGCGAAGCCGGAAGGCGGCATCACCCCGCTCGGGGGCACGCGTGACCTGGGCGGCCACAAGGGCTACGGCCTGGCGGTACTCGTGCACATTCTCGGCGGGACGCTTTCCGGCGGCTCGTTCTCGCCGATCCGCAGGCGCACGCAGCGGGAATCCGATCCGCACAACATCGGCCACTTCTTCCTGGCCATCGATCCCCGCGCCTTCCGCGCCGACGGCGAGTTCGAGCGCGATCTCGACGAGGTGATCGACGTCCTGCACGGCGCCAGGCGGGCGGATCCGGCGCAGCCCGTCCTGGTGGCGGGCGACCCCGAGATGGCGACCCGGAAGGAGCGGCTCGAGCACGGCGTGCCGATCCCGGACGATCTGATGGAGCAGCTCCGGGCGGTGGCCAGGAGCGCCGACGTGCCGTTTCTCCTCGCTCCCTGAGCGCTCGCGTCACTTCCTCTCCCAGGCCTCCAGACACGCGAGCGCGTCGGCGCGCCCCAGGGCCAGGAGGCGCGCCATGGCGTCCCCCTCGAACTCGAGCGGCCGGAGCAGGAGCGGCGACGAGGGCGTCAGGAGCTGGACGTCCACCGCCGCATGGCGAAGCCGGGCCAGCTCCGTGTCGCGGCGGATCTGCTGGATCATGATCAGCTCGAAGCTCTCCTCGAGGGCCCGGCGCATGGTCGTGGGCGAGGCGCCACGCTCCGTCGACGCGTAGCTCATGACGACCACGGCGCGACCCAGCGAGGCGTCCGCCTCGAGCGCCTCGAGGACCGGCGCGCGACCGGTCAAGCCGCCGTCCACCAGGAGCGCACCGTCCACTTCCACGGGCGGGAAGAGGCCGGGCACGGCCGAGGCGGCCATGAGCGCGTCCACCGTGACCGTGCGGTTGTCGAACACCCGCTTCTCGCGGCTGGCGAGATCGGTGGCCGTCACCAGCAGCCGCACCGGGGAGGCCTGGATGCGCTCGAAGTCGAGCGAGGCGGTGATGAGATCCCGGAGCGGTCCCGGATCGAAGAGCGAGCTGGCCTCGTTGAGGACGAAGAGGGTGAGCCAGCCCGGCAGGAAGCCCGCGAAGAACACGGACGCGCGCAGCCGGTAGACCTCTTCGCGTCTGACCGTGCGCCACATGGCCTCGAGCCGGTCGGCCCGTCCGCTGGCGATCATCGCGGCGTTCAGCGCGCCGGCGGAGGAGCCCGCCACGAGCCGGATCGGCAGCCCGCGCTCCACGAAGACCGCGGCCACGCCTGCCTCGTACGCGCCCTTGGCGCCCCCGCCCGAGAGCACCAGGGCCATGGGCGCGTCAGCAGGAGTGCTCGAGGGCGCGCAGGTCGCGGCTGACGACGCCGGCGCCGTCAGCACGGCCAGCATCGCGACACACGCGGCCCGCCGGAAGCGTCCGCGGCGCGACGATCGGGTGCTCGACGACGGGCTCAAGGCCGGCCTCCGCGGGTCCAGGCTCAGATGTCGGCGACGTCCACGGTCTGGCCGGACGAGGCGCTCCGGCTCACGGCGTCGGTGAACTCCATGTAGCGCACGCCGTCCTCGAACGTGGTGCGCGAGATCTTCTCGCGACCCCTGATGGCGTTGACGAACTCCTCCTCGACCCGCCAGCCTATCCGCTTCTCGGCGGGGATCGGGATCTCCCGCAGCTCCTTGTCGCCGCGCCGCCCGCCGGAGACGCGCCTGGCGTCGGCCTCGAGGCGGAGCGTGCCCTCGCTGCCGAAGATCCACACCTCGCTCGCCGGCCCGAGCGCCGTGACCGCGCTGAAGCGGAGGTGGGCGATCCCGCCGCCCCGCAGGGTGCCCAGGATATCGACGTGGTCCGGCACCTTGACGTCCCGCCACGCGCCGCCGGCATCGCGGCGACGCGGCACGGCGATCTCGGTCATCGCCGTCACCCGCTGCACGGGGCCCAGCCAGCGCATCATCGCCTCGTACCAGATACCCATGTTGAGGACATTGTTCCCGCTCAGGGACACGTCCTGCCGCCAGTGCAGCGGCTCCTCAGGATCGACGAAGCGGCCGCCCTGCGTCGTCTGGAGCTCGACGGCGAGCACGTCGCCCACGTAGCCCTCGCCGAGGAGCGAGTGGAGCGTCGCGTCGACCTCGAGGGTCGGGGGTGACGGCACGAGCTGGGCAATCAGGTGCGGCGCCCGGCGTGAAGCCTCCAGCATGCGCCGGCCCTCGGCGGCGTTCATGGCCATGCGCGCCTCGCAGAGGACGTGCTTGCCGTGCTCGAGCGCGGCCAGGGTGGTCTCGCAATGCATGTAGGGCCAGGTCCCGATGCAGACCGCGTCGACGTCGCCGGCCCGAACGACCTCCCGCCAGTCCTCGTGGACCCGCGCGATCCCGCACTCGCGCGCCACGCGCTCGCCCGACTCCTTCGACCGGTTGGCCACCGCCACCAGCTCGATGCCGGGCTGGGCGCGGAGCTTCGGAATGTGATGGCGCCGGGTGTTGTTGCCGGCGCCGACGAAACCCACGCGTATCCTCTCGTTGGTCATGGGGCGGTATGGTAGCACCGCGCGGAGATGTGCGACCTGGCTAGTCCGGATCCTGCGCGACCGGAGGCGCTACCCTCACCCCGGCCCTCTCCCTCCAGAGGGAGAGGGAGTTCTTCTGATCCCCTCGCCCCCGGAGGAGGAGAGAGGGCAGGGTGAGGGGGAGCGTACGAGGACAAAACCGCATTCATGAATAATCCGGCCTGGCTCTCACTCGCGGTAGTCGAGGCCGGCGGCGGCGAACTTCGCCTTGAACGCCGGCCGGCTCAGGAACGCGACGAAGGCCCGCGCCGCCTCGGGCGCGGCGGCTCGGGTCGTCGTCACGGCGCCATACGTGGTGATCTTCTGGAGGTCGCGCGGCAGGGGCCCGACGAGGGCCACGCCTTTCACGGGCAGGATCTCGCTGATCTGGTGCACGCAGAGCTCGGCCTGGCCCGTCGCCACGGCCTCCGCCGCGAAGCCACCCGGCCAGAGCACCGTCTTGTCCTTCACCGCATCGGCGATGCCGAGCCGCTGGAGGACGCCGGCGAAGTGGATCCCGCTCGTGGCCCCTCGCGCCGGGTCGAGGTACACGAGCGATCTGGCTGCCAGCACCGTCCGCTTGAAGGCCTCCGTGGTCGAGATGTCAGGTAGCGCCGCTCCCTCCCGCACGGCGACCCCGATGCCGGTCCGCGCGATATCGGCCCGCGTGTCCGGGACCACGAGCCTCTCCGCGGCGAGCTGCTCGAGCACGGTGTCGGTCACGATGACGACGTCCGCGGGCTCGCCGCGCGCCACCTTCTGGCGCAGCTCGCCCGCCGTCCCGGACCCGAGCGCCACCGTGAGACCCGTCTCCTGATGGAAGGCCTCCGCGAGCTCAGTCACGATGTTCTTCACCGCCCCCGCGCTCAACACCCTGATCTCCGCGGCGTGGGCAGAGCACGCGCAGCCCCACAGCCCCAGCCCCGCGATGACGGCCGCCAGCCACCTCTCCGCCCGTGTCGCTCCCTGGCTCATGGCATCTCCTGGCGCGCGCCGGCGATCGTCCTCATCCAATGAGGCGGCCGCCCATCACGCGGATCTCGTCACCGGTGACGTACGCCGAGGCGTCGGAGGCGAGGAACAGGCATGCGTCGGCGATCTCCTCTGGCCGGCCGAGGCGGCCGAGTGGAATCTGCTTGAGCTGGTCCGGCGAGCCCGGCGGTGCCTGGCGGAACTCGGGGTACCACTCCGCGTAGCGTCGCTCGGTATCCATGCTGCCGGGGACCACCATGTTGGCGCGAATCCCGAATGGGCCCAGCTCCGCCGCGAGGGCGCGCACGAGGCCCAGGAGACCAGTCTTGGCCGCGGTCACCGCGGCCGTGTTGGGCCGCCCGGTGAGGCTCGACTGCCCACCGATCGCGATGATGCTGCCCCGCCTCCGCTCCTTCATCCCGGGCACGAGCGCCCGCGCCAGATAGAACGCCGAGTGGAGGTTCACGCCCAGCACGTGATGCCACTCCTCGAGCGACGTCTCGGTGACGGACGTGTGCGGCCGGATGGCCGCGTTGCAGACGAGCACGTCGATGGCTTCCAGCTCCCGGAGCCCCTGCTTCACCATCGACTCCACCGCCGCCGCATCGGCGATGTCGCCCAGCACCGGGACCACGCGCACGCCGGCCTTCCGACACTCGGCGGCCACGGACTCGAGCTCGTCGCGATTCACGCGCGTGTTCAGCACGAGGTCGGCGCCCTCGGCCGCGAATGCCAGGGCGATGGCGCGGCCGATATTGCGGCTGGCGCCGGTGATGAATGCCGTCTTCCCGCTGAGCCTCATGCGCGGGCGCCGAGCGGTCTCAAGCCGTCCTCGCCCACGGTCGTCGCGAGCCCCTTCACGGCACGATAGTGCCCGGCGACCGCGGCGCCGTCAAGAAGCGCCCGCCGCCTGCCGGGCCCTCCGCCGGCCCTTCCAGTGGACGGAGGGCGGAGAGCGTGGAAAGATGAGGGCATGGGCCTCCGCGAGTATCGCCGCAAGCGTGACTTCAAGCAGACTCCGGAGCCTCCGGGCAAGGTCGCGGCGAAGCGCCGCGCCGGCGAGCGCACGTTCGTCATCCAGAAGCACGCGGCGACGCGACTGCACTACGACTTCCGGCTCGAGCTCGACGGCGTCCTCAAGAGCTGGGCGGTGCCAAAGGGCCCGAGCCTCGACCCTGCCGACAAGCGCCTGGCCATGCGCGTGGAGGACCACCCGCTCGAGTATGGCAGCTTCGAGGGCACCATCCCGAAGGGCGAGTACGGCGGCGGCACCGTCCTCCTGTGGGACCGCGGCACCTGGGACCCGGTGGGCGACCCGCACAAGTCCTACGGGGCGGGCAATCTCAAGTTCACCCTACATGGCGAGAAGCTTCGCGGCGGCTGGGCCCTCATCAAGATCCGCGGGCGGGGCGGACGCGGCGACGAGCGGAGCTGGCTCCTGATCAAGGAGCGCGATCGCTTCGCGCGCCCGGCCCGGGCGGTGAGCGTCGTCGACGCCATGCCGAAGAGCGTGGCGAGTGGACGAACCCTCGAGCAAATCGCCAAGGCCGGGGACCACGTCTGGCACTCGGACCGGGACGCCGACAGTCGCCCGGCCGCGCGCAAGCCGGCCGTGGCGGCGCCTGCCGGGTCGGCGCCCGGGAAGCGCGGTGCGGCTCGCCGGCCCGCCGCTTCCCTCCCGGGGGCGCGCCGCGCGGCCCTGCCGAAGTTCGTCCAGCCCCAGCTCGCCACCCTCGTGAGCCAGGCGCCGGCCGGAGAGGCCTGGCTCCACGAGATGAAGTATGACGGCTATCGGATTCTCGCCCGGCTCGACCACGGCCGTGTTCGTCTTCTGAGCCGGAACGCGCGCGACTGGACGAGTCACTTTCCCACGATCGCCGAGGCGGTGGGACGCCTCCCGGCCGACCAGGCGATGCTCGACGGCGAGGTGGCGGTGCTCTTGCCGGACGGGACCACGAGCTTCCAGGCCCTGCAGAACTTCCTCTCGGGCACGGGCCCCGGGCAGCTCGCGTACATGGTGTTCGACCTGCTGTACCTGAACGGCTGGGATCTCGCCGGCGCGCGGCTCGAGGACCGCAAGGGCGCGCTCCAGCCGCTCGTCGAGTCGGCCGGAGCCCGAGCGGCCCCGGTCCGCTACAGCGATCACGTCGTCGGAGGGGGTCCCGACTTCTTCGCGCATGCCTGCCAGCTCGGGCTCGAAGGCGCGATCTCCAAGCGGCGCGACGCGCCCTATCGCGGCACCCGAGGCGCGGACTGGCTCAAGGTCAAATGCATCAAGCAGCAGGAAGTCGTCGTCGGAGGCTATACGGAGCCGGAGGGATCGCGGATCGGGATCGGCGCGCTGCTCGTGGGCGTCTACGACAGCGGCCAGCTCGTCTATGCGGGCAAGGTCGGCACCGGCTTCAACAACCGCACGCTGCGCGAGCTCGCGAAGCGCCTGGCGCCGCTCGAGCAGGACACCTGCCCGTTCGCGACGCGTCCCGCGGGGGTCGGTCGGGCACACTGGGTGAAGCCCGAGCTGGTCGCTGAGGTGACCTTCGGCGAGTGGACGACTGACGGCAAGATGCGCCACCCGTCCTTTCAGGGACTGCGCGAGGACAAGCCGGCGACCGCGGTAGTCCGTGAGCGTCCGGCGAGCGTCGAGGAAGCGACAGCGACACGCGGCGCTGCGCGACGCGAACCCGTGGCCTCTACACACGGCACGGGGGAGGCGATCGTCGCCGGCGTGCCCCTCACTCATCCCGATCGCATGCTGTATCCGGCGCGGAAGACGACGAAGCGCGACCTGGCGCTCTTCTACGAGTCCATCGCCGAGTGGATCCTGCCGCATCTGAAGGACCGGCCGACGACCCTGGTGCGCTGCCCCGAGGGCGTCGACAAGGAATGCTTCTACCAGAAGCACACGGGGTACTGGGCCCCCGAGGGCGTGCGGCGCCTGAAGATCCAGGAGAAGACGAAGGTCGGGGAGTACCTCGTGGTGGACTCGCTGCCGGCGCTCGTCGGTCTCGTGCAGATCGGTATCCTCGAGATCCACACGTGGAACTCCGTCGTGCAGCGGCTGGAGCGGCCGGACCGCGTCGTCTTCGACCTGGATCCCGGGCCCGGCGTCGAGTGGAAGCGGGTGATCGAGGCCGCGCGGCTCATCCGAGAGCGGCTGCGGGCGCTCAAGCTCGAGAGCTTCGTGAAGAACACGGGGGGCAAGGGCCTGCATGTCGTGGTCCCGCTCTCCCCTGGCGCGAGCTGGGATGAGGGCAGCGCGTTCGCCCGGGCCGTCGCCGAGGGCATCGCCCGCGAGGACCCGCGCGGCTACATCGCCCGCATGGCGAAGGACGAGCGCAAGGGCAGGATCTTCATCGACTACTTGAGAAACGTCCGGGGAGCGACCAGCGTGGCCGCCTACTCCACCCGCGCGAAGCCGCAGGCGCCCGTCTCGGTGCCGCTCGACTGGGACGAGCTCTCCCCTCGCGTCGGACCCGACCACTACACGATCGCCAATCTCCCGCGACGGCTGGCCGGCCTCAAGGCCGATCCGTGGGCCGGTTACTGGACGGCGCGGCAGAAGCTGCCGGCGGCCGGGGCCCCCGAGCGCCGCAAGCTCGCCGCAGCGAGCCCCGCGTGAGACGGATCTTTCTGCTCTCGCCCGCCCACTGCGGCGGGGAGCGCGCGCTGCTCGTCCTGAGCAACCGCGCCCGTTTCGATCTCGCGCGCCGGCTTCGCACGGCGCCCGGCGCGCCCCTGGGAGAAGTCTTCTCGTTCCTCAGCGGCCTCTATTTCCGCGGGAAGCTCACGTACGCTCGGACTTTCGCGCGGCCGCCCGCCGGGCTCCCCGGCATCTACGTGATCACTCCCACCGACGGGCTCGAGCTGGCGGAGGCGGCCGTCGACCTCACGCGGCTGCGGCGGTTCGCGCGCGTGGACATCCGCGCGGACGATCCACGATACCGTCGCCCGCTCCTGCGTCATGCCCGGCTTCTGGCGGATGCGGCGGGCCCGGATTGCGAGGTGGTGCTGCTGGGCAGCATCGCCACGGGAAAGTATCTCGACCCGTTGCTCGAAGTGCTTGGGGAGCGCCTGCGGTTCCCGTTGGAGTTCGTGGGGCGCGGCGACATGAGCCGCGGCGGGCTCTTGCTTCGCCATGCCAGAGCAGGCACCGAGCTCGACTACGTCCCCGTCAGCGGCGCCGCGCGCCGCGGCGCGCGCCCGGCCCGGCTCTTGCCGGTCCGCTGAGGGCCGCGCGCTCGCTCCTTGGCGGGCCGAGAGCGCCGCTCAGGTCTCGCTCCGCCGAACACGTCGAAGCCACGAACGGCAAGCTCGCGCTCCAGGCCACCTTCACGGAGCGCGGCCTGGGTGGCCGGATCGGCGACGGCCGCCTCGAGCGTGTTCTCGATGCGAAGAAGCACGCGGTGCGAGCCGCCGAGACCCGCCTCCTCGAGGATACGAGCGGCCCCGTCGACCAGATGGGCGAGAGCGGCGTGGTGCTCCCTGGCGGCCCTGGGAAGGGCATCGGCAGCCTTGGTGCGGCCGAGCTGGGCCGCTCGCATGCGGTCGGCCGTGGTGATCAGCTTCTCGATGGTCGGCCGCTCCTCGCGCGCGAGCCGGTTGACGATCCAGACGGGAATAGTCGGGCGCTTGAGCTTCCTGATGCGGGAAGCGACCGCGCCCTGGCCGCCCTTGTCGAGACGAGACGCCAGCGCCCGGCGCGCCCGGCTGAACTCTCGCGGCGGCACGGCCGAAAGCTCCGCCAACGCCTGCCGGGCGGTCGTCGCGGACGGCCTCCCCGGCCCTGGCGCGCGCCGCGTCCGACTCAACCCTTTATGAGCCATGCTCGTATCAGGCGCCGCAACAGCTCGTCACCTTCTTCTTCTCCTCCTCGGTCAAGGTGCTGCGTGCGTCGCACGGCTCCTGACCTCGCTCACTCCGAGCTCGAGACTCCAGACGACACGGTACGATGGGATGCTACCACCACCGAGGGCACGCCGTGCCCGAGGCCGTCACACGCCCGGCATCGCCTCCGGCCTCTGCGGATCGCCCGGCGCCCCTGGCGCAGAACGCCATGTTAGTGTAATGGCCCTCGGATCCCGAGCACGACTGGGGCCGACGCCCGGAATGCGCAAGACTTCACCGGCTGAGGAGTGCCATGCGGCACACGAGGACGCGCGCAACCGACACGTCGATCTTGCCCACATGAGGACCCCATGACACGACGCCCCCTCCTGCCGCTCGCTGTCGGCCTGGCCGTGCTTGCCTCGGCCCTGATCCCCGCCGGGCTTCTTCCGGCCGCGGGCCAGACGCCGAAGCGCGGCGGCGTCCTCAACTCGGTTCTCATCGAGGACCCGCCCGGGCTGCTGATCCACGAATCGGCCACGGTCTCGAATGTCTGGCCCATGTCGCCCTGCTACTCGAACGTCGTCTACTTCCATCCGCTCAAGCCGCTCGAGAGCGCGGAGACGGTCATCCCCGAGCTCGCGGAGCGCTGGTCGTGGCAGGACAACTACCGTAACCTCGTCTTCTTCCTTCGAAAGAACGTGCGCTGGCACGACGGCCAGCCCTTCACCTCCCGCGACGTCAAGTACACCTTCGACGTGGTCCGCGAGGCCGCCGACGCGCCCGCCAAACTGCGGCTCAGCCCGCGGAAGGACTGGTACGCCAATGTCGAGGCCATCGAGGCGCCCGAGCCTCACACCGTCGTGTTCCGACTCAAGCGGCCGCAGCCATCCTTCCTCCTGATGCTGGCCTCGGGGTATTCCCCCGTCTACCCGGCCCACGTGCCCGTCGCCGAGCTGCGCCAGCGCTGCATGGGCACGGGCCCCTTCCGCTTCAAGCAGTACGTCCGCGGCCAGCTCGTCGAGCTCGAGCGCAACCCGGACTACTTCGTGCCGGGCCGGCCCTATCTCGACGGCATCCGCTATACCATCATCGGGGAGCGAGGCACCCGGTTGGCGGCGCTCCAGGCCGGCCGCCTCGACGCCTTCGTCCCCCTCGAGATGACCAAGACGATGGCGGAGAGCGTGAAGAAGGGCGCGCCCACGCTGGTGATCGCCGAGGTCGGGCAGAACGGCAGCGACAACGTCGTCCTCAACCACAAGCGGCCGCCCTTCGACAACCCGCTCGTGCGGCGCGTGATCAGCCTCGCCATGGATCGTCACGCCTTCGTCCAGGGGGTCCGCCACGGGGGCGCCGTCGTGGGCGCCTCCATGATGCCCAAGCCCTTCGGGATCTGGGGGCTTCCCGACCAGGACTTCCGCACCCTGCCGGGCTATCGCGGCTCGGCCGCGGACAAGGCCGAGGCCAGGCGCCTCCTGGCCTCGGCGGGGTATGGGCCCAGCAGGCCGCTCCACCTGGAGATGGTGACGCGCAACAGCCCGATCTATGTCGACGTTGCCTCGTTCGTCGTGGACCAGCTGCACCAGATCGGCGTGGAGGCGACGCTCAAGCAGATGGACACGGCGGCCTGGTTCCCGGCGCTCGCGCGGCGGGACTACCAGATCGGCGCCAACCTCACCGCCGGGGGCTTCGACGACCCGGATGCCTACTTCTACGAGAACTACAAGTGCGGCTCCTCGCGGAACTACACCGACTACTGCAGCGAGCAGACCGACCGGCTCATCGACCTCCAGTCGCAGGAGCTCGACCCGGCCAAGCGCCTCAAGATCGTCTGGGACGTCCAGCGCAAGCTCGAGGCCGACGTGGCACGGCCCATGCTGAGCTGGCGCAAGGAGTACTTCGCGCAGTGGCCCCATGTCCGCAACCTCGTCCCGCACAACGCCCTGTACAATTACGGGCGCATGCAGGAGGTATGGCTGGATCGATGACCGAGTGGAGCGCCGGACGAGCCGTCGTCGAGCTCCTGAAGCCGGAGCAGGTGCCGCACGTGCGCTCGCGCAAGCCGGCAATCGTCGTGTGAGGACGGGCGGAGTATACTCCGGGGCAATCGCCGATGAGCCAGCTCGGAGATCCCGCGCGGGCCGAGGGACGGACCATCACCGTCACCGTCGTCTTCTTCGCCGACCTCCGGCGCTTCCTGCCGCGCGGCGCCGACGACCCGCAGCACTACACGCTTGCCGAGGAGGCGACGGCGGCAGACCTGCTTGACGCCATCGGCGTCGAAGCAGACGCCGAGGTGACTATCGCCGTCGACGGGGAGCTGGCCGCACGTGACACGCCGTTGCGCGCCGGCGCCGAAGTCATGCTGCTGAATCCGATGGAAGGGGGAACCGCAGCCGCAGGCGAGGCGACCACGGCAATAGAAGGGGGAGCCGCAGCCGGAGGCGAGGCGACCACCCTCATCGAAGGGGGATAGAGGCTTCTATGGACCGATACGGCTACTGGAACAAGATCCTGCACGTGAGCCTCGACGACCGGCGCACGTGGATCGAAGAGCCCGGAGACGCCTTCTTCCGTCGCTATGCCGGCGGGCGCGGGCTCATCGCCCACTATCTCCTCAAATACGTCCCCAAGGGCGCCGACCCGCTGGGACCCGACAATATCCTGGTCATCGCGCCCGGCGTGATCACGGGCGCCCCGGTGCCCGGGGCGGGCCGCCACAGCGTCGGTGCCAAGTCCTCGCTCACCGGCGGCTTCGGCGAGTCGGAGTCCGGGGGCTACTGGGGCGCCGAGCTCAAGCGTGCCGGCTGGGATGCGATCGTCTTCCACGGCGTGTCGCCCACGCCGGTCTATCTCTGGATCAACGACGGCGCCGTCGAGATCCGCGACGCCGGGCATCTCTGGGGGCGGATCACCGGAGAGGTGGAGGAGACGATCCTCGCAGATCTCGGCGATCCGCGGATCCGGGTCGCCCAGATCGGCCCCGCGGGCGAGCACCTGGTGCGCTTCGCCTGCATCGCCAATGACCTGAACGAAGTGGCGGGTCGCACCGGCATGGGCGCCGTCATGGGCTCGAAGCGTCTCAAGGCCATTGCCGTCCGGGGCAGGATCCCCGTGAAGATCGCCGACCAGCCCGCCCTGCTCGGAGTCGCCAAGTGGGTGTCGGGCACCATGGACGAGAAGCACCGCGCCTTTCACGAGTTCGGCACGGGCGCCGCCATGCAAGGCAAGAGCCTCGAGGGTGGCATGCCCGTCCTCAACTACCGCCTCGGCGCCGCCGAAACGGTCGGCAAGGTGGACGCGATCGCGGTGCGCGACCAGGTGCGCGTGCGGATGGGGGCCTGCTACGCGTGCTCGGTTCGCTGCAAGAAGGTCGTTCACGTCGAGGAGAAGGAAGAGGCGGCGCGCGAGGCGGCGGAGACCGTGTACAAGGGCCGGGCGCGGGTGGCCGTGGACCCCCTCGGCCGGTACCGCGTCGACCCGCGCTACGGCGGGCCCGAGTACGAATCGCTGGCCGCGCTCGGCGTCAACCTCGGGCTCGACGACCTGATCGCCATCTGCAAGTCGAACGAGATGTGCAACTACCTCGGCATGGACACGGTCTCGCTCGGCGCCACGCTGGCCTGGGCGATGGAGTGCTTCGAGAAGGGCATCCTGACGCTCGAGGACACGGACGGCGTCCCGCTCCGCTTCCACGACGCCGACGGCGTGGTGAAGCTCGTGGAGATGATCGCCTACCGTCGCGGCATCGGCGATCTCCTGGCCGAGGGATCGCAGCGCGCGGCGCGCCGGCTCGGCCGTGGCTCCGAGGCCTTCCTCACCACCGTGAAGGGCATGGAGATGGCGATGCACGACCCGCGCCACATGCCGGTGATGCGCGCTTCGTACTTGCTCGCCCCCACGGGCGGGGATCACATGCGCCAGACCGGCAATCGCAACGGTCTGCGCAACCAGATCGGGCTCTGTCATTTCCTGGCCTACGAGGATGATCAGTCGCTCACCATCCTCCGGGCGGTCACGGGCTGGGACATCACCGCCGAGGAGATGGTCACCATGGCTCACCGTGGTCTCAGCCTGGCCCGGCTCTTCAACATGCGCGAGGGTTTCGGGCGCGCCGACGACCGGCTGCCGTCGCGCTTCAGCGATCCCCTGCCTAAGCATGCCGGTTTCACGCAGACGCAGCAGGACACAATCGTCACCGACTACTACGTCGAGCAGGGCTGGGATCCCGCGACCGGGGTACCCACGGCCGAGACCATTCGCGCGCTCGACATCGAGGAGGATGCCGCGCGCGCGGTATAGCCTCCACGCAGCCAGCGGGCGGCGGGGTCAGGTCTTGCAATCCAACACTTCGCCTCCGGAGATGGACGCTCCCCCGCTGCTGAGGCCGGATGTATGAATGCAAGATCTGACCCTGACGTCATCCACGAATTGTCTGTCGGCACACTTTACACTTATTTGTACGCGACCCGGACACGCCTGCCCAAATATCTGCCGCGCAAGAGTTTCATAGTTTGGCGTGAAATATGCTGAAAGGTTTCAACTGGGCACAACGCCGTCCTTTTCCCAACTTTCCAATGTTCATAGAAGGAGACAACTTCCCATCATCAGGAAGAGGAGCGCGAGTTTGGGCCGCCGTTCCCGGATCGTTTGCTTGGCTGTCGCCGCGTTGTTTCTCGGTCCATTGGGTCGGTTGCTGACCGGTGTGGTAGCCCCCACCAGGCTCCTCGTCACGAACGGGAAGGGAAAGGAATTCGTCATGATCCGAAGACTGTTCGCTCTGACGGCCGCCGTCATGGCCTCCATGCTGGCCTTTGCCGCGGTCCCAGCCTTTGCAGCCACGATTTGGACCGATTGGACCAGCGCCACCGGCGGGTTTCCGGGGTCTGCTTTGGGCATCCTTAATGGTGTGGGCGTGTCTTACGCGGGCGAAGTCATTGGCTCTGTGCTTAACGGCTCCTCTCTTACCTGGGCACCCAACAGCTCATTTATCGGCGGCACCGTCACGACTTCACCCAGCATAGTGGGGGACGACATCCGGCTGAGGGGAAGCTTTACTGGGACCAATACGATCACCTTCGCCTCGCCCGTGGAGAATCCGGTCTTCGCGATCTGGAGCCTGGGTAATCCTGGCCTAGCGGCATCGTTCACCTTCAATGCCACACCTACGCTTGAGGCTGGCGGCCCGAATAGTCAGTTCGGTGGCTCGTCGATCACCGTCCTGGGCAATGTTGTCAGCGGCAACGAAGGCAACGGCGTGGTCCAGTTTAGCGGCACCTTCAGCTCGATATCCTGGACGGACACTCCTGAAAACTTTTATGCGTTTACAGTCGGACTCAACGGTCCGTTGGGACCGGGTCCGGGTCCCGCCCCCGTGCCTGAGCCCATGTCCTTGACCTTGGTAGGGTCGGGGCTTGCGGGGCTTGCGGGGCTCATGTGGCGTCTGCGCAACCGGCGGCGCTGAGGTCCCCCGAGGCGACGAGTCCTCGTGCTGTCTCCATCCGGGCAATCGGTCGCTCAAGATCAGCCGTAGCTCGGAAGAAATACGCGGACACGCACGCGAGGCCACGACCGAAAGCCGGCGCATCCGGCTGCAGACGGACGTCGCGGAGCGCACGAGGCCATTGGCGGTCAGCGCCTCCAGGTGTGCCCGCTTGGCTCCAGCGGGCAATGCCCCATGGGCTTCTTGGGTCTATGGATTGCGTGGTGGGCGACCTACTTCAAGTGGAAGTCACGACCACATCAAGGCTGTTAGTCTCATACCTGCCTCCATTTGATCAGGGACGTTAAGCATTCGGAGAGCCAGATTTTCAGGGATGAGGGGCATCAGGTCCCAAGGGAGTAGAGTTCCTGGCGTGACTGGCCATCACGGACTAAGCGGCGTCGACGGCGGGGCGGATGGTGGTGGCGACCAGGTCGAGGATCTCCATCATCCGGGCGGGATCTTCGCGGCGGAAGACGACCACGAGGTGGCGGACGCCGAGCTGCTTGTACTCGCATATCGTGTCGATGATCCCCTGGTTCCCCTGGGCGAGCAGCTCCTCGCCTAGGTTGAAGCGAAGCGAGATCTCGATCTCGTCGAGCGGGCGGCCGGCTCCCTCCGCCGCCGCGCGCAGATGGTCGAGCCCCTCCCGCAGCTCGGCCGGGCTCCTCGACATCGCGTGCCAGCCGTTGCCGAGGGTGGCCGCCCGCCGGAACGCGCCGGCGCTATTGCCTCCGACCCAGATCGGCGGGTGAGGCTTCTGCACGGGCTTGGGCGCGAAGCCGATGTCGCGGAAGCGGAAGAACTCCCCCTCGAAGGCGGGGTTCTCCGCCGTCCACAGCTCCTTGAAGACGCGAAGGATCTCATCGGCCTGGCGCCCGCGCGCGTGAAAGGGCACGCCGAGGATCTCGAGCTCCTGCTGCCACCAGCCCACGCCGACGCCGCAGATCAGCCGGCCCTGCGACAGCGCGTCGATGCTCGAGAGCATCTTGGCCATGACCACCGGATGGCGGTGGCCCAGAATGAACACCGAGGCGCCGAGCCGCGCCCGCGTCGTGCAGACCGCCGCCGCGGCGAGAGCGGTGATGGGCTCCAGATAGGGCACGTGGGGAGGATGGGGAAAGCGGCGCCCGCCCGGATAGCCCACGGTCATCCGCGGGATGACGACGTGGTCGCTGACCCAGAGCGACGCGATACCGCGCCGCTCGGCCTCGCGCGCGAACGTCACCAGCGCCTCGCGCGTGACTGCGGGCGCCTGCGTCGTCGGAAGATGGCAGCCGATCTCCATGTCGATCCTCTCTATACAATCCCGCTCGAGAGACATGCAAGCCCATTCGGCAGCGGGGACTGGCACCGGCGGCGGGAACATGCGATCCTATCGGCGCCTGCCCCACCATCGGAGGAACCAGGACATGGCTGATTCGAGCTGGTCGAAGCACGCGCTCGCGTCGACACGAGCGAGCTAGCGGTGGGTGACGATTCGCTCCCCCTGACGGGCCTCCTCGTCCTCGATCTCACGCGGGTGCTGGCGGGCCCGTACTGCACGCGCCTGCTGGCCGACATGGGCGCGCGCGTCATCAAGCTCGAGCGTCCGGGCACCGGCGACGAGACGCGCCACAATCCGCATCAGCTCGCACCTGGGCGCGACGATCAGAGCACCTATTTCATCCGCGTCAATGCCGGCAAGGAGAGCGTTGCGGTCGATCTCTCCCATCCGGACGGGCGCCGCGTCGTGCTCGATCTCGCCCGGCACGCCGACGTCTTCATCGAGAACTTCACGCCGGGCGTGGTCGCCCGCCTCGGCTGCGACTACGCCGCCGTCCGAGAGATGAAGCCCGACATCGTCTACTGCTCCATCTCCGGGTTCGGGCAGACCGGCCCGTGGCGGCTCCGTCCGGCCTTCGCGCACATCACGAACGCGATCTCCGGGCTCATGCATCTCGAGCAGGGCGACGAGGCAGACCCGCGCGCGTCGAACCTCCAGGCCGCGGACATGCTGGCCGCGACTCATGCCTCGACGGCGATCCTGGGCGCGCTCTGGCGGCGGGCGCGCACGGGGGTGGGCGCCCGGCTGGACGTCTCGATGCTGGAAGCCCTCGTGGCCTCGGACAGCGTGACCGTCGCGGCCGTCCTCAACGGAGGCGCGGAGCATGGCAACCCGCGGCCCGGCATGGTGGTGCACAAGGTGGGGAATCGCTACCTGGCCTTTCAGATCGTCGGCGGGCCCGAGCTCTGGCCGAGGCTCCTGACGGTGATGGACCGCCCCAGTCTCGCGGAGGACCCGCGCTTCACGACCACCGAGGCCCGCCGCCAGAACTGGCGGGCGCTCCGCGAGATCCTCGGCGAGTGGCTCTCCGACTTCGCGAGCGTCGAGGCCGCGCTCGAGGTGCTCGAGAAGGCACGGGTCCCCTGCGCCCCTGTCCTGCACCCGGCCGAGGTAATTGCCTCTCCCCACCTGGCCGAGCGGGACTTCTTTCCCGCCGTGCCGCATCCCACGCGCGGCACCGTGCGCGTGACGGCAAGCCCGTATCACCTCGACGGGCAGCCGGTCGGTCCGCAGGGCCCCGCGGCGTATCGGGTCGGCGAGCATACGCGTGACGTCCTCGCGAATCTGCTGGGCTATGACGAGAAGCGGATCGCGGCGCTCCTGGCTTCGAGAGCAGTCGAGGCGCCCTAGCCCGCCGAAGAAGGCCCGCGGCGGCGGTGGCGACGGCGGCTGCGGCGAAGCCACGATACGGCCACCGCGATGACGATGATGCCGAGCACGAGGCCGACGCGTCCGACCCACTTCTCCGCCACCGGCCACGCGGCGCCGAGGGAATACCCGAGCAGCACGCAGGCGACGGTCCACAGGATCCCGCCGACCACGTTGTAGGCCAGGAACTGCAGGTACGGCATCCGCGATGCGCCGGCCACGAACGGCGCCAGCGCACGGAGGAAGCCGATGAAGCGCCCGATCAGCACCGCCTTGCCACCGTGGCGCTCGAAGAAAGCGTCCACCGCTTCGAGACGCTCGCGGCGGAAACTCGGCCGCTTGCCCCGCCGCACGAGCCAGGCACGACCGAAGCGCCGACCCAGCTCGTAGCCGATGGAGTCGCCGATCACGGCGCCCGCGGAGGCCACGATCATCAGCGTGGGCAGCGTGAACAGGCCCGCGGAGGCAAGAGCGCCCGAGACGATCACCAGGCTCTCCCCGGGCACGAGGAGGCCGAGGAAAGCGGACGACTCGAGCATGGCGCCCAGAAAGACAATGACGTACCCCCAGGGGCCCAAGCCCCAGACGAAGTCGATGAGCCAGTCGAGCATGGTCGAAAGGCGATCCCAGGCGCCTAGTCGCCGCCGAGCCCGGAGATGGGCCCTACGGCTTGCCCCAGTAGCCGCGGTCCCCCGGGAACACGGTCCGGCATCGGGTCGCCTCGGTCGGCCCATCCAGCGCGTCGGCGGCCGCGCGCCACACGGCATAGTGGGGCGCCGCGCGATGGGCCTCGAGCGCGGCTTCGTCCTTGTAGATCTCGTAGAAGTAGTAGACGTTCTCGTCCTGCGCGTCCTGCAGCACGTTGAACCGCAGGCACCCGAGCTCGTCCCGCTCGGAGCCGAGCGCATCGTGCTCGATGGCCTGCAGGAAGCGCTGACGCTCCCCTGGCTTGACGCGCGCCTTCACCCAGATCGCCAGCATCGTGGTCTCCTTGCCGTGGTCAGGCTCCGGGCAGCGCCCGGCGGGCCTCGGCGATTTCCGATGTCACCGCATCGCGGCCGGGGAAGAGACGGCCGGCCTTCCGGTACCAGTAGCGCGCATTGTCGAGATCGCCCTCGAGCGTGTGCACGATGCCGTGCAGCCAGGCGGCCAGCTTGGACTCCTCGGCCTGAACGATCTCGTGGGCCTGCTGCCAGTCTCCGGCCTCCAGGAACTCGAGCGCTCTCGGAAGCGTCGGGGCCGCGCGGGGGCGATTGGCCTTGTCCACCGGGCGATCATACCGCTCAAACCCGGCTCGAGGCCAGAAAGGCGCTCACGAGCACGGCGTCGCGCTCCCGGAGCCCTTCGCCTCGCGCGTGACGCTTGACAAGCGCCCGAACCAGCCCTAACGTGCGGACGTGTCCTCCCTGGCTGGCCGTCGCTGGTGTCGCGTGATGGCTGACGTTCCCCCGTTTCGGTGAAGCACCCTCGGTGCGGGAGCCCGCCCATGAAGCGGCTGCCGATGCAGAGCGGTACGACGAATCGGAGAGAGCACTCAGGGCACCCGTCTCCACAATCTCGTAACCAGAACAGGAAGGAGGGCGGAACGTGACCATGGGAGAGGCTGGAGAATCCCGGGATCTGGCCGTGCGATGGCTCGAGGAAGGGCAGCGCCAGATACCGGCACTGGTCGGGCTGGTGCACGAGATCGAGAGGCTGCGCGAGAGGCTCGAGGCAGCCGAGACCGAGAGCGAGAAGCTCCGGGGCCTCGTCTACGAGATGGAACAGCTCCGTAACCGCGCGGAGACGACCGAGCGCGTGGCCGACCGTCTGCGCGAGCAGCTGAGCGGAGCCGAAGCCGAGATCGAGCGCCACAATCGCGAGCGGACCGAGGTGGCGGAGCGGCTCACGGATTTCATGAACGACGTGCTCCTTCGGTTGCGCCCGCGCTCGAGCGTCGCAGAGGCCGCCTAGCCTGGACGAATTCGTGAGACAACGCCACCCTCACCCAGCCCTCTCCCTCTCCGAGGGAGAGGGATTCATTGTGATCCCTCGCGTGTCGAGCCCGACGCGAAGGCTCTCTGGATGACCGCCTGCGCCTCTTCCTGGATCCGGCGGAGATGCTCTGTGCCCTTGAAGCTCTCCGCGTAGAGCTTGTAGACGTCCTCGGTGCCGGAGGGGCGAGCCGCGAACCAGCCGCTCTGGGTGACGACCTTGAGTCCTCCGATGGGCGCGTTGTTGCCCGGCGCCGTCGTCTGGAGGCCCGTGATCTTCTCGCCGGCGAGCGTGGACGCTCCGACCTGGCGCGGCGAGAGCCGGGCCAGTATCGCCTTCTGCTCCGGCGTCACCGGCGCGTCGATGCGCTCGTACGCGGGCTCGCCGAACTCCCGGGTCAGCTCGCGGTAGAGCTCCCCGGGATCGCGCCCCGTGGCCGCGGTCATCTCCGCGGCGAGGAGGCCGAGCACGATACCGTCCTTGTCGGTGGTCCAGACCGTGCCGTCGCGGCGGAGGCACGAGGCCCCCGCGCTCTCCTCGCACGCGAACCCGATCGAGCCCCCGAGCAGGCCCTCGACGAACCACTTGAAGCCCACCGGCACCTCGAGCAGTGGGCGCCCGAGCCGGGCGGCCACCCGGTCGATCATGCTGCTGCTCACGATCGTCTTCCCGATGCCGGCATCCTTCGGCCACCCCGACCGGCGGGAGAAGAGATACGAGATGGCGACGGCGAGATAGTGGTTCGGATTCAAGAGCCCGGCGCTCCTGGCCACGATGCCGTGCCGGTCGTGGTCGGTATCGCAGGCCCAGGCGACGTCGAAGCGATCCTTGAGCGCGATCAGCCGCTGCATCGCGTAGGGCGACGAGCAGTCCATGCGGATCTTGCCGTCCCGGTCCACGGTCATGAAGCTGAAGGTCGGATCCACCACCTCGCTCACCACGGTGAGCGGCAGCTCGTAGCGCTCGGCGATGGCGCGCCAGTAGCGCACCCCGGCGCCTCCGAGCGGATCGACGGCGAGCGTGACGGGCGCGCCCCGGAGGATCGGGAGGTCCAGGACGCTGGCGAGGTCGCCGATGTAGGCGCCCATGTAGTCGTGGAGGTGCGTGGTGGGCGCGCTGCGCGCCCGCTCGAACGGGATGCGGTTGATCCTGGTGAAGGCGTCGGCGAGGAGCGCGTTGGCCTGATCCTGGATCCAGCCGGTCACCTGCGTATCGGCGGGACCTCCGCTGGGCGGGTTGTACTTGAAGCCGCCGTCCTCCGGCGGGTTGTGCGACGGAGTCACGACGATCCCGTCCGCCAGCCCCGTCGCCCGGTCGCGGTTGTGGGTGAGGATCGCATGGGACACGACGGGCGTGGGCGTGTACCCGCCCTGGTCGTCGATCATCACCTCCACGTCGTTGGCCGCCAGGACCTCGAGCGCGCTCGCGAAGGCGGACTCCGACAGCGCGTGGGTGTCGATGCCCAGGAACAGGGGGCCATCGATCCCCTGCTGCTGCCGGTACAGGCAGATGGCCTGGGTGATGGCGAGGATGTGCGCCTCGTTGAAGCCGCTGTCGAAGGCGGAGCCGCGATGGCCCGACGTTCCAAAGGCCACGCGCTGCGCGCCGACCGCGGGGTCCGGCCGCCTCGTGTAATAGGCCGTCATCAGCCGCGGGATGTTCACCAGCATCGAAGGGTCGGCCGGCTTGCCCGCGCGCGGATCCGCGCTCGTGGGAGCCATCAGCGCTGCCATCCATGCTGGTTGAAGCGCCAGCGCCGGAAGACATAGCCGGCGTCGGACTCCGTTCGACCTTCCGCGACCAGGGACGCGCCCTCGGCCTCGAACGCGAAGAGGCGCTTCACTCCGTCATGCTCGGCTGGCTCGACGTGGACGTCCGAGACGGTGACGAAGACCTCGTCCAGGATCCCGGCCCGATGCAGGGCGTCGAGCACGATCGCCCCGCCCTCACAATCCAGGTAGCGAATGCCGTGCTCGTCGAGGAGTCGCTCGTGGGCTTTGATGAGTCCAGCCGAGTCCACGATGTCTTCCCCCGCCTCCAGGAGGATGATGCCCTTGGCCTCACTACCCCGCAGGCGGAGGAGGCCCGCCCCGGCCCCGGTCGTGACGACGATCACCTCGAGCCCCGGGGTGTTGAAGAGGGGGACGTCGAGGTCGAGCCGGCCATGCTGGGAATAGACGACCTGCAGGGGGACGCGGCGCAGCCCGTGCGTGGCTCTGAAGCGGTAGAAGGCCTTCGCGGGCTCTCGCGCGACGTCGCCGGGAGTCAGGATAAGGCCGGGCTGGTCGCGGAGGGTCTGAGCGCCGACGGAGACGGCATCGGCGCAGGCGCGGAGATAGCGCAGCAGCCGGGTGTCCGCCCGCCGACCCGGGCGGGAGAAGTCACCGCCGGCAATGGCGCGGACGGGATCGTCGTCGGGCCGCCGCCGCCTCCACGCGACGACCCCATTCGCGGACGCGATGACGTTTCCGTAGATCCAGGGGCGCGTAGGCCACGGCGGCGGAAACCCGATCGGCTCGAAGCGATCGGGATCGGGCGACACAGGGCCGTAGGGATAGCGGTCCTCCGCATTCCGCGTCCACGAGATGCGCGCCGCATCGCCCGGCGTCACCCGCCTCGCCGCCTTACCGCTGGCTCGACAGCACCAGCGTGCCTGCGGCCGAGAGCATGCCGCCCATGCCGTTCACGAGCGAGAGCCTGGCATTCGGCACCTGGCGCGGCCCGCATTCGCCGCGGAGCTGCCGCACCGACTCGATGATGGGGAAGATCCCGTACATGCCCGAGTGGGTGTAGGAGAGCCCGCCGCCGTTGGTGTTGATCGGAAGCTTGCCGCCCGGCGTGGATCTCCCCTCCTCGAAGAAGCGTACCCCTTCCCCCGGCCGGCAGACTCCCAGCGACTCCAGCATGATGGGCGGCCCAGACGTGAACGCGTCGTAGAGCATGATGTGGTCGAAGTCGGTGGGCATGACGCCGGCCATCGCGAAGGCCTTCTCCCCCGAGAGGCGCGTCGCCTCGCTGAAGGTCAGGCTCCGCATCTGGGTCAGCATCACGTGCTCGGCCCCCTCGCCCGCCCCGCGGACGTACACGGGAACCTTGGCGCAGTCCTTCGCCCGGTCCGCCCGGGTCATCACCACGGCGCCGCCCGCGTCCGTGACCAGACAGATGTTCAGGACGTTGAATGGCCAGACGACCGGGCGGGAGCTGAGCACATCCTGCACGGTGATGGGCTCGCGGTTCTTGGCCTTCGGGTTCAGCGCCGCCCACTTGCGCGTGGAGACCGCGACCTGGGCCCACTGCTCGAGCGTGGTGCCGTGCTCGTGCATGTGTCGGGTGGTGACGAGGCCGAACAGGGTCGGCGCCCCGCCGAAGCCGTACGGCGCCTCGAACTGGCCCGGCAGCGCGGTGTCGCGACGAGGCGTGACGCCCACCCCCGAGCGCCCCGACTCGCCGTGCGAGATGACGGCGACGTCGCAGAGGCCGTGGTGCAGTGCGACCATGGCGTGGCCGGCCATGATGATGAAGGAGCAGCCGCCGACCGTCGTGCCGTCCACATAGCGCGGCCTGACGCCGATGGCCTCGGCGATGGTGGCCGGCGAGTGCTGGCCTGCCGTGAACACGCCGTCGATGTCGGAGACCTTGAGCCCGGCGTCGCGCACCGCATTGTGGATGGCCTCGACGTGCAGGGTGAGCTGGCTCTTGTGCGGCAGCGTGCCCATCTCGTCGCTCTCGTCCACCCCGACGATGCAGGTCGAGCCGGCGAGCTCCCGCAAGCTGGCGCTCCCGGTCACCGTGCGGCTTTCCCGGGCGCCGTCGCGGGCTGGAATATCGGGAGGCTGATCTCGTCCGTGAGCTTCTCGAAGATCACCTCGACCGGCATGTCGCAGCGGAGCGCCGTCGGGTCCGGCGTGACATTGACCAGGTTGGTCATCAGGCGCGGGCCCTCCTCCAGCTCGACCATGGCCAGGACGACGGGCGTCTTCACCTTGAATGCCTTGTTGAGGATCTGGTGCGCGATCTCGAAGGAGTAGAGCCTGCCGCGCCCGCTCGCCTGGATCCACGCGATATCGCGCGAGGAGCAGAACGGGCAGAGCACCCGCGGGTAAAAGAAGGCCTTCCCGCAGGCCCGGCACGTCGGGAGCATCAGCTTGCCCTCACGGGCGCCGTCCCAGTAGGGCTGGGCCTCGGGAGTGATCGGGTGCGGCACGGGGCGTTGAAGTTCCACTCTCTCGTCCCTCTAAACGCCGCTCATGCCCGGGTGATCCGGTCGGCGACCTCGCGGGCCCAGGCCATCGGTTCGGCGGCCATCACGAGCTTCTCCGCCCCGACCTCGCCGAATGGCCGCGTGGCGTCGATCCCCAGCTTGGCGGTCAGCCCCTCCGGGCTCGCGGAGGGATCCAGAATGGCTCCCAGGCTCCCGCCCATGACTACCAGGTCCCGGTCGGCCTGGACTCGGGTCGCGATCGCCCACAGCACGTCGGACTCGTCGAACACGTCGATGTCCTCGTCGACAATCACCACGAGCTTGATGTAGTGATCCACGCCGAAGACCACCGACAGGGCGTGCTTGGCCTCGCCCGGCCGCGTCTGCTGGATGGACACGTACGCGGTGAACGACGCCCCGCCCGACGTGGGCACGTGCACGGCGCGCACGCCCGGGATCACGCGGCGCAGGGCGTTGCGGATCTCGGCCTCGCGAAGAACGCCCAGCGGCAGGATGTGATCGGGCGCCCGACCGGAGCCGATCGACTGGAACCACGCGCCGTGACGTAGCACGAGCGCGCGCGCGGCGAAGACGTTGTCGGTGCTGCGGCGGGAGAAATAGCCCGTGAACTCCCCGAAGGGCCCCTCGGGCTCCCGCTCACCGGGCAGGATCTCTCCCTCGATCACGATCTCGGCCCAGGCCGGGACATCGAGATCGACCGTCTCCGCGCGCCGGAGCTGCATCGGCTCCCCGAGCAGGCCTCCGACCACCTCGAACTTCGAGATCTCCGGCGCGGGATAGGAGAGCGAGCCCATCCCGACGGCCGGGTGCAGGCCGATCGCGATGGCGCATTCGAGGCTTCGCCCCGCCGTCTCGGCCCGCTGCTGGAACTCGTACATCCGGCGGCGGGAATGCAGGCTGACGCCCATGCGGTTCCTGCCCTTGACCTGGAAGCGGTGAAAGCCAGAGGTGGACACGCCCGTGGCCGGGTCGCGCGCGATCAGGAGCCCGGCCGTCAGGTACGGGCCGCCGTCGCCGGGGAAGTACGTGGGGATGGGCAGCGCGCCGAGGTCGGCCGCGTCGCCGGTCCGAACGTCGACGGGGAAAGGCGCCCGGTCGAGCACGACGGGCTTGAGCGGCTCCTTGAGTCGCCTCGCGTACGCCTCCGGCAGCTCCGCGGGGCCGACGCCAAGGGCCGTCGCGAGCCCGCGGCGGCTCGCCATGACATTGGCCACCAGGGGAATCGAGTGGCCGCGGACGTGCTCGAAGAAGAGGACGGGGAACCGCCGCCGCCGCTCGAGCTCGAGCGCCAGCGCCTGGCTTTGGTACGCGAGATCCACGGGCTCCGCGATGCGCACCACCTCGCCCGGATGAGCCTGCTCGAGCGTCGAGAGAAAGCCACGGAGACTCTGGCGGGCGGCCGTGTCAGCCATGGCCGGGATTCTACACCGGAGCGGGGGCGCGTCGCCGAGCGGAGCGCGAGACGGTAGAATACCGCTTCACGATGCCACCGCGCACCGGAGACCGTCCCAGCCGGACCACCGCCGGAGAAGCGGAGCGCTACCGGACCCTGCTCGAGATCAACAATGTCCTGATCGCCAATCTGACCCAGGAGGGTCTGTTCCGGGCCATCGCCGAGGCCCTCCGGCGCGTCATGCCCTTCGACCGGACGGCCATCTTCCTCCACGATCCGCTGCGCGACGTGCTGCGCCTCTTCGTGCTCGAGTCCTCGCTGCCATCGACCTACTTCGTGGTGGGCCTCGAGATGCCGACGGCCGGCAGCCACGTGGGCCAGGTGTTCCGTGAGCAGCGACTGCTCCTCCGTCGCGACCTCGGCGCGGAGCGACAGTACCCGGCCGAAGAGCGCGCCTATGCCGACGGCGTGCGCTCCTACATCATCGTGCCGCTGGTCGTTCATGGCCGGAGCATCGGCATTCTGGCCGTGGCCAGCGTCAACGCCAACCAGTACTCCGAGGCCGACGAGTGCCTTCTGTCCCTTCAGCGGTAAGCCGATCATCAGGTCTCCTTTCGTGCGGGGAGCGGAGTCACGGCGTTTGAGAGCCAGTCACCGTGGTCGCCTTCCCGGAATATCGCCTGGCCCGGCTCGAAGTGCTCGCGCCGCATGCTCACCGCGCGGTCCGTCTTGAGCTGCACGGCCTTCTCTCTGGCGATGGCCGTCGGCCGCTTCGCGCCCGGCATCGCGCCCGGCACCGCACTCGCCGCGGTAGCGACCAACGGCTACTGCGGGTACCTGGCCGGGCCGCCGCTCATCGGACTCGCCGCCGACTTGGTCGGCCTGCGAGCGGCGCTCGGCATCGTCTGCGCGGCCTGCGGGCTCGTCGCGGCAGGCGCCGCGATGATCCGCCGTCTCGTGCTACTCTCGCCTCGCCGCGAGACGTCCTGAGCGAGACGGCCACCCCCATCATGGAGGGCTCCCATGCCTGATCCATTCGAATACATCTCTCGATCGCGCCTGGAATTCCGGCACGGCTACCGCCACGCCTACCTGGGCGACGTCCCCGCGCCCGTCGTCTACGGGGTGCAGGGCGGTCTGCGCGAGTATTACGGCGTCGCCGAGGGACCGCCGGTCGCCTCCACCCTCGACCACATCGTGGCCGCCGTCGCGGGGTGAATGTACGGCACACTGCGCGGCGCCCTGGCAGGGCGCAAGATCGCATTCGACCGGGAGTCCTTCATCGCGACGGTGGAAGGCCGGATCGCCGGCATAGGGAAGACCATCCACATCAAGTCCATCCACGTGCACTACGAGCTCGCGGTCCCGGCGGATGCCCGCGAGGCGACCGAGCGCGCCCTGGCGGCGCATCCCCAGGGCTGCCCCGCCCATCAGAGCGTGAAGAACGCGATCGAGATCAGCTGGTCCGCCGCGCTCAAGGCCGGCGACCAGGTGGTGTCCGTCACGGAAGAGAGGCATGACGCAGCTCCGGCCTAGAGCCCGGATTATGCGCGAATATCCGAGCCCCTCACCCTGCCCTCTCCCCCAGTGGGGGAGAGGGATCAGAGAGTGTTGTCCTCCCTCTCCCCCGCAGCGGGGGAGAGGGCAGGGTGAGGGGGCCGTACGACGAGAGACTCTCCTTCATGAATAGTTTCGCGCCAGGGACTTCGCCACGATCGTGCCGCGGGAGGGCGAGCGCCTTGCCGACATGCGCCTGCCGGAGCAGAGCGGAGCCGGGGTGGACCGGCTCAGGCGCGAACGAAATTCAGCGCGACGCCGTTCGTGCAGTGCCGGAGACCTGTGGGCTTGGGGCCGTCCTCGAAGACATGGCCGAGATGCCCTCCGCACCGGCGGCAGTGCACCTCGGTCCGCACCATGAAGAGCTTGCGGTCCGTCGAGGTCCCCACCGCCCCTTCGATCGGCGCCCAGAAGCTCGGCCAGCCCGTGCCGCTGTCGTACTTGGTGTCCGACGCATAGAGCGGCAGGCCGCAGCCGGCGCAGAGGTACGTGCCCGCGCCATACTCCTTGTCGAGCGGGCTCGAGCCGGCACGCTCGGTGCCGTGCTGGCGTAGCACCCGGAACTGCTCGGGCGTCAAGCTCTTGCGCCACTCGGCCTCGGACCTGGTGATCTCGAATGTCTCGGTCTTCGCCATCTCGGCCTCCGTCCGGGTGGGTCTGCGCCGCGTAGAGGCGCCCAGACTCCTGGCCCCCCGCTCAGCATACCTGAAGAGACATGCTGAGGGGGCCAACCCCGCCCCATCGCGCGAACAGAACGGTCCCGGGTCGGCCTCGCGCCATCGGATGACGCCTCTGATGGCGCGAGTGCCCCCTGTCGGCAGCGGTCTGAGTATCCCTTGACTCCCCCGGCCGGAGATGATCCTATGTGCCGCTAGCTTCCTCGCACCTTGCTCATGGCCTGGGAGGCTGGCGTGACCCGATCATCGGTCCGTTGGCGCGTCGCACCTCACGACTCGCCGGAGTCATCGCCATGCCGCGATGTCCGCTCGTCTCCGTGGTGCCCCTGCTGCCGGCCGTCAGCGCGTTTGCCGGAGATCTTCCGTGAGTAGCGACCCCAAGCGGGGCCCGACGCGTCCGACGTCACTGCCGTCCGTCCAGTCCCGAGCCGGCGCTCCGATTGGGCAGCACGTGAAGGACCGGTATCGGATCGTCTCCGAGCTGGGGGCCGGCGCCTTCGGCAGCGTGTGCCTGGCCGAGGATCAGGCGACCGGCCACGAGGTCGCGATCCGGTTCCTGCCCCGCGGGCTCGCCGGCGCGTCCGATGGCGCGCAGGCGATTCAGCGCATGGGCCGGTCGCTCGTGGCGACCTCGAGGGCCCATCCGGCACTGACCGAGGTGCTAGAGATCTGTACGGTCGAGAACGGTCAAGCCTTCGTGGCCATGGAGCTCGTCAAGGGGCCCCGCCTGAGCGAGATCCTCTCGGAAGGACCGCTCGACGTGGGCGCCGCACTGCGCCTGGCGCTCGAGCTCGGTGGCGCGGTGGAGACACTTCACAACATGGGCCTGATCCACGGCGCACTCCGTCCGCGCAACGTGGTGGTTCTCGAGGACGGGAGCGTCAAGCTGCTGGATCTGGAGCTGACCGGCCTGCGAGACCTACAGGCGATGAAGGACATCGTCGCCGAGGAGGCGCCGCCCGAGTATCTCTCGCCCGAGGAGATTCGCGGGCAGCCGGCGACCGAGAAGACGGACGTCTATGCGTTCGGCGTCATGCTCTACGAGATGCTCTGCGGCGCGCCACCCTTCCAGGCCGAGACGCATGAAGCCCTCCGTGCGAAGCACCTGACGGAGACACCGGTCCCGATTCGTCGTCGACGTCGCGCGGTGCCCGTTTCCGTGGACTCCGTGGTCGCGCTGGCGCTCAGCAAGCAGCCGGAGCTGCGGCCGCCCATGCAGAACGTCCTCAACCGCCTCTGGGAGGAGGCGAACGGCCCGGAGACTCAGTGGAAGCGGATCCCTCTGATCGTGGGCGGTGCCACCCTCGCGGTGTCGATCGCGGTGCTCATGGCCTGGGGCCTGTCCGCGCCGCGCCCGTCGGCGCCTCCCCCCTTGGCGCAACCGGCGCCGCCGCCGGTGGCCGAGCAAGCGCCGATAAGCGCGCCCCCGACATCGAGTGCTCCCACAGCCGAGACGCGCTCGGCGCCCACTGTGAAGCCGGCCCCGCCGGCGGTGATGCCAGCGGTGGTGCCGCCGCAGCCGACGAGGGTGACCCCGCCGTCGGCGTCCCCGCCCGCGTCACCTCGCGCCAGGGCGGAGCGCCGGGAGCAGCCGCGTGTGCCGCAGACCCCGTCAGGCCCCTCACGCGAGCGGGCGGCTGCCTCGAGCGAGGCGGAAGATCCCGATCCCGGCGCGGTCGTCGACTGGCTGCTGGAGCGTGCCGCCGCGCGCCGCGGCCAGTGAGCGGCGCTGCTTAGATTACCTAGGGAGATTCGGATACGAGGCGTAGCGCCTGACGGTCCACCGGTGACAGGCTCTGGAAGGCGACCTCCTGGACCAGGGCATGCTTGAACACGTAGACCGATTCTCCCTCGACGATCTCTTCGTCCAGGAGCTCCAGCCGCTTGCACTCGACGAGTCCTTCGGCGAGACGCGCCGGATCCTCGCAGCCGAGCTCCAAGAGCCGCGCTGGCACGCGGCGCCCGATCACCGAGGCGGCCTGCAGCACCCGCCGGGCGTTATCCCCGAGGCGGTCCATTTGAGCCGTGAGCAAGACCCGCACCGTGTCCGGCACAGGCAGGTTGACCTCGGAATCCCCGACCGCGGCGCCGTTCCGTGCCAGCTCCTCGAGGAAGAACGGGTTCCCCTCGCCTTTCTCCAGGATCGCCGCGGTGACCTGTTGCGCAGATCGACCGCTCGCCAGGAGGGTGTCCAGCATCGTGAGGCTCTCCACGGGCGAAAGGGGTGGCAGCGTCAGCTGGGTAACGTAAGACTTGCCGCCCCAGGGCGGGCTGTACTCAGGCCGATAGGTAGTCAGCAACAGAATCCGGGTCCCCGCGAGGTTGTCAGCGAGATAGTTCAGGAACTGTCCGGCCGTGTTCCCGATCCACTGAAGATCGTCCACCGCGATGATGAGGGGTTCTCGCTTGCTTTTCTCGATGGAGATCCGGCGGATCGCATCAAAGATCCGCATCTTGAGCTCGCCGCGGCTGAGCCCGGCCAGCCGATCCGCCCCGACAGTTATTCCAAAAAGGCTGAGCAGGTAGGGCGCCCACCGATCCGGATCCATTCCGACGCTCTCGAGTGCCTGTCGGACCTTGTCCACGATCACCGTGCTGCCATCTCCGTCGGCTATACCCCAGGCCTCCTTCATGGCCTCGACCGCCGTCAGGTCCGCCGTTCCACGCCCGTACGGCACGCATTTCACGGGGCGGTGCGCGACCCGTTTGCCCGCCAGCCGCAGGCGGAACTCGCGGAGGATGCGCGACTTGCCCGCGCCGGGCTCGCCGACAATGCCCACCACTTGGCCGCGACCCGCCTCCGCGCGCGCAAAGAGATGCTCCAGCAGCTCCAGCTCGTGCTGCCTGCCCACGAAAGGCGTCAGTGAAGGCTGCGTGAGCGCCCGCGCCGGCCAATGATGGCCCACGAGGTGGAGAACGGATTCCGCTCCGCCGGTCGCCACGGCGGGCTGGAGATCGAATCGCTCTCGGAGTAGCCGCGCGGCGGACTGACTGACGAGCATCGCGTGGGGTTCGGCCGAGTTCAGCATAGCGTCCAGCACGCCATCTGTCTGCCGCCGGTGCTCTTCGTCCATCACGAATGAACCTTTAACGCATCGCACCGAGACCTCACAGGCATGTATGGCGATCTGTACGGTGGCTGGTCTCGAGCCCAGAGGCGACGTGCGCCCAGTGGCCTTTGAGACGGTGATGGCGGTATGGGCTGCCCGGCTCGTGGGCTCCTCGCAGGGGTAGACCCCGAACGTCGCCGCCAGCTGCGAGCCGCTGATCGCCTCGACGCGACCGCCGAAGGTCTGCACTTTCCCGGCGATGAACTCCAGAACCTGGTGAGTGTGGCTGGGCTGGCCGTCAGGTTCACGCACCTCGACGCGGAGGAGGCTGACCAGCCGGGTTTCCCCGCGGCCAGACGCTACCGCGAGTCTCGCAGGGGCATGGGACGCCGCGGAACTCGCGGTCATCCTGGCGAGAGGCTTGCTTGAGGGAGTCGACGTCGCGCCGGGCTCCTCCAGGACAATCCCGAGCTTGATCATGCGGTACCGGAGCGTATTGCGCGGAAGCCCCAGGCGAGCGGCCGCCACCGTGATATTTCCCCGCGCCCCTCGAAGCGCCTCCACCAGCCGCTCCCGTTCGAACCCCTCGACCATCGACCTGTGCCGCGGCGGCTCGGGGTGGGTGGACGGCCTAGGCGGCGGCGCCGGTGACGCACCGAGCAGGCCGAGCAACTCAGCGCTGATGACTTGGTCCTCCCCGGACAGAAGCACAACCCGTTCCATCATGTTCGCCAGCTCTCGCACGTTCCCCGGCCACGGATAGGCCAGCATGGCCGCCTGCGCGTCGGCAGCCAAAGCCTTGGGAGGAAGCCAGTACTCCGCACACGCCCGGACCAGGAAATGCTCGGCCAGGAGCAGAATGTCTCGATTCCGCGTCCTGAGCGGAGGAACCATGAGCGTCACGGCGGCCAGCCGGTGGTAGAGGTCCTCCCGGAAGCTCCCGTCCCGCACGCCCGCCTTGAGATCGACGTTCGTCGCGGCGAGGACCCACAGATCGACCACCTCGGTGCGTGTGCTGCCGAGGCGGCGCACTCCCCGCTCCTCCACCACCTTCAGCAGCTTGCCCTGGAGGGATCTGGGTAGCAGTCCCACTTCGTCCAGCATGATGGTGCCGCCGCTGGCCGTTTGAAAGAGCCCCAGCTTGGTCTGCCGAGCATCGGTGAAGGCCCCACGCTCGACTCCAAAGAGCTCGGCTTCGAGCAGGGTCTCGGGGATCGCCGCGCAGTCGATATCGACGAAGGGCCGAGGGGCTCGACTGCTCGCCTGGTGGATCGCCCGCGCGAGAAGACCTTTTCCCACTCCCGTCTCACCCAGGATCAGGAGTGTGGGCAGTCTGCGCCCGCGTCCCTGGCGACCCAGGAGATGGGCAACCTGCGCCCGCAGCACCGTGATCCCGGCACTCTCCCCGATGAGTTCGGGAAGGACGCGTGAGACCTGTCGCTCTCCAGAAGGACTCTCTGAATCAGCCATCTCTGCGATATGACACCTTCGCTTATCCTGGAATAACGAAGCAGGGCTGGGACCGCTACTGTCGAACTTTGGATCGCCGCGACGGATCTTCGTCGGTAGCGCCGAACTATAGGCAGGCGTAAGACCGGGTGTCAAGCCTTAATGGTCGCGATTTGCACCCAGCGTTTTCCTGAAGCCGAAGAAGGGAGCGAGACTGTTGAGCGCACTATGAAAACCGCTGCACCTGAAGCGAAAAGCGCAGCGCATTGTCAGCCGCACTGCACCGAAGTGCTTACTGAGTAGCATGCAGACTCTACGAATCCAGATCAGGAATTACATTTCACACTAGTCGAACGGCCTTACATTTCCGCGACAACGGCTTCTGAGCGCGACCGGGCACGGAAGTTGCCCCTAGTTCTCTCGCGCGACGCCCAGGATGAACTGCAAAGCGCTGTGAAGCTGAACGCAGTGAAAAGTATTTCATAGGGAGACCACCTCGCGACATGCATAGCAAAGCAAGTCATGTCAGGTGAGCCGGTAGCATCGCGGCTGGTCCTCGTTGTCGAGGCCGACCCGGTAGCCCAGCGCCATTTGGCCAGCCTTCTTGCCAACCTGGGCTACGAACCCGTGGTTACTGGATCGGTGGCCGAGTCCCTGGCGGCACTCAGCCACAATCAGTTCCTGTTGAGCCTGGTGGATCTCAATCTCGACGGCGTCGACGGGACCGATCTCTTGCGGCGACTCAGGATTCAGGGCGGCAATCCCGGTGCGGTCATCGTCATCGCCAATCGCGGCACCATCAAGCGGATGCCCGAGGCCGCCGCCCTCGGCGCCGACGATGTCCTCCAGAAGCCCTTCACCCCCGAAGACCTCGAAAACGTTATCAAGAGCGCCATCGCCCGCTCGCCTCGCGCCTGGGGCCTCGAGCCGCAGGACGACCGGGGCCGCAAGCTCCAGCACGAGCTCGCGCTCTGGCAAAGCCCTCAGATGCGGGAGGTGCG
>WNGF01000744.1_pt1 | contig 50894 bp, 55 predicted proteins | sample 5400641 | NCBI WGS metagenome assembly WNGF01 (sample SAMN13153371, study PRJNA577476) | soil metagenome | isolation source: 80 cm soil or saprolite under grassland replicate 2 | place: USA:California | collected 2016-06-15 | reverse complement strand
GCGGTCGTGGACGAGCAGCACCGGTTCGGGGTCGAGCAGCGGCGGGCGCTCGTGGAGGGACGAGCTCCCCACGTCTTGCACATGACGGCCACGCCGATTCCGCGCACCCTGGCGTTGACGGTGTACGGCGACTTGCACGTGACCGAGATCGCGAAGCCGCCCGCGAGCCGGAAGCCGATCGTCACCTCCTGGGTGACGGCCGAGCGCAGCTCCGAGGCCTACAGGCGGCTGCGCAAGCACCTCGACGCGGGTCGGCAGGCGTACGTCGTCTGCCCGCTGATCGAGGAGTCCGAGACCTCGCAGGCGCGGGCGGCGGAGGCCGAGGCGGAGCGGCTGCGGCGGGCGGAGCTACGTGGCTACCGGGTCGGGCTCCTGCACGGACGGCTGCGCCCGGTGGACCGGCGCGAGCTGATGGCGCGGTTCAAGGCCCGCGAGCTCGACGTCCTGGTCGCGACGACGGTGATCGAGGTCGGCGTCGACGTTCCGAACGCGACGATCATGATCGTGCAGGAGGCCGACCGGTTCGGACTGGCCCAGCTCCACCAGCTGCGCGGGCGGGTGGGGCGCGGAGCGGAGCAGTCGTATTGCCTGCTCGTATCGCGGCCGCGGGAGGAGCTGACCGACAACGCGGGGGGGCGGCTCCAGGCGCTGGTGGACTCGACGGACGGCTTCGAGCTCGCGGAGAAGGATCTCGAGCTGCGCGGCGAGGGCCAGCTGCTGGGGACGCGGCAGGCGGGGCTCTCGGATCTCAGGTTCACGCGCCTCCGTGCGGACCGGCCGCTGCTCGAGCGCGCGCGGGCGGTGGCCGAGCGGCTCGTCGGCTACGAGGGGCCGCTCGCCGACGAGGTGGCGCGGGTGTTCGGCGAGCGGGAGACGCTGGCGTGAGCGGAGCCTCCCGGCTGAAACGCCACCGGCTCTTGCGCGCGCTTCGGCGCGGGGACGAGCTGGACCGCTGGGAGGCCGCCAAGGAGTTGAGCTCGTTCGACGACGAGATCACCCGCAGGAGGCTCGAGCGCCTCCTCGCAAGCAGGCGCGACGAGAGTGCACGCGCGGCCGCCGCCTACGTGCTCGGGTTCCTCGGCAATCACGAAGCGGCCGACGCACTCGCGGCCAGGCTCGCGGATATCGACGAGAGCACCGAGGTTCGCGCGTACGCGGCCGAGGCGCTGGGGCACCTGCTCCAGGGCGCACCGGTGCTCGCTGGGATTCGCACCGTGATCGCTGCGGGTCTGCGCGATCCCGCTCCGGCGGTCCGCTTCTGGTGCGCTTTCGCTGCAGGGGTGCTGGGCCTGCTCGAGGCGCGCCCGCAACTGACTCGCCTGGGCGACGACGACGCTGTCGTCGCGGGCTGGTGGTCCGTGGGCGAGGAGGCGGAGTGGGCGCTGCGGGTGCTCGCCGGGGAGGAAGACCCGCCGCTCCCCACGGACCGCCGCGACGAGACCGCCGTGCCCTGAACGGCCACGGCCCGGGGTCTGACCCCGGGACATGTCTTTTCGCCCGATTTACTTGCAGCAATTCAGCATGTTACAGATCCGCGTGAGCAGGGATTTCGACCCGAAAACCGTCCCGTTTGGACACGACCGGGGGTTTGACCCCGGGACAGGGCCGAACGGGCCTAGGCTCTCGGGATGCGGATCGTCGCCGGCTCGCGGAAGGGGGCTCGGATCTTCGCGCCCCCCGGGCGCGACGCGCGGCCGACCGGCGACCGGGTGCGCGAGGCGGCGTTCAACCTGATCGGCCCCGGGAGGGTAGAGGGCTCGACCGTGCTCGACCTCTTCGCCGGCTCGGGCGCGATGGGGCTCGAGGCGCTCTCGCGCGGCGCCGTCCAAGCGGTCTTCGTCGAGTCCGACCGCGAGGCCTGCCGGGCGATCAACCGCAACCTCGACAAGCTCGACCTAACCGGCGCGACCGTCCTCTGCCAGGACGCCCTCAGGGCGTTGCGCGCCGACGCAGCGGCGGGCAGGCGCTACGATCTCGTCCTCGTCGACCCGCCCTACGAGATGTTTTCTTCCCTGCAAACCACCCTAATCTCCTACCTGCCGGAGGTCCTCGACCCGCAGGGCCTGCTCGTCGTCGAGACCGCCGCCGGCGACGAGCCGGAGCTCCCGCTCGTCAAGCGCACCAGCCGCCGTTACGGCGCGGCCCGGCTCACGCTGTTCGAGCATGCCTAACCACGAGCCGCTGACCGCGATCTGCCCGGGCTCCTACGACCCGGTCACGCTCGGCCATCTCGACATCATCACGCGCGCCGCCGGCATCTTCGACCGCGTCGTCGTCGGCGTCGTCCGCGACCCCCACCACAAGGCGACGCTGTTCACCGTCGAGGAGCGGGTCGACTTCCTGAACCAGGCGCTTGCGGGACACGGCAACGTCGAGGTCGACGTCTTCTCCGAGCTCGTCGTCGACTTCGCGCACCGCTGGGGCGCGACCACGATGGTCAAGGGCCTGCGCGTGATCTCCGACTTCGAGTGGGAGTTCCAGATGAACCACCTGAATCGGACGCTCGCGCCCGACATCGAGACCCTCTACGTGATGGCCCGTCCGCAATACAGCTTCGTCTCCTCCAGCGGCGTGAAGGAGATCGCGGCGTTCGGCGGAAAGGTGGACGAGCTCGTGCCCGAGGCGGTCGCACGCAGGTTTAAGGAGCTCTTCCCGGACGGACGGCCCGGCACCCCGGAGAACCCGCAAGAGTGAACGACACCGCAAATCTGGAGACGCTGCTCGGCGCCGGCGGCGAGGTTCGTCTGGGCCGCCGAGAGGCCCACGAGATGCTCCAGAAGCTGCGAGCGCGCGGAGCAGGCGCCGCGGCCGCCGACCGCCTGGAAGCGAGGCTCGGCGACTCGCCGGAGGTCGTCCTCCCACCTGACGAGGCCCACGCTCTGCTCGAGGAGCTCCGGGCGAGCGGCCGCCGCTGGGTCTTCGGGCCGTTTCCGCCGGCTCTGGCGCCGATAACGGCCGACATCCCTCTGTAAACTCCGAGCACCGATGGATGTACTGGTTCTGATCGACAAGCTCGACGACCTCGTCCACAACGCGAAGGCCGTCCCGCTCACCGACCAGGTGCGGATCGACCGCGAGGAGATCTACGACATCCTCGACCAGATGCGGGCCACCATCCCCGAGGAGATCAAGCAGGCCCGCTGGATCGTCAAGGAGCGTCAGGAGATGCTCGCGGAGGCCAAGCGTGAGTGCGACCGGATTCTCGGCGAGGCTCGCGAGCAGGCTGTGCGCGAGGCCTCGCAGACGGAGATCGTCAAGCTCGCGGAGCGGCAAGCGGGCGACATCGTCGACGACGCGAGGCGGCAGGCGCGGGAGACGCGGCTCGAGATGGAGGACTGGGCCGACTCGATCCTGTCCACGCTCGAGGTCAACCTCGACAAGTTCCTGGGCGCGGTCAAGCGAGGGCGCGAGCGGCTTCACGAGCGCTCGCAGGAGACGGTCGTCGCCGGCGTCGGCGTCGAGAGCTCCAACGACGACTACCCGCACTAGACGGTCGGTGGACACCTACCTCGCCGTCGCGAGCAAGCGCGACTGGCGCAGCTACGCCGACCGGCCGGTCGCGGAGGAGACGCAGCGGCGGATCCTCGACGCGGGCCGGCTCGCGGGCAGCTCGCAAAACCGCCAGCCCTGGATTTTCGTGGCGGTCGAGAGCCCGGCCTCGAAGGCGCGCCTTGCCGAGACGGTCTACGCCGCCGACAACGTCCGCACCTGCGCATTCGCGGTCGCGATCGCGACAGTGGGCGGCAAGTATCCGCTCGACGTCGGTCGCGCGATGCAGAACATGTTCCTCGTCGCCTGGAACGACGGCGTCGCCTCGTGCCCGAACGGCGTGCCGGACGCGTCCGCCGCCGCCGACGTCCTCGGGCTCGACGAGGGCCTGCTGCCGGTGAACATCCCGAGCTTCGGGTACCCGAAGCGCCCGCTGAACCCGGAGGAGCGAAGCGCCGAGGTGTGGAGCGCCGAGGCGAGCCGGAAGCCGCTCGAGGAGATCGTGCGGCGCGTTTGAGCATTGCTACCGTGGTCGGTATGACCACGATGAACCTCCGCACGATCAAGCTTCGCTCCGGCGAGCAGTTCCGGGACGAGCGGGAGATCCGGCTCGAGCCGCTCGAGCTCGGCGGCCAGCGCTACCTGCCGGTGCCCGAGACGGTCCCCGCCGAGCTGGCGGTCACGCGCGCCTCGACCGGCACCGTCTTCGAGCTCGGCTTCCGCGTGCGCCTGCACGGGCCGTGCTACAGGTGCCTCGAGGACGCCGTGCTCGAGCTCCCGATCGCCGTCTGCGAGTACGAGGCGACGAGCCCGGGCGGCTCCGACGAGCTGCGCACGCCCTACCTCGAAGACGATCGGCTCGACCTCTCCGCCTGGGCGCGCGACGCGCTTGCGCTCGAGCTACCCGACAAGATCCTCTGCCGGCCCGATTGCGCCGGACTCTGTCCGGTCTGCGGGCGCGACCTGAACCGCGAGCCGCACGATCACGACGAGGCCGAGCCCGACACCCGCTGGTCTGCGCTGGCAGAGCTGCGTAACCGGCTTTAGTTGTTCGAAGACTTGAGCGAGCAGTGTTTCCGGAAGATCTGGCTACTGTCCGCCCGAGAGTTGCTCCCAACCGTCGAGCGGCGCGCCTAGCAGTGAGGCCAATGTGGGAAGAGCCAACGAACGCCATGGACGGGGCGCTTCGAAGCATCCAATCTGGATACCCTCGACGAGCCGACGAACCACCTCGGTCTCCCGGCGATCGACGAGGCTGGTCGAGCTCTGACGCCTGGCTATACTCGCCGACCGTGGCAGTTCCCAAAAAGAAAACGTCCAAGTCCCGGCGCGACAAGCGCCGCGCGACGCACCGGCTCGAGGCGCCGCGCCTGAACCTCTGCCCGCAGTGCGGCCAGCCGAAGCGACCGCACCGGATGTGCCCGAACTGCAAGACCTACGGCGGCCGCGAGATCGAGCCGCTCCGCACGCCTGCGCCGTAGCCACATGATCCGCGTTGCCGTCGATGCCCTTGGCGGCGACCGTGCTCCCGACGAGGTCGTGGCCGGCGCGCTGGAAGCTGCTTCCGAGTCCGTGCAGCCGGTTCTCTTCGGCTCTGCCCGGCTCGACACCGGCGGGCTCGAGCTCGTCGAGACGACGCAGGAGATCGAGATGGACGAGAAGCCGGCAGAGGCCGTTCGCGGCAAGCCGGACAGCTCGCTCGTCGCCGCCTGCCGCGCGGTAGGCGAAGGCCGGGCCGACGCGGTCGTCTCGGCCGGGAACACCGGCGCGATGCTGGCCGCCTGCTTCCTCGAGCTGCGCCGCCTGCCCGGCGTGGCGCGGCCGGCGATCGCCGTCGTGATCCCGGCGAAGCGCGGCCCGACAGTCCTGCTCGACTCGGGCGCGAACGCCGACGCGCGCCCCGAGCACCTGCTCCAGTTCGCGTACATGGGCTCGGTCTTCGCGCAGGAGGTGCTCGACGTGCGGCAGCCGGAGGTTCGGCTGCTCTCGATCGGCGAGGAGCCCGAGAAGGGCGACCAGCTCACCCTCGAGGCGCATGCTCTCCTCGCGGCGGCCGACGACCTCCGCTTCGCCGGCAACACGGAGAGCCGCGACCTGCTCGCCGGCGCCGCCGACGTCGTCGTGTGCGATGGGTTCACGGGCAACGTCGCGCTCAAGCTGATGGAGGGGACGATCCGGACCGTGCTGGAGGAGCTGCGGGAGGAGATCGTCGCGACCCGGCGCGGGCGGATCGGCGGCCTGCTCATCCGCCCGGCGGCGCGCGGTCTGCGCAGTCGTCTCGACCCCGACACGTACGGCGGCGCCTACCTGCTCGGCCTGCGCGGCCTGGCCGTGGCCGCGCACGGCAACTCCTCGCGGCAGGCAGTCGCCAACGCGATCCGGCTGGCCGCGCGCGGGGTCGAGCACGACGTCGTCGGCAGGCTCACGCAGCGGTTGCCGGAAAGAGTGTTAGCATCCGCGCGCTCTGAGACCGACACCAAGTGAGGTGAGATGGCGGCATCGCGAGAGGAAGTGTTCGAGCGGGTCAAGGAAGTCCTGACGGAACAGCTCGGAGTCGACGACAACGAGGTCACGGAAGACGCCTCCTTCCAGGAGGACCTCGATGCCGACTCGCTCGATCTCGTGGAGCTGATCATGGAGCTGGAGGACCAGTTCGGGATCAAGATCTCGGACGACGACGCACAGAAGATCCAGACCGTCGGGCAAGCCGTCGACTACGTCGCCACGCACCAGTAGCCGCGCTCGGGCGGGGCGTCCGGAGGAGCTCGCGAAGCTCATCGACGCCTTGTCGGAGGAGCTGCTGGAGAACGTCTTCACGCACAGCTCGTGGGCGCCGGACCGCGCGTCCTCGTACGAGCGGCTCGAGTTCCTCGGGGACAGCGTGCTCGAGCTGGCGATCGCGCGGGCGCTCTACGACCGCTACCCGGAGTCGTCGGAAGGCCGGCTGGCGAAGATCCGCTCGCACGTGGTCTCGCGGGCGAGCTGCGCGGTCGTCGCGCGGGAGCTCGGCCTCGGGAAGCGGCTCGCAGAGCGGGGCGCGGAGCTCGCGCCGCCGAACGAGCTCGACCGGCTGGCGCGCAACCGGAACGTTCTCGCGGCACTGCTCGAGGCCTCGCTAGCCGCGCTCTACCTCCAGCGGGGATTCGAGCCGATCGAGAAGGCGATCGTGGCCGCCTTCGACGGCCGGATCAACTACGCGCTCACGACTCACGTCGACCACAAGACGGAGCTCCAGGAGGAGCTCGCCCGCCAGGGACGGCAGGTCAGCTACGCCGTCCTCGAGGTCGAAGGGCCGCCGCACGACCGCACCTTCACCTGCGCCGCCATGATCGACGGCGAGGAGGCGGGTGTCGGGACGGGCCGCTCGAAGAAGGCGGCCGAGCAGGCCGCCGCCCGCCAGGCGCTCGACCGGCTGGCTCCGGCCGCCTGAATACCGCACGGAACCGGGTTCTCGGCGTCCTTGCCATCCGTGGTGACCGGTAGCCTCCCGCGCGCGTGCATCTGCGTGCGATCAAGCTGCGCGGCTTCAAGTCCTTTCCCGAGCCGGTGGAAGTTCGGCTCGAGCCGGGAGTCGCCGTCGTCGTCGGGCCGAACGGCTCGGGCAAGTCGAACGTGGCCGACGCGCTCCTCTGGGCATCGGGCAGCCTCAGCCCGAGCGAGCTGCGCGCCGAGAGGCCCGACGACGTGCTCTTCGGGGGCTTTCCCGGACGCGCGCCGGCCGACTACTGCGAGGTCGAGCTTCTGTTCGACAACGAGGACGGCGCGCTGCCCGAGCTCGACTTCAGCGAGATCTCGATCGCACGGCGCCTGCACCGGGGCGGCGAGGGCCAGTACCTCGTCAACGGCGCGGCCGTCCGCCGAACCGACCTCGTCGAGCTCCTCGCCGATGTTGGGCTCGGTGGCAGCCACGGCTCGGTGATCAGCCAGGGCAAGGTCGAGGAGATCCTCGCGAGCAAGCCCGAGGAGCGGCGCGCCTTGATCGAGGACGCGGCCGGCCTCGGCAAGTTCAAGCGGCGGCGGCACCGCGCAGAGCTGAAGCTGGGCCGCGTACAGCTCCAGGTCGAGCGGGCGCGTGACCTCGAGGCCGAGGTCAAGAGCCGCCTGCGTCCGCTCGCCCTGCAGGCTACGGCGGCCGAGCGCGCCGAGAAGCTGCGCGCCGAGATCGCCGGATTGCGGGCGCGACTCGCACAGCTCGAGCTCGGCGAGGTCGAGGAACGGCTCGGCGAAGTCGAGGAGCGGGGCGCGGCGACCGCGCTCGAGCGAAAGCGCGTCGACGAGCGCCTCGAGGCGCTGCTGGCCGAGCGGAACAGGGTGGAGGACGAGCTCGCCGACGCGGCCGGGCGCGGGGAGGGGGCGACCTCCGCGCTCTACCGTCTCCGCAGCGCGGGCGAGCGGCTCGAGCTGCGTTGCGAGGCCGCCGCGGAGCTGGCCGAGCGGCTGCGTGCCGAGCCCTTCGCCAGGCGCCCGGCGCAGAACCCCCAGCGGGAGGCGCTGCGCGAGCGGGCGCGGCTGACGCGGGAGCGACTGGCAGCGCTCGAGCACTCGCTGGCAGAGCGCGAGGGCCTCCCGCCCGCCGCGCGCGCGCTCGCGGAGGAGGGCGAGCACTTGGCGCTGTCGCTGCTGGAGGTCGAGGCGGGATACGAGCGGGCAGTCGCGGCGGCCCTTGGGGCTCGGGCAGCCTCTGTCGTGGCGGCGGATCCGGCGGCGGCGCTCGGGCTCGTCGAGCGCGCCCGCAAGGCCGGCCTCGGCGATCTCGGCGTGCTCGTCCCGGCCCGGGCCGAGACGAAGCGGCCTTCTCGTCCGCCTCTGCTCGGAGCGCAGCCGCTCTCGAGCCGTGTTCGCCCGCGCCCGGGCGGGGAGCGGGTGGCGGAGCTGATCGCAGACATCTGGCTCGCGGAGCCCAGCGACCTCGCGCGCGCGGAGAGCGGCGTGCTCGTGACCCGAGACGGGCACTGCTACGACGCCGAGCGCGGGGAGCTCTGGTTCGCCGGCGAGACGGCGGAGGCGGTGCTGCTCCAGCTCGACGCGCGCCGCCGGGCCCTGGCCAGGGAGGCGGACGAGCTCGAGCGCCGGGCCGAGGAAACCAAGCCGGAGGCAGAACCGGCGCCGGCCCCGGCGGCCCGGCCGTTGGTGGCGCTGGCCGAGCGCCTCGGGGCTGCGCTCGCCGGAGCGGCCGAGGCGGCCGAGCGGTTCGAGGCGCCGCTTCGGGCGCGGGTCGACGCCGGCTCGAGCCGCGCCGGTGTGCTGGCGGCCGAGCTCCGGCGGCTCGGCGGCGAGGAGGCGGAGGCGAGAAGGCTGGCGGCCGAGGCGGGCGAGCGGAGAGGCGCGATCGACGTCGAGCGGGCGCGGCTCGAGGCGGAGGCGGCCCAGGTGCGGAGGCGGCTCGAGGAGGCCGGAGCGGAGCCCGCTGGGGGGGAGGTTTGCGACGGGCTGGCAGAGCGGATCGAGCGGCTCGAGCGCCGGCGCGAGACGCTCGGCCAGGTCAACCCGCTCGCCAAGGAGGAGTACGAGCAGGAGAAGGAACGTCTTGCCGAGCTCGCGGTCCAGCGGGCCGACCTGGAGACGAGCCTGAGGGAGCTCGAAGAGCTGCGCGCCGAGCTGGCGGAGACCGTCGAGCGGCGCTTCGACGAGACCTTCGCGGCGGTGAGCTCGCACTTCGAGGAGGTTGCGGCAACGCTCTTCCCCGGCGGCCAGGGCCGACTGCGGCTGATGGAGTCCGAGGAAGACGGGCCGGAGGGAGAAGCGGGGGTCGAGGTCGAGCTGCGCCCCGCTGGGAAGCGCGTCACGCGGCTCACGCTGCTCTCGGGCGGCGAGAAGGCGCTGGGCGCGATCTCGTTCCTCTTCGCGCTGTTCCTCGCGCGGCCGTGCCCGTTCTACCTGCTCGACGAGGTCGAGGCCGCGCTGGACGACACGAACATCGGCCGCTTCGTCGAGCTGCTGCGCCGCTATTCGGAGCGAGCGCAGTTCATCGTGGTGACGCACCAGAAGAGGACGATGGAAGCAGCGGACGTCCTCTACGGCGTGACAATGGGCGGCGACGGGGTCTCGCAGATCGTCTCGCGTCGCCTTCCGCGCGAACCGAGCCTGGCCGCGACGGCGTAGGGCGTCGTTCCAAGTAACAGACTGTTACTTGGATACGGAGGCGCGCGTGTTTCGCGCGCGGTTATCGTCCTGAGCCGTGGCGCGGACGTGGGCAGAGCTGCTCGGGGACGACGCCGCGCCGCCGGAGGTGGAGGACGAGCGCGCGGGCTTGTTCTCGCGCCTGCGCGACTCGCTGGGCAAGAGCCGCCGCGCGCTCGGCGAGCAGCTCGCCATCGCATCTTTCGATCCCGCCGACGAGGCGTCCTGGGAGCGGCTCGAGGAAGCGCTGATCGCGGCGGACGTCGGCGTGCCGGCCACCGCGGAGCTGGTACAGCGGCTGGAGGCGCGGGGCAACGCGGTCGATCTCGGCACCGCGCTCCAGGAGGAGATCGCGGCGCTCCTCGGCGAGCCCGCGCAGCTCCAGCTTCCCTCGCGGCCGAGCGTCGTGCTCGTCGTCGGCGTCAACGGCACCGGCAAGACGACGACGATCGGCAAGCTCGCGGCCCGGCTCTCCGAGCACCAGCGGTCGGTGCTCGTGGCCGCCGCTGACACGTTCCGCGCCGCCGCCGAGGAGCAGCTCGAGATCTGGGCAAGTCGCGCCGGGGCCGATTTCGTCGGCTCCGAGCGCGGCGGCGATCCGGCGGCGGTCGCCTACGACGCGATCGCGGCGGCGCAGTCGCGCGGAAGGGATGTCGTCGTGGTCGACACCGCGGGCCGGCTCCACACCCAGGCGAACCTGATGGAGGAGCTGGCAAAGGTCCGGCGCGTGATCGCGCAGCGGCTCGCTGGCGCCCCGCACGAGACGCTGCTCGTGATCGACGCGACCACGGGCCAGAACGGGCTCCAGCAGGCGCGAATCTTCGGCCAGGCCGTGGACGTGACGGGCGTCGCGCTGACCAAGCTGGACGGTTCCGCCAAGGGCGGCATCGCGGTCGCGATCGCGCACGAGCTCGGCCTGCCCGTAAAGCTGATCGGGATCGGCGAGCGGCTCGACGATCTCCGGCCCTTCGATCCGGCCGATTTCGCACGCGCCCTCGTCGGACGGGGGTAGCTTGTGGCGAGACGCCAGGGTGCCGGCGTCGTCTTCGACAACGACGGGCTCCTGTTGGACACGGAGCCGTGCTGGACGCGTGCCCAGGAGCGAGTCTTCGATCGCCACGGACGTTCCTTCGACCTCGACGCGAAGCGCGCCCTCGTCGGGACCGCACCCATCACCGCGGCGAACGTGCTCGAGCGCCTGCTCGATCTGCCCGGGCGCGGGGACGAGCTGAGCGCCGAGCTGTACGCGCTCGCCCTGGACGAGATCGCGGCCCGAGCAGAGCCGCGGCCGGGCGCGGTCGAGCTGCTCACGGAGCTGCGGGGTCGCTGGCCGCTCGCGGTCGCTTCGAACGCGCCGCGGGGGCACCTGCTGGCCGGGCTGACCCGGGTCGGCTTGGTCGAAGCGTTCGACGTCGTGCTCGGGGTCGAGGAGGTCGAGTCGCCGAAGCCGGCACCCGATCTCTACCTCCGGGCCTGTGAGCTTCTCGCGGTCACGCCGGCTCGATCGCTCGCGCTCGAGGACTCTCCGCCCGGCGTTGCCGCGGCCCGCGCGGCAGGCCTGTACGTGCTGGCGGTGCCGTCGGTTCCAGGTGTCGCGCTCGAGGCGGACGCCGTCTTCGGCTCGCTGGCCGACCCGCTGGTCCTGGCCGAGATTATCGAGCGGCTGGTTCGCTCCTAGCGGAGTTCTCGGCGGTCCTGCGCTGGATGCTCTTCAGCTGCTTCATGACGTCGTCCTCGCGGCCGAAGAGGTCGTGCAGACGGACGTAGGCTCCGTAGAGCTCGTCGTACACGCCGCGGTGGGCGGCAATCGGCCGGTACGACTCGTCGCCGAGGTGCGCCATTCGGTGCGATGCGTCGACGATCGAGTCGAAGCCTCCTCGAGCTGCGCCCGCCGCGACCGCCCCGAACATGGCCGAGCCGAGCGCTGGCGTCTGTCTGGACGCCGCGACGGCGAGCTCGCGGCCGGTCACGTCCGCGTAGATCTGCATCAGCAGCTTGTTGCGCTCGGGCAACCCCCCGCACGCGACGATCCGATCGACGGGAACGCCGGCCGACTCGAACGCCTCGATGATCACGCGCGTCCCGAAGGCAGTCGCCTCGATCAGCGCACGGTAGACCTCCGGGCTCCTCGTCGCGAGCGTCATCCCGACCAGGAGGCCTCGAAGGTCGACGTCGACGAGCACCGAACGATTTCCGTTCCACCAGTCGAGCGCAAGCAGGCCGCTCTCCCCGGGCCGAAGCTTGGTCGCTTCCTCCTCGAGTACCTCGTGTACGCCGGTGCCCCGGCGCCGGGCCAACTCGTGGTACTCGGGCGAGACAGAGGTGTCGGCGAACCACGCGAAGATGTCGCCGACGGCCGACTGGCCGGCCTCGAACCCGAAGAGCCCGGGCACGACGCCGTCCTCGACGACGCCGCACATCCCGTCGACGATCGACGACCGATCTCCAAGCAGGATGTGACAGTTACTCGTCCCCATGATCATGACCATCGTCCCCGGCTCCGTCACCGTCGCCGCCGGGGCGGAGACGTGCGCGTCGACGTTCGCCACCGCGACCGGCGTCCCGGGGAGGAGGCCCGTCCAGGCTGCGGCCCGCCTGCTCAGCCCGCCGGCCGGGCTGCCGAGGGGCACGATCCGGCGCGACATCTTCTCGTCGACGACGTGCTCGAACCTGGGGTCGAGCGCGGCGAAGTACCCATCGGCGGGAAAGCCGTCGCGCTTTGACCACATCGCCTTGTAGCCGGCCGTACAGGTGTTGCGGGTCTCGGAGCCGGTGAGCTGCCAGACGACCCAGTCGGCGGCCTCGATCAGCCGGTCGGCGCGGTCGTAGAGCTCGGGCGCCTCGTCGAGGATCTGCAGCGCCTTGGCGAAGAACCACTCGGACGAGATCTTGCCGCCGTAGCGCGGGAGCCAGGTCTCACCGCGGCTCTCCGCGATCTCGTTGATGCGATCCGCCGCGGGCTGGGCCGCGTGGTGCTTCCACAGCTTCACCCAGGCGTGCGGCTGCCGGCGCAGATCGTCGAGTAGGCAGAGCGGCGTTCCGTCGGCGAGCGTCGGCAGCATCGTGCACGACGTGAAGTCGATGCCCACTCCGATCACCTCGTCGGGATCGACGTCCGTCTCGGCCAGGAGCGCCGGAACCGCCTCCTGGAACGTGCGAAGGTAGTCCCCCGGATCCTGGAGCGCCCAGTCGGGCTCGAGGCGAACGTCGTCGGCGGGCGCCGGCAGTCGCTCGTCGATGACGCCGTTCCGGTACGGGTAGACCGTCGTGCCGAGCTCGCGTCCGTCGGCGCAGTCGACCAGGACCGCCCGGCCCGACTCGGTGCCGAAGTCGATCCCGAGCGCGCACTTCCTGCCGCTCGCGTGCGGGCGGAGCGCTTTCATCCTCGCTGGCCGTAGTAGGCGCCGGACCCGTGCTTGCGCAGGAAATGCCGCCGCAGCAGATCGTCCCCGATCGGCTCGGTCCCGGGCTGGAGGACGTCAGTCCTGTACGTGCTCGCCGCTACCGCCTCGAGCGCGACCGCGTTCTCGACGGCGTCTGCCACGTCGGCGCCCCATGCGAACGGCCCGTGGGAGGCGACGAGCGCGGCGGGCGTGTCGAGCGCATCGAGGCCGAGGCGCTCGAAGGTCTCGACGACGACCTCGCCGGTCCTGCGCTCGTAGTCGCCTTCGATCTCGTCGGGCCGCAGAGGGCGCGTGACTGGGACGGCTCCGCGGAAGTGGTCGGCGTGGGTCGTGCCGAGGCACGGGATCTCCCGGCGCGCTTGGGCCCAGGCGGTCGCGAAGGGAGAATGCGTGTGGACGATGCCGCCGATCTGGCCGAACGCGCGGTAGAGGACGAGGTGCGTCTGCGTGTCCGACGACGGCCGGTACTCACCGTCGACGACCGCGCCACCCTCGAGCTCCACGACGACCATCGAGTCGGGCCCGAGCTCGCCGTAGGGCACGCCGCTCGGCTTGATCGCCATCACCCCGGCACTCCGATCGGCCCCGCTGGCATTGCCGAAGGTAAGGGCGACGAGCCCGGCCTCGACGATCTGGCGATTGGCCTCGAAGACGCGTTCACGAAGCTCCCTGAACGCTTCTCCCGCCAGGGGCATCTAGAGACCCCCGGCCAGGTGGAAGTAGGCCTGATTCCAGCGAACCTCGTTCTTGAAGTCCCGCATTCGCGTGCCCTCGTCGATCACGAGCAGCTCCAGGCCTGCGATCTCGGCCAGGTCGGCAAGGGCCTCGGTACCGATCGCCCGGCAGAAGGCCGTGTGATGCGGTCCGCCTGCCAGGAGCCAGGCCTCGGCCGCGGTCGCGAAATCGGGCTTCGGCTTCCACACCGCCCGTGCGACGGGCAGGCGCGGCAGCTCCTCGTCCGGCTCCACGACGTCGACCTCGTTCAGGACGAGCCGGAAGCGGTCGCCCAGGTCGAGGAGGCCGACCACCACTGCCGGCCCGGGCGCGGCCGTGAAGACCAGGCGCACCGGGTCCTCGCGCCCGCCGATCGAGAGCGGATGGATCTCGCACGACGGCCTCCTGCCCGCGATCGACGGGCATACCTCGAGCATGTGCGCGCCGAGCACCTTCGGCTCCCCGGGCGCCAGGTGGTAGGTGTAGTCCTCCATGAACGAGGTGCCGCCCTCGAGGCCGGTGCTCATCACCTTGGCGATCCGGACGAGGGCGGCGGTCTTCCAGTCACCTTCCGCCCCGAACCCGTACCCGTCCGCCATCAGGCGCTGGGCCGCGATGCCCGGTAGCTGCGGCAGGCCTCCGAGATCCTCGAACGTGTCCGTGAACGCTCTGAAGCCTCCCGCCTCGAGAAACGCGCGCAGCCCGGCCTCGATCCTGGCCGCGTCCCGAAGCGACTCGCGGCGGTCCCCGTCCCGCGCGAGGGCGGCCGCGAGCTCGTACTGCTGCTCGTACTCGTCTACTAGCTGCTCGACCGCGGAGTCGGGAACCTCCTGCACGGCGCCGACGAGCTCGCCGACGCCGAAGCCGTTCACCGAGAAGCCGAGACGGAGCTGCGCCTCCACCTTGTCGCCCTCCGTGACCGCGACGAAGCGCATGTTGTCGCCGAAGCGCGCCACGCTGAGAGCTTGTGCCTCGTGCCAGCCGCAGGCCGCCCGGGACCAGGTGCCGATCCGCTCGGCGACCGACGGGTCGCTCCAGTGTCCGACAATCGTCTTGCGCCTCAGTCCCATCCGCGTCTCGATGAACCCGAGCTCGCGGTCGCCGTGCGCCGACTGGTTCAGGTTCATGAAATCCATGTCGATCTCGGCCCAGGGGAGATCGCGGTTGAACTGCGTGTGCAGGTGCAGCAGCGGCTTCTGGAGCGAGGCGAGACCGGCGATCCACAGCTTTGCCGGCGAGAACGTGTGCATCCACGCGATCACGCCGACATTGTCGGCCGCCGCGTTGGCCTCCAGGCAGAGTCGGTGGATCGCGTCGCCACCCGTGAGGACCGGCTTGTGCACGACCCGAACCGGGACGGCTTGCGCCTCGTCGAGCGCCCGGGCGATATGCTGCGAATGCTCGTCGACGCTGCGCAGCACCGCCTCGCCGTAGAGGTGCTGGCTTCCGGTCACGAACCAGAGCTCGAACTCTCCCAGAGGCTTCGCGGGCATGGCGCGAGGATAGTGCCCCGTCAGCCGTGGAGGGCGGCCTCCGGCGGCGGCTCGATCTCACCCGCTCCGTCGACCGATGCGCAGATGTAGGCGATCGCCTCACGACCGGCACCGGCGGCGTAGGCGCTCGTGACCGCCTCGACCAGCGCGGGCGCATGCGCGGCCTCGGCCAGCGCGACGATCGAGCCTCCGAATCCTCCTCCCGTCATGCGCGCGGCGACTGCTCCGCTCTCATAGGACAGCTCGACCAGCAGATCGAGCTCGGGAGTCGAGACCTCGAAGTCCCGGCGCAGGCTCTCGTGTCCCTGGCGGAACAGTGCGCCGAGGATGGCGAGATCCGGGCCTCCGGGCCGCTCGAGGGCAGCCACGCATCGGCGCACGCGCTCGTTCTCGGAGACGACGTGGCGAAGCCTGCGCGCCGCGACCTCGTCGAGGCCCGCCGCCCGAGCTGCCGCCTCGGCCTCTCCGAGGCTCACGGACAGCGGAAGGCGGCCTCCGAGCGCCGGCAGCGCTCGCTCGAGCTCACCCCGGCGCTGGGCGTAGCCGGAGTGCTCCAGCTCGTGGCGGACCGACGAGTCGAAGACGACGACGGCAAGGCCTGCCGGTAGCCGTACGTGCCGGTACTCCTCCGTCCCGCAATCCAGCAGGAGAGCATGGCCGGACCTCCCGAGGAGCGACGTCGCCGGATCCATCAGCCCGACGGGAACGCCCACCGCGAGCCGCTCCGCCTCCTGGGCGATCTTGGCGAGCTCGAGCGGCGGCAGCTCGAGCTCCGCCGCACGACAGAGCGCCAACCCGACCGAGACGTTCAGCGCCGCGGACGACGAGAGCCCGGCTCCGATCGGGACGGTCGAGGAGATCGTTCCGTCGAGCCCGACGGCGGGCCTGCCGTTCTCGTGGAGCAGTCGTGCGACGGCCGCGACGTGACGGCCCCAGCCGACGAGCTGCCCCCTCGGCACGCCCTGGCGCGAGAGCTCGACCGATTCGGCGAACGCAAGCGAGCGCAACCGGATCGCGGCCGCGTCCGGGCGCCAGGCGACAGTCGTGACGAGGTCGACGGCGACCGGCAGGACGAGCCCACCGGAGTAGTCGGTGTGCTCGCCGATCAGGTTGACGCGTGCGGGCGCGGAGACGGCACGCGTCGTCATCGGCCGCGGAAGGGGCTGGGAGCGCTCATCCGCGAGGGCGTAGTCTCGCCGATCGAGGGCCGTGCGTGCGGCGCACACCTCTTGTTCGACGGGCAGGTTTGCCGGTGTTATGGTCGCCATTCATGGGGCGGATGCAGGGCAAGGAGGTGTCGGTGGATCAGGAGAAGTACATCCAGACGAAGGTGGAGGAACTCGCCTCGACAGTCGAGGACCTCAAGGAGTCAGAAGTGCCGCGAGGCATGAACCGTGCCCACCTGCTCAAGGTGGCCGGGGCGGGAGGCGCGGCGATCTCGCTCCCCGCACTGCTCGCCGCCTGCGGCGGAGGCGGGGGCGGCAAGAAAAGCAGCGAGGGGACTGGGAAGTATCCGAAGACGCCGAAGTGGAAGTTCGTCTTCGTCAACCACGTGACGACGAACCCGTTCTTCGTCCCGACGCAGTACGGCATCTCGGACGCGGACGCGATCTTCGGGACGTCGCACCAGTGGACGGGGTCGGAGAACAGCGACGTCTCGCAGATGGTCTCCGCGCTGAACACGGCGATCTCCTCCGGCGCCCACGGGATCGCCGTCTCGATCATCGACCCGAAGGCCTTCAACGGACCGGTGCAGAAGGCGCTCAACGCCAAGATCCCGGTCGTCTCCTACAACGCCGACGCTCCGCCGACGAGCGGGAACAAGCGCCTCGCGTACATCGGCCAGGACCTGTTCCAGTCGGGCGTGAAGATGGGCGAGCGGATCGTCTCCCTGATCCCCAGCGGCGACGTCGCCGGCTTCATCGCGACGCCTGGATCGCTGAACATCCAGCCGCGCATCGACGGAGCGAAGCAGGCGATTAAGGACTCGGGCAAGCCGATCAACTTCAGCGAGATTGCCACTGGGCCTGACGTCAACGAGGAGCTGTCGAAGATCGACGCCTACTACCAGGGTCACAAGAGCCTGAAGGGGATGTTCGCCGTCGACGCGGGGAGCACGCAGGGCGTTGCACAGACGATGAAGAAGTACGGCCTCGCGGGCAAGGGCATCCACGGCGGCGGCTACGACCTCCTGCCGACGACGCTCAAGCTGATCAACGAGGGTCACCTTGACTTCACGATCGACCAGCAGCCCTACCTGCAGGGCTTCTACCCGGTCGTCCAGTTGTTCCTTTACAAGCTCTCGGGTGGGCTGATGGCGCCGTCCGAGACGAACACGGGTTTGCTGTTCGTGACGAAGGACAACGTCAAGCCTTACCTCACCACGAAGACGCGGTACGAGGGGAGCTCGAGCAAGCAGCAGTACGTGAAGACGTCGTAAGACGCGAGGCGGTAGGAGCATGGCGGTAGCGGAGACGGGCGCGGACCGTCTCGCCCAGGCGCGCGACCTCGGTTGGCGCGCTCTCGGCGCGTTCGCGCGGCGGCGCGAGGCGAGCATCTTCGTCGTCGGGCTCGCGCTCGTCGCCTACTTCTCGCTGCGCTCTTCGGCCTTCTATCAGGGCGACAGCATCAAGAACATCGCCGTGTACATCGCGCCCCTCGCACTGATCGCGGCGGGCGAGGTGATGCTGCTCGTCTGCGGTGAGATCGACCTATCGATCGGACGGGTGTTCGCCCTGGCGCCGATCATCATGTACCTCGCCTCGGAGCCCGAGCCCGACGGGCTCGGGCTCCCGATCTGGATCGGCGTCATCTTCGGCCTCCTCGCCGCCGGCGGCGTCGGGTTCGTGAACGGGATCGTCACGACCGTCTTCCGAGTCCCTTCGTTCATCACGACGCTCGGGATGCTCTTCTTCCTGAACGGGATCAACCTGCGGGCGCTGCACGGGTTTCAGGTCGAGACGCCCGGCGGCTCGACCTTTACGAAGATCTTCGGCGGGGACTCGCTGTGGTTCAACTCGGAGTTCTGGTGGGCGGTCGCGATCATCATCCTGCTCCAGATCGTGCTCGTCCGGACGAGGTGGGGACTGCACACCGTGGCGACGGGCGGCAACCTCATCGGCGCGAGCGAGAGCGGCGTGAACGTCCGGCGGATCAAGATCGGCAACTTCGTGCTCGCGAGCATGCTCGGCGGCTTCGCGGGGATCATGGATTCCGTCCGGATCACGTCGATCCTCCCGCTCCAGGGTGGGCCCGACATCATGTTCCTGGGGGTCGCGGCGGCCGTGATCGGCGGCACCTCGCTCCTGGGCGGGTCCGGCACTATCATCGGCGGGTTCCTCGGCGTCTGCGTCCTCGGAATCCTGAACATCGGCTTCACGACTCTCGGCGTGAGCGCCTTCAACTTCGACCTCATCATCGGACTCGCGATCCTCACCGCGATGGTTCTGAACGTGCAGATCCAGCGCCTCAAGAACCTCGGTAGGCTGGGGAGGCCGAGATGAGCACGCTACGCGTCCGGTTTGGTCGCGCGCACTCGTTGCGGAGGCCGGAGGTTTCCGCCCATTCGGAAGGGCAGCCATGAGCGAGGCGAACAAGGGCAACGGCCGAGAGGCCGACGCGATCCGAGTCGAGAACATCTCGAAGCGGTTCGGTGCCGTCGTCGCGCTCCAGGACGTGTCGCTGCACCTGGAGAAGGGCGAGGTCCTCGGGCTGATCGGCGACAACGGCGCCGGCAAGTCGACGCTGATCAAGATCATCAGCGGGTTCCACCAGCCGGACAGCGGCAAGATCTTCGTCGGCGGCAAGGAGGTTCAGATCCGCTCGGTCGCCCAGGCGAGGGCGCTCGGGATCGACACCGTCTACCAGGACCTGGCGCTCGTACCAGGCATGTCCGTCTACCACAACATGTTCCTCAAGCGGGAGCTCGTCGGAAAGCTCGGGGGCGTCGACCTCCCCGTGCTCGACAACGCCGAGATGCGGCGGCGGGCGCGGAAGTACCTCGACGAGATGGGCGTTCGGGTTCCCGACGTCGATGCCGAGGTGGCGCTGCTCTCGGGCGGGCAGCGCCAGTCGATCGCGGTTGCCCGCTCCGTCTACTCCGAGGCGAAGATCCTCCTTCTCGACGAGCCGCTGGCGGCGATGGGCGCGAAGGAGGGCGCACTGATCCTCGACCTGATCCGGGAGCTGAAGTCGCGGAGCGACGTCTCGATGATCCTGATCGTGCACAACTACGCGCATGTGTTCGAGGTCTGCGACCGGGTGAATCTGCTCCAGCACGGCCAGATCGCCTTCGACAAGCCCACCCGCGAGACGTCGATCGAGGAGGTCACCGACCTCGTCGTGCGCGAGTACCGCCAGGCCGCGGCGAGCTAGCAGCCTCAGGTTTCCTCCTCTCCGTTCCGGGAAGTGTCGAGACGCGAGCTTCGCCCGTTCGCAGGACTGCGGCATCCACGAGAAGGGAGGGAGCCAATGCAGAACGTCTCCTCACATGGGATCCGCGCGCGATCCGCACTCGTCCGGGCGGCGGTGCTCCTCGGATCGACCGTGCTCGTAGCCGTGACGGCGATCGGTCTCTCGGGCGCGACCGCCTCGGCGGCGAAGAAGCCGAAGAAGGGGCCGCTGAGCATCACGAAGCAGCCCTTCGGCACGACGGACGGCCAACAGGTCGACCTCTACACGCTGACGAACTCCCACGGCATGGAGGTCAAGATCATGACCTACGGCGGGATCATCCAGTCGGTCAAGACGCCGGACAAGAGGCACCGCTTCGCGAACGTCACGCTCGGTTTCCCGACGCTCCAGAACTACGTCGACCTCAACAGCCCGTTCCCGCAAGGCGGCCCCTACTTCGGCGCCATCATCGGCCGCTACGCGAATCGCATCGCGAACGGGCAGTTCGCGCTCAACGGGACGACCTACCAGCTGCCGATCAACAACCCGCCGAACTCGCTCCATGGAGGCATCAACGGTTTCGACAACAAGGTGTGGTCGGCAACCGTGGTGCCGCCGACCAGCAGCAACGTTGGGCTCGAGCTCCACTACACGAGCCCCGACGGCGAGGAGGGCTATCCCGCCACGCTCTCGGTCGACGTCACCTACAGACTGACGAACGACAATGAGATCCGGATCGACTACCACGCCACGAACGAGTCGGCAACCCTTGCGACGATCGTCAACCTGACGAACCACGCGTACTGGAACCTCGCGGGGGAGGGCACCGGAACGATCCTCGACCACAACCTGCGGCTGAACGCCGACCACTACACGCCGGTCAACTCCACGCTGATTCCGACGGGCGCGATCGATCCGGTCGCGGGTACGCCCATGGACTTCACCACGTCGACGCCTATCGGCGCTCGCATCCGCGACAACTTCAGCCAGCTTCTGATCGGCCACGGCTACGACCACAACTTCGTGCTCAACCGGCCGAGTCCGACGGACACGTCGCTCATCCTGGCGGCACACGTGCAGGAGCCGACCAGTCACAGGGTCCTCGACATCTACACCACCGAGCCGGGGATCCAGTTCTACTCGGGCAACTTCCTGGACGGCTCGCTCGTGGGCACGGGCGGCCACACCTACCGGCAGAGCGACGGTTTCGCGCTGGAGACACAGCACTACCCGGACTCGCCGAACCACGCGAACTTCCCGTCGACCGTGCTCCAGCCCGGCCAGGACTTCAACTCGGAGACCATCTACCAGTTCTCGACCGGCCCCAAGTAACGGCGCTTGCGGCTGGTCGCCTCGCCTCGCCTCTGGCGAGGCGAGGCGCCTGCCGTGGATCGTCAGACGGTCGGCCCTGCCCGCCCGGGGTCGAGCCGGCAGGGGAGGCAGATCGCCTCGCTCGCACCGACGTCGTCCTGCGGGTGCAGGGGCTCGTTGCACCGGCGGCAGCGCACACCGAGCGCTGAGCTGAAGAGGGTCCGAACCAGCTTGTCGATCATCGCTCCTCCTTCCGCGACTCGAAAACACAAAGTGGACTAAACGCACGGTAGCGACAGGGGTTGAGCTGTCACAAGCCCCGCCCTGAAAGCTTTACGCGACGCTAACGTTCGACGGAGGCGCAGCGCGCCGCAGCCAAATCTGATCGAGTTCGGCGAACGATGGCGCCGATCCGGTGAAGACGAGCCTGGGGATCTGGGCACTCGGCCCGATGGTGACGCGCTTCGTGCCGTCCGGGTACAAGCCGGAGCTCGCCGGCCAGACCACCGCGGAGCGGGTTCGCCACGCGGTCGAAGGCCTCGGTGATCTGATCGACGGCTACGAGTTCCATCACCCGCAAGAGCTGTCGCCGGACAACCTCGACGAGGTGCGGGCGGCGCTCGAGGGTCACGATGTCTACTGCGTCGCGACGGGCCTCCATCTCGATCCCCGGTTCGGCAAGGGTGGCCTCGTCTCGCCCGATGACGCGACCCGCCGGGAGGCGCTGAAGAGGACGCTCGACGCGATCGACTTCGCCGGCGAGCTGCGGGCCCACTTCATCATCTGGCCGGGGATCGAGGGCTACAACTACCCCTTCCAGGCGCCCTACAGGGAAAGCTGGGCCTGGCTCGTCGACGGCATCGGCCAGGCGGCGCAGCGATGCGGCGAGCACGGGATCAAGCTCTTCCTCGAGCACAAGAACTCCGAGCCGGCGATGAAGATCCTGATGCGCAACGTCGGCATGACGCTGCACGTGATCCACAAGCTGCGCGCCCAGGGGCTGGACAACGTGCAGGTGAACATGGACTGGCAGCACCTGATCATGAACCGCGAGAACCTGGCCGAGTACGCGGCGCTGCTCGCCGCCGAGGGCGTGCTCGGGCATCAGCACGCGAACTCGGGCTGGGGTGACTTCGACGACGACAACATGGTCGGCGCGACGGCGTTCATGGAGACGCTCGAGCTGGCGGTCGAGCTGCGCCGCGCGGGCTACGGCGACGGCGGCGAGCGGCTCGGCTTCGACCTCTATCCGTACACCGAGGACGCCGTGGCCGCAGTCCGGCGCAGCGTGCTGCAGTGGCGCTTCATCGAAGGCGTCGCGGCGCGGATCGACGAACCCGCCCTCCGGGAGGCGCAGTCGCAGAAGGACGCCGTCCGCGCCTACGAGCTCGTCTACGCGGCGCTCGGCGGCGAGTGAGGCTCCAGCACGTCTCGATCACGATCGCGAGGGGCGCGGAGGAGGAGGCCCGCGGCTTCTACGGGGGCCTGCTCGGCCTGCGGGAGCGCGAGGTGCCGCCGAAGCTAGACCCTTCGCGCCTGATCTGGTTCCGCGTCGGCGAGCCGGACCTCGAGCTGCACCTGATGCTGGTCGACGAGCCTGCGCCCGGCGGCGGCCACCTCTGCCTCGCGGTGGATGACGTCGATGCCTTGCGCGGTCGTCTGGAGGAGGCGGGCATCGACACGTCGGACGCGACCGAGATCCTCGGGCGGCCGCGCTTCTTCTGCCGCGATCCCTTCGGCAATCTGGTCGAGCTGACGACGATCGTGCCGTGAGCTCAGACGAGCGCGTCGATCAGCACGACCGCGTCCGCCGTCTCGTAGTAGACGCAGCCGACGTCGTGCTTCCACTCCGCGTGCCACCCCGTCCAACGCCACAGTCCCGCCGCGACCTCGAGCACTTCCATGGCCGCTGAGCCTATCCTCGTCGGCCTCGACGTCGGCACCACCGGCGCCAAGGCGCTCGCGGTCACTCCTCAGGGCGAGGTGCTCGCGCGGGCCGAGGAGGGCTACCTGCTCTCGACGCCGAGGCCCGGCTGGTCGGAGCAGGACCCGGAGGACTGGTGGCGGGCAAGCCAGGCGGTGCTCGCCGCCGTCGGGGCCGAGGAAGCGGCGGGCATCGGTCTCTCCGGGCAGATGCACGGCCTGGTCACGCTGGACGAGGCCGACCACGTCATCCGGCCGGCGATCCTCTGGAACGACCAGCGCACCGCGGCGGAATGCGCAGAGATCGAGGAGCTGATCGGGCTTGAGCGCCTGATCGGCTTCACCGGCAACCGGGCCCTGACCGGATTCACGGCCCCGAAGCTGCTCTGGCTGCGAAGGCACGAGCCGGAGGCCTACGCGCGGGTCCGGCACGTGCTCCTGCCGAAGGACTACGTGCGGCTACGGCTCACCGGCGAGCATCTGACCGACGTTGCGGATGCGTCCGGAACGCTCCTCTTCGACGTTTCCCGGCGGCGGTGGAGCCGGGAGATGCTCGATGCGCTCGAGATCCCCTACCAGTGGCTGCCGCGGGCGGTCGAGTCGCCGGCGGTGAGCGGCCACACCGCCGACGGCGTGCCGGTCGCGGCCGGCGCCGGCGACCAGGCGGCGGGAGCGCTCGGGGTCGGCGTCGACAGGCCCGGACCCGTGTCGGTCGTCCTCGGGACGTCGGGTGTCGTCTTCGCCGTTCTGCCGGGATTTCAAGCGGACCCCGAGGCGCGCGTACATGCGTTTTGCCACGCGGTGCCCGGCGCGTGGCACGCGATGGGCGTGATGCTCTCGGCCGCCGGATCGCTGCGGTGGCTCAGAGATGTGCTAGCCCGGGACACCGCGTACGAGCAGCTGATCGCCGAAGCGGCGGAGAGGCCGGCGGGCGCGGACGGCGTGCTCTTCCTCCCCTACTTGACGGGGGAGCGCACGCCGCATGCCGACCCGAACGCCCGCGCCGCGTTCGTCGGCCTCGAGCTCGGTCACGGTCGGGACGCACTCGTCCGCGCGGTGCTCGAAGGCGTCGCCTACGGGCTTCGAGACTCCTTCGTGCTCCTGCGGAAGCTCGGTGCCCGGCCCGAGGTCGGCCGGGCCTCCGGCGGCGGGGCCCGCAGCAAGCTCTGGCTCGAGATCGTCGCCTCGGTGCTGGGTTTGCCGCTGGAGCTGACCGCGGTGGAGGACGGCGCGGCCTACGGGGCAGCGCTCCTCGGAGGCGTCGCCGGCGGCGTCTTCCGCGACGTGCACGAGGCGGTGGAGGCCTGCGTTCGCGTGCGCGACCGCGTCGAGCCGAACGACGCGTGGCGCGAGGCCTACGAGGCCGGTTACGCTCGCTTCCGCTCGCTCTATCCGGCTCTCAAACCCCTGGAGGAGGCATGACACTGGAAGGCAAGGTCGCGCTGATCACGGGCGCGAGCCGCGGCATCGGACGCGCGGTCGCCCACGGGCTGGCCGAGCAGGGCGTGAGCCTCGGGCTCGCGTCGCGCAGCGGCGATGACTCCGGCCTCGAGGGCGTCGTGGCGCGCCGGTGCGACGTCCGCCGGCAGGACGAGGTCGAGGCTGCGGTCGCGGAGACCGTCGAGCGCTTCGGCCGGCTCGACATCCTGATCGCCAATGCCGGCGTCGGTGCCTACGGCCCGCTGCTCGAGCTCGCGCCGGACCACCTCGAGGAGATGATCGACGTCAACGTCAAGGGGACGATCTACGCCGTGCGGGCGGCGCTTCCGCACCTGGTCGAGAGCGGCGAGGCCGACATCGTCACGATCGCCTCCGAAGCGGGTCGCCGCGGCGTTCCCTACGAGGCTGTCTACGTCGCTTCCAAGTTTGCCCAGGTCGGTTTCACCCGCTCGCTCGACCACGAGCTGCGCGAGCGTGGCGTCCGCTGCACCAACGTCTGCCCGGGCGGCGTCGCGACCGACTTCGCGATCGGGCGGGGCCGCACGCGCGACATGCCCGAGCTCGCCGGGATGATGAGCGCCGAGGACGTGGCCGAGGTGGTGCTGTTCGTGCTCACGCGCCGCCGCAACCACCGGATCCTCGAGACCGCCTTCCGTCCCGTGTCGGAGCCCTCGTGGGGCTGAACGTCGTTCGCCTCCGGCTCACTCCCGTGGGGGAAACCAGTTCCCCGACGCCCTCTCCCCCCGCTCATAGCCCGGAGAGCGGGCTATGAGCGGGGTCGCCTGGGGCATCGTCTCCACGGCCCACATCAACCGGCTCGTCATCCCGCCCGCCCAGGAGTCCGACCGGGTGGATCTGATCGCCGTTGCGAGCCGGGACGACGCCCGCGCGGAGGAGTACGCCCGAACGTGGGGGATCGAGCGCGCCTACGGAAGCTACGAGGCGCTGCTCGAGGACCCGGACGTCGAAGCCGTCTACATCTCGCTGCCGAACTCCCTCCACTGCGAGTGGTCGATCCGGGCGCTCGAAGCCGGCAAGCACGTGCTCTGCGAGAAGCCGCTCAGCCGCCGGGCCGCGGAGGTCGAGGCAGCCTTCGACGCCGCCGAGCGGGCCGACCGTCTCCTGATGGAGGCGTTCATGTACCGCCACCACCCTCAGACGCTCGAGCTCCAAGAGCTGATCGAAGGCGGGGCGATCGGCAGGCTGCGGCTGATCAGGGCGGCGTTCAGCTTCACGGCGCGCGGGCCGGAGAACATCCGGCTGCTGCCGGAGCTCGACGGCGGTGCCCTGATGGACGTCGGCTGCTACTGCGTGAGCAGCTCGCGGCTGCTCGCGGGCGAGCCGGAGCGGGTCTACGGCGCGCAGGTGGTCGGCGCGACCGGCGTCGACGTCGTGTTCGCGGGCACCCTTGCGTTCGCGGGCGATGTGATCGCCCAGTTCGATTCGGGGCTCGCGCTCCCGGAGCGAGACGAGCTCGAGGTGATCGGCGAGGAGGGATCGATCTTCCTGGACGATCCCTGGCACTGCTACGAACCGGTGCTCGAGCTGCGGCGAGACGGCGCCGTCGACCGGATCGAGACCGACCGCGCCGACTGCTATGGGCTCGAGCTCGAGAACATGAGCGACGCCATCCGGGGCCACGGCGAGCCGCTCCTCGGCCGAGAGGATGCGGTCGGCAACGCCCGCGCGCTCGAGGCGCTCTACGCCTCGGCGGACGAGCGGAAGCCGATCGACCTTCGCTGAGCCTCAGCGCTCGACGCCGAAGGCGATGTTGACGGTCGTGCGGTACTCGCTGATGCGGTCGTCCTCCACCACTGCGCTCATCGTGACGACGTCCGCGCCCGAGATGCCGCGCAGGGTCTTGGCCGCCTCCTGCACAGCCGCGTCGGCTGCCCTGGCGAAGCTCTCCGGAGACGAACCGATGATCGTGATCACCTTGGCGATGTCGGCCATGACTTCTCCCTTCTCTCGAATAGCCGCGGGACGATAACCGCTACCTGTCGAAGCCGAAGAGCAGGTGGAAGACGCCGCGCTGCTCGCCCTTGGCCTCCTCTCGGAGTAGCTCGTCCAGCTCCACGCCGACCAGGAAGATGATCGAAGACGTGTAGACGTAGCCGATCAGGACGAGGAAGACGGCGAGGCTGCCGGTCGCCGTCTTGAAGTTCGCGACGTCGGTGACGAACCGCTTGAAGATCAGCGTCGCGACGATCCAGGCGGTGATCACGAGCGCGGAGCCGGCGCTTGCCCAGCGCTTCGGCCGGTGCTCGACCGGGGCGTAGCGGACGAGCAGCCCGACCGCGAGACCGAGCGCTGCCACCGCGACGACCCAGCGGCCGACGTCGACGACGAGGTGGAGCACGCCGCCGTCGACGAAGCCGGCGCCCGTGGCCGCGAGCAGCAACGCGCCGACCACGCAGACCGCGATGCAGATCGCGAGACCGACCGAGATCGTGTAGCGGAGCAGCCACGGCCGCGTCTCCTTCGCTTCGTAAACGTCGTTGATCCCGCTCATCGCCGCCCGGACCCCGCCGGAGACGTACCAGATGGACAGGAGCGCGCCGAACACGAGCAGCCCCGCGGCAGAGGTCGAGAAGATCTTCTGCGCGGCCGTGTCGATGGCGTGGAAGGTCGCCTGCTCCAGGTGGGGCTCGATCGCCGGGGCGACCGTGTCGCGCCAGACGTGTCTCTCGCCGAGGGCGCCGAGAAGGGCAAGTCCGAAGAGCGCGAGCGGGATGATCGACTTCATGAGCTGGAATGCGATTGCGCTCGCGTGGTTGAGGAGGTCGTGACGGGCGAAGAGGTCGACCCAGAGCTGCACGAACCGCCGCAGGCGAAACCAGACGCCGGAGCGCCGCGCGGTCACAGAGGCCGTCTTCGCCATCTCTTTCCCGCGGTACCCGGCCCCGCGGGGCCCGAAAACGCGGTGAGTACACTGGCAGGCTGTGTTCGACACGCTTTCAGACCGGCTCCAGGGCGCCCTCGGGGACCTGCGCAAGCGCGGACGCCTCGACGACGAGGCGATCTCCAGAGCGATGCGGGAGGTCCGGCTCGCGCTCCTCGAGGCGGACGTCAACTTCGAGGTCGTGAAGGACTTCGTCGGCCGCGTGCGCGAGCGCGCGCTCGGCGCCGATGTGCTGAAGAGCCTGACCCCGGGCCAGCAAGTGGTGAAGATCGTCCACGAGGAGCTGACCGCGCTGATGGGTGCCGGCGACTCGCGCCTCGCCTTCGCCGGCCGGCCGCCAACGGTCGTCCTGCTCGCAGGCCTCCAGGGCTCCGGGAAGACGACCGCGGCCGCGAAGCTCGCCCTGCTCCTGCGGAACGAGGGGCGGAAGCCGGTGCTCGTCGCCGCCGATCTCCAGCGGCCGGCCGCGATCGACCAGCTCGAGCAGCTCGGGCGTGAGCTCGGGGTGCCGGTGTACACGGGAACCGGCGACGCGATCACTGTTTCCCTGGCAGGCGTAGAGAGCGCGAAGCAGGACGGCGAAGACGTCGTGATCATCGACACGGCGGGACGGCACCAGGTCGACGAGGCTCTCATGGATGAGCTAGAGCGGATTCACCGTCAGGTGAAGCCGCTCAACGTCCTCCTCGTGCTCGACTCGATGACGGGCCAGGACGCGGTCCGCGTCGCGGAGGCCTTCGCCGAGCGCGTCGCCTTCGACGGCGTCCTCCTGACGAAGCTCGACGGCGACGCCCGCGGCGGTGCGGCCCTCTCGGTCAAGGCCGTCACCGGCAAGCCGATCAAGCTGGTCTCGGTCGGCGAGCGGCTCGGCCAGCTCGAGTACTTCCACCCCGACCGGATGGCCTCGCGAATCCTCGGCATGGGCGACGTGCTCAGCCTGATCGAGAAGGCCGAGGCGGCCGTCGAGGACGACGAGCGCGAAGAGCTGGAGAAGCGCCTGATGCAGGGCGAGTTCAGCTTCGACGACTTCCTGCGCAGCTACAAGATGCTCCGCCGGATGGGCCCGCTCCAGGGCGTGCTGAAGCTGATCCCGGGCCTGGGCAAGCAGCTCGAGGGCCTCGACGAGGTGGACGATCGCCAGCTCGCGCGGGTCGAGGCGATCGTGCTCTCGATGACGCCGCAGGAGCGTCGCTTCCCGCACGTGATCGACGGCTCGCGCCGCAAGCGGATCGCGGCCGGCAGCGGGACGAGCGTCCAGCAGGTGAACCAGTTGCTCGAGGCCCGCAAGCAGATGGCGAAGATGATGAAGCAGCTCGGAAAGGGCAAGATGCCGGGGCTGCCCGCGGAGCTCCAAGCGCAGAACGGTCCAACGCGCTCCGCGACGAAGAAGAAGAAGAGCAAGCGCAAGAAGAAGTCCAAGTCACGGAGGTGACCGATTGGCTGTCAAGCTGAGGCTGACCCGAGTCGGGTCGAAGAAGAATCCCGTCTACCGGATCGTCGCCGCGGATTCCCGCTCGCCACGCGACGGCAAGTTCCTCGAGATCGTCGGGCGCTACAACCCGCAGACCGATCCGTCGACGATCGTGCTGGATGAGGAGAGGATCCGCGATTGGCTGGCGAAGGGCGCCCAGCCGAGCGAGACCGTCCGGCGCCTGTTGAAGGCGAAGGGGCTCGGTGCGGGGGCGACGAAGGCATGAGCCTTCGGCGACACCGCAGCGAGCGGGGAAGGGTTCCGGGAAACCGGGAGGTTTCCCGCTTCCTTCTCTTCGCACAGCGCGCCGACATGGGCGGCGCGCTCTGGGAAGCGTGCACTGAAGAAGAAGGGGGTTCGTGGGGGAAACCTGGTTTCCCCCACGGGAGTGGAGCGGAGCGGAGCGACGTTGGTTGAGATCGTCGAGTACCTCGCGCGCGGCCTCGTCGACGAGCCCGACGCCGTCCGCGTAGAGGAGATCGAACGCGACGGCGCGACCGTCCTCCAGCTGCACGTGGCGAAGGACGACGTCGGCAAGGTGATCGGCCGCCAGGGGCGGATCGCCCGCGCGCTGCGCAGCATCGTGCGCGCCTCGGCGACGCGCTCCGACAAGCGCGTCCTGCTCGAGATCATCGAATGAAGCGTCGCTTGCGACGCTGCCATCAGCAGGGTCGGGCTTTGCCCGATCCTCCGTCTGAAATGACGGGTCGACAGAAATTGCGGACGTTCCTGAGCCGCCTCTAGGTGCGGATCGCCGCGCTCTACGACCTGCACGGCAACCTGCCTGCGCTAGAAGCGGTGCCGGCCGAGGTCGAGCGCGAGGGCGTGGACGAGATCGTCTTCGGCGGCGACATCGCCTCCGGACCGCCGTTCCCGCGGGAGACGGTCGAGCTGGTGCGGGCGCTGGCGAACGCCGCTTCGTCCGCGACAAGTCCGTGATCACGGAGCTCATAGATGACGACCGCCTCGCGGATCTGCTCGCCGGGGTCGAGCAGCGGCGAGTGGTCCCGGCTGAGAACGTGCTCCAGGTTCCCTCTCGCGCCGACGCGCTCGCCGCTTTCGGCGGATGAACCCGAGCGACCGCGTCCTCGTCGGCCGCGTCGGCAAGCCGCACGGACTGAACGGCGCCTTCGCGGTCGAGCAGGCGAGCGAGGCACCCGAGCGCTTTGCCGTCGGGGCCACCCTGCTCGTCGCGGGCGAGCCGGCCACCGTGGTCGAGTCGAAGCGCTCTCGCGGACGGCCGGTGATCCGCCTCGACCGCACCCCCGAGCGCGGCGCGGCGCTCGAAGTCCCGCGTTCCGAGCTGCCGCCGCCGGAGGAGGGCTCGTACTACGAGTTCCAGCTCGTCGGCCTCGCGGTCGAGGACGAGGAGGGCCGCTCCCTCGGTTGCGTCACCGCCGTTCGGGCGGGAGTCGCCAACGACGTGCTCGAGCTCGATTCGGGACTGGCGCTCCCGCTCGTCGACGCGTGCGTGCGGGAGGTCGACCTATCTGCGGGTCGAATCCTGATCGCACCCGGTTTCGTTCCGCCTGGGTAACCTGACCCGCCGTCCCTTGCAGCTCGACGTCTTCACCCTCGTCCCGCACGCGTTCGCCTGGCTCACGGAGCAGCGGCCGGTCGCTGCCGTGCTCGGCGAGGAGCTCGAGCTGCGGCTGGTCAACTACCGCGACTCGACGCCGCTCGCCACCGGCCAGGTGGACGACGAGCCGTACGGGGGAGGCGCCGGGATGGTGCTGCGGGTTGACGTGGTCGCGGCCGCGCTGGACGCCGTCTACGGCGGGCTGCCGCCGCACCGGGTCGTCGCGCTCACGCCGCAGGGGCGCCAGCTGACCCAGGCGGTGGTCGAGGAGCTCGCGGCCGAGGAGCGCCTGACGTTGCTCTCGGCGCGCTTCGAGGGCTTCGACGAGCGCGTCCTGATCCACCTCGCCTCGGACGCGATCTCGATCGGCCCCTACGTGCTCTCGGGCGGCGAGTTGCCCGCGATGGTGGTAGTGGAGGCGATCGCGCGCCGCCTCCCCGGCGCGCTCGGAAGCGAGGAGTCGGGGCTCGTCGAGAGCTTCTCCGCCGAGCTCGGCGGGGGTCTCGAGTACCCTCACTACACGCGCCCGGCGGAGTTCCGGGGCTGGCGCGTTCCCGAGGTTCTGCTCTCGGGGAACCACGGGAAGATCGACGAATGGAGAAGGGAACAGAGCCGACTGAGGACCCGGTCGTGACGGATCTGTACGCCGTGCTCGGGGTCGGGCGAGGGGCCACGATCGACGAGATCAGAGACGCCTACTGGAGGCAGGTCCGCTTTCACTCCGTCGGCGACAACCCCGGCCCGCGGCTCGAGCAGCTTCAGGAGGCCTACGATGTCCTCAGCGATCCCTCGCGGCGAGCGGAGTACGACGCAACGACCGACGGGGCCGCCGCCCCACCGGCGCCTGTCGGGCTCGTTCCCGCGCCGCAACCCGCCGGCGAGCCCGAGAAGCGCCGGCACTCGAGGAACCCGATCGACCGGCTGACCGCGGGACTCCCGCGCCCGTGGCGGATCGCGATCGACTGGATCGTGACGATAGCCGGCGCGGTCGCGATCGTGCTCGCGATCAAGGCGTGGGTGGTGAACCCGTACCGGATCCCGTCTTCATCGATGGAGCCGACCCTCCACTGCGCCAGGCCCGGGGTCGGTTGCGAGGCGCGCCTCTCCGACCGGGTGCTGGCGAACCGGTTCATCTACCACTTCCGCAGCCCGAACCGGGGCGAGATCGTCGTCTTCAACACCCCGAAGGCGGCGAAGGAGCGGTGCGGCGCGAGCGGCACGTTCGTCAAGCGCCTGATCGGGCTCCCGGGCGAGACGGTCCGCGAGCAGGACGGAACCGTCTTCATCGACGGGAAGAAGCTGAACGAGCCCTACGTCAAGCCCGGTCGCCGCGACCACGACACCGGGACCTGGCGCGTCCCGAAGGGGGACTACTTCTTCATGGGCGACAACCGCTCGCAGTCGTGCGACTCGCGCCGCTGGGGCTCGGTTCCGCGCAAGGACCTGATCGGCAAGGTCTTTGCGACGTACTGGCCGCCGAACCGGATCTCGCTCCACGCCATCTTCCCCGGCGAACCGTGGCTGGGCCTCCTCTTCCTGGTCCCTCTGCGGCGTCGACGGCGCGCGGGCGTGCGCTAGCATTCGGCGTCGCCCGCCGGGCCTCTTTTCATGAACCGCGTCATCCAGAGCCTCGAGCAGCGCCAGCTGCGCACGAACCTGCCCCCGTTCAAGGCGGGGGACACGGTGCGCGTCCACTTCCAGGTGATCGAGGGCCAACGCCGCCGGGTGCAGGTCTTCGAGGGGATCGTGATCAAGCGGCAGGGCGCCGGCGTGCGCGAGACGTTCACCGTCCGCAAGCAGTCGTTCGGCGTCGGGGTCGAGCGGACATTCCCGGTGCACTCGCCGAAGATCGAGCGGATCGAGGTCGTCGCGATCGGCGACGTCAACCGGGCGAAGCTCTACTACCTGCGCGGGAAGGTCGGCAAGCGTGCGCGCGTGCGGGCCAAGCGCGGGGTGGCGCTGCCCGAGTCCGAGGCCCTCGTGGGGCAACCCGCGGCGGAGCCGGAGGAAGAGGCGGAGGTCGAGGATCCGCTCGAGGAGATCCCCGAGCCTGAGGCGGAGGCCGTCGAGGGGCCGGCCGCCGGGCCCGAGACGCAGCCGGTGGCCGAGTAACGACGGCTGCGAGACCGCAAGCCGCCGCCGACTCGACTAAAGAAACGAGCAGCCGCCGGACGTCGTACTGGCGTGACGGCAGAGCTGGCCGACCGTTCAGGGACTCGTTCGTCACCGCGGTGCGGAACCGGAAGGGCTTCCGCGGCGAGGCTCCGCTCGAGGCGTGGCTCTGGCGAATCGTCCTGAACAGGGCGCGCGACCGGCAACGCAAGCTGCGCCGCGATCCGCTGCTCGCCCCGGTCGAGGCAGCACCCTCGACGAACGGCCATGAGGCCGAGCGGCCGTGCGCGCCTTGCTCGTCGAGCTGCCCGTCAGGCAGCGCGAGACGATCTTCCTCCGGTACTACGCGGGCCTCGACTACGCGGCGATCGGGGATGTCTTGGGGATCAGCAGCGGAACGGTGGGCGCGACGCTCAGCGCCGCGCACCACGCGCTTCGAAGGATGGCGGAGGTCAGCAGATGAAGGATCTGGATCCCCGGCTCGAGCGGACCCTGGCAGGCGTGGTCGTCTCTACCGGGAGCCTGGAGCCGGATTGGCGCGACGTGATCACGCGCGCGAAGAGGGCGCGACGGCGCTCTGTGGCGCTCGCCGCGCTCGCCGCCGGGTGCTTGATCGCCGGTGTCTCGACCGCCCTCGCGTTCGTCCCCCGGCTCCTGGGGCCGGGTCCGCTCGCCTTCATGCGCACGGTCAAGCTCCCGGAAACGGGCGCTCCCGCTCAGGTGCGCGGGGCGTTCGCGGCGCATCGGTTCGCCGGCGAGCCGCGCAGGGCAGCCCGGCTCGAGACTCCGCAGGGGCCACTCGTCCTCTGGGTCTCGCCGCACCGGGGCGGCGGCTGGTGTCAGGGGCTCCAGCGGCCGCGGGAGCGCTTCGACCGCGGTTCCGTCACCTGTGCCTGGTGGAAGGCCCGGAGTGGCGCATTCGGCCTGGGCATGGTCGGGCCGCAGCTCTTCTGGGGGCGCGCGGCGGCGCAGCCGGATCGGACGTTTGAGCTTGCTCTCTCCGACGGGCGCACGCATCGAATCCGGACGAACGACGGCTTCTATCTCTTCCGCGTGCCGGACGAGGTGCTGATTCGTACCGCACCGCGCGCTCTCGTCCTCTACGACCACGACGGCGACGAGGTGGCGCGGCAGGAGTTCCCGCGTGAGCTCTTCCCGGGCTCCGACTCCTTCGGCGGGCTCACCCGCCGCCCAGGCGGCGCGGACGTGGCGCCTGCGCGGCGGGTGCTAGAGCGGCAGACGAGCATCGGGCCTGCGGCGATCTGGACTGCACCATCGAAGTTCGTGCCGGCGCGATGCTGGTGGCTCCAGATTCGCCGGGGCGTCTATGGGGGCGGCTGCGTGCGCTATGGGCGAACACCACGGTCGCTGTGGGAGGTCGTTCCGCTCCGCCTCCGGGTACAGGGGCACCGGCTGCAGCTTCTGTGGGGGCAGGCCGGACGCGACGTTGCGGCTCTCGAGCTCCATTTCCAGGACGGCAAGAACCGGCGGCTCGAGGTCGTGCACGGCTTCTTCCTGTACGTGGTGCCTCGGGCGGACTACCGCGCCGGGCACCGGCCGGCGTTCCTCGTCGCCCGCCGGGCGGACGGGAAGATTCTCGGCAAGCGCCTTCTGCTCGAGTTCACGCTCGCCGAGTGACGAAAGCGTGACAACCCTGGGCGCCGGCTGAGCGCGGCGCTATCCTCGCCGTCGTGGCGAGGCGCACCGGTCGCAAGCTTCTCCAGTTCGACCGCAAGCTCGGGGCCCGCTTCGTCGCAGGCGCGGACGAGGCGGGGCGCGGGCCTCTGGCCGGGCCGTTGCTCGTCGCCGGCGTCCTGCTCGACTACGCGCGCCTGCGCGACCACCGCGTCCGCCCGCTCGCCTGCCTGAACGACTCGAAGCAGTGCACCGAGGCGGAGCGCGAGCAGCTCTTTCGGGCGGTGATGGGCTGCGCCGAGCGGATCGTGGTGCGAGCGGTTCCGCCCGGCGAGATCGACCGCGAGGGCCTGCACCGCTCGAATCTCGCCGGCCTGCGTGCCGTGCTGGAGGAGCTCTCGCCGCCGGCCGAGGTCTGCCTCGTTGACGGCTTTCGCCTGGGGCCGCTCGCGCCCGAGCATCGGGCGGTCGTGGACGGCGACGAGAAGAGCGCCGCGATCGCCGCCGCCTCGATCGTCGCCAAGGTCGTGCGCGACCGGACGATGCGGCGGATGGACGCGCTCTACCCCGCGTACGGATTCCGCTCGCACGTCGGCTACATCACTCCGCGCCACTCGGCCGTCGTCCGCGAGCTGGGGCCCTCGGAGATCCACCGTCGCTCGTTCGACGCCCTCTGCTACTCGTAGTACCTCTGCCGCCGGCCGGGCTGCGGAGCGGCGTGCCTGGTGGTTTTACCGCCTGCGCGGCTACCGCGTGCTGGAGACGAACGTCTGGATCGGCGGCAACGAGCTCGACCTCGTCCTTCGCCGGGGCCGCAAGCTCGTCTTCTGTGAGGTGAAGGCGAAGGAGAGCGAGCGGTTTGGCGATCCGTTCGAGGCGGTCGGGCCCGAGAAACAGCGCCGCCTTCGCCGTGCCGCCGAGGCCTGGCTGGCGGCTCACTCTGAGCTCGCGGAGCTGGAGGCAGGCTTCGAGGTGATCGCGTTCCGGGGCAGTCGGCTGGAGCGGCTGAGGCAGGCCTTCTAGCGCGCTCGTAGAAATCGCTCAGGGCCGTGGCCTCGACCCAGGACGCGCTCTACCGTCGGATCGACCTCGATCTCTCCCACCGGCTCCATCCGTACCTGGGCAAGTTCGTCCCGCAGCTGGTCGAGGCATTGCTCTTGCGCCACCTGCCCGGGGGCGGGCGCGTGCTCGACCCTTCGCGGGCTCAGGCACGACGCTCGTGCAGGCGCTCGAGTCGGGCCAAGACGCGACCGGCGCCGACATCGCGCCGTTCAACTGCCTGCTGACGCGCGTGAAGACGCGCGCGTACAACCCGTTCGTGCTCGAGTCGGAGCTGCGCGAGGCCTGCGCGCGGCTGGATGGGTTCGAGGGCAAGCGGCCGGAGGCGCCGCTGTCGCGCTATCTGCGGGACTGGTATGCCCCGCAGGCGGCGGCGGAGCTGCTCTTCTTCCGCGGCCTGGTCGAGGACTACGAGCACGCCGATGTCCTGCGCGTGGTGCTCGCGCGGGCGGAGCGCTCGGCGCGGCGGACGACCCACTTCGATCTCGACTTCCCGCGTGTGCCGCAGCGGTCGGAGTACTGGTGCCACAAGCATCGTCGCACTTGCCGGCGCGTCGGCGAGGCGCGTCGCTTCCTGCGCCGCTACGCCCTCGATACGCTCGAGCGGATCCGTGAGTTCTCGCGCGTGCGCGCACGCGGGCGCGAGGCGGAGGTGCTGCACGGCGATGCGCGCGAGCTCGACTTCGGCGGACCGTTCGACGGCGTCGTCACCTCGCCGCCCTATCCGGGCCTGATCGACTACCACGAGCAGCACCGCTACGCATACGAGCTGCTCGGGCTCGAGGAGTGCCAGCTCGAGCTCGGCAAGGGGACGAGCCGCGCCGCGCTGGCGGCCTATTGCAAGGGCGTGTCGGCCGTGCTGGCAAACGTGCGTGGTGCGCTGCGGCCCGGCGCTCCGGTTGTGATCGTGATCAACGACCGCCGCGACCTCTATCCGGAGATCCTCGACCGCGCCGGCCTCCGGCTGGAGGAGCGCTACCGCCGCCACGTGAACCGCCGCACCGGCCGCCGCGCTGGCGAGTTCTACGAGGACGTCTTGGTCGCGCGCTGAGTCGGCTGCGGGAGGCCGACGATCTTGTAGATGTCGAACCCCGAGGCCGTCGTGCCTGTCCGCGCGCACGTTCCCCGATCGAAGTACGGTCGGCTCAGCTCGCTGTAGGGTCGCGCTCGTCGACTCGACCAGTTGGCGTGGCCCGAACGACGCGATCACGGTCCGCGACCCATCGCTCCCGTAGCGCACCAGGCTCTCCTGCGGCTCCGGGCAGGTTGCACCTTCTCCTTCAATGACGTACACGGTGCCATCAGGGAGGACCGAGGCAGCGCTCTGAACGAGGCGAGCCGGGTTGGGGACCTTCGCCCTCGTTCGGCGAGCGATGTCGTACACGTTGACGCCGCAGTCGTTCCTGACGCACTTCTGCCAGACGGCGAAGTTGCGGTTCACCTGTCCGACGGCCACGTACCCGTCGAAGGCGACGCGGTCGATCAGCTTGTCCCGCCCGCTCGAGAGGCTGAGGAGCTGGATCCCTTCCACGTCTGTATGTGTATTCCAGCTGTAGAGCAACAGCCCGCCACCGAAGCTTGCCTTGGCCTCGAATCCCTGGAATCCCACTTGCGGGTTCAGGCGAACGACAGCTCGTCTGCGGGTCCGCAGGTTGTAGATCTTGAAGGGCGAGCGGCCTTGGATCAGCGGCCTGAGCTGTCGGTAGACGACCTGCCGTCCCGAGATCCCGACCGCAAAGGCGGTTGTCCCTTTCGGGTTGACTCGGACCGGCCTGCTCCCTCGCAGGTGCGCTTAGACCGTCGGCCTGGAGATTCCTCTGGGCGCGTCCTGCGTCCACGCGAGGCTCGTGCCGTCCGCGGAGGGAGAACTCGTCCGTACCCGTCGCGCGAACCGGAATCGGGGTCTCCGCCGGCGTTGCGCTTGGAGCTCCCCCACCGAGCGCTCCGGTGACGACAAGGATCAACAGCTTCATCGTCCTTTGAGTCGTCGGCGCGCGAATGTTGTCAGTTTCGTCACACATCCGTCACCCATCCGCAACGGTTGTTGTCTACGGTGGCGACGTGCTCGCGCGGACGGTCACCCACGCGCTCGTCGGGCTCGATGCTCTCCGCGTCGAGGTCGAGGCGCACCTCCAGAACGGGGTGCCGGCGTTTGCGATCGTCGGGCTTGCCGACCGCGCCTGCCAGGAGGCGAAGGAGCGGGTTCGGAGCGGGATCGCTTCCGCCGAGCTCGAGTGGCCGATGCGGCGGATCACGGTCAACCTCGCGCCGGCGGAGCTGCGCAAGGAGGGCTCCGGCTTCGACCTGCCGATCGCCCTCGCGGTGCTGGCCGCGTCACGGCAGGTGCCGCCGGACGAGCTGATCGGGCATGCGGCGGTGGGCGAGCTGGCCCTCGACGGGCGCCTGCGCTCAGTGGGCGGGGTGCTGGCGGCAGCGGAAGGGGCGCGTGAGGCGGGCCTGACCAGGCTCCTGTGCGCAGCCGAGTGCGCGGCGGAGGCCGCGCTCGCCGGGATCGAGCCCGTAGCGCTCCACCACCTGGCCGAGGCGGTCGCTTACTTCCGCGGGGAATGGGATCCACCTCCGGTCGAGGAGCTGTCGCTGAACGGGCACCATCAGGAGCCGGCGGCGCTCGCGCTTGATCTATCGGACGTGTGTGGGCAGGAGCGGGCCCGGCGGGCGCTCGAGCTCGCTGCGGCGGGCGGTCACAACCTTCTCCTGGGCGGTCCGCCGGGAACCGGGAAGACGATGCTCGCGCGCCGTCTGCCGGGGATCCTGCCGCGGCTGCCCCCCGACGAGGCGCTGGAGGTGACGCGGATTCACTCGGTCGCCGGACTGCTTCCGCCGGGGCGGCCGCTGGTGACGCTGCCTCCGTTCAGGGCGCCGCACCACACGGCGTCGGTCTCGGCGATCGTCGGCGGGGGCTCGTCGCCGCGGCCCGGCGAGGCGAGCCTTGCCCATCGCGGCGTGCTCTTCCTCGACGAGCTGGCGGAGTTTCCGCGCAACGGGCTCGAGGCGCTCCGCCAGCCGCTCGAGGACGGGGCGATCTCGATCGCTCGCGTGGGCGGGAAGATCGTCTTCCCGGCGCGCTTTCAGCTGGTTGCGACGATGAACCTCTGCCCGTGCGGCGCGCGGGGCGATCCAGCCGCGGAGTGCTCGTGCTCGGCCAACCGGCTCGCCGCCTACCGGGACAAGCTCTCGCGTGCGCTGCTCGACCGCTTCGACCTGGTCGTGACGGTTCCGCGCCCGCGGGCGCGCGAGCTCGAGGCCGGCTCGGGAGAGGGATCGGAACCCGTGCGGGAACGCGTGACGGCGGCGCGGGAGCGGGGGCGCGGCGAGCCGCTCCGCCGCTCCAAGCAGGCAAACGAGCTACTGACGAGGGCGGTCGAGCGCCTGCCGCTCTCCGCTCGCGGCCGCGCGAGGGTGGCGCGCGTCGCGCGGACGGCCGCACTCCTGGCAGGGGCGGACGAGGTCGGCGCCGAGCACATCGCCGAGGCGCTTTCGTACCGGCAACCGAGAGAGCTGGGCAACCAATGAACGACCTCGCCCTGGCCGCCTTCGCCGCCGAGACGGGAACGCACGTGGTGCAGGAGCCGCGCGAGCGACGGTTCGAACGCTTCCGGAGCGGCTTCGACGCGACGCGCTACCTCGCTGCGCTTGGGAAGCACGGCTTCCGCTTCCTCGGGCGCTCCGACCCGGAGTACCCGCCGCTCCTGCGAGAGCTCCACGACCCGCCGCCCGGGCTCTTCCTCCGCGGCGCTCCGGAGAGCGAGCTGCTCACGCGGCCGGCGGTCGCGGTCGTGGGAGCGCGGGCCTGCTCCTCGTACGGAGCGCAGGTGGCAAGGCTGCTCGGGCGGGAGCTCGCGGCGGCCGGTCTCGTGGTCGTGAGCGGCCTCGCCCGAGGAGTCGACGGCGAAGCGCACCGGGGCGCGCTGGAGGCGGGCGGCGTGACCGTCGCCGTGCTCGGCTGCGGCGTCGACCGCGACTACCCGGCGGCGCACGCGCAGTTGGCGAGCCGGATCGCGGAGAACGGCCTCGTCCTGTCCGAGTACGCCCCGGGTGTCGAGCCGGCGCCGTGGCGGTTCCCGGCCCGGAACCGGATCATCGCCGGGCTGGCGAGTGCGACTGTGATCGTCGAGGCGCGCGAGCGAAGCGGAGCCCTGATCACCGCCGACTTCGCGCTGGAGGCGGGGCGCGAGGTTTTCGCGGTGCCTGGGGAGATCACGTCGTCGCTCTCGGCGGGGACGAACGCGCTGCTGCGGCTCGGAGCGACACCTCTGACCTCCGCGGAGGACGTGCTCGAGGCGCTGGGGGTCGCGGCACCACAGGCCCAGGTGGCCGAAGTGGGGGAGAACGCCGCCCTGGTCCTCGAGGCGCTGGCCGACCGCCCTGCCGGCGCAGACGAGCTCGCCCGTGCGACCAGCCTCGACGCGGCCGTGGTCGCGACCGCGCTAGCGGAGCTCGAGCTCGCCGGGGCCGTCGTCGAGGCGGACGGGCTCTTCAGGGGGGTGAGGCCGGCGGGCTAGCATCGGCAACAACTTGACGAGCTCGTACTGGTTGGCCGAAGAGCGGTCACCGCTGCCTGAGCAACGGGTGGGCGGTGCCGTGGACGTGGCTGTCGTCGGCGGCGGGGTGACGGGCTGCGCCTGCGCCCTTGCGCTGGCAGAGGCGGGGCGGCGAGTCCGCCTCTACGAGGCGCGCGAGATCGCAGGCGGCGCCAGCGGGCGAAACGGCGGCTTCGCTTTGCGTGGCGCTGCGCCGGCGTACGACTCGGCGCGGGTACAGCTCGGACCCGTGCGGGCGCGGGAGCTCTGGTGCCTGACCGAGGACTACCTGGACCGGCTCGCGGAGCTGGCCGGCGACGCCCTTCGCCGGACCGGCAGCCTCCGGCTTGCGGCCGATCCCGCCGAGCGGGCCGAGCTCGAAGCCGAGTATCGGGCGTTGCGCGAGGACGGTTTCGCCGTCGAATGGCGGGACGACCTGCCGGAGCCGCTCGCCGGCCGGTTCGACGGCGCCATCTTTCACCCGGCAGACGGGTCGCTTCAGCCTGCCCGTTGGGTCCGGCGGCTGGCGGCCCGAGCCGCCACGGCCGGGGCGGAGCTGTGCGAGGGCCATCGGGTCGAGTCGCTCGACGAGCTCGAGGCCGACAGGGTCGTGCTCGCCACGGACGGCTACACCCGGGGGCTTTTGCCCGAGCTCGACGACGCCATTCGTCCCGTACGCGGCCAGGTGCTGGTGACCGAGCCGCTCGAGCGGGACCTGTTCCCCTATCCGCACTACGCGAGACACGGCTATGACTACTGGCAGCAGACGCCCGACGGCCGTCTCGTGGTCGGCGGCTTCCGCGACAAGGCGTCCGATCTCGAGCAGACGGCGGAGGAGGAGACGACGCCGCTGATCCAGGGGCACCTGGAGCGCTTCGCCGCCGAGCTGACGGGCGAGGACCCGCGGATCACCCACCGCTGGGCCGGCATCTTCGGCGCGACCGAGGATCGGCTGCCGCTCGCCGGCCAGGTCCCCGGGCGGGACGGGTTGTGGGTCGCCTGCGGCTACTCGGGCCACGGCAACGTGCTCGGGCTCGCGTGCGGAGACCTCGTCGCCGGAGCGATTCTGGGGCGGCCGGCGCCTGAGCTCGAGCTCTTCGACCCGACACGGTTGCTCGGCTAGTCGGGTTCGCCTTCGGCCCCGCCGGGCGGTCTGGCCGACTCGTCGTTCTGGAAGAGCGAGAACTCGTTCCCCTCGGTGTCGCGGCAGCGGGCGAACCACCCGATCCCCGGGATCGGGTGCTTGTCCTCCGCGGAGCCGCCGAGCTCGCGTGCGCGCACGATCGCCTTGTCGATGTCCGCGGTGCCGAAGTAGACGATCGGGCCGGCACCCGGCTGCTCGGATGGATAGATCGCACCGCCTGGCTCGTTGCCCTCGAGCATGTGGTACTCGACGGGGCCGCTCCACTCGTGGAACTTCCAGCCGAAGAGCGACTTCCAGAACTCCTTCGCGCGCACCGTGTCTTCCGCGGGCAGCTCGAAGTGCACCAGCTGACCGTCCATCTCGCGCCTCCTTCCCGAGGAGGCGTCAGCCTACCTCGACCGTGGAGACGCCCTCGAAGGTCGCCGTCTCCGCCTCGTATCGTTCGAGCGCAGCGAGCGCGATCGCGAGGTCCTGGATCGCGAGGCCGGTCGAGTCGAAGCTCGTGATCTCGTCGGCCGAGCGCCGTCCCTCGGCCCGGCCGGCCAGCACGGCACCGAGCTCGGTCACGTCCGCGGAGGTCAGCGCGCCCGCCTCGACCGCGTGCACGAGCTCCCCGTTGTGACTTGCCTGCTCCCAGTCGTCGCAGAACATGCGCGTCCGGACGAGCTCCTCGACCGCGATCTCTGCCTTCCCCGGGCCGTCCGCCCCCATCAGGCTGACGTGCTGGCCCGGCAGGAGCGACCCGAGCGGGAGCAGCACCTCGTGCCCCGGGGTCATCGTCACGAGCAGGTCGGCCGCGAGCGCCTCCTGCCGTGAATCGGCAACGCCGGCGCCGAGCTGCTCGGCGGCCGCTTCCGCGCGTGCGCGGTCGAGGTCCCAGAACAGAACCTCGTGTCCTCGAGCCAGGAACGTGCGGGCGGCCGCGCGCCCGTTCACGCCGGCGCCGACAACGGCTGCGCCAGATGCTCCTTCCCGTCCGAGCGTCTCCGCCGCCAACACTGCCGCTGCGCCGGTGCGAAGCGCCGTCACGGCGCCCGCGTCGAGCACGCCGCGAAGTTGGCCGGTCGAGGCCTCCGAGAGCAGCACGAGCCCGGTCACCGTCGGCAGACCGCGTTCAGGATTTCCTGGGAAGGAGGTCACCCACTTCAGCGCCGCGTGGCCGCCCCCGAGCGCCGGCATCGCGCGGAAGTCCCCGGCCGGATAGGCGGGGACATACACCTTCGGCGGCATCGACCACTCGCCGCGCGCGTACGCGACGAAGGCGTCGCGCACAACCTCGAGCGCGCGCTCCGGCGACACTGCCGCCTCGACGTGCCGGGCCGCGAGGATCGGGACCATCGGCCGGGAAGCCTAGGGCCAGGCGGCTCAGAGGGCCTTGACGTCCCCGATCAGCTTCGCGATCGAGTCCTTCGCGTCGCCGAAAAGCATCACGGTCTTCGGGTTGTAGAAGAGCGGGTTCTCGATCCCGGCGAAGCCCGGGTTCATGCTGCGCTTCAGGACGACGACGGTCTGCGCCTGGTCGACGTTCAGGATCGGCATCCCGTAGATCGGGCTGCCCTGGTTGTTGCGGGCGTCCGGGTTGACGACGTCGTTTGCGCCGACGACGAGAACGACGTCCGTGCGGCCGAACTCCGGGTTGGCGTCGTCCATCTCCTTCAGCTGCGGATAGGGGACGTTCGCCTCTGCGAGCAGGACGTTCATGTGGCCGGGCATCCGGCCTGCGACGGGGTGGATCGCATAGGAGACCTCGACGCCCTTCTCCTCGAGCAGATCCGCGAGCTGGCGGACGTCGTGCTGCGCCTGGGCGACGGCGAGGCCGTAGCCCGGGACGAAGACGACCTTGTTCGCGTAGGCGAGCATCACCGCGACGTCTTCCGGGCTCGCGGAACGGACGGTTCCGCCGTCGGTCTCGGCAGCCGCCGCCGGCTGTCCGCTCACCTGGCCGAAGGCGCCGAAGAGGACATTCGTGATCGAGCGGTTCATTGCCCGACTCATCAGCAGCGTCAGCAGCGTTCCGGAGGCGCCGACGAGCATCCCGCTCACGATCAGGACGTTGTTCTCGAGCTCGAAGCCGGTCGCCGCGGCCGCCAGTCCGGTGAACGCGTTCAGGAGCGAGATCACCACCGGCATGTCCGCGCCGCCGATCGGGAGGACGAAGAGGACGCCGAAGACCGCGGCGCAGGCGAGCAGCGCCCACACCAGCCACTGCTGCTCGGCCCCGGCGGCGATCGCAATCCCCGAGGTAAGCGCGGCGGCGAGCACGAGCGCGTTCACCACCTGCTGGCCGGGGTAGGTGATCGGCCGGCCCTGGATCAGCTCCTGGAGCTTGGCGAAGGCGACCATCGAGCCGGCGAAGGAGATCGCGCCGATGATCGCCGAGAGCATGATCGCGAGGCTGATGTCGACCTTGAGGTGTCCGGTCGCGGGCGCCTTCCGGTGGAACTCGGCCCAGGAGATCAGCGCCGCCGCGCCGCCGCCGACGCCGTTGAAGAGCGCCACCATCTGCGGCATCGCGGTCATCTTCACTCGCCTGGCCGCGACCGCGCCGAAGCCGCCGCCGATCACCATCCCGAGCACGATCTCCCAGTAGCTGACGATCTCGTCCTGCGCGAAGGTGACGGCGATCGCAAGCAGCATGCCAGCGGCGCCGATCCGGTTGCCCCAGCGGGCCTTGTCGGGTTGGGAGAGAAAGCGCAGGGCGAGGATGAAGGTCACGATCGTGACCAGGTAGAGGAGGTCGGTCGTCGTCCTGCTCACTCGGCGCCCCTCGCCGACCGGGTTCCTCGAGGGTTCATCCGGTGCGGTTTGACCGGCCCCCGGGGGCGTCGGGGGAATCTTGAGCCGTGTGTTGCCTCGGCCGCCCGCGCTTTTTGAACATTTCGAGCATCCGGTCGGTGACGACGAAGCCGCCGACGACGTTGGCGGAGGCGAGGATGACGGCGACGAAGCCGATCACCCAGGTGAGCGCGTCCTTGCCGCCTGCGCCCATGACCAGCATCGCGCCGACGATGACGATCCCGTGGATCGCGTTCGTGCCCGACATCAACGGCGTGTGCAGGAGCGTCGGCACCTTCGAGATCACCTCGAAGCCGAGGAAGATCGCGAGCACGAGGATCGTCACCTCGAAAACGAGCAGCAGGCCGTGGCTCATAGGCCAACCCCAATCGGGACCGTGCCGCAAACGGCCCTGGAGCCGCATCCCCCACCCTGGGTGGGGTGACCTTTCCCGCCGCCCTCGCGGTTGACGTTAGCGGCTCCGGGCGCGCGCGTCTGTGCCGACTTGGTGACGATTCGGCGTCGATTCATCCCCCGACCTGCCCGGTTCCTGTCACGACCGTGGTGGCTCACGCAGGAACCTCCTGCTTGCGTGTCACGCACGCGCCGGCGGTGATCTCGTCTTCGAAGTCCAGAGCGAGCTCCCCCTCGGGCGCCAGGTGTTGGAGAAGCGCGGCGACATTGCGAGCGTAGAGCTGGCTCGCGTGGTAGGGCATCGAGCTGGGCAGGTTGGTGAGGCCGACGATCGTGACGCCCTCGCGCACGACCTGCTCGCCGGGCTCGGTCAGCTCGCAGTTGCCGCCGGCCTCGGCCGCAAGATCGACGATCACCGAGCCCGGGCGCATCGGCGCGACCGCGCTCGCCGGGATCAACCGCGGAGCCGGTCGGCCGGGGATCAGCGCGGTCGTGATCACGACGTCGAAGTTCGGGAGACGCTGCTCGAGCTCCCGCTGCTGCCGCTGCTGCTGCTCCGCCGAAAGCTCGTGCGCGTAGCCGCCGGCCGTCTCTTCGCCGATGACGCCGAGGTCGAGCCAGCTCGCACCCAAGCTCTCGATTTGCTCGCGCACGACAGAGCGCACGTCGAAACCCGTGACGACCGCGCCGAGCCGCCGCGCGGTCGCGATCGCCTGGAGGCCCGCGACTCCGGCACCGAGCACCAGCACCTTCGCCGGCGCCACCGTTCCCGCGGCGGTCATCAGCATCGGAAAGAACCTCGGCAACCGCTCGGCGGCAAGCAGGGTCGCCTTGTATCCGGACACCGTCGCCTGCGAGGAGAGCGCATCCATCGGCTGTGCGCGGGTGATCCGGGGGATCGACTCCATCGCGAACGCGGTCACGCCGCGACCGGTCAGCAGCTCGATTCCCTTCGGATCTGTCAAGGGCTGGAGGAAGCCCACCAGAACCTGGCCTTCCCGCAGGCATGCGGCCTCGGCCTCGCTCGGCTTCTGCACCTTGACGACCGCGTCGGCCTCACCGTAGGGGTTCCGGACAAGGCGCGCTCCGGCCTCCTCGAAGGCCTCGTCGAGGAAGGAGGCCGCCTGCCCGGCGCCACGCTCGACCAGCACCTCGAATCCGCTCGGGGCGAGGCGCGCGATCAACTCCGGCACGAGCGCCACGCGTCGCTCGCCGGCGGCGCTCTCTGTCGGCACCCCGACCCTCATGCCGGGCGAATGCTATTGACGTCAGGCGGGAACAGCTGTCGAGAGGCGGCGGCTGTATGTGTTGCGGTAGTCCGTGGGACTGAACGAGTCGAGGAAAGCGACGTGCGGCGCCGCGCCTCTTCTCGACGAGCTCCGTCTGCTCGAGCGGCGCTCGGCGAAGCCGAGGCGGGCGCCGGCAGGGCGATGCCTTCACACGTACATCCTGGAACCCCGTCTGCCTCGCTGACCTGCACCCGCGACCAGCTCCCCCTAGAGGACTCTGGCCGACCCGTAACGCGCTCGGGTGCCACACGCAACGTGACGAGACGGGAGCGGATCGGCGGCTTGACACTTTCGTGGCGCTTCCGTCACCCACCCGCGCGAAGTTCCCCGATACGATCGCCTCGGGGAGGAGGATGGGCGAACCGAACTACGGGAAGCCAGGGGCCTCGAGCCTCTTGGAAGACGACGACCGGCCGCCGGGGCCGGGCTCTGCCCGGCGGGGTACGCCACGGCTAGGACGCCGGAGTTTCGGGGTGCGCCGTCGAGGATCGCCGGCGCCTGGGGCTCGAAGCCGCCCGCGAGAGGCGCCCCCCGGGGACACAGGGCCCACCGGTCAGCACCACGGGTTCCCCGGTGCCCAGCGGTAGAGTTCGCCGCCGTGCCCGGCTCGCTCGCCGAGATCGCTGACAGCTTCTTCAAGCCCGCGGTCAACGACCTCGTCCCCTACGAGCCCGGCAAGCCGGTCGAGGAGGTGCAGCGGGAGCTCGGGCTCGAGCGGGTCGTCAAGCTCGCTTCCAACGAGGGCCCCTTTGGCCCGTTCCCCGAGGCGCGCGACGCGATCGAGCGCTGTGCTGCCGAGCTGAACCGCTACCCGGACGGAGGCGCATACCGCCTCCGGGCCGCCCTCGCCGAGCGGCTCGACCTGCGCTTCGAGCAGGTGGCGCCCGGAGCCGGCTCCGACGGGCTTGTCGACTGCCTCACCCAGGCCTCCCTCGACCCGGGAGACGAGATCGTCTGCGGCTGGCCCTCGTTCCCGAGCTACGTGATCGATGCGCGCAAGCTCGGCGCCGTTCCGCGCACCGTGCCGCTGCGCGAGGGCCGTTACGACCTGGAGGCGATGCTCGACGAGGTCGGCCCGCGCACGAAGCTCGTCTTCGTTTGCCATCCCAACAATCCCACAGGAACGATGAACACCCGCGCGGAGCTCGACGCGTACTTCGAGCGGGTCCCCGAGCACGTCGTCACCGTGCTCGATCAGGCTTACCTCGAGTACATCGACGACCCCGACTACCCGGACGGAGTCGAGGAGTACCTAAAGGGCGGCCAGCGCGTCGTCGTTCTCCGCACGTTCTCGAAGATCTACGGCCTTGCGGGCCTGCGGATCGGCTACGCACTGGCTCCGGCGCCGATCGTAACCGCGATCGGCAAGGTCCGCCGGGCCTTCGACATCACCACTCCCGCGCAGGAAGCTGCGCTGGCGAGCCTCGACTCGCACGAGGAGCTCGTGAGACGGCGCCGGCTCAACGCCGAGAGCCGGGCGCAGCTGGAGACGGTCCTCCGAGAGCACGGCCTCGAGCCGGTCCGCCCGGCCGTGGGAAACTTCCTCTTCGCCGAGGTTGGCGATGACTCGCGGCCGTTGTTCGAGCAACTCCTGCAAGAGGGCGTGATCGTTCGACCGACGCACGGTTTCGGCGCGCCTGAGGCGATCCGCGTCACCGTCGGCACCGCGGACGACCATGAGCTCCTCGCGCAGGCGCTCGGCCGCGTCCGCCCGCTCGCGGCCACCTGACCTCCTCGTTCGCGCCGTGTTCGAGTGGCAGCGGCCCAGCCGGACACGGCCCAAAAAACCCTCTTTCGATTGCCGGTGACAGTGTTAGCTTTGGTAAGCGATGGAGCGCTCCTCCTGACCGGCAGCCACCTCGAACTGCTCGGACGAGAGCCGAGCTTCCGGCGACTGTTCCTGGCCACGCTCGGGTCGGGAGCGGGCACCTGGCTGGCGCTGGTGGCGCTCGAGGTCGACGTCTACGTGCGGACCGGATCGTCCTCGTGGGTGGCCTGGCTGCTGATCGCCGACCTCCTCCCGACCTTCGCGATCGGGATGCTCGCCGGTCCGCTGATCGACCGTCTCCCTCGCCGCGGCCTGATGATCGCCGCCGACCTCGTGCGCTTCGGCGTCTTCGCCGCGCTCCCGTTCACGACCAGCGCGACTCAGGTAGTCGCGCTCGCGACCGTCGCCGGCGCCGCCGCGGGGTTCTTCCGGCCGGCGGTCTACGCCGGGCTGCCGAACGTCGTCGCCGATCGCGACCTCGCCAAGGCGAACTCGCTGCTCCAAACCGTCGACAATATGACCTGGGCGCTTGGGTCGCTCGCGGGCGGCGCGCTCGTGACGGCCTCCGGGGTGGACGCCGCCTACGAGATCAACGCGCTCAGCTTCCTGATCTCCGCCGCGCTCCTGGCGGGAATCCCGGGGCGCCTTCTCCAGGCCAGCGCCGCGGCGAGCCGCGGGCACTGGGGCGATCTCAAGGACGGTTTCGCGATCGCCGTTCGCTCGCGCGCGTTGCTGACGGTGTTGATCGCCTGGAACGTCGCCATGTTCTCCAACGCCGCCGTCAACGTCGCCGAGCCAAGCCTTGCGTTCCGTGCGTTCGACGCGGGCAAGTTCGGGCTCGGCCTGCTGATGGGCTGCGCCGGGCTCGGGCTGGCCGTGGGCGCCTACCTCGCAGGCTCCTGGATCGAGAAACGCGGCCTGGGGAACGTCTACGGCCTATCGCTCGGACTGATGGCGCTCGGGATCGGTACGGCGGCGGTTGCGCCCGATGTCTGGGTCGCCGCCGCCTGTGTCGTCATCTCGGGCGCAGGCAACGGCGCCGCGGTGGTCTGCAACGCGCTGCTCGTTCAGCGGGGCGCGCCCGACGCGCTGCGCGGGCGAGCCTTCGCGGTCCTGATGAGCACGAACGTCGCCATGCTCACGCTCGGGATGATCGTCGCGGGCCGCCTCACGGACGTCGTCGGCCCGCGTTGGATCTGGGGGGCCGCGGCTGCGATAGCCGCCGTTGCAGGACTCATCGGCCTCGCCCTCGCCCGCCAGGTACAAGAGCGGCCCTCCGCCTTTGCCCGCGAGTCTGAGCGGATCCCGATCCCCAGCGCCGCTCCCGAGCCGCCGCAGCGCGTGCTCTAAGCGCCTCAAAGGGCCTCTTCCGGTCGGCACCGCCAGCGGCCTTGGACGGCCGCACCGGCAGAGCCGGCACGGCCTCTTCTGGTCGGCACCGCCGGCGGCCTTGGACGGCCGCACCGGCAAAGCCGGCACGGCCTCTTCTGGTCGGCACCCCCAGCGGCGCCTTAGCATCCAGGCATGGCGTCACGGCGCGAGTTCACGCTCGAATCGCTCGCCTCCGGTGTCCGCGCCGGCGACCGGCGCGCGCTCGCGCGGGCGATCACGCTCGTCGAGAACTCCGATCCGCTCGCTTACGACCTCGTCCGCGCGCTCTATCCCGAGACCGGCCGCGCCCACGCCGTCGGCGTCACGGGGCCGCCCGGGGTCGGAAAGTCGAGCCTGATCAGCGCGCTCGTCCGGCACGTCAGGGAGCGGGAGCGCTCGGTCGGCGTGATCTCCGTCGACCCCTCGAGCCCGTTCACGCAGGGCGCCCTTCTCGGCGACCGGATCCGCCTCAGCGACCACTTCCTCGACCCGGAGGTGTTCATTCGCTCGATGGGCACCCGCGGTCATATGGGCGGCTTGGCCGAGGCGACCCTTCAGGCGATGCTCGTCCTCGACGCCGCCGGCAAGGACCTCGTCTTCCTCGAGACCGTCGGCACGGGCCAGGGCGAGGTGGAGGTGATCGCCATCGCCGACACGGTCGTCCTCGTTCTGATGCCCGGCTCCGGCGACTCGATCCAGGCGCTCAAGGCCGGGATCATGGAGATTCCCGACGTGATCGCAATCAACAAGATGGACCACCCCGCAGCGAAGACGATGTTGAACGAGGTGCGCTCGGTGCTCTCGCTCGACAGGGAGCGCCCGTGGCGGCCGCCGATCGTCCTCACGGAGGCGACGCGGGGCGAGAACGTCCCGAAGCTGTGGGAGAAGGTCGAGGAGCACCGCGCCTTCCTCGAAGCGGACGGCCTGCTCGAGGAGCAGCGCCGCAAGAACCTCGCGGGGGAGGTGTTCGCGGTCGCCTCCGCGCGGGCGAAGGCGCATCTCGAGCGCGCGGTCGCAGACGATCAGGAGCTGCGCCGGCTGCTCGACGAGGTGCAGAGCCGGCAACTCGACCCCCTCAGCGCGGTTCGGGAAATACTTCGTAAGGTCTTCAAGATCTCCGGTGCCGGACTTCAGTCTGGCTCCGGCGAGCTCGAGAATGGCGACGAGGACGGCACCCAGCCTTCGTGACATCGAGGAGGCGCGCGAGCGCCTCGACGGTGTCGCACGCGTCACGCCGGTGTACGGCTCGGAGACCTTCTCGCGCCGCGGGGAGCGCCTCGTCTACCTGAAGGCCGAGAACCTCCAGCGCACGGGCTCGTTCAAGATCCGTGGCGCCGCCAACAAGCTCGCCACGCTGTCCGCGGCGGAGCGGAACGCCGGGGTCGTCGCGGCGAGCGCCGGCAACCACGGCCAGGCGGTGGCCTGGGCGGCCCGCGAGGCCGGCGTCCGCGCAACGATCTTCATGCCGCAGGACGCACCGATGGCGAAGGTCGAGCCGACGAAGAAGTACGGCGCGAACGTCGAGCTCCGGGGCGCGAGCTTCGAGGAGGCGCTTGCTGCGGCGCTCGCCCAGGCGGGCTCGACCGGCGCCACGTTCGTCCACCCCTACGAGGACGAGAAGGTGATCGCGGGGCAGGGGACGATCGGGCTCGAGATCGCCGAGCGGGTTCCAGAGGTGGAGACGGTCGTGATCCCCGTCGGCGGCGGCGGTCTCGCCGCCGGGATCGCGCTCGCCCTCCGGGCGGTGAAGCCGGACGTCAGGATCGTCGGCGTCCAGGCAGGCCTCGAGGGATGGACGATCGCCGACGGCATCGCGGTCAAGCAGGTTGGCGAGCAGACCGGCCGGATCCTCGAGGAGAATCTCGACGACCTCGTCAGCGTTACCGACGAGGAGATCTGCGAGGCGATCGTGCTCCTGCTCGAACGCTCCAAGCTCGTCGTCGAGGGAGCGGGGGCGGTCGGCGTAGCTGCGCTTCTGACAGGCAAGGCGGGCGGCGACGGCCCGGCGCTCGCGTTGCTCTCAGGCGGGAACATCGACCCGACGGTGCTGATCTCGGTCATGCGCCACGGGCTCACGTCCGCCGGCCGCTACCTCGTCCTGCGGACGCGGCTCCAGGACCGGCCGGGCGAGCTGATCAAGCTGCTCTCGTCGGTGGCGGAGAAGCGGGCGAACGTGATCTCGGTCGAGCACCACCGTGAGGGGATGGACGTGCCGGTCACCGAGAGCGAGGTCGAGCTGACCGTCGCGATGCGCGACGAGCACCACTGCTCGGTGCTGCTCGAGTCGCTGCGCAGCCTCGGCTACACGGTCGAGCGACTCCGGTAAGCACAGCCTCTCGTCGCCTCTGTCGCCTCGGGGAATGACTCTTTCGAGGGGTTGGCGTAGCAGAGCGAGCGCTTTACCCCTTCGGGGGGAGGTTCGAGAACGACACCCCCCCTATCGTGCGGCGCGTTCCTCCCTGCGGCTAAGGAGACGGTGGTGCGGCTCACTTCGGTGTCTCGAAACTTGCTTTCTCGAACTCTCCTGCTGTTCCTCATTCTCGGGACA
>WNGF01000967.1_pt1 | contig 51028 bp, 44 predicted proteins | sample 5400641 | NCBI WGS metagenome assembly WNGF01 (sample SAMN13153371, study PRJNA577476) | soil metagenome | isolation source: 80 cm soil or saprolite under grassland replicate 2 | place: USA:California | collected 2016-06-15 | reverse complement strand
GTTATCAATGTAGACGGAACCGTAAAAACTTCAGTATATGAAGAAAAGATGGAATGTAAGTGAGAAGAAAAGAAAAAAGTTATAGAACAGGTATGTAGAAAAACGCAGAATACTTTACTGGTTGAACAGGAATCATTAACCATTATAGCTTAATTGCTTATGTACGTTCTCTGTAAGAGTTAAATGATGTTCATAACTGCCTATGGTATTATCATAGTCTTTAAAGTATTGAGCAGTTGGTCTATTTCAAGAGCACCATAGTTAGTTTCTTTCACAGGAGTAAAGTTATCAGTTTCCTTTTGCAATAATTCACCGGATTGAAACTCACAAGATTTATGCAGTAGCAATTGCAGAGTATCGTGCAGTTTTTTTATTTTCTTCCTTATCTCTTTTAATTCCCAAAATTCCTGATTGCTTTGTAAAGCGTGTTATAATTATTCTCTTCTCTTTCTATTGAGTTTGTATTGAGTTTGTAGTAGCTTTTATCTCTGCTTTAATTTGCCTAAAAAGATTTCTAAAGGACACTTAGTGAGTTACCGGATTAGTTACCTGTTTTTAAAGAAAAAAGGGAATTAAGGGGGCTTATAATTAAAAAAAGCACATGAAAATGACATTTTCACATGCTTTAATTGAAGTAAGTGGCTCTAAAAGTGATCCGGATTGGATTCAAACCTTTTTTTAAAATCGTTAGCCAGCTTATGTTTTAGAGCTTCGTTACTTTTTGGTTCACCGTTTAGTTCACCGGTTATTATTAATTGAACTACAATATTATAATTTATCTTCGATACAGGAAGATTTATATTAAATTTTGATTTTTCATATCCAAAAATGTGCGTTTTTAGAAATCGAGAACATCATTAAATTTTAATCCCCTTCAAATTCTGAAGGGGATATTTTTATTTTCTTACAGAAGTTTATTGTTACTTCATACAAGAAAAAATAAATTGAGATGAATCAATTTGTTTTGAAAAAGTATTGCAAACTGACATTGTAATCTTAATCCACATGACTAAAATTTAGCCATGTCATTTTTATTAAGAATAATTATCGTTATTTTACCATGAGTAAAACAAATTGATTTTTATCAATTCGATTTGATTAAAGCACATATTATTTTTACTCTGAAATATTTTTGTGTGAAAAGAAAAATTGTGAAGTATGGAAAAAATATTCAACAAACGAGAAGAAAAATTTTCTTCCGAGCGAATGTATGCACATCAGCTAATTACTATAGCTAATTTAAGAGAGTTCAAAAACCAACTTATCGAAGAACTTCTTACTGCTTTAAAATCTCAAAATTCTCAGGTACAAAAAAAGTGGCTTAAATCTCATGAAGTAAGAAGACTGCTCAAAATCTCTCCCGGCACACTGCAAACACTTAAATCATCCGGTATCATTCCCTACACTAAAATGGGAGGTGTTCATTTCTTCGATTATGACGACATCCAACGCGTCCTTGAATCAGGTAAAATGAACAACAGATAAGCAAATCTCCTGTAATGTTTTTTTGTTGCTGCATCAAAGGTAGAGGTATCTCTTTTATTGATAACAAAGCTGTAAAAACAAAGGGTAGTGAAGCGGGATATTCTCTGCAAACGATTGAGAAAATTTTATCTCTGAAACCGGAAGAAAAATAAGCGATACTGAAACACAAAGAAAAGCAAAAGCCTGATTATTTAGAAGCAGAAATAAAGACTCGAAAACTTGCATCAACATATCAACAATTGACGCATGAAAAGCATTTGAAATCCGTGAAAGAAACAATGGATTATTCGATGAAGAATTCCCATGCAAAAGAACAAACAGAACAACGGAAGTTATTGAATTTGCTTTTAACACCTGAACAACAAATTGAAAGGATAAATCCATCGCTTTTACAAAAGAAAAAGCGTATACGAAGACATCACCATCTTTAATTCTTTGATCTTAAAAAAAATGTTATGACTGATGAAGTAATAGAAACCGTGTTGCAGGAAATATTGGAAGAGCAAAAAGAAGCCATAAAAACAAATCAACAGTTAATTGCTAAAATAGAATATTTATCAAACCAGATTCAATCGATTAATAGAAAACAAAATAACGGAGAAGTAAAAACCGCGTCGATACTAAAGCATTACTGGAAATTGTATCACAAGGCATCAATAATATAAATCAAATAATAGCAGAGCAACCCAAGAATGTCATCCATCAAAAGCGTTTTTTATTTTTTCCTGAATCCCATGCAAAAGAATATTATTCAGTTGTACTTCGCTGGTCATTTTATATCATTATTGCTTCATACAGTTATTGGTTATTGAAGTACATCATTGATCACTGGAGGCAATAATTTTTATACTGTACTCTTTTGAGATTAAGTTGTCAAAAGCAACGAAAGATGTTACCAGTTGAGCTTTTATTAAAAAATTACAAGGCTTCTAAAAATTGTTATTATTGCTTAAAGAAGGTCATGGTGAGTTATGAACAAACAACAAGTTATATTAAGGAGCGGAAGAGTATTTAAGCTTTCCATTACTTTAGTAAATGCCGAAAATTCTTTGGGTATTACCACTGCTACATTACAGGAATACGTCATTTATGGAGCTTTACTGGAAACGGAAACTTTAATTTGAAAATTTTATAAGATAAAAAAAGATTGCTGGTATGAATATACCTGGTTCCAATTACAATAGAGGTTTCGCTTATTTAAATTTAAAAAATTACTTAAAAGCATTACTGGACTTTAATAAAGTAATGGAGTTGCAAACATAAGACTACACCATTTTAACTTTCAATAGCACAATGGAATTATTTTATATTATCAGGATTGGGAACAAAATTTAGAAATGAATCAAATTTATGCTGATATTTTCTTTTATTAAGTTTGTAATAGAAAGCGCCACGTTTTGAAGTCTCTCTTTCTTTTTGATTTTGTTTGACCAATAAACCCGTTGATAAAATTTTCCGGCTGAAATTTCTTTTATCCATCAGTGTTTCATAAACGCCTTCATATAAATTTTGTAATTGCGGCAGTGTAAATTTTTCGGGAAGTAGTTCAAACAATATGGGATGAAAAGCAGCTTTGTACCGAAGTTTATCCTTTGCCATTTCGATCATTTGTTTATGATCAAAAATTAATGAAGGAATTTTTTTTAGATCAAACCACTCTGCATGATATTCATGACTTATTTGCTTTTGATATTTGTTTATATCAATTAAGCTGAAATAAGCGATTGAAACGGTTCGTTCTAAAGGATCCCGATGGGGGTCACCGAATGCATATAATTGTTCAAGATACACATTGTCTAAACCCGTAAGCTGTTTTAAAACCCTTGCAGCCGCATTTTCAAGGCTTTCGTCAGCTTGAACAAAGCCTCCCATTAAACTCCAGCGTCCCTTTTCAGGTTCAAACCCTCTTTGAATTAATAATAGTTTTAAGTCCTGTCCGTCAAACCCGAAAATGATACAATCAACGGCCACAAACATTTCTGTATAATTTGAATAGCGCATCGTGTTTTGATAAATATTAGTTTTTTGAAACCATAAGTTCAAGCATTGAGCATCCAATTCAGCAGTATAACAAAATTATACTTTAAGTCTATTTTGCAAGAATAGTGAGATGCGATTTTTATCAGAGGATAATTTTTGAGCCTCGCTTAAACGTACCATCAAATTCAAAAATATGCTTTCAATAAGATAACTTTTATTTATAAAGTGTCAAAAATACATTAATTCTGATAAATTTTAAATTGATGAATGTAAAATATGTGCCATTTTAAAGGTGAATAAGAGATTATTTTTAAAAATTTTTATTTTTATTTTTTAATTGTCAAAACTACACTTAATATTGCATTTTTAATTTGCTAAGAGCAAATCAGAACAAGATAACGCATGAACGCTTTTTCAGATTGCTTCTGTTATCTGTGAAATTTTATTTCAGCAAGCTTCCGTTTCCATAGCCATTGTTTTAAAATGTATGTATGAACGCATCTGAATTGCTTGATGATAATTTGTTGCTTTGGGATAAATTTCTTCAAGGCGATGCCTGTGCATTTGGAGAACTGATGCACAGACACTACCGGGACTTGTTTAATTACGGAACGAGATTTACAAAGGATAAGGAACTTGTGAAAGATTGCATTCAGGATCTGTTTCTTTCACTGTGGAAAAATAGATTAACACTCAGCAGAACGGAATTTGTAAAATATTATCTTTTAAAATCACTTAGAAGAAAATTAAGTAAAACAATAAATAATAACCATTCGTCTAAGAACGCAGAGCTATATTTTGATATTGGAATTAGAGAGATAGATCCCGTTGAGAATAAAATTATAAGTTCGGAAACTTATTTGGAACTAACTCAAAGAATACGAAAGTTACTCGTCGGTCTTTCTAAACGCCAACAAGAGGTGATATATCTTCACTTTTATATAGAAGCAGATTATAAAGAAATAGCGGATATTATGTCTATCAGGAGACAATCGGCCTATAATCTATTGCATGAAGCTCTTAAAAAGCTTAAGAAAACATTTTGCATGCAAAATATTTTTTAGTGCCCATAATTCCCACAATTATTTAAAATTTCCCCAAATTTTTTTTAAAAAATTCAGTAGATTTTTTTTGTTCACGCCTTTATTATTTATTATAGAGATAGCTAACTTAATTTTCGTATGAAGAATTTTGAATGTAACGGCATAGAAGATCTGGTATTCAATTCTTCATTCAGAAATTGGGTACTTTCCCATCAATCTCCTGAAGCGGAATTGTGGGAGGATTGGAAAAAGCAAAATCCCGATAAAATTGAATTTATCAATCATTCTAAAGCAATTATTTATGCTTTACAAATTGATTTTGATACGCTTTCTAACGACCAAGTACATGAAGAAATATTAAAAGCGATTGAAAAGTTCAAACATTAGTCAAATTACAAAAGTAATATTACCAATAATAACGAGCGGTTTATTTGCGTGTTTCTAATAATTCCTAATTACGTATATCGGGATTTTTTAAAAAATGAACAAGACGATAAAGGCTGCCAAATGAAAAATAAAAATCTTATGCTAAAGCCATATTTCCTATTCCCCCTCCTATTTACCTTAAAATTTAAGGCTTATACTTTTTTATTGGCGCAACGACTATAAAGGAATAAATCATTTATTGAATTAATAATCTTCAAAACTGCTTTCTGATGAGAATTTTAACTAAAACCAGCTTGCCGCTTTACACTAATTTTTTATTGACAAGGCTATTCGCGAAAAAAGCATCTATAATGCTTTTATTTCTGATAACCTCGCAGGTTTGTTGTGTACGTGTTTTTGCTCAATCAAAAAATATAACGGGCATAGTAAAAAATGAAAATGGGCAGTCTCTTGAAGGGGTAAGTGTCATCCTGAAAGGAACAACTATTGGTACGAGCACCGATAATCAAGGAAAGTTTTCTTTGCAGCTTTTGGTGAACAAAGGTACTTTGGTATTTTCCTATGTAGGTTTTGCAACACAGGAAATTCTCCTTAAAGATCAAACTACCATCAATGTACAACTGGTGTCGGAAGCTGCAGCATTAAAAGATGTAGTAGTAGTGGGTTATGGTACCCAACGAAAGAAAGACCTTACCGGGTCTATTGCTGCCGTAAATGTCGCTGAAGCTAAAAAAGTCAGCACCAACGATATTACCGGTCTTTTGCAGGGAAGAGCGCCGGGGGTAGCTGTAAACAGTGACGGGCAGCCAGGTGCCACTCCAAGTGTGCGTATCAGGGGTTTCAGCACTTTTGGGGGATCAGCCCCTTTTTATGTTGTGGATGGCGTTCCTGTTGGTACTTCTATCAGGGAATTTAGCCCAAATGATATTAGTCTATTACAGTTTTGAAAGATGCATCTGCCGCATCCATTTATGGTGCCGCTGCTGCTAATGGTGTTATTATAATAACAACAAAGCAGGGGGAGTAAAAATTCGCAAATGAGAGTGGAATACAATGGCTATTACGGTCGGGATAATGTATGGCAAATCCAGGATGTAACCAACCGTGAGCAATACCAGATGTTGAATAATGAATCCCGTACAAACGCAGGTTTGCCATTGTTCCCGGCTAATAACCCGGCAGACCCCGGATATATTGATAGTATCGATACTGATTGGCAGGAAGCAGGTTTGAAAACAGGCACAAGAGAAAACCATAATATCAGCTTATCGGGAGGTGGTAATAACAGTACCTATAATATTTCTTTAGACTACTTCAATAACAAGGGCACTTACGTAGGTAATGGGCCTTCTTACAAACGCTATACAGCCCGCGTAAATAGCTCAGCCGAAAAAGGCATATTTAAAGTGGGAGAAACTTTCAATTATACACATTCACACGAAAACTCTCTTACTTTCCGTGATGATATTTTGCTGGGAGCCATACCACCAATGATTGTTTCCCTGGTAGCTGCTATACCAACAATGCCTGTGTATGATCCCTCTCTTCCTAACGGCTTTGGTGGTTCAAATTCTGAATATAACGGTGCTAATTCACTCAATGCGATAGGAGTAAACAGCGTTTTCGTAAACTGGATAGATGTTGACAGAACATTTGGCAATATTTACGGAGAGCTTCAGCTATTAAAAACAGGAGGACATAACTTAAGATTTAAAACAAGCTTAAGTTATGACAAAACCCAAACAAGGGATTATTCGTGGGTACCTGTTTTCTATTTTGGCAAATTCTTCAGCAACGATATAGCACGTTTAAATGATAATTCAAGAGTTTATACCAATTCCGCAGTGGAAAATACATTAAATTATGATGCGGTTTTTGGTAAACATTCAATACAGGCCTTATTGGGACAATCTTACAGGGAAAATGATGTCGTTTTAAGAGAGAGTAGTGCACAAAGTTTCTCTCAACCCTATTATCCTGTTATTGATCGCGGAGAATCAAGATCTTCCAAAGGCTCAGAATATGTAGCCACTTTAAGTTCATATTTTGGAAGAGTAAACTATTCATATGGTGACAAATATTTAATTTCTGCAACGCTGCGCCGCGACGGTTCTTCCAGGTTTGCTCCTGCTAACAGGTTTGGGTATTTCCCTGCCGGATCAGTAGGCTGGAAAATAAGCAGTGAGGACTTTTGGAACGTTCCAAAATCAGTTGTGTCTTTGCTTAAATTAAGAGCCAGCTATGGAAAATTAGGAAATGATAAAATCGGAGACTACCTATACCAGGCAATTATTAATACGGGTATTGTTTACACCTTTAACGGTACAAGAGTTGTAGGTGGATTGCAAACCAGTGTAGTGTCGCCGGATATTAAATGGGAAGAAAGAGCTATCACTAATATTGGTTTTGACGGAACATTTTTAGATAGTCATCTCGATTTTTCGGCTGAATATTATAATGCTAAAAGTGAAGACGTATTAGTAGGCGTACCCATTCCCGCAACTGTTGGTTCCATCAACTTATCGCCTGTAATAAATGCTGCAACGCTTAAAAATACCGGTGTAGAATTTAGCGCTGCGTATCACAAAATTAAAGGAGCGTTCACCTTTGATATATCTGCTAATCTTTCTACTGTTAAAAATAAGGTGTTGTCTTTAGGTGGTAATAATGAACCAATTTATGGTGTTGGTGCAAAAACAGCTATTGGTGGTGAGATAGGGGAACATTATGGATTTGTATATGAAGGGATCTTTCAAACACAGGCTGAAATTGATGCGCACGCTACCCAGTTTGGTGCAGTGCTTGCTCCGGGAGATGTTAAATATAAAGACATAAGTGGGCCGGAAGAAAAACCAGATGGCGTTGTTGATGAAGCTTATGACAGGGTTTATTTGGGAAGTGCTATTCCTAAATACAACTATGGATTTAATTTTTCAGCAATTTACAAAGGCTTTGATTTTTCTGTTTTTGCTGCAGGAAGTGCAAAGTTTTTAATTAATAGCAGGCTATACAGGGATATACATCATTCAGCGGGGGCGCTCAATTATAGTGTTGATATGCTGAACAGATGGACTCCCACCAATACCAATACTGATATTCCCCGGTTGAACGATGCTGATGTAAATAATTTCAAAGATTCTGATCGCCCTGGTTGGCTGCAGGATGGAACCTATTTGAGAATAAGTATGGTTTCTATTGGTTATACATTGCCTCAAAACATAATAAAGGGGTTAACAAAATCAAGAGCTTATGTTACTGTGCAGAATCTTTACTCTTTCCAGGAGTATACCGGATATAATCCTGACTTTACATCGGGAGTATTTAATCCCGGGTTCGATTTTGGATCTTATCCAAAACCAAGAACCATAATGTTAAGTGTTCAATTGGTATTCTGAGTATTTCAAAAAGTATTAAAACTACAATTATGAGAAAAGTAATATATTATATTTTCAGTCTTTTCCTTATAATAGCCGCATGCGATAAAAAATTGGACCAAACCAATCCTAATGCGTTAACCACAGGTGAATCCTGGAAAACAAGAGATCAGGCATTTCAGGGTGCTACGGCCATCTATAATGCGTTAATAAATGATGGTACTTACATGCGCTCATTCCCCGGTCTTACCGATAGCCGTGGAGATGACTTTACCGGTGATAGCCCCTGGCTTGATCTGGTCTTAACCGGTCAATTTATTATTCCCACCAATTCGGCCCCCGTGTTTTGGATATGGAGAGATTTATACCTTGTTGTTACGAGAGCTAACCAAGTTCTCTATTATGTTAGCAAATATGATGAAAGCATATTATCCCCTGAAGAAAAAAGCAGGATTTTGGGTCAGGCATATTTTCTTCGCGGGTTAGCATATTATAATCTTGCAACTACTTTTAAAATTGTTCCGGTTATTACTGAACCCCCGCTTGGTACCGATCAGTATTATGCAGCTACAGGCACTGAAGAAGAATTGTGGAATCAAATATTTTCAGACTTACAACAGGCCGAAGCTTCTTTACCCATTTCTTATAATAATGTTGTTGGGCCAGATCAGGGACAAATAGGGAGAGCGACAAAAGGTGCTGCAGCCGGTTTATTGGGTAAAGCTTACCTGTATAGAAGAGATTATGACAAAGCAGCAGCTCAGTTTGAAAAATTTTTTACAGGGGAATTGAAAGGTGTTTACAGTCTTGTACCCGATTACTGGGATAATTTTAAAGATGTAAATGAAAATAACAGCGAATCTTTATTTGAAGTCCAGTTTCAGGTGGGGGAAGGGACTGACTTCAATTGGACAGGCGAACCATCTACAGCGTGGAAAACAGTTCAGGCAATTTCGATTACTTATGGAATGGAAGGCGCCGGCTTTTCTGATTATTTACCTACACGCTGGATTTTTAATGAATACAAAAAGGAAAAAACAGTAGATGGCAAAGATGATCCGAGGCTTTCTGTCACAATTGCTCATAATGATCCTGCAACAGGTGATACATTGGCTTATGGCAGATACTGGTTCAATCCGTTCGACAGAATTTATCCGAGAAAGTACACAAATGATGGGTTAGGCAAACCTTTTGAAACACCTGAGTCCGGCATTAACTATAGGGTATTGAGATATGCAGATATCTTATTAATGTATGCTGAAGTGTTGAATGAAACAGGAAAAACTGCAGAAGCTTATTCATATATTCAAGAGGTTAGATCAAGGGCCCATCTCCCGGATTTAGCTACTGTTAAACCAAATATGACACAGGAACAAATGCGTGACCAGTTAGCCCATGAAAGAGCCCTTGAGTTTGCAATAGAAGGACAAAGAATAAATGACATAGTTCGCTGGGGTTGGTTATATGATCCGGTAAAACTGGCTGAATTAAAATCACACGATGCTGATTTTAATACATGGACACCGGGCAACGAGTATTTGCCCATACCTCAGCAGGAACTTGATGTAAACAAAAACCTTTTACCTAATCCGGCTAACTGATTTTTTAAAAATTGTAATTTCTGTCCGTCATTTTAGGTAGGAATAATTCATGTAATCTTTATAATTCAAATATGAAAAACAGGCCAATGAAAGATAAACGCATTGCTAATCGCAGTGTCTTCAGTTTGTCCTGGTTATTACGTGAATTGCTTATACGTTAAAAATACCAACTAAGGAGATACATGGTGCGAACGTTGATTGCTGTGTGTATAATTCTGTTAATAATAGCTGGTTGCACCACAAAAAATTTTAAAGGTGTTGAAAGGTTTCATTTTACACTAATGAACAGCAGTGAAACAAATATTGATTTCAACAATAAGATTACAGAGAGCGACTCTGTAAATGTTTACGACAATGAATATATGTACAATGGTTCAGGAGCTGGAATAGGAGATTTTAACAACGACGGCTTACCCGATATTTTTTTGGGCGGGAGCATGGTAAGCAGCAGATTATACATCAATAAAGGGGATTTTCAATTTGAAGATATCACTGAAAATGCAGGATTGAAAACCAATCAATGGTGTACCGGCGTAAGCATTATTGATATCAATAATGATGGCTTTGTGGATATTTATATCTGTTCCTCTCATTCGCATAATAAAGAAAGAAGAAAGAATTTATTGTTTATCAATGATGGGAAGCTTCATTTTACAGAACAGGCAGTAGAATATGGCTTGGCAGATACAGGGTTTTCTACGCAGGCGGCTTTCCTTGATTATGATAAAGATGGTGATCTTGATATGTATCTTCTTAATCACAGATTATACGATCATACTGCAAATAATCTCGCACCAAAAGATACCAGTGGTAGCTCACCTGCGCAGGATAGATTATACAGAAACGATGGAGTGCTGCCGGGGCAATCTCATCCCGTTTTTCATGATGTTTCAAAACCGGCGGGCATAAAAGAAGACGGATATGGCCTGGGTGTGGTAATTACGGATGTAAACAATGACAACTGGCCCGATGTGTACGTGGCAAATGATTATATTGGTAATGATCTGTTATGGCTTAACAATAAGAACGGTAGTTTTTCAAATATTATTTCAACATCATTAAAACACCAGAGTTATAACAGTATGGGTGTAGATGCTGCTGACATAAATAATGACTGTTTGCCTGACCTTGCTGTACTCGATATGATGCCGGAAAATAACGAAAGAAAGAAAATGATGTTCAATGTGGGGAGCCAGGAAAAATACGATATGCAGCAAAGGCTGGGTTATGAACCCGCATTTGTGCGGAATATGTTACAGCTGAATAACGGTATAAGAAAGAATAACAAAAGAGATGAACCTTTTTATAGCGAAATAGGACAATTGGCAGGTATTTCTGAAACAGACTGGAGCTGGAGTGTTTTAATGGCTGATTTTGATAATGATGGTTGGAAAGATATTCATATTACAAATGGCCTGGCAAAAGACGTAACGAATAATGATTATGCTACATTTAAAAATGCTCATGCTTCAAGCAATTATACTTTCGCCGGTACAAAAGTTACTACTACATTAGATAAAACCACCATTGACATGCTGCGTAAAAATCTTGATGAATATGGAAGCATCAAAATAGATAATTACTTTTTTCGTAATAATGGCGATCTCACTTTCAGTAATGTAACTGAGCAGGCAGGGTTAGCAATTCCTTCCATTTCCAACGGTGCTGCTTATGCTGATTTAGATAACGACGGCGATCTTGACCTGGTAGTAAATAATATGAATCAGGAAACATTTATTTACAGAAACGAAATAAGAAAATCTGTGAAAGACAGTACAAATAATTTCATCACTATTCAGTTGAAGGGACCATCGAATAATTTGTCAGGGCTGGCAAGCAAAATATGGATATTCAGTAATGGAACAACACAGTTTTTAGAACAATCACCTGTACGTGGCTTTTCATCAAGTGTTGATTGCAGACTTCATTTTGGAGTCGGAAATAAATTGCTGATTGACTCTCTTAAAATTCAATGGCCCAATGATGAAGTACAGATATTGAAAAATGTAAAAACCAGCCAATTTTTAACGCTGCAATATACAGATGCAAAAGCACAGGCAGCACCGGAAGAGAATATTGTTGAGAATATAGTATTCAATGATGTAACAGAGGAATGCAAAATTGATTATACTCATAAAGAATCACAATATTATGATTATGGTTCACAACGCGGGTTGCCGCAAAAATATTCTCAGCTTGGCCCACGTGTAGCTACAGATGATATGAATGGTGATGGGCTTGAAGACTTTTTCATTGGAGGGGCAGCTTATCAATCAGGCAAAATATTTTTTCAAAAGTCCGACGGTACTTTTACTTCAAAAGACCTTATAGAGGGAATGAAACTGGAAGAAGATCTTGCTACAGTGCTCTTTGATGCTGACGGAAACAAATATCCCGACCTGCTTATAAGTGGCGGCAGCACTGAATTTGGAGCAGACAGCCCGAATAATTTTCTCCGTCTATATAACAATGACGGCAAGGGAAATTTTACACTGAATAAGCTTGCATTGCCCCAAAGTATTTCAGCTGTTTCAAATGCAGTAACAGCAGCAGATTACGATGGAGATGGTGATATGGATATATTTATCGGAGGCCGTATCACTCCAGAAAAATATCCCCAATCTCCACGAAGCTATATCCTACAAAATAATAAAGGAGTATTTACAGTTGTAACAAATCAGGTATGTTCTGAACTTCAATATCCGGGAATGATAACTGATGCATTATGGACTGATTTTGATAATGATAAAAAACCGGATTTGATCATTTGCGGCGAATGGATGCCTCTACGTTTTTTCAAAAATAACAATGGAAAATTAACAGAAGTAACTGCCGCCACGGGGTTAAATAATGATAATGGTATGTGGCGTTCGCTGCAGGCTGTTGATATAGACAACGATGGTGATATGGATTATGTAGCAGGAAATATGGGATTAAATAATAAATATCATGCAACTCCCCAAATGCCTATAATCCTGTACACAAAAGATATAGATAAGAATGGTTCTGAAGATTTGATACTTGCTTACTACATAAAAAATAACGGTGGTAAATATGAATTATTTCCCGGCTTAGACCGCAACCAACTTGCAGATCAAATTCCTTCGGTTAAAAAAAAGTATTTGCTTCATAAGGAATTTTCAGACGTAAATATGGAAAGGTTGGCTCACGATTTTGGCAATAATGGATGGACAAAACTAAAGTGTGAAACGATGCAAACAGTATGGATAGAAAATATAGGAATAGAGAAATTCAAAATGCATGAATTACCTATAGAAGTTCAGTTTGCACCAGTAAACGCAATATTGCCTTATGATATAAATAATGATGGAAATATTGATTTGCTTATAGCTGGAAATGAGTATGAAACCGATGCGATGACAGGCAGATATGATGCATCGTACGGGCTCGTATTAAAAAGCGATGGCAAAGGTAATTTTACTTCCGGGAATCTCGTACAGAGTGGTTTTATTTTAGATGGTGATGTAAAAGATATGAAGCTGATAAATGTAATGAATAAAGGAAAGGTTGTGGTGGCTGCGGTAAATAATGATAAAGTAAAATGTTTTGCTCTAAAGAACAGAAATAAAAAATAAAAAGTCACTATCATCATATGAAAAAGTTATTTCTGATTGCTTTTGTCCTTTTTCAGATTGTAGTTGCTTCCGCACAAACTTCTATTGTATTAGAAACTGATTCTGCAAAGCAAATTATCAACCGTAATATTTACGGGCATTTTGCAGAACATTTAGGGAGATGTATTTATGGTGGCTTTTATGTTGGTGATACCAGTAAAATACCAAATACTAATGGTGTGCGAAATGATATTATGGGAGCGCTGAAAAAATTGAAAATCCCCAATCTCCGCTGGCCTGGAGGCTGTTTCGCCGATACCTACCACTGGAAAGATGGCATAGGACCAAAGAATAAAAGACCAACTATAGTAAACAAATGGTGGGGCGGAGTCACTGAAGACAACAGTTTTGGAACACATGATTTTTTAAGCATGTGTGAACTACTCGATGCTGAACCATATCTCTCCGGCAATGTGGGCAGTGGTACTGTTCAGGAACTTGCAGATTGGGTGCAGTACGTAAACTTCGATGGCAAAAGTCCAATGAGTGATCTGCGTCGTACAAACGGAAGAGAAAAACCGTGGAAAGTAAAATTCTGGGGTATAGGCAATGAAGCTTGGGGCTGCGGGGGAAACATGACTGCAGAGTATTACGCAAATGAATATCGCAAATATGCCACTTTCATATCAGATTGGGAAAATACAGGGGGCTTAATGCGTATTGCCTCAGGCGCCAGCGATGCAGATTATCATTGGACGGAAACACTGATGAAAAATATTCCCCTCAATATGCTTAGTGGCGTAGCATTACATCATTACTCAACTGTTGAATGGAATCACAAAGGATCTGCAACCGATTTTACAGAGCAGCAATATTTTGCAACCATGAAGAGTGCATTATGGATGGATTCACTCGTTATTAACCATACTGCCATCATGGATAAATATGATCCGCAGAAAAAAGTAGCGCTGGTTGTTGATGAATGGGGTGGCTGGTACAATGTTGAGCCAGGCACCAATCCTGGTTTTCTGTATCAGCAAAATACTATGCGTGATGCAATGATTGCAGGTGTTACGCTGAATATCTTTAACAATCATGCAGATCGTATTCGCATGGCAAACCTTGCACAAACGGTCAATGTGCTGCAAGCTGTTGTCTTAACTGATAAGGAAAAGATGATTCTTACGCCTACTTATCATGTAATGGAAATGTACAACGTGCACCACGATGCAACGATGATACCGGTCAGGGTGAAAACAGATAATTATGTTTTAAATAACAATACACTGCCGGCGGTATCAGTTTCTGCATCGAAAGATAAGAATGGATTAACGCATATATCACTGGTGAATATTGATCCAAACAAAAACCAGGAAGTAACAGTGAATATAAACGGTGCTTCATTCAAAAATGTAACGGGAAGAATTTTGACTTCTGCTCACATACAGGATCACAACACATTCGATGATCCTGAAAAAATAAAACCGGCAACTTTCAGTGGTGCGACTTTAAGGGGGAATGCCTTAAGTGTAAAAATGCCACCTGCCTCCGTCGTGGTGCTTGAGCTTAAATAAAATTGAGAAAAGTTTTTGTTACCACCGAGACGCAGAAACACAGAAAGAATTAATTCGGTATTTCAGTGAACCTGTGGGCCAAATAAAATTGAGACTGAAGCCCAGAAACACGAAGAATTATTTTCAAAGCCGCTGATGCACAGAAACACTGAAAATGATTTCAAATTTCTAATTCAGTGTTTCAGTGAATTCTGTGGCAACTATATATGAATAATGAAAACATCAATCAAAAAATATAACTTCTTTGTTGCATGCTTTTGTTCTGTGCTTTACGTGTTTGCTTTTGCATCCATCACATCAGCTCAAAACAATTCCGCTGGTACATCATTTATTGTAAAAGGTAATCCTGTTATCACGAATAAATACACTGCCGATCCTTCAGCACTTGTTTATAAAGACAAGGTATATCTGTATACAGGTCATGATGAAGCCATTCCGCCTAAAGAAGGATATGTAATGAATGAATGGCTTTGCTTCTCTTCCTCTGATATGATTCATTGGAAAGAGCATCCGGTTCCTTTGCATGTAAAAGATTTCGCATGGGCAAAGGGTGATGCATGGGCTTCGCAGGTAATTGAACGCAACGGAAAATTTTATTGGTATGCAGCAGTAGAGCATGGATCAATTCCGGGAAAAGCAATTGGTGTGGCTGTAGCTGATAATCCTGAAGGACCTTTTAAAGATGCACGTGACTCTGCACTCATTACAAATGATATGACTAAGGCCACCAATATTATGTGGGATGATATTGACCCAACAGTTTTTATTGATGATAACAAACAGGCTTATCTTATCTGGGGCAATACGAAATGCTATTACGCGAAACTGAAAAAGAATATGAGAGAGTTGGATGGAGAAATAAAAACAATTGATCTGCCCAACTTTACAGAGGCGCCATGGATACACAAGCGCAATAATTGGTATTATCTTTCTTATGCTTATCAATTCCCCGAGAAAACGGCGTACACTATGAGTCACAGCATAGAAGGTCCTTGGCAGTTTAAAGGAATCTTGAATGAACTTTCTGGTAATTGCAACACCAATCACCAGGCCATTATAGATTTTAAAGGAAAGAGTTATTTCATTTATCACAATGGCGGCATTCAACCGAATGGCGGAAGTTTTCGCCGTTCTGTTTGCATAGATGAGTTATACTACAATAATGACGGGACCATGAAACGTGTGATAATGACAAGCGAAGGAATTAGGGAATGAGTCTGAACCAGGATTTTAGCCTTGTTGTACACTAATAGTACATTTCACCCTCAGGATAATCAGCCAAATTAGTTAAATCGTGGTTCAGACAAGTGATGAACAAAGTTCAGAACGTACAAGAGAGTGACACAAGAGGCAATGCTATAAGTGCAAAAGCTCGTTCAAAAAATAAAAATTACTTTATATAATTAGTGAATAACAATAACATGCCGTATAAAAATATTTTTCTTTACATGGTTTTTTTGGCGAGTTTAATTACTCAAATCTCCTGTTCAAAAACAGGTTCTTCTTCTGGCAACGGTGGTACAGATACAACAACACCACCGCTGCCGCCGCCCCCATTTGATATAAACTCCATTCACGATACTTACGAAGATGTTGCATCATTTTCTATGTATTCAAAATGGGGACCTTACAATGTTCATGATCCATCCATCAAAAAATTTGGCGACTATTATTATTGCTACAGCACCGATGTAGGTTATGGAATAACAGTTACTGCAGGGATACAGGTAAGAAAATCTAAAGACCTGGTGGAGTGGCAATTTGCTGGCTGGGTATTTTATGACTTACCAAAACAGGGAGCAGACTTCATTCATTCTCATGGCTCAGAACCTTATGATGCATTATGGGCACCCTATATAATGAAAGTGAATAATGAATATCGCTTGTATTATTCCCTCTCTTCACCCGCTCCGCGTTTAAGTGTGATTGGTCTTGCCACCGCTTCAAATCCTGAAGGACCCTGGACAGAAAAGGGTCTTGTTGTTACATCGCTTAATAACAACGACGTGCAAACAAATGCCATTGATCCAACTGTTGTAGTAACTCCTGCAGGTGAACATTGGATGTACTATGGTTCTGCGTGGGATGGCATTTATATTTTAAAACTCGATCCAACAACCGGGCTTGCTGCAACTACGGGTGATAAAGGCAAACGCATTGCCAATCGCGGTTTTACCAATGGTGTTTACAACGGCAACATAGAAGGTGCAGAAATCATTTACAATCAAAGTCTCAATAAATATTTCCTGTTTATTTCTTACGACTGGCTGCAAACAAAATACAATGTTCGCGTATGCAGAGGCGATAATCCTGCAGGTCCTTTTTATGATTATAATGGTATTGATGTCAATACAAACGTTGATCATGGTCCGATGATTCTGGCTCCTTACAAATTCAATGATCACGGTGGATGGCAGGGCACAGGTCATTGCAGTGTATTCGATGATGGCATCGGGCAATATTATATGGCACACACTGCAAGACCGGGTGTTAACAGCTATTTTATGAATCTGCATGTGCGTAAAATGTTCTGGACAAGTGATAACTGGCCTGTTGTATCCCCTGAACGTTATGCATGGGAAGATAACAGCACTGTTGCAAAAGATTCCATTATCGGCGACTGGGAACGGATCGTCCTGAATTATCGCGTGGTGCCGGGTTATGATAAAGAACAAGTATCACCCGATTTTCAAACATCAGTTGCACTCACTATTGCATCAGACGGAACATTGAACGGAGATGCAAACAGTAAATGGGCATACACTGCACCCTGGCTTGAAATGAAATGGAGCAATGGCAACACAGATAAAGTTTTTGTGCAAAAAGGAAGAGACTGGGAACATAAAGCAAACACAATAATTTTTACAGGATTGAATGATGAAGGCACTGCCGTATGGGGAAAGAAGAAATAAAGAGGTCAGTAGTGAATGGTGAGTTGTAAGTTTTATGGATTCATCACTCACTACTCACTACTGACCACTCACAATTAATAAAGCTATTATGAAAACAAACAGAATAATAAGTTGTGCAATCGCAATGATTTTATTTCTTACTTCACTAAATGCACAACAAACACTCACAGTAAAAGTAAATGAACCAAAGGCGGAGATTCAACCAACGATGTGGGGTGTATTTTTTGAAGACATAAATCTCGGCGCCGATGGCGGCATTTATGCAGAGCTTGTAAAAAATCGTTCCTTCGAATTTTTTAAACCCCTGATGGGTTGGACTGTTCATCAAAAACAATTTAATGAAGGAGCGGTGCTCGTTGTTAACCGCAAAGAAGAAAACACTGCAAACCCACGGTTCATAAGGGTTACAGCAACTAATGCAGCAAAAGGTGATCTTGGTTTAACTAATGAAGGCTTTCGCGGCATGGGGATTAAAAAAGATGTTCGCTATGATTTTTCAGTAATGTACCGGCATCCGAAAGCAGGAATTAAATTGCATGTTGAACTGGTTGACAGTACCGGGAAAAATCTTGGCGGCACTACCGTTACACCAACAGAGACAGGGGGAGACTGGCATAAAACAAAAGCAAGTTTTACTGCAAATGCTACAGAGCCCAAAGCAAAAATGAATATATGGTTTGAGGGCAATGGTGTGATTGATCTCGATATGATCTCACTCTTTCCCGGTGATACTTGGAAGAACCGTCCCGGTGGCATGCGCGCTGATATGGTGCAATTGCTTGCAGATATGAAACCCGGTTTTATTCGCTTTCCCGGCGGTTGTATTGTTGAGGGTTATGATCTTTCGCAACGCTATCGCTGGAAAAATACGGTTGGACCTCTTGAAGACAGGCAGCTCATTATTAACCGCTGGAATTTTGAATTTACACATCGTCCAACACCGGATTATTTTCAAACATTTGGTCTTGGCTTCTTTGAATATTTTCAATTAGCTGAAGATATTGGTGCAGAACCATTGCCCATCCTGAATTGTGGAATGGCTTGCCAGTTCAACTCCGCTGAAGTTGTGCCTGTTGGTGAACTTGATCCTTATGTGAAGGATGCACTTGATTTAATTGAATTTGCAAATGGTGATGTAAACACAAAGTGGGGAAAGGTTCGTGCAGATATGGGTCATCCCTCACCTTTTAATTTAAAAATGATTGGTGTAGGTAACGAAAATTGGGGACCACAATACATTGAGCGTTTGAAAGTTTTTGCAAAAGCCGTTAAAGCAAAATACCCGAACATTAAACTGGTGAATAGTTCCGGTACTGATCCTAACGGTGATCGTTTTGATTATTTGAATAGTGAACTCCGTAAGATGCATGCAGATATTATTGATGAACATTACTATCGTCGCCCTGAATGGTTTTTCCAGAATGCAAGACGCTATGATAATTATGAAAGGAAGAGCTCCAAAGTATTTGCCGGTGAGTATGCAGCGCAAAGTGATAAAACAGTAAGTGTGAATAATAAGAACAACTGGCTTACCGCATTATCGGAAGCGGCTTTCATGACTGGTCTTGAACGGAATGCAGACGTTGTAAGTATGGCATCATACGCACCTTTGTTTGCACATGCAGAAGGATGGCAATGGACTCCTGATTTAATTTGGGTCGATAACCTTCGCTCTTACGGCACAACAGATTACTATGTACAAAAATTATATTCCCTGAATAAAGGAACAACAGAGATCCCAATCACCATGAACAATGATGTAGTTGCAGGACAGGATAGTTTGTATGCAAGCGCCTGTATTGATAAAAAAACAAACGAAGTGATCATTAAAGTAGTGAACGCATCTCCAAAAGAACAGGTGAATACTATGACGCTGGATGGTGCAAAGAAATTGGCATTACAGGGAACGTTGACAGTGTTAAAAGGAAATCTTGATGATATGAATTCTTTCGATGATCCACAGCATGTATCACCGAAAGAATCAACAATTGGTGTGAAAGGAAATAACATTAGTCTTACTGCAGCGCCTTATTCATTCAATGTGATAAGAGTAAAGATGATGTAATGATAAAAAGAATCATTTCAATCGTGAGACGTGAGACGACAAACATGAGATTATTTTGCCGCTGTTGGTCGCTTGACCAACAACACAAAACCCTTTTAAAGTTTGTTGTCTTTAGTATCGTTACCATTCTTTCACATCCTGTATTCAGCCAGTTGGCGCAAACACCGCCAATGGGCTGGAACAGTTACAACTGCTTTGGCTCTGCCGTGCATGAAGATGAAGTGAAAGCGAATGCAGACTATATGACACAGCATTTAAAACAATATGGCTGGCAATATATCGTAGTTGATTTTTTATGGTCTTATGATAATCCTCCCGGAAGTACGATTGGCAATCCGTTTCAACGAAGACTTGAAGATGGTTCTTATGTTCCCTGGTTAACAATGGACGAGTATGGAAGACTGATGCCGAATGGAAACAAGTTTCCGTCAGCCTTTGGTGGCAAGGGTTTTAAGCCGTTGAGCGATTATGTTCATTCGCTTGGATTGAAGTTTGGCATTCACGTTATGCGAGGCATTCCGCGACAGGCAGTTTGGGCAAAGTCACGGGTGATGGGAACGAATGGCATCACCGCAGATATGATTGCCGACACATCTTCAACCTGTCCATGGTTGAATCACATGTATGGTTTGAACATGTCGAAACCAGGCGCACAGGAATATCTTAATTCCATACTTAAATTATATGTAGCATGGGATGTTGATTTTATAAAAGTTGATGATATTGCTCGCCCTTACAGTGTTGCAGAAATTGAAGGTTATAAAAAAGCAATTGACAATTGTGGAAGACCAATTGTGTTGAGCCTTTCACCGGGAGAAACGCCTGTTAAGCAGGCGGAGCATGTAAAGCAATACGCGAACATGTGGCGCATGGCAGATGATTTTTGGGATAACTGGGCTCAGATGCTGAAGATGTTTGATTATGCAAAAAGCTGGGAAGGTGTTGGTGGTCTCGGTCATTGGCCCGATTGTGACATGATACAGATTGGTAAGCTTTCAAAGCGAGGCCCTGTTGGTCCTGAACGGTACAGCAGGTTTAATGAAGATGAATTGTACACCCACATGACCTTCTGGTGTATTTACCGTTCACCGCTATTGCTGGGTGGTAACCTGCCGGAGAATAGAGAAATCGAAACTAAATTATTCACCAACGATGAAGTGCTTGCAGTAAATCAGCAGGGCGAGAGTCCAAAACAGTTGTATAAAAAAGATGGCAGCATGGTGTGGGTATCGCATGTACTTAATAGTAAGGATATGTATGTCGGCATGTTCAACATAAGCGATACTGCACATGATGTTTCAGTAGGTTTTGCATTGCTTGGTTTGAAAGAAAAAGTTGCGGTAAGAGATCTATGGAATAAAAAAGATTTAGGTGATTTCAAAAACAATTATCAGCAAAAGATAAATGCACACGGAACAGGCTTGTTCAGATTAACGATTAAATGATTCTATATTCTATACGAATAAATGTAGTATTACTAATTATGATTTTAAGGTGTTGAATAAAGAACAGAACGTACATAGGAGTGATGTCGATATGCATCGGGCACAGGCTCACAAGCGATGCCATGAATGATGCAGCCGGAAAAAAATTGCATTCATTGAGATAAATAAAAACAAAAGCAGGTTAACAAAAACTATAATGAAAAATTCAAGTTCAATATTTTTTGCCTTCGTCTTTTTTATAGTGTGCAGCTATACAAATAGGATTTTTTCACAATCGCAAAAAACCGAACCCAAAATTTTATATGATTCTAAGGGAAATCCCGAACCCGGTGCCATGTATCCGCGTTTAATAAAATTGGAAAACTATAAAGCAGGGAAGGGAAATATTTTAGCAACATTTGAACATTATATAGACTTGAATAAAGAACCTTCCTTTCCCATTTATCGCAGCACCGATAATGGTAGATCATGGACACTATTTTCACAAGTTACTGACACAAAAAATCATTATGGCATGCGCTATCAGCCTCAGTTGTTTGAGTTGCCTCAACAAGTTGCAGGTATGCCTCCTGGAACTATTTTATGCGCAGGAAGTTCTATTCCAAAAGATTTTTCATCTACAGAACTTTTATTATTTAAAAGCACTGACGGCGGGTTCAACTGGCAGTATGTAAGCAGTATTGTAAAGGGCGGAGGAATTGGTCCAACTTTGCCTCCAACAGATACTTCTATAGAAAGTCATAATGCAGTAGGAAAAGTTAATGATCCTGTATGGGAGCCTTTTCTTGCGCTTGACAAACTGGGAAGGCTGGTTTGTTTTTATTCTGATGAAAGATATAAAGCACAAAATTATAACCAGTTATTAGCGCATAAAGTTTCAGATGATGGCAGTAAAACGTGGAGTGAGCCTGTGTTTGATGTTGCAGTGCCGGATGGGATAAAAAGACCCGGCATGATTGTAACAGCAAAACTTCCTAACCAACAATACATAATGGTTTATGAGGTTGTTGGAATTGAAAACAATCCAATCTATTACCGTTTCTCTAACGATGGAATTAACTGGGGTAATCCCGCAGATCTTGGTACACGCATCATTGACAGCAGCAATGGCTATTTTATGTCGGGCACACCATATATCATTTGGACTAAGACCGGAGGTGCAAACGGAACACTCGTTGTTTCAGCAAAAGGAACAATTAAAAATGATAATATGGTTGGCGGAGGGTTAATGGTAAACACAAATTTGGGAAAGGGTTCCTGGAAGTATAAGGAAACAATTATAAAATATAATGGAAAGCTGCATCCGGGCGGATACAGCAGATCAATGATCGCAATTGATGAAGACAAAAAAATATTGCTCTTAACTCCGGTGCCTGTATCCGGAAATCTTAGCAACATATACTATACTGAAGAAGATGTTTCGAATTAATGTGATTAGAACTTGTAAACGATAGAAATTTGTAACAGTTGAAACTTTAGAAGAATGAAACATTCATTATACATCTTATTGCTTTTATTTACGGCATCTGTTGTTCATGCACAACCATTGCAAACAAATATTCCTGTGCATGATCCGGTGATGATAAAGCAGAATAGTGTGTACTATGTTTTTTGCACGGGCATGGGCATCTCTGTTTTTTCATCAACCGATATGAAAAACTGGAAGCAGGAAAAACCTGTTTTTGATAAAGCACCGCAATGGGCTGTTAATGCGGTGCCTGGCTTCAAAGGTCATATATGGGCGCCGGATATTAGTTATCACAATGGTCAATATTATTTGTATTATGCTGTGTCTGCTTTTGGAAAAAATACTTCATGCATTGGTTTGGCTACAAACAAAACACTGAATCCTTCTTCACAAGATTTTAAATGGGCAGATCATGGAAAAGTAATTCAATCAGTGCCGGGCAGAGATATGTGGAATGCAATTGATCCGAATTTAATCATGGATGAGAAAAATAAACCCTGGTTAGTATTTGGTTCTTTTTGGAATGGCATTAAGCTTGTAAAACTGAAAGATGATTTAACAGCAATCGCAGAACCTGAGACATGGTACACCGTTGCATCCCGTAAAAGAGATTTTATTCTACCGGATTCTGTTGCTGGCGATGCGGCTATCGAAGCACCATTCATTTTTAAAAAAGAAAAATACTATTATCTCTTTGTATCATTTGACTATTGCTGCCGTGGTGAAAAGAGCACATACAAAATGATGGCAGGAAGAAGCGAAAAAGTTTATGGTCCTTATGTGGACAGAGATGGAGTGCCGCTGAATCTTGGCGGCGGTTCTCTCGTGCTTGAAGGAGATAAAAACTGGCATGGTGTAGGGCACAACGGAGCATACACTTTTGATGGAACAGATTATCTCGTGTTTCATGGATATGATGCTCATGATAATGGAAGATCAAAGTTGAGAATTGAAAAAATAAACTGGTATAATGATTGGCCATGGATAATGAGACAACCGGAATAAATATACAATCACTACATAGTGTGAATTCAAAATAATAATTATTGCATAAAATGATTTATAGAAGATTAATAAAATTTATCGGAGTCGGATTGTTATTCACATGCCTGATAGTAATTGAGCTGTGCGCACAAAATGCAAGAATAAAAGTTGATTTAGACAGAACAATAGGTGAAGTTGCTAAACATATTTATGGAAATTTTGTTGAGCATCTGGGTCGTTGTGTGTATGGTGGTATTTATGAACCGGGTTCAAAACTTTCGGATGAGAATGGCTATAGAAAAGATGTGAGGACTGCTGTAAAAGATCTTCATCCAACCATTGTCAGATATCCGGGCGGCAATTTTGTATCAAACTATAATTGGTTGGATGGCGTAGGTCCTAAATCTGAACGTGTTCCGCGTCTGGAACTTGCCTGGGGAACATTGGAAGGCAACCAGTTTGGTACAAATGAGTTTATGGGATATGTGAAGGAAATTGGCACCGAGCCCTATTTCACAGTTAACATGGGAACCGGAACCATAGAAGAAGCACGGCGCTGGGTGGAATATTGTAACGTAAAAGAAGGACCTTACTATGCTGAGCTTAGAAAAAAACATGGTTATCCCGAACCTCATAATATTAAGTATTGGAGCCTTGGAAATGAAATGGATGGTCCGTGGCAAATGGGACATCTTAGTGCTGAAGATTATAGTAAAAAAGCTCGTGAAGCAACTAAGCTTATGGTGCGCACCTCACCAGGAATCAAACTCATTGCAGCAGGTTCATCCAATTACAGGGCAGGCGTAGATCCTGACCACTGGAATCAAACTATTTTACAGGAATTAAAAGATGTAATTGATTACATAGCACTTCATATTTATGTAGGAAATCCTGACAGTAATTATTACAATTTTGTTTCAACTCCATTGGTTTTAGAACAACGTACTAAAATTGTGAAGGGCATGATTAACCAGGTGATGCAAACAGCAAATCGTGGTAATCGTGATCCTATATACATTGCATGGGATGAATACAATGTATGGTACCGGGCAAGGAGCGGGGAAGCTGCACGGGGTGAACGTGCATTGGAAGAAAAATATAATCTGGAAGACGCCTTGGTAATTGCTGAATTTTTAAATGCTTTTATTCGTAATGCAGACGTTGTAAAGATGGCGAATATGGCTCAGTTGGTAAATGTAATTGCACCTATTTTCACCGCTGAAACAGGCATGTTTAAACAAACCATTTATTTTCCTTTGCAATTGTTTGCAAATAATGTTTATGGTACTTCTCTTGATGTATTTGTGGCTTGCAAAACTTATAATACAGAAAAGTTTTTTATAGGATTGGGGGAAACAACTACACAACAAAAGAATGTTCCCTACCTGGATGTGTCGGCAACATATAATGATGGAGAATTGATACTAAATGTTGTTAACCGAAATAAGGATGAAGCTATAACCACAGATATCACTTCGCAAAGCGAAACTTTTACAGGAAGCTTTAGGGTATTTGAAGTGAATGGACCAGACATTAAATCAGCAAATGATTTTAATAAGGAAATTGTTAAGACGGTTGAAAAGAGTGCCATCAGTGCGAATGGAAATAAGATTACTTATTCTTTCCCTCCGCATTCATTTACGATGATAAAAGGAAGGATGCAGAAATGATTTTGTCGTGATAAAGAGAAATATTACTGTTACTGCTGCCAATAACAAGACGATAGAATTCTTGCGATAAAATGTAATTGTGTTGATGATTAAAAGACGGAACGTTGGTTATCCCCTCCTTGGAGGGGTAGGGGGGACAGCTGATTAGAATATCTTCAGTGGAAGTGTGCGACGCAATTGGGACGCCATAAAAAACTGAAGCCGGCTCATAAAAAAAGAGTTCATTATATAGAACGTGATTCAAAAGCTCGTTGCATAAATTTTCAAAAATAATTCAGCTTAATCAAGTCATTCAAATGAAAAGATGTCTTTTATTGATATTCCTTTCAGTGTTGATTATGCAGGTTTATGCACAGCAGCGGATATATAAAATAGTAATTGATGCAAAGAAGAAGGCAGGTTTATTAAAGCCTATATGGGCATTTTTTGGTTACGATGAGCCTAACTACACATACATGAAAGATGGACGTAAACTTTTAACTGAACTGGCTCAAATGAGCAAGATACCTGTGTATGTAAGGGTGCATAACCTGCTTACTACAGGTGATGGAATACCTGCGTTAAAATGGGGCTCAACCAATGCATATACAGAAGATGCGAAAGGTAATCCAATATATAACTGGCATATTGTTGATTCTATCTTTGACACATTTATTGAAAGAGGAATGAAGCCAATTGCTGAAATTGGTTTTATGCCTAAAGCACTTTCAATAAAGCCTGAGCCATACCAGCATCACTGGAAGCCGGGGGTAGCTTACGACAGTATTTATACTGGTTGGGCTTACCCTCCTAAAAGTTATGAGAAGTGGGCAGAACTGGTATATCAATGGGTGAAGCATAGCATAGAGCGTTATGGCGAAAGCGAAGTAAAAACATGGTATTGGGAAGTATGGAACGAACCGAATATTGGCTATTGGAAAGGCACGAGAGAAGAAAATTTTAAATTATATGATTATTCGGCGGATGCAGTTAAAAGGGCTTTGCCATCGGCAAAAGTGGGAGGGCCAACAACAACTGGTCCCCGCTGGGATCTGGCTGCAGATTTTTTAAAGACTTTTCTTGAACATTGTCTCAATGGAAAAAATTATGCAACAGGGAAAAAAGGCACTCCTTTGGATTATATCACCTTCCATGCAAAGGGAGAGCCAAAAGTAGTAAATAGTCATGTGCGGATGAATATGGCAGTGCAGTTGCAGGATATTGAAAAAGGGTTTGAAATTGTTGCATCGTTTCCCGCCTACAGAAAATTACCGATTGTTATAGGTGAATCAGATCCTGAAGGTTGTGCCGCCTGTTCGGTTGATTTTAACCCGCAAAATGCTTACCGGAATGGAACCATGTATTCAAGTTATACTGCTGCTTCTTTTACACGCATTTTTGCATTGGCAGAAAAATATGGGGTAAATATAGAGGGAGCCGTAAGCTGGTCATTCGAATTTGAAAATCAGAAATGGTTTGCTGGCTTCAGAGACCTTGCAACAAATGGGATTGATAAACCGGTACTGAATGTTTTTCGAATGTTCAACCTGATGGAAGGAAATATGCTTATGCGAACTAATGAGCATGCTATAGCTTTGGATTCACTTGTTTTAAGGGGTGTGCATAGCTGGCAAACAGATGTGGATGTGCTTGCATCTGCTGATGAACATTCTTTATCTGCAATTGTTTGGAATTATCATGATGATGATGATGTGCAGGATTCTTTAAAAATGGCTCAGGTAAATTTGCTTGTGAAGAATATCCCTGCGGAAAAAGTTTTGATATATCATTATCGTGTAGATAAGCAATTCAGTAATTCTTATGAGGCATGGAAGCAAATGGGTTCGCCACAGAATATTTCTCAACAGCAGTACGGGCAATTAGAACAGGCGGGTCAATTGCAGTTGTTTACTTCTCCTGTTTGGACGGATGTAAAAAATGAAGAAATGCCCGTGCATTTTTCATTACCGCTGCAAGCTGTCTCTTTGATTAAAATTGTTTGGTAAAAAAATTCCTGCCTATGAAAAATAGAGTGAACATAATGATAAAACAAGACGCTTGTAGTCAGCTTAACCTAAAAAAATGCATCAAAATGAAACGATTGATTTGCTATTTACCCATGTTGTTATTATTGATAATTGTTTTTTCTTCATGCGGGAACAATACAAACAAGACAAGCAATACAATAACAACTACTGACTCGACTAAAACCGGCGTTATGCAAAAAGATTGGGGCGAAGTGGATGGCAAAAAAGTTTATATCTACACTCTTACCAATAAAAACGGTGTGCAGGTAACAATCTCTAACTATGGCGGCACTGTAACATCATGGATTACTCCCGATAAGAATGGAAACAAATCGAGCATTATAATTGGCTTCGACAGTCTGCAAGGCTATTTGCAAAAACCTCCTTATTTCGGTGCATTGATTGGTCGCTATGGTAACCGAATTGGCAATGCAAAATTTACACTGGATGGTAAAACCTATCAGCTTGCAGCCAATGATGGAAAGAATCATTTGCATGGTGGCATAAAAGGTTTTGATAAAGTAGTTTGGGACGCATCAATTGGGGATACAAGCACTCCTTCTTTAACCCTTCATTATATGAGCAAAGACGGCGAGGAAGGCTATCCTGGAAATTTGCATGTAACCGTTCAGTACACATTAACTGACAATGATGAACTGAAGATCGAATACAACGCAGAAACAGATAAGCCTACTCCTGTTAATCTTACCAATCATAGTTATTTCAATTTAACAGGTGATGTAAGCAACACAATTCTCAATCACACTTTAATGATTGATGCAAATAACTTCACTCCTGTGGATAACACTTTAATTCCAACAGGCGAAATAAAATCAGTGAAGGGAACACCCTTTGATTTTACGCAGCCCAAAAAAATAAGCAAAGATATAAATGCCGTAAAAGGCGGATACGATCACAATTGGGTACTCAAAAGGAAAGACAGTTCATTAAAACGTGTTGCAGTATTATCAGATTCAATCAGCGGAAGAACACTTGAAATCTATACAACAGAACCGGGATTGCAATTTTATACCGGTAACTTTCTCGACGGAAAATTTAAGAATCGCGATGGAAAGCCAATTAATCAGCATATGGCATTGTGCATGGAAACACAGCATTTTCCTGATTCGCCGAATAAACCAAAATTTCCCTCAACAATATTGAAGCCGGGAGAAAAATATCATACGGTAACCGTGTATAAAGTGGTGAGTAGTGAGCGGTGAGTAACATTCCTCACAACTCACAATTCACAAAGAGTAAACTAACAACTGAAAACTTTAAAATTTACAATCATGAAATTTTTCATTGACACAGCCAATCTCAAACACATAAAAGAGGCTAATGAATTAGGCATTCTTGATGGTGTTACCACCAATCCTTCTTTGATGGCAAAAGAAGGTATTAAGGGTGAAGATGCAATTATTGAGCACTACAAAACGATTTGTGAAATTGTGCATGGCGATATTAGCGCAGAAGTATTATCAACCAACTTTGATGACATTGTAGAAGAGGGGAAGGCGCTTGCTGCTATTCATCCCAATATTGTTGTGAAAGTGCCTATGATAAAAGATGGCGTTAAGGCAATCAAATGGTTTACTGATAACGACATCAGAACCAATTGTACACTTGTGTTCTCTGCAGGGCAGGCAATACTTGCCGCAAAAGCAGGTGCAGCTTATGTTTCGCCCTTCATCGGTCGCATTGATGACAGCGGCTGGCAAGGAGTACAATTGATTCAGCAAATTGCCAATATTTATCGCATCCAGGGCTTTCAAACAAAAATTCTTGCAGCATCTATCCGTAATGCAAATCATATTGTTCAGTGCGCAGAGGCAGGAGCGCATGTTTGTACCTGCCCGCTCGATTCTATCCTCGGTTTACTAAAACATCCGCTTACTGATTTAGGTCTTGAAAAATTTCTTGAAGATGCCAGAAAAATGGAAACCGTCTTAGAAGATGTATAGGTGAGTGATGAGTAGTAAGTAATGAGTGGTGAGTGAGTTGAATAAAACATGAATTAAAACAAAAATTTTACCCTCCTTTAAGGAATTGGGGCAAAACAATACAATATGGACACTGATCAAATAGAAAAATTAAAAAAGCTTGCGACACAGGTGCGCCGCGATATTTTGCGTATGGTGCATCAATGCCAGTCCGGACATCCGGGCGGATCGTTAGGCTGCACAGAATTTTTTGTTGCGGTCTATTTTCACGTGATGAAGCACAATCCAGAATTCAACATGGATGGTCTTGGTGAAGATCTGTTTTTTCTTTCCAATGGTCATATCTCTCCTGCATGGTACAGTGTATTGGCAAGAGCGGGTTATTTTGAATTGGGCGAATTAGGAACATTCAGGCGAATCAATTCCCGGCTTCAGGGTCACCCTGCCACCCATGAGCATTTGCCAGGAGTACGCATTGCATCAGGCTCATTGGGACAAGGGCTTTCCGCGGCGATTGGTGCGGCACTAACTAAAAAGTTAAAGGAGGATGATTACGTTGTGTTCTCATTACATGGCGATGGTGAATTGCAGGAAGGGCAAATTTGGGAAGCTGCTATGTTTGCTGCCCACAACAAGGTGGATAATCTCATTTCAACTATCGATGTAAATGGACAGCAAATTGACGGACCGGTAGAAAAAGTGCTATCGCTTGGAAATCTTCGTGCAAAATGGGAGGCATTTGGTTGGGATATTCTCGAAATGAATGGCAACGATATGGAAGACGTTCTTCGTGTGCTTCAATTAGCAAGGAATAAAACATTTAAAGGCAAACCAGTCGTAATCCTTATGCAAACCGATATGGGGCATGGGGTGGATTTTATGATGGGCACACACCGCTGGCATGGTGCAGCACCAAATGACGAACAATTGGAAAGAGCCCTGGCACAGTTGGAAGAAACATTGGGAGATTATTAAGCGTGAATCGTCAATCATGAATAAACATTAGAGTAATGAAGAGAATTTTTATGAGCCGGGCTACAGTTTTTCATGGTTTCGCCTGTTGTGTCGCACTCTTCAACTGTTGAAGCTTTATAGAGCAAATGCGAATATGCCGACACAACATTTATTACAGAATTTTATTTTTTTAAACGTTTAAATTCTCCGCCTCAGGCGGAGGTTAGGGGGTCTATGAAAAAATATACATTCACCGAAAAGAAAGACACCCGTTCCGGATTTGGAGCGGGCATACTGGAAGCAGGAAGAAGAAACGAAAATGTTGTTGCACTTTGTGCCGACCTGGTAGCTTCTTTAAAGCTGGACGCCTTTATAAAAGAGTTTCCACATCGCTTCTTTCAAATCGGGATTGCCGAAGCAAACATGATAGGCATTGCAGCAGGGATGACCATTGGAGGCAGTATCCCTTACACCAGTACATTTGCCAATTTCTCCACCGGTCGTGTGTATGATCAGATTCGTCAGTCGGTCGCTTATAGTGATAAGAATGTAAAGATCTGCGCTTCACATGCAGGCTTAACATTGGGCGAAGATGGCGCAACACACCAGATACTCGAAGACATCGGCATGATGAAAATGTTGCCGGGCATGACTGTGATCAATCCTTGTGATTATAATCAAACTAAAGCTGCAACCATTGCTATTGCAGAATATATTGGTCCGGTTTATTTGCGATTCGGTCGTCCTGTAATTCCTGTGTTCACCGATCCTGACCAAAAATTTGAAATAGGAAAAGCATGGATGGTGAATGAAGGGAAAGATGTAAGCATTTTCGCAACCGGTCACTTGGTATGGGAAGCGATCAAGGCAGGTGAGAAATTAGAAGCAATGGGCATTGGTGCAGAGATCATCAATCTGCATACCATTAAACCCATCGATGAAGCTGCAATTTTGCAATCTGTTGCAAAAACAAGATGTGTGGTAAGTGCGGAAGAACACAACCGTTTGGGCGGATTGGGAGATAGTATTGCACAACTCCTCATTCAAAATGACCTTGTGCCAATGGAATATGTTGCAGTGAATGATACATTCGGTGAAAGCGGCAAACCCGATCTGTTGATGAAAAAGTATGGTCTCGATGATGAACACATTGTTCAGGCGGTGCAAAAAGTATTGAACAGAAAAGAATCAAAGAAAATGTATGCAACGAGCGAAGCAATGTAAATGAATGGTAAGGCTATGTCATTTTAGTCACAGTATTATATCAGTTTTGCTAAGTCCCGTAGGGACTAAATATTGGTAGCAATTATTTATTATTATTATTTATTGTGTGCTATAGGTACACAATATTGCGTACCTACGGCACGCCTTTTAAATTTCATTTTATAATCTACCAATATATTGTGCCTATGGTACAAAAGCGAAAAAGTATAGCGCATAAATTCTAAACAGAGGTCTAACAGCAGAATAAAGAACTAAATGTAAAAGAGTGCGACGCAACAGAAGCTTAATAGTTATTGTTTCGCTTGATTCATAAATAAAAAAATTAAAAAACAAAATACAATTGGTCGCGTGACCATTGCATTAGATCAAAATATTTTACTCAATAATGAAAAGCTATGCCGGAAAACTTTGTAATAGGAATTGATTACGGATCAGACTCCGTTCGATCCCTGATCTTAAATGCTGCCGATGGAACAGAAGTAGCTTCTTCGGTTTTTTATTATCCGCGATGGAGAGATGGGTTATATTGCGAGCCATACAACAATCAGTTCAGGCAACACCCGCTTGATTATATTGAAGGACTTGTAACAAACATAAAAGAATGTTTGAAGCAGGCCGGTGATAGTATAGCCAAAAATATAAGAGCAATTTCTGTTGATACTACCGGTTCAACTCCAGTGGCCGTTGATAAAACCGGGACACCATTGTCGTTATTACCCCAATTTGAAAATAATCCCAATGCCATGTTTGTTTTGTGGAAGGATCATACTTCTACAAAGGAAGCTGCCGAGTTTAATGAGCATGCTGCAAAATTTGGTATCAATTACCTGCAATATGTGGGTGGCATATATTCTTCAGAATGGTTTTGGTCGAAGTTATTACATATACTTCGGGCGGATGAAGAAGTACGCAAAGCCTGTTATTCATGGGTAGAGCATTGTGACTGGATTCCTTTTCTTTTAACAGGTGGTGCAGATGTGCATCAAATGAAACGCAGTGTTTGCGCCGCAGGTCACAAAGCTTTATGGGCTGAAGAATACGGGGGATTACCACCGAATGAATTCTTTACTTCATTAGATCCGCTGCTCGATTGTTTTGGAACAAGATTGTTTACTGAAACACATACCTCAGATAAATCTGCAGGCACTCTTTCAAAAGAGTGGGCAGAGCGTTTGAAATTATCAACTGATGTTGTTGTAGGCGTTGGTGCATTTGATGCACACATGGGCGCTGTGGGTGGACAAATTGAGCCTTATCATTTAAGTAAAGTAATGGGCACATCAACATGTGATATGCTGGTGGCTCCTATGGAGGAAGTAAAAGATAAACTGGTAAAAGGAATTTGCGGTCAGGTGCCCGGCTCTGTTATTCCGGGCATGATGGGATTGGAAGCGGGTCAAAGCGCTTTTGGCGATGTATATGCATGGTTTAGAAATTTAATTGCATGGCCATTGAATAATTTATTAGATCAATCATCTGTCATTGATGCTGCTACTGCAGACTTATTAAAGAATGAGATCAATCATAAAATTATTGGTGAGCTTTCAAAAGAAGCAGCCAAACTACCTATGAATGAAAAAGATGAATTGGCCGTTGACTGGTTGAATGGCAGAAGAACACCCGATGCCAATCAATTACTCAAAAGTGCCATCACGGGTTTGAATTTAGGAACCGCTGCACCACGCATTTTTAAAGCACTGGCAGAAGCGACCTGCTTCGGCGCAAAAGCGATAGTTGACAGATTCATCAATGAAGGTGTTCCTGTAAAAGGTTTGATTGGCTTGGGTGGTGTGGCAAAAAAATCTCCTTACATCATGCAAATCATGGCAGATATTATGAACATGTCAATACGCATCCATAGTTCAGAGCAAACTTGTGCAGCGGGTGCCGCCATGTTCGCGGCAACTGCTGCCGGACTTTACAATAAAGTAGAAGATGCAATGACAGCAATGGGCCAGGGCTTTGATACAGAATATCATCCCAACAGGGAAAACGTTGAGTTGTATGCGAAGAGATATGAGCAGTATAGGGCATTAGGTAGTTACATGGAACAACAAATTTCTTAATCGTGAGTTGTGAGTGGTGAATGGGGAGTAGTAGAAATTGGTACTCTCTCCATCATTACTCACAACTGACCACTCACCACCCACAAAGTGAAATACGAACACATACAACAAGCCGCGTACGAAGCAATCATGCAATTACCGAAACTTGGTTTGGTATTATTTACGTTTGGTAATGTAAGTGCTGTTGACAGAAGTATTGGTGTATTTGCCATTAAGCCCAGTGGTGTTGCTTATGATGATCTTACTCCTGATAAAATGGTGATCGTTGATTTTGATGCAAAGGTTGTGGGAGGTTCATTACGTCCTTCATCGGATACAAAAACACATGCAGTGTTGTACAAACATTGGGAAAATATTGGCGGTATCGTACACACACACTCAACTTATGCAACCGCATGGGCGCAGGCGCAGCGTGATATTCCGATCTTCGGTACTACGCATGCCGACCATAACATAGTAGATATCCCCTGTGCACCACCCATGCACGACGAAATGATCAAAGGTGATTATGAATATGAAACAGGTTTCCAGATCATCAATTGTTTTAAGGAGTGTGGATTAAGTTACGAAGAAGTAGAGATGATCTTAGTCGGTAACCATGCACCATTCACCTGGGGTAAAACACCGGAAAAGGCTGTTTACAACAGCGCTGTATTAGAGACAATTGCACAAATGGCTTACTTAACTGAACAGATTAGAAATGATGCACCACGTTTAAAAGATGTATTAATAAAAAAACATTACGAACGCAAGCATGGACCGGATTCATATTACGGACAATCAGCCTAAAGTTGAAAGGTTGAAAGATTGAATGGTTGGCGTATAAAAAATCTGAAATCTGAAAAACTGGAAACCGGTAATCGGTAATTTGAAAACGACAAACAATAAACAATAAAGGATTAAACACTGTTATGAAACGTATTCTCTTATCACTCTCTTTATTAACCGCTCAACTCGTGTATGGGCAGAATAAAGATTATCCCATCAAAGTTGTAAACTTCACCAGTGTGAAGCTTACAGATAATTTCTGGCTACCACGAATAAAGATTAACCATACAGTTACGATACCTGCGTCGTTTGAGCGTTGCGAAAAAACGGGACGCGTGAAAAATTTTGTGATGGCTGCTCAAAGAAGTGGGAAGTTTTGCACCATCTTTCCTTTTGATGATACAGATATTTATAAAACGATTGAAGGTGCATCGTATTCGCTCAGCCTGTTTCCTGATGCAAAGCTTGAAGCATATATTGATTCATTGATTGAAATTATTGGCAAGGCGCAGGAGCCCGATGGTTATTTATACACCGCAAGAACTATTGACCCTGCCCATCCTCATAATTGGTCGGGCAAGGAGAGATGGGTGAAAGAGAGAGAAATGAGCCATGAGCTGTACAACTCCGGTCATCTGTATGAAGCCGCGGCTGCACATTATCTCGCAACAGGCAAAAAATTATTGCTCAACATTGCATTGAAGAATGCAGACCTTGTATGCTCTGTGTTTGGCCCTGATAAAAGACATGTTGCTCCCGGGCACGAAATAGTGGAAATGGGGTTGATAAAATTGTATCGCATAACAGGTAAACCTGAATATTTATCAACAGCAAAATTCTTCGTGGAAGAGCGTGGTCATTACAATGGCTATGATTCAACAAGTAAAGACCCTTTTAAAAATGGTTCATACTGGCAGGATCATATTCCTGTGGTTGATCAAAGAGAAGCAATTGGTCATGTGGTGCGTGCAGGTTACTTGTACTCTGCAGTGGCTGATGTCGCCGCATTAACGGGCGATGAAAAACTTTTGCAGGCTATTGATTCGATATGGAACAACATGGTATCGAAAAAAATTTATGTGCAGGGCGGGGCAGGTGCTATTCCCAACGGTGAACGTTATGGTGACAATTATGAGCTGCCTAATGAAACTGCTTATAACGAAACCTGTGCAGCTATTTCGAATGTGTTCTGGAATCATCGTATGTTTTTGTTGCACGGCGATTCCAAATATATAGATGTGCTGGAGAAAATTTTATACAATGGTTTGATATCGGGCATTGGTTTGGATGGCAAATCATTTTTCTATACCAATGCCATGCAAATAAAAAACAGCTTCTCACATCCGAGCATGGAACCCGAACGTTCCGGTTGGTTTCCCTGTTCTTGCTGTCCTACCAATCTTGTAAGATTATTGCCTTCCGTGCCTGGTTATGTATATGCGCAAAAAGATGATAAATTATTTGTGAATCTTTTTATTGCGAGCAGTGCTTCATTGAATGTGCTAAGCAAACAGGTTGATATTGTACAGCAGAACAATTATCCCTGGGGTGGTGATCTCAAATTTACCATCACACCAAAATCGCCACTTGTATTTTCAATGATGATTCGCATTCCGGGTTGGGCACGGAACGAAGCAATTCCTTCTGATCTCTATTCGTTTAAAAATTCGGTGAATGAAAAAGTTACCATTACCATTAATGGAAAGCCTGTTGATTATAATACAGAAAATGGTTATGCAGTTTTAAACAGAACATGGAATAAAAACGATATGGTGGAGGTAAAGCTGCCAATGGAAGTGAAACGCGTTGTGGCAAATGAAAATGTAAAGAGTGATATTAGTAAAGTGGCTTTGCAGCGGGGTCCCGTTATTTATTGTACCGAATGGGTTGATAACAATGGCAAGGCAGCGAATCTTGTGCTACCTGTTAATGCAACATTCACTACCGAATACAAAGCAGATCTTTTGAATGGCGTAACGGTTTTGAAGAGTAATGTACCTGCTGTAATTGTAGATGAGAAAGGGGAAAACGTAAATACAATAACTCAACCATTTACAGCAATTCCATATTACACATGGGCAAACAGAGGTAAAGGAGAAATGATGGTCTGGTTTCCTGAAAAGGTGAAGGAGGTAGATCTTATTGCGACTGAGTAGTATTCGTGAATCGTCAATCGTTAACGTGAATAGTGAGTGGTGAGTAATATTAAGCATGTGAATCAGAGGTGTCAGACACTTTTAAAGTGTCAGACACCTTCTTGGAATAAAAAAGTAACTGTATAATTTTTTCTAAGATGAACTATTTAAAACAATTTGAAGTATGGTTTGTAACAGGCAGCCAACATTTGTATGGTGAAGAAACTCTAAAACAAGTTGCTGAACATTCACAAACCATTGCTAAAGCATTGAATGATGCAACGCAAATTGCGGTAAATGTTGTTTATAAACCTACTGTAAAAACGCCGGAAGAAATTTACCGTGTTTGTGCAGAAGCCAACAACGCAACAAACTGCATTGGCATTATTGCATGGATGCATACTTTCTCTCCCGCAAAAATGTGGATCGGTGGTTTAAAGATTCTGCAAAAACCAATGTGTCATTTGCACACGCAGTTCAATCGTGATATTCCCTGGGGTGATATTGACATGAATTTTATGAACCTGAATCAAAGTGCACATGGCGACAGGGAGTTTGGTTTTATCATGAGCCGTATGCGTTTAAGAAGAAAGGTGGTTGTTGGTCACTGGCAGGACGAGAATGTGCTCGAAAAAATTGGCATATGGATACGTGCTGCTGCAGGCTGGCATGACTGGCAGGGTGCAAAATTTGTCCGCTTTGGTGATAACATGCGACAGGTTGCGGTAACGGAAGGTGATAAAGTAGAAGCAGAAATACAATTTTGTTATTCAGTAAATACGCATGGTATTGGTGATCTGGTAAAAGTAATTAATGAAATAAGTGATGCAGAAACTGAAAAGTTGTGTACCGAATATACGGAGAAATATCAACTGGTTGATAGTTTAAAAAAGGGTGGCACTCAACATGCATCCTTGCGTGAAGCAGCAAAGATTGAAATTGGTTTAAAACATTTTTTACAGAATGGCAACTTCAAAGGTTTTACAGATACATTCGAAGATTTACATGGGATGGCGCAATTACCTGGTATTGCTTCACAACGGCTAATGGAAGAAGGCTATGGTTTTGGTGCTGAGGGAGATTGGAAAACCGCAGCACTTGTAAGAGCGATGAAAATAATGGCTAAGGGTTTGAAAGGCGGTAACTCTTTTATGGAAGATTATACCTATCATTTTGAACCAAACAATCAAATGGTGCTGGGAGCCCACATGTTGGAAATATGTTCATCTATTGCAGTCGAAAATGGAAAGCAATCGTGTGAGATACATCCTCTTAGTATTGGTGGCAAAGCAGATCCTGTGAGGCTTGTGTTTAATGTAGGGGGAGGTCATGCGTTAAATGCATCTGTGATTGATATAGGCAACCGTTTTCGTTTACTGGTTAATGAAGTGGAAGCCGTCGCGCCACAACATGATCTTCCGAAATTGCCTGTTGCACGTGTGCTGTGGAAGCCATATCCCGACATAAACACAGGTTGTGCAGCCTGGATTCTTGCAGGTGGTGCACATCACACTTGTTATAGTCAAAACTTAACGGCAGAGCATTTGGAAGATTTTGCAGACATGGCAAAGATTGAATTTGTTTTGATCGGTAAGAACACCAATCTTTATCAATTCAAAAATGAGTTGAGATGGAGTGAGGCGTATTACAGGTAAAGCCCCCAATTCCCCCAAACGGGGACTTGGCAGAGCTTTCAAATAAATAAATCATTTATTTTTTAAAAGAATTTTATTAATTTATTAGCCTTCAAATTCCTCCCCTTCGGGGGAGGTGAGGTGGGGCTATAAACACTCTTGCTTATGAATAAGAACCTCGCCTTTACCGATTACGCAGTATTTATCATCTACTTCATTATTGTAGCCAGTTATGGCTATACCGTTTATCGTAAACGCAAAAGTAAAGAGCATGATGCCAAAGCCTTTTTTCTCGCTGAAGGAACACTAACGTGGTGGGCTATTGGATCTTCATTGATTGCTTCCAATATATCTGCAGAGCAATTCATAGGCATGAGTGGTGAAGGATATTTTCTTGGCGTTGCCGTAGCGGCTTATGAATGGATTGCTGCTATTGCACTCATAATTGTGGCTGTATGGTTTATACCTGTGTATCTTAAGAATCATATTTATACCATGCCGCAATTTCTAAAAACAAGATATAATGAAACGGTAGCATTAATTATGGCAATATTCTGGTTATTCCTGTATGTATTTGTAAACCTTACTTCTATTTTATATTTGGGGGCAGTAGCCATTAACGGGCTTGCAGGTGGACAATATTTACATACTATTATGATCGGGCTTGCAGTGTTTGCACTCTTAATATCATTAGGCGGTATGAAAGTGGTTGCTTATACAGATGTGATACAGGTGGCTGTATTAATTCTCGGAGGACTTGTTACTACCTATATAGCATTGACGGTTGTAGGTGACAAAGTTGGTACAAGCAATGATGCTATTACAGGTTTTACAACCTTGGTGAATAATGCGCCTGAACATTTTAAAATGATCATTCCAAAACCAACTCTTGCTTCTTCTCAACTTGAAATTGATAAATACCTTACGTTTCCCGGCTTCGCTTCTTATGCCGCAGGTATATGGATCATCAACCTTAATTACTGGGGCTGTAATCAATACATCACTCAAAGAGCTTTGGGTGCCGATCTGCATACTGCCCGCACAGGTATTCTGTTTGCCGGTCTTTTAAAATTATTGATGCCGGTCATTGTTATGTTACCAGGTATTGCTGCTTTTGTTTTATACAAAAATAATCAATTGCCACAGTTAGTAGGGGGCAAAGACGGAGCCTATTCAGCGGTTCTCACTTTTTTGCCAACAGGCTTAAAAGGTTTATCTGTTGCAGCTTTAACAGCAGCCATTGTTGCATCACTGGCAGGAAAAGTGAACAGCATCTCCACGATATTTACCTTAGACATATTTAAAAAATATTTCGGAAAAGAGGCGAATGAAAGAAAACTCGTAATAACAGGAAGAGTAACTGTATTTGTTGCTATGATCTTTGCTGTTCTCTTTACATGGAACGATTTGCTGGGCATAGGTGGTGTGGGTGGTTTTACCTACATACAAAAATATACCGGCTTTATAAGTCCGGGTGTGTTTGCAATGTTTTTCCTCGGCATGTTCTGGAAAAGAACCACAGGTCCTGCTGCAATAGCAGGTGTTATAACAGGTTTTCTGTTATCTGTTTTGTTCAACGAATTTGCGCCGCAATTATTTGGGCATAATACATTTTTCTACACGGCTTATCCAAATGGCAAAGGCGGCTACGAAATACCTTTTCATATATGTATGGGTTTGTCGTTTTTATTTACAATGATCATTATGATTGGTATCAGCTTAGCAGGACCGAAAGAGAATCCACATGCATTTGTATTAGACAGAGAAATGTTTAAAGTGCAGCCATCTACTCTTGGGTTAATTGTTCTCACACTTTTATTAATTAGTGCGTTGTATGTTAAATTCTGGTAGAAAATTTATAACAAGTTTTTATTATGATTAGAATGATTTTATGATATCAGCCCCAATAGCTATAGGGTATTCCATGGCATCGTTCCCTCCATAAGGCGGGATCCTTTCATCTGTAGTACTTGTGGCAACGTGAAAATAAATATAACACAACGCCATTTTAAAACCAACTAAAATTCAGTTTATCATGGATAAAAAGAAAAAGGTATTAAACATGATTATTGAGCAGGGCGTATTGCCCCTATATTTTCATCCTGATGCTGCTGTAAGTGTACAGGTGTTAAAAGCTCTGTATCGTGCTGGTATAAGAGTGGTGGAATATACTCACCGAGGTGAAACTGCATTAGAGAATTTTTTGCAACTGCGAAAAATTGTAGATAAGGAATTAACGGGCTTACAATTAGGAGTCGGTGCCATTAAAAACAAAATTGATGCAACGGAATATATAAATGAGGGTGCTGATTTTATAGTTTGTCCTGGCGTTACAAAAGAAGTAGCAACAGTAGTTGATGACAATGATCTGCTTTGGGTACCGGGCTGTATGACTGCTACTGAAATAATTCTTGCAGAAGATCTGGATGCAAAACTGGTTAAACTTTTTCCCGGAAGTTTATTAGGACCATCTTATGTAACTGCAGTAAAAGAAATATTTCCCGATATGTTATTTATGCCAACCGGTGACGTAGACATTACTGAAGGAAGTATAGGTGAATGGTTTAGAGCAGGTGTGTCTGCGGTGGGTCTTCACAGTCAATTCCTTAATAAGGCGGTAATTGAATCAGTAGACTATACATCCATTGAATCAGCAGCAAGAAAAGCATTGGAGATGGTTCTAAAAGTAAGAAATACCTGAAGTTTTTCATTACATAACTACTTTCTGCCGAATGCATAAACCAAATATTTCTATCCCGCACTTCTGATGAAAAAGCTAAAAGATCTTTTTGTTTTTAGTTGTTATACGGGTCTTGCTTATATTGATGTAACAGAACTTAAACCGGAGAATATCATTACCAGTATTGATGGCACAAAATGGATCAGAACAAGCAGAGCAAAAACTGATACGAGCGTCAACGTTCCTCTTTTAAAACCTGCATTAGTAATTTTAGATAATTACCTGAACGAAAAAGAAAGACTAATAAGAGAAACAATATTCCCATGGGTAAGTAACCAGGAAATAAACAGGGGTCTGAAATTGCAGAGGTTTGCAACATTAAAAAGCATCTTACATTTCATTTAGCCAGACATACATTTGCTACTACAGTAACTCTTATCAATGGTGTTCCCATTGAAACAATCAGCAAAATGCTTGGTCATGCTAAACTAAGCACAACGATGATCTACGCAAAAGTGACTCAATCAAAAATCGGATTGGACATGCAACTTTTACAAAATAAGTGGATACAATAGATAGCAAAATGAAAGCGGTTTAATACCAAACTCTCTCGAAGTATTTTTTGTTGCGGAGACATAGTAATTGTTAAAAACATACTATTGCTGAAATTTTAATCATCCCCTTCAAATTCTGAAGGGGATATTTTTATTTTCTTACAGAAGTTCAGGTTACTTTATAGTAGAAAAAATAAATTGAGATGAACAATTTGTTTTGATTAAGGATTGTAACTGACATTGTAATTTTAATCCACGTGGCTAAAATTTAGCCATGTCATTTGTTCTTTATTAAAAAGAATTATTTTTATTTTATCATGAGTAAAACGAATTGATTTTTATCAATTGATTTCATTGGTGTGATTTTATTTTTACTCTGAAATATTTTTTTGTGTGAAAGAAAAAATGTGAAGTATGGAAAGAATATTCAGTAAAAGAGAAGAAAAAATTTCTTCCGAGCGGATGTATGCACATCAGCTAATTACTATCGCTGATTTGAGAGAGTTCAAAAGCCAACTAATCGAAGAACTTCTCACTTCTTTAAAATGTCAAAGCTCGCAGGTGCAAAAAAAGTGGCTTAAGTCTCATGAAGTAAGAAGACTGCTTAAAATCTCGCCCGGCACACTGCAAACACTTAAGTCGTCCGGTGCCATTACTTACACCAAAATCGGCGGTGTTCATTTTTATGATTACGACGATATTCAACGTGTACTTGAATCAGGCAAAATGAACAACAGATAAAAAATCTGTTGTAACACTTTTGCTGCTGTAGAACGGCAAATAAAATTATTGTGTGCGTGAAAATGTGTGTTATGGAAAACAAAGTATTTACTTGTAACGACGCAAGAGAAATTGATTTGGTGGATTATCTCTTTGCACTGGGTTTTCAGCCTCAAAAAATAAGGGGTAATGATTTCTGGTATTTATCTCCGTTAAGAGAAGAAAAAGAAGCTTCTTTTAAAGTAAACAGAAGACTAAACGTATGGTATGACTTCGGGATAGGAAGTGGTGGTGATATAATTGATTTTGGTGTTGTGTACTATCACTCAACTATCGCTGAATTGCTTCAAAGATTGAAACAAAATCATCTTTCTTTTCACCTGCAGCGATAGGCTTTAAAAACAGTGCCGGAGGATATGAATTAAGAAACGAATATTTTAAAGGAAGCAGCAGCCCAAAAGATGTCACTTTAATAGAAAATAATCAGCCGAAAAAGTGTTTGGTTTTTGAAGGATTTTTCAACTTTGAAAACGTAGCAAAATATTATCAATGATTGGAAAAATAACAATTGGAAAATCTTTCAGGGGATGCCTCTTGTATTGTCTTAATGATAAGAGACAAGAACAGAGTCATGAGCAGGTAATGAAGAATAGGGCAGAACTTCTTCTGTTTAACAAGTGTGGAGGTAGTCAAAGAGAATTGATACAACAATTTAATGAAGTAAAACAGCTAAATCCTAAACTGGCGAAGCCTGTTTTGCATATCACTTTAAGCCTTGCTCCCGGAGAGCAATTGCCTAAAGACAAGCTGATGGAAATGTGCGAGCAGTGCGCGAGGGAAATGGGCTTTGAAAGTAACCAGTACGTAGCCATTCACCATCTTGATACAAATCACCAGCATATTCACATTGTTGCCAACAGAATCGGTTTTGATAAGCGCACTGTAAGTGACAGTAATAACTATCAGAAAATAGCAAAGTATTGCAGGAAAATGGAACTGAAATATGAACTGAAGCAAGTGCTGAGTCCAAAACTCTATTTATCTCAAAAAGAACGCTTGATTCCAAGACAGGACATGAGAAAAGAACGCTTAAGAGAGCATATCAAACAAAGCCTTGCCCAGTCAAAAAATTATGCAGATTTTGAAAGGCTGATGAAAGAAAAAAAATATACCATCATAAAGGCACGCGGTATTTCTTTTATTGACGATAAAAAAGTAAAGGTGAAAGGAAGCGAAGTAGGTTATTCATTACAAACTATTGAACGCATATTTGAAAAGCAACGAGTGCTTTCTATCACGCAACCAATAGAAAAAGAAAGGTCATCTCATTTAAGCATTAATCTTCGCCAGCAACTAAAAAAAGAGCATGCAAAGGAACATGATTTTTCACCTGTTGATAATTTCACTAAAGAAGCTTCTAAAACGATTGAACAAATGATGAAACCCGAACAAACTAATAACCACATTAACCACGAGCTGCATAAAAAGAAACGCAAAAGAAAAAGACATTACCATCATTTATAAAATCATTTTAAGTATATGGAAAGAGAGGCATTGGAAACCGCATTTGCCCAGGCGTTAGATGAATTAAACGCTATTAAAAAAAGCAGTACAGAACAAGGGCATTTAACACAAAAAACTAATGGAGAAAGTAGAAGGTTTTGAACAAAAGTTGAAAGAACAAGGAGTGGTAAAACCGATAATAAATACAGAACCTCTTCACGCTATGATGACAACGTTTACGGAACAGGTACAGGCGACAATTATGACACAACCAAAAAGCATTGTCAGGCAATTCAGAATATTATTATTCCCGGAAGAGAATGCAAGGGAATATTACAGACTTGTATTTGGCAGACTTTTATTTTGGATGATGATTTTTCTTATAGCGACTTATCTTTTTGTTTAGGCAAACAGTTCATCGAAAATTGGGCAATCATAAAAGAAAAACAATTAAAAAAAACTCAGTATGAAAATGCCTGGAAATATTTATATGAACATGAAACTAAAAAGGGCAAAAAGAAAATGGATGAAGCTTGGGAAAGAAATAAATAAGCTAACCAAATTAGACCTATAACAAAGACGTTTCTTTGAAAGTATGGTAATATATCTATCTATATCTACTCAAGCTCAAGTTACTACTGTGAAATAGAGCGGACACTCTGATTAGGAGTGAACAATAAAAGAGAAGCAAATTATAAATATGAATTACTTCCAGGGTTTGATCCGTACGTGCCGATGTGAACGCAGTATTGGCTGAACAAAATATACAAACAGCTCCCAACAAATAAACGAGATGAAGTTAAAAGAAGATTTAGCGTGTGCCACTACGTTGGGTTTGGTGTTATAGCGGGGCCGAAGAATAAAACCGTGCTATAGGATTTCCTTTCATCTTCATTAACTTTACTCTGCTTCGGTTGGGCTGAACGATGACGGAATGCCGCCACATCGCCAAGCTCTGAACATTGTCATCATTTTAAACTTAGCTTCTAAAAAATATCATGGCTACACTGCACGAATATTATTTAAAAGATTTTCCCCGACTTTATCAAGCCATGCTGATTGGACACTTGATAGTCCAACAGAAGTTAACATGACAGTAACAGCAAAAGTTGATTTTGATGTATTAGTAGGAACAAAAAAATTCATACTTATAAAATTCGAGTTAATGAGAGTTAAGTTTTATGGAGCGCGGGGTTCAATACCTGTATGTGGCAAAGAATTTCAAAAATATGGCGGCAGTACAACCTGCATAAGTGTACATCGTGAAAATGCCAATAGAATTGCAATCATTGATGCGGGCACCGGCATTCGAAATTTGGGAAAGGAATTAATAAATATAGGGCTAAAGCAAAACGTAATGAACATTTTTTTTCCCATTTTCATTGGGATCACATACAAGGATTTCCTTTTTTTGCGCCGGCTTATAACAAGGATCAAAAAATTGGAATACTGGTAATGGGTAAACAAAGAAAAATCAAAAATTTAAAAGATATTTTTTCTGTTCCAATGCAAAAAGAATACTTTCCTTTGGAACTTGATAGTATGGGGGCGCAATTTGAGTTTTTAAGGTATGGAGACAAAGAAACTCTTTATGGAGCAAATGTAACAGCTACACCTCAGCATCATAAGTTCATGGGTGGTTCTTCCGGCTTCCGAATTGAAGACGAGGGAGTGTCAATTGTAGTATGTACTGATGTTGAACACATAGATGGAATAGATGAAAATATTGTAAACCTTGCCAAGGATGCAGATTTACTGATTCACGATGGACAATACACTGAGGACGAGTACAAAAAATACAAGGGTTGGGGACACAGCTCATGGCAGCATGCTGTGGAAGTTGCTATGCGAGCTAAAGTGAAAAGACTTATTATTACGCATCATGACCCGGACCATAATGATGGTTTTCTTGATTCCATGGAAAAGGAGAGTCAGCAAGTCTTTCCAAATTCAATATTTGCAAAAGAGGGAATGGAAATTTCGGTTTGACAAACTACCGTAATTGCCTATTGCATTCGTGAGCAGGAGTCATTGATCTTTTACGTCTATGCCTTTCGAAGACGTTTACCTCACAGGCTCAATTCCATTAAATGATTTTTATCCCAACAAAAGCCATATAGATTTTATTATTCTTTGCAATCGTATTGCTGAACAATATATTGTAATAAAACTAAAGCAGCTTCACAAAAAAAGTTCAACAACAATTTAAATAGAGGGCTACTTAAATGTCGCCCTCTATTTTTCTGGGAAAAATGATTTTGAACTTGTTGCAACATATTTAATGAATAGCCGTGCAGTTTTTTACGAAAATATTACAAAGGGCACGGCATTGTACTGCTTATGTTTTCCTGTAAAAATTAACTTCAACCATTTGCTCTGCCAATTTAATTACGTCTTCTGAAGATACAGGTGTGTTATCTAACAACCAACAGAAAAGCATGCGCACAATACCATCGGCAACAGCTTGTGCTTTATATTCAAGAAGTATTCTTTCTGTTTTTGAGGGAAATACTTTTCTTTTATGGTATTCAATAATTTTTTGAGGCAATTATTTCTGTAAAATGATCAGCAAGCTGCTGACCTATTTTTTTTCTCCCAATTTGTTTCATAATCGGCAAGTTTTCCTGCAAATGATTGAATAAGTATGCAAGATTTACTCCCATGATGTGAGCCGGATCATTTACATCTGCTTCAACAAGCTCTTGATGAAAATTTATATTATTTAATACCAACTGCTCTTTGCTTTCATAATGCGCATAAAAGGTGCTTCTTCCCTCATTTGCCCGCTCTGTTATATCCTGTATGGTGACAGCATCGTAGTCTTTCCCCGTCATTAACTGCCTTAACGCTTCAGCAAGCAGCCTTTTTGTTCTTTGAATTCTGCGATCATCCTGAATTGCGTTTTGATGTTTGGTCAACATGTTTCTGAACTATTAAGTATTGTTTGTTTGATATTGTACAGCACAGCAATCTTGTCTTTCTCTAAAAAATTACAGGTAAATAGTTTTGCAAAACTAAAAAATTGTTGAGTGGTAAGCTTATCCTCATTCTGAATGACACTTGTTAACAATATCTCAAACATTAAATGAAGTTTATGACGACCTATTATCTTTTGAAGCTCGCTCTGACCATTCACATTGCAGGATTAACTATTGCAGGCGGTCTTTCACTTGCAAACTTCCTCATCTTTCAAAGATTCAGGAAAGTGTATTTCGATGATACACAAAGAGCACTGATTACTTTGGAAGGAAATGCAAAGCTTCCGCGAATCGCTAATATCGGTATTGTTATTTCTATCGTCTCAGGAATAGCCATGATGATATTAACCAATGGTGCTTTTATGAATCAGGTGTGGTTTGAAATAAAGTTAGCCTTACTTGTTATAACCATTGTAAACATCATTTGGCGAAGTTTACTAAAAAGGAAGCTCAATAAAGCCATTAAACAAAATAAAGCAAGAGTTGAAATTGAAACCAACTTTCTTGGATTAAGCAACATGATACATATATCTGCTTTTATTCAAATCCTTTTGTTCCTCTCAATATTTTTCCTTGCGTCGTTCCGATTCAATTGAATCGCGATGAGTAAATACTATACGGCAACATCGAGTTGAAAAAAAATAAAAATGAAAACTATGTTTCGCAAAATAATATCATACACACTTTATCCGGTTTTGCTCACTTCCATTATATTAATAATTATTGCTGCAATCCATTATCGCTGGGATTATAAACTAACCTATGGTCTTACAACATTGGGACTTATTCTTATTTTAATGTTCTTTGAATTTATGCTACCGCTATCCACTGATTGGAAAATGACAGGAAAAAGTTTTTTGCGAGATCTAAAATATATAATTGTTGACGCGCCTTTAATTGCCCTCACTAAATCTGCCTTTGGTTTCTTTGCGATTTATTATAGCGAAAATCATAAAGGGTTTTTTTCGGATTCGCCAATGATTATAAGCGTTATAGGCTTTTTGGTGGTGTATGAATTTTTTCAATACTGGTATCATCGCCTTAGCCATAACAGTAAGGGAAAGTGGGGAAAATTTTTGTGGGGAGTTCATTTGGCGCATCACTTGCCCGATAAAGTATATGTGGTAATGCATGCGGTGTTCAATCCGATTAATGCAATAATAATGGCAATTATTGTTCAAACACCGCTGGTATTACTTGGCATTTCTCCTGAAGCGGCTTTGGCTTATCATCATAGTGCAAATATGAATGAATCCAAAAATTATGGCAATACACTCGCTATTTGGGATATTGTTTTTGGAACATTTCTTTACATGCCCGGTAAAGCTCCGGAAAAATTAGGGGTTGAAGGACAAGAAGATTATCCTTCTTCTAATAATATTTTCAAGGTCATTAGCTATCCTTTCAGGAAAAGCACAAAGTATTCTCTCGATAAATCTTTTAAATAAAACGGATAGGACTTGAGACATACGATCCTATGAATTGGAAAATAAGCTGTTTAAAAAATTAATGTCATGTCACCCACATCTCATATAATTATTTCAATTATCATTTTTGGCTTATCGGTAACTGTACCTGCTTTGATTGTTCTGAATGTTGCAAAAACCACGAAGAATGACAAACGGGTTCCTTCAAATTTGCCTTTATTGATTTCTTTGTTTTTAATTGCATGGTTTATTACGGCAAATATTTTTGGTTATACATCCACACTTAAACTAAGTAACATGGTATTACTCGCTTCTATTCCTATGTTGTTTGGCATTACCGTAATTTTCTTTTCAAAACAGATGAATGCCCTGTCGAAAAATATACCACTGCATTGGCTGATTTCATTGCAGGTGTACAGAGTGCTTGGGCTTATGTTCCTTTACCTCTATACTTATGAGCATTTTTTGTCAAAAGGCTTCGCAATGTTTGCGGGAGCAGGCGATATAAGTGTAGAACTCGCGGCATTGCCCGTTGCCTACTTGGTAAAAATCGTTTAGGGAATTATAAAATGGCAGGATTAATGTGGAACATATTTGGTATTGCGGATTTAATTTCAGCACCTGCATCCGCCGTAATATTTGGAAACACAAGTTTAAACTTTTATCCTCTTGTACTGGTACCTCTTTTTATAGGTCCGCCTTTCAGCATATTGCTTCACGTTGCGTCACTCAGAAATTTTTACCTGCAAAAAGTTTGTAGTCTGTTCCAAGCATCTAAATTAAATCTACATAGATATAAAAATTATGAACAGCTAAAGTGTATTCCTAACGCAATTTTGAAAAATAAAAATCATAAGGCATGGAAAAATTACAGTTCAAAACAAATATGAATTGCGGTGGTTATGTGGCAAAAGTGACACCGGAATTAAACGCAGCCGAAGGTATTTGTAGCTGGACCGTGGATATCAATAATCCCAACAAAATTCTTACAGTAGAAACTGATCTGTTATCGAAGGAACAAGTAATGAATTTTGTGAAAAGGCAGGATTTAAGATTGAAGAATTATAATGAGAAAACAGTTGGTTAAGAAAAGAGTCGGCAAGTCCTTGTCCAGCTTTTTTATTTTTTGCAATTGATATTTTTTATTCCTGACTAAAGTCAGCTTTTCCTTTGACAACAATCATGGTACTTTTTTCTCTTCGCTACATTGATATCATTGTACCCACATAGGAGATGCTACTCCTGCTCATACTGCCACAGGAAACCTTATAGTAGTTGCTGCGGGCTTCATCAAAATTTTTTTTGGCGATATAAAAAAAAATCCCTTATCTTTAATCGTTGAGATTTTTACGTGCCCATATCTTCGTGTAATACATATTTTAAAAAGCCTTCCTAACTTATTTTACTAACCTGTGGCGCCGAGTTGGCTTTACTAACTTGTTGTAACAACCTATGACGACCTAATATCCTGACAATATCCTGATGTGTGTTAAAGCATCTTTGGTGCTGTGGAGTTTATAGGCTTACTGAAAAGTTGATCAACTTGAATAAAAGTGAAAGTGATCAGTGTGCGGTTATAACTATCGGTGCTTTGTACTTATTGACCATAAACCCTCTGTTATGTTAAAAAATGTGCCCTATCCAGAATTAAATAAAGAAAGGTTGCTTTCGGCGCAAACTCTTTTGTATACTTTCAATGATTTTTTCTGTCTCAAGAAATGCTTTGCTGATTTTTTGAATAAAACAAGCTGGTTTAATAGAATACTCATAGCTCTTGTTTTCACTACTACTTTCAATAATATCTATGCACAGTGTCCCACCCAAACTTTTAACGTAACAGGCGGAGGTTCTTATTGCGCAGGCGGGAGTGGGGTTACGATCAGTCTTGATGGTTCGGAAAGCGGAATAAATTATTACCTTAAAGATGGCCTCGGTAATGATGTCACCTCTCTTGCAGGGACTGGTTCTGCGTTGGATTTTACTATTATTACTGCTGCGGATACATATACTATTGAAGCAAGGGATGTTGGTAATACATGTTCTTTAGCAATGAATGGGAATGCAACTGTGAGTGTAAATGCATTACCAACTCCAACATTTACTGCGCAACCTGGTGCAAATGTTTGTACCGGCACAGAAGTTATTTATACTACTCAGGGCGGTCCGTCAAATTATATTTGGTCAGTACCAGGTGTCCCGGGAACAGATTATACAATTACATCAGGAGGGATCAGCTCAACGGATAACACTGTAACACTACAGTGGTTAACAACAGGCAGCAAAACGGTAACGGTAAATTATACTGATGCGAACGGATGTACCGGAGCCGGTGCTGCGTCATCAACCACGACGGTTGATGCATTGCCAACACCCACATTCATCGCCTCTGCCGGCGCTAATACCTGTGCCAGCACCAATGTTACGTATACAACGCAGGCAGGACAATCAAATTATGTATGGACTGTACAGGGTGTATTCGGTACAGATTACACTATCATATCAGGGGGTATCAGCTCAACGGATAACACAGTAACACTACAGTGGTTAATAACAGGCAGCAAAACGGTAACGGTAAATTATACTGATGCAAATGGCTGTATAGGTGCTGCCAATGCATCTAGCACAACGATGGTAAATCCAATACCGTCGGTTACTACTCCTAATACATTTAGCATTTGCAGCGGGACTTCAACCAATATCAGTTTGACGGCAAGTGTTGCAAGTTCATTTAGCTGGACCATAGGAACCATTACCGGTGGTATTACAGGGGCGAGCGGAGGTTCAGGTGCAACAATTAACCAGACATTGACCAATCCGAGTAATTCAACGGCCGGAACAGTGCAATATCTTGTTACTCCTACTTCAACCGCAGG
>WNGF01001169.1_pt1 | contig 51125 bp, 33 predicted proteins | sample 5400641 | NCBI WGS metagenome assembly WNGF01 (sample SAMN13153371, study PRJNA577476) | soil metagenome | isolation source: 80 cm soil or saprolite under grassland replicate 2 | place: USA:California | collected 2016-06-15 | reverse complement strand
GGAGGCTCGCGCTGCGGGAGCGAGAGCGCCGGGAGGGGCCAGGGGCGCGGTCGAGCGCGCATCCGCGCGAGCCGCGGACCGGTGGCGAAGCCAGGCCCCGACCAAGCGGAAGCGACGGTGGGGTGGTTGCTTTTGTCGGGAGTTGTCCCCGGTCGCAGCGCGAGGAGTCTCGCAGAGGCGAGGAGCCTCGCGCTGCGGGAGCGAGAGCGCCGGGAGGGACCAGGAACGCGGTCGAGCGCGCATCCGCGCGAGCCGCGGACCGGTGGCGAAGCCAGGTCCCGATCAAGCGGAAGCGACGGTGGGGTGGTTGCTTTTGTCGGGAGTTGTCCCCGGTCGCAGCGCGAGGAGTCTCGCAGAGGCGAGGAGGCTCGCGCTGCGGGAGCGAGAGCGCCGGGAGGGGCCAGGGGCGCGGTCGAGCGCGCATCCGCGCGAGCCGCGGACCGGTGGCGAAGCCAGGCCCCGACCAAGCGGAAGCGACGGTAGGAGGGCGCGCCGCACCCCGTCGATTATCGGCGAGGCACCTTCCGCTAAGATCCCGTCGCGAGATGAAAGAGGTACGGCGACCGGGACGACGCTGCGCCGCTGTGGCGACGCTTCTGGCCCTGACGGCGTCGGCAGCCGGGCCCGCGGCAGACCCGGAGGCGAAGCTGACGATCGACCACGAACCGCTCGCCTGCGTTTCGACGGAAATCGCGCCGCGCATCGAGACGGCGGTCCGGCCCGCGAAGGACTTCGTCAAGGGTGCTGTGTACTTCCGGGCCGCCGGGAGCGAAGCGGACTACGCGGTGGCGCTGAGTCTCGACGCCGAGACGCCGTTTGCCGTCTTGCCGAGGCCGCTGCCTGGCACGCTGTCGATCGAGTACTCGATCGAAGCAGCCGGTCACGGCGGCGCGCACCGATCCGCGGTGTACGTTCCGCCTGTCGTGCGCGGCGGGGCTTGCAAGACCAGGGGAGTCCCGGTCGGTCCGGACGGCGCGGGCCTGATGATCGCGCTCACGAAGGAAGGGCAGGACCCGATTCCGCCCGGCTTCAATCGCAAAGACATTCGGCTCGTTGTCCTGCCTTCCGGCTCGGTCGTGACGCTCGCCGAGGCGCTCCGCCTTCACGGTCCGAGCCGAGGCTCCGGCCCGAGCACGGCCGCCATCGTTGCCGGCAGCGTTGTCGTGGCCGGTGGCATCGCGGGCGGCCTGCTGGCGGGCCGGGCACCCACCTCTTTTCCCACGTGGACGCCCACCCCGAAGCGAACGCCCACACCGACGCCCACGGTCAGGCTCCTGGGCCAGGTCGCCGTCGAGGCGACGTGGACCGGGACCGCCGACGTCGACGTGCGCATTCTCGATGGGGCCGGCCGGGCCGTGGGCAAAGTCTTCGCCGCGGGCTGTGAATCGGCGGGCCGTCGCACGGAGCGCGTGCTCTTGGAAGGAGCCGTTCCGGCTGGGAGTTACCGCGTTCTCGTCTCGGCTCGGCCCTGCGGAAGCTCGGCGCCGGCCCAGGTTCCGGTCGCGCTGAACATGTGGTCCGACAACGGCTCGACGTGCGGGAGCTCTTTCGTCAACGTACCCGTGGGCGGAGCCGTCCAGGCCTGCGCCTTCACGGCGCCCTAAACGGGACGTAGGACATCGGACATAGGACGGAGGTCGTAGGAAGGCTTGGCCCTGCGTCCTTCCGCCTTCGTCCTACGTCCTATCTCGGCGCTCTTCCTCTTATCTCCCGGTCCCAGCGGGCCATCCAGCCGGGGCCCTCGCGCTCGATCAAATCCCAGTCGAGCTTGGCGGGCACAAGTGTGTGGGTGACGTCTCGGGCCCAGGCGGGCAGCTTCTCCTCGGGCAGGTCGATGCGGGCCGGTAGCCGAAACGCCTTCTCGGCGGCCAGGAGCTGCGCCTCGGAACTGCCCAGCCACTCGATCAACGCACGGGCCTCGGCCGTGCGCTTTGCGCCCTTGACGAGGCCGACGGCGTCGTCGATGACCGGGCTGCCGCTCTTCGGAAAGACGAAGGCGAGAACGGGGCTGCGCTGCTTCTCGAGCAGAATGTCGGGCAGGTCCCAGATCGTGACGAGTCCCTCGCGCCGCGCGACCTTCTCGCAGAGGATCGAGGCGTTGACCACGTATTCCTTTGTCTGGCCATCGAGCCGGGCGAGCCACGCGAAACCGCGCTGGGCGTTGCCGGTCTCGGCGATCGAGCGCGAGATCACCATTCCCCAGACGGCCCGCATCGTGCCCGAAGCAAGCGGATCGCGCACGAGAACCTGCCCCTTGAAGCGCGGATGGAGCAGGTCGTCCCACTCCTTCGGTGCGTCGGCCGGCGGGATCGCCTCCGCGTTGTAGAGAATGGCCACCGGGGTGCGGTAGACGCCGGTGTAGAGGCCCCCGTGGCGGCTCTCCGGCGCCACGGCAGCGGCCCAGGAGGGAGTGAACGGCTCGAGCAGGCCGTCCTTGACGCCGCGCGCGAAGATCGTATCGGGCCCTCCGAACCAGACGTCGGACTGCGGATTCGCCTTCTCCGCCCGAATGCGGTCGTAGACTTCCTGCGACCCCATGTCGAGCCACCGGACGTCCACTTCCGGGTGCTTGGCCTCGTAAGTCCTCTCGACCAAACCGAGCAGGTCCCGGCCGTGCGGGGAATAGACGACGATCGGCGTGCGCCAATCTCGCGCGCAAGCGGCGAAGAATGAGGCCGTGGCGAGAGCGGCAAGGATCCTTCGGAGTTCGCCCGCATCCATTTTCCAGCAGCCTGCTAGCGATCGCCCCTGCGCTTCTTCGCCTTCTCTTCCTGCTCGGGTGACAGAGTGAGGTAGGCGTCGTCGATCTGCTTGTAGCCGGCTGGCACCTCGAAGAGCGCCGGGGAGACCGACTTCTTCTCGAACCGGACCAGCTCCATTGTGTACCTCGGCTGTTGCTCTCCCTTGCCGCGGATGACCCACCGGATCGGGAAGCCGTCGAGGCCGGCGTCGCGCAGGGCCTTCATCATGGTGTTCGAGCGGTCGCGTTGCGTCGCGATCCAGGCGGCCGACGGGATGAGCTCTGTCGACACGCACAGCTCGGACTGGGTTCCGCGCGACGAGTTGATCAGGGCCTTCTCGCAGGGGTGGCCGGCGACGCTGTCGCGCCCGAGCTTTTGGACCGTGTAAGTCTCCTGAGCTCCGGCCGGCAAGCTTTCGCGGAGCTTCTTCAAGTCGGTGATCGAGTAGACCTTGCGCTCGTCGTTCAAGGTCAAGAGGTGGTCCGGATCCGAGAGCTTCATGATCATGATCGTCTTGTGCGGGTTGCCGGTTACGGCCCGAGATGGATGCTTGCTCTTTCCCGCAAGACTGCTCGTGTCCACCGTCCACTCCGTCCGATAGGCAACGCCCTTCGTGTAGTAAACGAGGAAAGAGCTCGGGATCGTTTTGCCCGGGCCCGCGTTCATCGTGCCTCGGAACTGGGCGACCCCTTCGGACTGGGCCAGCGCGGCGGCGCAAAGACCGAGAAAGGCCGCAGCTGCGAGGCGCGCGGTTCTCATGGCGTCTCCTCTGGTCTTCGCGGGCTTCATCTTGGAGCGAGCGCGGAATCCTCGGTGTAGTGGTATTCGGCCTGGGCATCGCCCTTCCAGCCGATCAGGTTGGCGAGCAGGCGGTAGGCTCCGGGCACTCCGGCGGGGAGTTGACGGAAGAAGGCGAGGCCGGTGTAGATGTAGTGGCCCTTGCCGACCCGTGCGACGAGAAGGCCTCCCTTCTGCTCGGGTCCGCCGGGGTCGGCCATCGAGAGCAGCGGCGTCCAGTGACTGTCCCACGCGTGGGCGAAGTAAAGGCCGCGTTCCTGCACCCAGCCTTCCCAGTCGCCGTTGCCGATGCGGTTGGGACGCTGAAAGAGCGGGTGTCCGGGGTCGAGCAGATGCACTTTTGCCGTCTCGTCGGTCACGCGATCGTGGGGTCGAGCGATCTCGAGCGTAAACGGCGCGAACTTGCCTTCAACGAACGGATACTGCTGGTACTGCACGACGACGAGGCCGCCGCCCCGCGCGTATTCGAGCAAGCGGCCATTCGCTCTGGAGAGCTCTGGATCAGATTCGTAGGCGCGGCTGCCGATCAGGATCGCGTCGTAGCGCGAAAAATCGGCCGCGTCCAGATCGCGCCGCGAGAGGACGTCGACCGGTAGGCCGATCGCCTCGAGGTACTCGGGAACGCGATCGGAGGCGCCGCGTACGTAGCCGACCCGGCGAACTTTCGGCAAGCCAATGTCGGCCGTGACGAGCGAAACCTCGGCCGGCAGAGGCTCTGGGGTGGGCGGGATGTGCGGATAGTCGAGCAGTCGAATGGCGAGCTCTTCCTTTCGGCCGTTCTCGAGCACCGCGGCGACCGAAAAGGCGGCTCGGCCGGCAGGAATCTTCTTCGGAGGCTGGACTCTGATCTCGAAGAAGGCGCGTTCGCCCCGCTTGCCGAGAGCGAAAGGCACGGGCGCGACGGAGGGCCAGCCCGCGGGCGAGCCGACTTCGAGGCGGCCCTGCTGCGGGGCGTCGGAGTTCGACGTCAACGTCACCTCGATCTGGCGCGGCTTCGTCTGGGCGGTGGGCCAGACCATCAGGTCCGGCTCGAGAGCGACATCCACGAACGGTCCGCAGCGGATCGGCCGGCGAATCTCGCCGAGGGCCTGGTCACGGAAACGATAGATCACCTCACGCTCGAGAGTCACCGCAACTCCCGCCAGGGTGACGGTGGCGCGCGCGGAAAGCGGCGGCGGCTGGAAGGGCTCGCCGCGGACAGCGGGCGGCGCGGCGCTCCAGTCGTAAAGGTCGCCTTGCATCTTCCGGCGCAGAAAGTAGGGCAGAGTCGGCTGAGCGTTCGCCGGAATCGTCGCCGAGAGCTTCCAGTCGGCCAGAGTGTTGGCGGCCACGTCGCGGGGCGCGGCTGCGGGGCCGGACGCCGACCAGCCGTCCGGGCTCGTCAGGGAGACCTCCGCTGCCGGAACGGGACCGCCCCCGGCGTTCCAGACGAAGACGCTGACCGCGAAGGCCTCTCCCGGCGGCGCGACCTCGCGATCGGTGAACGCTTCGAGGGCCACGCCCGAGGCGGCGGCGAGGGCCTGCCCGGCCGCGGCGATCTTCTCGTCGAGCAACACGGCGACGCCGGGCGGCAGGTCCTGCGCGCGCAGGGCGCGCAACCCTTTCACGACTTCGGCGATCGATGGTGCCGCAGCCGCAAGGTTCGCCGGCGTCAGGCTCCGTCGAGCGTCGTGCGCGAGCCTTTCGAGGCGGTCGAGCATGGCCTCCATCGACGACCGGCGCGCCGGGTCGGCGACTTCTCCCGCGATTCCGCGCAGGCGCGTCTCGGAGCCCTCGAAAAGCTCCTTCGCGCCGGCGCCCACGCCCCCGGCTACCCATGCCACGCGCGTCTCAGAAGGCCCGGGCGGCTGCAGCATCCCCATGTCCTGCGAGCGGTGCCGGCTGCGGCTGGCCATCGCGATCTGATAGTAGGAGCGCCCTGTCAGCGGGTCGACGCCGCCCGTGGGCAGATGCATCGTCGTCGCTTCGCGGTCGAAATACGTCGAGCGGTAGAGGGCCTTCGGCGCCCAGGGGGTCAGGCCCTCCTGCGTCAGCTGAGGCAGCGCGTTGGAGTCTCCCGCGAGAGCAAAGGCCTCGCGTGCTGTCAGGCCTGCCGCCTGGTGCTGGCCGTGACCGTCCCTCGCAGTGCCGGAGAAGGTCGACACGATCACCTGTGGCCGGAAGCGTCGAATGATCCGCACGGCGTCCTCGACGAGGACGTCTTTTGGCCAGAGCTTGAGCGTTTCTTCGATCGAGCGCGTGAAGCCGAAGTCGAAGGCCCGCGTGAAGTATTGCCGGGCGCCGTCGGTCCGGCGGGCGGCCACCAGCTCCTGCGAGCGGATCAAGCCGAGCGAAACGCCGAGGTCCGGGCCGAGGAGGTTCTGTCCTCCGTCGCCGCGAGACAATGAAAGGTAGGCCGCCTCGCCGCCCATCCCTCGCGAGACGAGAGCGAGCAGCGAAGTGTCCTCGTCGTCCGGGTGCGCGCCGATCACGAGCAGGCGCCTGTGGGTGACGAGCTTTGCGAGAAGGCGATCCACCGCCTCGAGCCCTCCTGTGGAAGGCGGCTCGAGCGCGTCGCCGGGTCCGAGGGCGCGCGCCGCCGGCAGGGCTGCAGCCAGGGCAATGACCGCGAAGAGCGTTCGTTTCATCGGCAGCGCGGGTGAGTCTACGACGAAGAGAGACGCCGCGTGCGGGTCAGGCCAGGACGACGAGGATCTCGTGCTGGCGCCCGTCGTTGGAGAGAGGGATTTCGCGGCCGTCGACGGGGCCGCCGTCGAGCTCGATCCGCGCCACGCCTTGCGTCGAGCCGTGGGGATTCTCGACGGTCAGCCGATACCGCGCCGAGTGATACCGGAACGTGATCTGGTAGCCCGGCCAGGCCCGCGGGATGCACGGATCGATGTGCAGCCGCGTGCCCCGAAGCCTGAAGCCCAAGATCCACTCGATGCCGGCGCGGTACATCCAGCCGGCCGAGCCGGTGTACCAGGTCCAGCCGCCGCGCCCCACGTGCGGTGGATCGGCGTAGATGTCCGCGGCCGCGACGTACGGCTCGACCTTGTACCGGTGCAGCCCCGAGCGGGTCGAGGCGTGGTTGATCGGGTTCAGTATGGCGAAGAGCTCGCCGGCCTTGTCGCCCTCCCCGAGCGCGGCGAAGGCGATGACCGCCCAGAGCGCGGCGTGCGTGTACTGCCCGCCGTTCTCCCGGACACCGGGGAGATACCCTTTGATGTAGCCCGGGTCCGGTCGCATGCGGTCGAAGGGAGGCGTCAGCAGAAGCACCAGGCCGTCGCCGCGCCGCACCAGATATTCCTCCACGGCCGCCATGGCCCGCCGGCGCCGCTGCGGGTCCGCCGCGCCGGAGATCACTCCCCAGGACTGCGCGACCGAGTCGATCCGGCACTCGTCGTTGGCCGACGAGCCGAGCGGCGTGCCGTCGTCGAAGAAGGCGCGCCGGTACCAGTCGCCGTCCCACCCCTCGCGCTCGACGGCCTTTCCCAGCGCTTCGACGTGCGCCCGCCAGCGCGCCGCCCTCTCCGTCTCGCCGCGCTGGTCGGCCAGGCCGGCAAACTCCCACAGGGTCGTGTGCAGAAACCATGCGAGCCACACGCTTTCGCCGTGTCCTCCGGCGCCGACCCGGTTCATGCCGTCGTTCCAGTCCCCCGTTCCCATCAGCGGCAAGCCGTGGCGTCCGACGGCGAGGCTGCGATCGAGCGCGCGGGCGGCATGCTCGAAGAGGGTGGCCCTCTCCTCGGAGACCCGGGGCGCGAAGTACCTTTCGGACTCGCCGGGCGAGAGCGGGGCGCCCTCGAGGAAGGGGACCGTCTCGTCGAGCACGGATCGGTCGCCGGTGACCTCGATGAAGTGAACGAGCGCGTGAGGCAGCCAGAGCAGGTCGTCCGAGATGCGTGTGCGCACGCCGCGGCCGGACGGCTCGTGCCACCAGTGCTGCACGTCCCCTTCGATAAACTGCCGGCCGGCGGCCCGTAGAAGGTGCTGGCGCACGACATCCCGGCGGGCCGCGCTTAAGGCCATGACGTCCTGGAGCTGGTCGCGGAAGCCGAAGGCACCCGAGGACTGATAGAGCGCAGCGCGCGCCCAGACGCGGCAGGCGAGAGCCTGATAGAGAAGCCATCGGTTCAACATCAGGTCCATGGAGCGGTCGGGCGTCTTGACCTGGAGAGCGCCGAGGGTGTCGTCCCAGAAACGGCGAACCTCGTCGAGCGCGGCGTCCAGGTTCGCCGCACGCATGTGGTGCACGAGGCGGCGCGCGTCGGCCGCATCGGCGCCCTCTCCGAGCAGAAAGACGACCTCGGCGTCGGCTCCAGGCTCAAGCTCGAGAGACGTCAAGAGCGCGGCGCACGGGTCTAAGCCGGCCCCGGCGCGCCCGGAAAGCGCGACCCCCGGCGCCAGGCCCGACGGTGAATCGAGCCCGCCGTTGCGGCCGAGGAATTCGGTCCGATCCGCCGTCCAGGCGGTCTGCCGGCCCCCGAGATCGGCGAACGCGACGCCCCCGCCGAAGTCTTCGTTCCAGACATTTGTCGCGAAGAGCGCGCCGGTCTCAGGGTCGCGCTCCGTCACGGCGAAAGGCGCCGTGGCGCCTCGCGAGACGCCGAGAACCCATTCGGCGTATGCGGCCACCGTCAGCCTTCGCGTGGAGCTCGACCGATTGCGCACCGTCAGGCGCGAAACTTTCACCGTCTCGGCGAGCGGCACGAACTGAACCAGGTCGAGCGCGATGCCGCGGCTCTCGTGCTCGAAGCGGCTGTAGCCCTGCCCGTGACGGATGACGTAAGGCCAGGCGTCCCGGATGGGCAGGGCCGTGGGCCCCCAGATCTCGCCGGTCTCGTCGTCGCGAACGAGCAACGCCTCGCCCGGCGGGTCCGTCACCGGGTCGTTGGACCACGGCGTGAGACGGTTCTCGCGACTGTTTCCCGACCAGCTGTAGCCGGAGCCCGATTCGGAGACGAGGAAACCGAACGACGGATTGGCGACGACGTTGATCCAGGGCGCGGGGGTCCACTGGCCTTCGCCGAGGATCGTCACGTATTCGCGGCCGTCTTCGGCGAAACCTCCGAGCCCGTTGAAGAATTCGAGGTCCGGACGCGGCGGGGGCAGTTCGGCCACGGGCGAGCGCGGCGGGCGGGGGCGCGGCGGAGACGGAGCCGGAGCGGCGCGCAGCAGGCGGACCACCTGCTCGGCGAGCGTGCCCTGCCGCGAGAGGAGCACGACCCGAGCGGCGGCGCGAAGAACGTCGCGATCGGCTTGCGACAGCCGACTGGCCGGAAGCAGGAACACGCCTCCCTCTCTGGCCCCGTCGGTCTCGGTGGGCGCGCGCCGGCGAGATTGCACGAGCGCCTCGAGCGCCTGGCGCAGGTCCTGCGGGTAGGAAACCTGTTCGTTCAAGATGACGAGATCGACCGCAAGGCCTTTGATACGCCAGTACTCCTGCGCGAGAAGAAGCTGACGGACGATCCCCTGATCGTCCACGTCGTCGATTCGGACGAGCGCGATCGGAAGGTCTCCGGAAATTCCGTGGGTCCAGAGGCCGCTGACGCCCTGCCGGTTGCGCTGCAGAATCTCGGCAGGCGCCCGCAACGTCGCATCGACGTAGAGCAGGCGCGAGGCCAGACGCTGGAACAGGTGCGCCTCTTCGGGCCCGATCGTCAGGTGCCGAAGCTGTGCCTGAGCGTGAGTCCAGGCGAGCTCGGCCGTGCGCTCGAAGCCGGCCGGCTCGCGGTGCTTGTCGGCCAGAGCGAGCACGCCGGCCCGCGACGTCGCGGCGACCGTCGCAAAGAGAACGCGGGCGGTGGCGCCTGGCAAGAGCCGCAGACGGCGCCGCAGGCTCGCCACGGGATCGAGCACCGGCCCGGTCGTGTTGGAGAGCGGCCGGCCCTCGATCTCGCAGACCGCGCCGCGAGCGCCATGCCCCCGGCCGAGAAACCGGGCCCGGTCGGTCTCGTACTGAACGGCTCCCAACGTCTCACCTTCGACGGCCGACACATGCGCCAGCCAGATCGACGGCTCGTCGGGTTCCCTCGGGCGGCGCGTGGCGACGATGGCGTCGGGGCCGGGAACGAATTCCGTCTGGACGAAGAGATTGGAGAAGGCGGGGTGCACCTCATGGGCGGCGGCGGGTGCGAGCGCCAGCTCGGCGTAGGACGTGACCCAGATCCGGCGCACGCGCGGTCCCAGGTTCGTGATTGAGATCTGCCGCAGCTCGGCGTCGTCCTCGGCGGAAACGACGACCTGCAGCGATGTCAGGAGGGTCCCGTCTCGCCGCCGGATCTCGGCTCGGTCCTCGGAAAAAGTGGCCTCGTAAGAGTCGGGCTCCGTGCCGGTCGGTTGATAGCCGGTGGACCAGACCTCGCCCGAGTCGCCGTCGCGCAGGTAGACCCAGCTTCCCCAGTCGTCTCGCGTGATGTCCTCGCGCCAGCGTGTGAGCTGATGCCCGCCCCACCGGGAGAATCCGGCGCCCGCCGCCGTGATGGCCACGGTGTAGCGGCCGTTGGACAGCAACTGGGCGCGCGGCGTGGGATCGTGGGGCGAACGGAACCGGCGCAGCACCGGGGGCACCGGCTCGCGGACGTGCAGGGGTGAGCGAACCTCGTCGACGCGCGGCCGGGCCACGGCGACGGCGCGGGGCGTGCGCTCCTGAAGCAGCAGCTCGGTAGCGCCCACCGCCGCATCGGCGTGAAAGCGCCGCCGCATCGCGCCCGCCGTCAGGACGTTGGCCAGAGCGACGATCGTCATGCCCTGGTGGTGGGCCATGTAGGTCTTCACGAGGGCGACCGGTTCTCCTTCGGGCAGTCGCGACGGCGTGTAGTCGAGGGCCTCGTAGAACCCGTACCGTCCGAGCCCGCCGGCTTCGACGAGCCTTTCAAAGTTCACCGCGGCCGCGGCCGGCGCGATCATGGCGGCGAGCGCCGTCGCGTAGGGAGCCACGACCAGGTCTTCGGACAGACCCCGCTTCAAGCCGAGGCCGCTCAATCCGAAGTTCGAGTACTGGTAGGTGAACTCCAGGTCGCGGGCGTTGAAAGCGGATTCCGAGACGCCCCAGGGGACCTGACGCTCCGAGCCGTATCGAATTTGCCGGGCCACGACGAGGCGATTCGTCTGGCCGAGGAGGCTCTCGGGCGGGACATCCATGACGAGGTCGGGCATCAGGTACTCGAACATCGAGCCGGACCAGGAGACGAGAGCCGAGCCGCGCCCGACCGGCGTCAACGCGCGACCCAGCCGAAACCAGTGAGATGTGGGCACCTGTTCCCGGGCGATCGCGAGGAAGCTCGCCAGCCGAGCCTCCGAGGCGAGCAGGTCGTAGTAGCCCGGGTCGAGGCGCCCGTCCGACAGGCGGTAACCGATGGAAAAAAGCCGCCGCTCGCCGTCGTAGAGAAACGTGAAGTCCATGCCCTCGACGAGCCGCTCGGCGGCAAGGGCCACTTCCGCCAAACGCGCCCGGGCCGCGTCCTGTTCGGCGTTGTCTCGCGCGTGGCTGGCGATCGTGCGCCGCACCGCCCGGGCCCAGGTCACCGCCTCCTCGGCCGGATCGCCGTCTTGCTCGCTGGCGAGCGTTTCCACCATGTCGACGAGGACGGCGGCGCGGCGGTCGAGGTCCTGGAGCCTGTCGCGCCGCTCCGAACCGTCCGAGGGTGGAGGAGCCAGAGAGGCCTCGACCTCCCCGATTGCCGCCGCGAGCTGGCGACGTGTGACCGCGCTGTCGCGCCGGGGCGTGAGCCGGTCGTCCGACGCTTCGCGCAGGAGGGAAAGAGCGTCGGCGACGCCAGCCGCCAGGACGGACCACGGCGCTTCGAGGTCCGCGCTCTCGAGACAGGCCTGGCGCACCGCGACGAGATGGGCAGCCAGGTTGCCGCTGTCGACGGTGGATACGTACTTGGGGTCGAGTGGCGCGATCGAGCGCGTGTCGTACCAGTTGAGGAAATGACCCCGATAACGCTCGAGCTTGTCCATCGACTCCAGGGCCGCCGCCAGCCGCTCGGCCGTTTCCGCGGCGCCGATCCAGCCCAGGTCTCGGGCGGCAACGGTCGCCAGAAGCAGAAGCCCCATGTTCGTCGGAGACGTCCGGTGAGCCGCGACCGGCACCGGCACCTCCTGGAAATTGTCGGACGGCAGGGCGTGGTCGTCGGCTCCGGCAAACGTCTCGAAGTAGAGCCAGGTGCGGCGCGCGATGCGGCGCAGCGGCCCGACGGCCTCCGGCGAGAGCGTTTCCCAGTCGATCGCCGAGGGACGGCTGATCGCCCAGGCCACCAGGGGCGCCGAGAGCCACGCGAGGACAAAAGGAAGGGCCGCCGGAAGGGCGCCGGGCCGCAGCGCCGCCACGAGTCCGCCGAGAATCGCGGCCAGGGCAAGGGCGCCACCGGGCCGCCAGAGCGAGCCGAGGATCATCGCGTTCGCTTGGCGCTGGACATCGGCGGCGGGAGTCCACTCGAGCAGGCCGCGGCGGGTGATCGCGATCCGGACGAGCGTGCGCCCAATCGCGTCCACCGTGAGCCACGCCTGGTCGGCGAGCAAGACGAGGCGCACGCCGGCCTGTGCGATGGCGCGAGCGAGATCCGTACCGACGCCGCGCAGATAGCTGCGCTTGGCGAGGCCCCGGCGAGCTCCGAGGCCCGTGACGAGTGAAACCAGGGCCGGGCCGGCGATGGAGGCCAGGACGAGCGCGATCCAGGGTAGCGGGTCGATCCGCGGCAGGAGCCATGCGGCGGCGAGCGCCGCCAAGGCAGCCGGTGCGGAAAGGGACCGCCGCAAGTTGTCGAAGATCTTCCACCGCCCGATCGCTGGAATGGGATTGAGCCCCTGGCGCCCGTCCGCGCCCGGCACGTGCCGTTGGAGCCACGGCAGCAGTTGCCAGTCGCCTCGCGCCCAGCGATGCTGTCGCTCCGCGGCCGCCGCGTACGAGGATGGGTAGCTCTCGAAGAGCTCGACATCCGAGACGAAGCCCGGCCGGGCGAAGAGACCTTCGAACAGATCGTGCGAAAGCAGGGCGTTTTCCGGGACGCGGCCCTTGAGCGCGCGTTCGAAGGCATCGAGATCGTAGATACCCTTGCCCGTGTAGATCCCTTCGCCGAACAGGTCCTGGTAGACGTCGGAGACCGTGAAGGCGTACGGGTCGATCCCGGCGGGACCCGAGAAGATCCATTGGTGCAGGGTCTCCCTTCCGGCGGGCGGCAGCATGGGCGTGACCCGAGGCTGAAGCAAGGCGTGCCCGTCGACGACGCGCCCGGAGGCGTCGGCGACCGGGTGATTCAAGGGATGCGCCATCGTCCCGACGAGGCACCGGGCGTCGTCTCGGAGCAGGCGCGTGTCCGCGTCGAGCGTGATCACGTAGCGCACCTCGGAAGGAGCAGGCGAAGCGCCCGCACCGGGGGGAAGAAACGTGGTGTCGTTCGCCCCGCGAAGGAGGCGGTCGAGCTCGTGGAGCTTTCCGCGCTTGCGCTCCCAGCCCATCCAGACTCCCTCGCTCTCATTCCAGACCCGCCTGCGGTGGAAGAGCAGGAATCGGTCGCCGCCCCCCGGCGCCGGACCGTGCCGCGCGTTGAGCTCGGCGATTTGCACGCGGGCCTTGGCGTGCAGGGTCTCGTCCTCGGGACTTTTCTCGTGCTCGGCGTCCGCCCAGTCGGTGGCGAGCGCAAAGCGGATGTCACCGTCGGCGTTGGCGAGAAAGTGGATCTCGAGGCGCTCGACCAGCTCGGCGAAGGAGACCTCGTCGGTCAGAAGCGCCGGGATCACGACGAGAGTCCGCAGCTCCGGCGGCACGCCCGTCTTCAGCTCCAGCTTGGGCAGCCGGCGCGCGCCGAGAACGCTCGCCACGAAACGGTTGACGACGGCGACGGCGAGGTCCGAGGCGGGAACGATCGCGAGCAGGGCGAGCACCGCCAGGACGCCGATCGATGCCCCGGCTGTGGCGGCGGTGTAGAGCGGAGCGGCGAGAACGAGCGCCGTCGCGGCCGCAATGGTGCCGATGTACCCCGGGGTCGCCGCTCTCAGGAATGCCCGCCGCGGCCGGCGCAGGGCCGGCGCGCGGTAGGCGAGCTCCTTCTCGAGATCCTCTCGTCCCTTCGAGATCAGCCAGTAGCCCGGATCGGCCAGCCGCTCGTCGGGTGCCTTTCCCCTCAAGGCCGCCGAATCTGCGGCCGCACGGGCCCTGCCCACGGCGCGCCGGGCGACGTCCAGCTCCGGACGGCCCGAGCCCCGAGCCAGGTCTTCGATCGCCTGCCGGTACCGGTCTCGGGTCGCGAAATCCATCTCCGCGACGCGGGTGCCCTGGCGCAGCGTCTCCTCGACGAGGCTGACGCTTTCGAAGAACTCGTTCCAATCGAGCGCCGAGATGAGCCGCATGCTCGAGATCAGGTGGCGAACGGTGACGTGCGCGGCGGCCTGCTCCTGTTGATCCAGCCGTAGCACGTCTTCGGCGTTCATGGCGTGCTCGGCGAGGCGCTGCTCGACCCAGCTCGCCGCGGGCAGGCCGGCGGGCTCGTGGTCCCGCAGGCGCTGAAGCAGCCGGGCGGCGAAGGGACGCGACAAGGGGCGACGGTCGAATCTCGGCAGGGCCCTCGCGGTGGCCTCGGGTGATTTGTCGGCGAGAAGCTTGTCGGCGAGCTTGTCGGCCTGGCGTCGCTCGGCCCGGCGGTGAGCGTTCTGGTCGAAGATCCGGCGCAGGTTCTCGATGAGCACGAGACGCAGCGAGATGGGCACGGCCCAGAGCTCGCCGATCGTCAGAGGCGCGGCGCGCTGGTAAGCACGCACGAAACGAGCGAGGGTTCCGCCTTCGACACGGCTGTCCGTGTGCTCGATGAAGGCCCAGGTGAGGCCATAGACTCGCGGCAGCCCTTCCAACGGCCCGGAGGCGAGCTTGGGCAACTCCCGATAGAACCCCGCGGGAAGGTCTTCGCGGACCTCGCGCACCTGTTCCTCGACGATGTGAAAGTTGTCGACGAGCCACTCGGCGGCGGGGGAGATGGCCTCCTCTTCGAGGGCGGCCGCGGCAATCTCGCGGTAGGCGGCCAGAAGGGCGCGTCCGTTCTCCTCGAGACGGCGCAGCAGCGGCTGTCCGCGGGGCCGTCCGCTGCGCACGGCATGGGACGCGGCGAGACTCTCGGCGAGCTGCTCGAGTCGCTCCGTGGAGAAGATCTCCCCACGGATGGGAACATCGGTTTCCGGCGGCGACGCGAGCAGCGTTGCGCTAGTCATTTGCACCGGCCCACTGCGCGGGCCAATTAGACTTTCTAAACGGAGGCAACGACGACGAGAGTTCTCAGATCACCGCTTCTTCAGCTGGCGTGCAACCAGCGGCGCCGCGGCCGCTCCGAGCGCGGCGACGAGAGTTGCTACGAGCTGAGTCCGGCGGCGGGTATCCATCTTCTGCCAGTCGCGCGAGAGGCGCTTTGCGGTCTTCTTAGACAGCCCCCGAACCTTCTCGAGCGCCCGTCGCGCCGCTGCAGTGCCTCCTTCGGAGAGCCGAGCAATTCTCGCGCCCGCCGCAGATGCTCGCGTGGAAAGGACATCCCTCCAGAGCTCGGGCGCCTGCCTGGCGGAAGCCGTTCGAGCCTTCGCCGCGCTTTTCGTGCGTGCGCGCGTGGACGCCGGCGGGCTCTTCTTCCTGGCGACGGGCTTGCGGCGCGCGGTGGCCTTCTCGGCCGGAGCCGGTGCGGGGCTTTCGCGTGTCACATGGAAATCTTCCAACTTGACCTCCTACTTTTCTCCCGCGGCGACGAAGACCGGTGAGATGTCGACGGGGATGTCCTTGAGCTTCGCGATGGTCGATTCGATCTCGCGGTTCGACTTTGCATAGCGATCGAGCAGACGTTTGCCGCGCGAAAAATCCCCCGTGGCCTCGATCGAGAGCAACTCGCCCGCGAGCGAGCGGACCGCCTCGCGGAACTTGGCCGTTTCGACCCGGAAGCGCCCGTCTCCGGCCGGCACGATCGCTCCCTTCACCCGGAGCCAGTTCCACTGGACCGCAGTCCCGCCGCCGTGCGCCTCGTCCAGGCCGAAGCGCATCGAGCGGAAGGCGAGGGCCGCGACCGTGACGGCCAGCGACCGTTCGTCCACGCCCGCGAGCCACCCGTTGTCGATTGCCAGGAGCACGTTCCACATCCCCACGACGTCCGCTTTGCATTCCTCGATCGTCGAGTAGAGATTCTTGAGCAAAAGCCGTGCCTCCACGCGCTTCCCGTCCGGCCCCTGGATGATACCGGGGCCGAGGCCGTGCGAGAGCTCGTGAAAGAGAATGTGGTTGAAGTAGGCATCGGAGGAGACGCCGGACAACTGGTCTTTCGCGATGACTCGCTCGGCGATGGGCTTGCCGCTGATGCGGAACTTGGCATCCATGACGTTTTTCAAGAGCACCTTCTTGGACCCTTTGGCCTCGCGCACCCGTTCGTCGTTGGGCAGGTTGAAGGCGGAGGTCTGCACGCCTCGCCGCGCGTCGGCCGACGCAAAGATTTCCTGCACGACGCGGATGGGCGACTCGAACTTGCGGTGGAGGTTCTTTTGGGAGTCGGGAATCGGAAGGTTCTTCTCCATGTCCGACAAATGCTTCGCGTAGATGTCGAGCTTCTCGCTTTCCGTCCTGTCGCGAACCGTCACGAAAGCCTCGAAGGCGGCCTTGTAGTTGAAGAGGCCGTCCTCGTAGACCTCGTAGGGGCCGAAGACGACGTCGATGTCGCTGTCGAGGTCCATCCAGGCTACGTCGCTGGCGAAGAAGTCGTCGGTCAAGAGGGCCGCGGCGCGCTTCTCGAGGTAGTCCTTGAGCGAGGCGTTGCCGGTCCAGGCCGCCGCGTCGCGCAGCCGGGATGCCGCAGGCTCGAGCCACTCCCGGTACTCCCGCGAGTACGGCACCGCGATGAGACGGTCGCCCTGCCGGTGAATCACGGTGAAGGGACCCGTGAAGGCCTCCTTGTCCTCAGGATGCTTGGCGAGCCAGGCCTCCAGCTCGGCTTTGGTCAGGTCCTCGGGATAGAAGCCTGCGCCAGCCGGTTTCTTCTGTGTCCCGAGGAACGGTTGGTCGCCCTTCAGGCGATCCCAGGGCCCCTTGTGGAGCTCGAAGAGGGCGAGCGCCTGCGCCGCGCCGGGCTCGCCGGCTCGCACGGCCGCGGCGAGACGGTTGTGCAGGGCGGGGTTGCCCTGCCAGACCTGCCGGAGAAAGATCTCGTCCAAGAATCGCGAGGCCTCGACGAGCTTCTGCGCGACGCGCGCTTCCCGCTCGTTCAGCAGCTTCCGGTCGTAGTCGACGGGCGTGCGGGGCAGCTGCGCGAGACGCGCCGGGATGTCCGGCGCGAACGTCAGGGGTGCGGAGGCGCTGACCATCAGCGGCACGGCGGCCAGGGCGAGCATCTTCCTGCGCATCGGACGGAATCTAACATTCCCGCAGAGCTATAGTTTCCCGCGATGGCTACGGCGACCGCCCTCGACCGCGCCGCGATCTGCGGCTGGTACCTGCGCAACCGCAGGCGCTCCAGGGCGCTCTTTGATTCTGTCGCGCCGGAGGCGTACTTCGAGCGGCCGATCCCCTTGCGCAACCCGATCTGCTTCTACGAAGGGCACATCCCGGCGTTTTCCGTGAACACGCTCGTGAAGCGCGGCCTCGGCCGGCGGGGCGTGGACGAGGCATACGAAGTCCTCTTCGAGAGGGGCATCGATCCCGAAGACGAGTCGGCTGTGCCGGGCGCTCGAGGAGGCTGGCCCTCCCGCGAGGAGATCCTCGCCTACGGCGATGCGGCCGACCGGCTCGTGTTCGACGCGCTCGCGAACGCGGAGATCGAGGACGTAGAGAGCCCTGTCTTGAAGCACGGACTCGCGGCCTGGACGATTCTCGAGCACGAGCCGATGCACCAGGAGACGCTCGCCTACATGTGGCACCGCCTGCCCTACGCCAAGAAAGTTCGTCCAGCGGAAGTCTTGGGTCCCGTCCGTGGCGGCGAGCCCCCGCCCGCCGCTGCGATTCGCATCCCGGCCGGGCGCGCGACGCTCGGAGCTTCGCCTGAGGAGATCCCGTTTGGGTGGGACAACGAGTTTCCACGTCTCGTGGTCGATGTGCCTTCCTTCTCGATCGACGCTCACAGCGTCACCAACCGGGACTTCCTCGCGTTCGTCGAGGAGGGCGGCTACGAGCGCGATGAGCTCTGGAGCGACGAAGGCCAGGATTGGAAGAACGTTCACGCGGTGCGCCACCCGCTGTTCTGGGAGAAGCGCGGGGATGCCTGGATCTGGCGCGGACAGTGGGAAGAGGTGCCGCTGCCGCCTGCATGGCCTGTCCACGTCAGCCACGCCGAAGCTTCGGCCTACGCGCGCTGGAAGGGACGGCGTCTGCCGGCGGAGACCGAATATCACCGCGCCGCCTTCGGCACGCCGGAAGGCCGCGAACGCTCCTTCCCGTGGGGCGAGGAGCCACCCGACGAAAGGCGGGGCAACTTCGACTTTCGGTATGCCGACCCCGCGCCGGCGGGCTCGCACCCGGCCGGTGCTTCCGCCTGGGGGGTTCACGATCTGGTGGGCAACGGCTGGGAGTGGACGTCGACGGTCTTTGACGGTTTTCCGGGCTTCGCGCCCATGGCGTCCTACCCGAATTACTCCGCCGACTTCTTCGACGGCAGGCACTATGTCTTGAAGGGCGCCTCGCCGCTGACGGCGAAAGAGCTCGTGCGCCGCAGCTTCCGCAACTGGTTCCGCGGCAACTATCCTTACCTCTACGCGAAGTTTCGGTGCGTCTCGTGACACGCGCGGCAAGAGAGTCCAAAGTCCAAAGTCCAAAGTCCAAAGTCGAGAAGACGAAAGTGTGGCGCCGCTGATTCCCGCCTCTGCCGCCGCGCCTCCCGCCGAGGCGGTCCGAGACCTTGCCGAGGACGTGCGGCGGGATCTCGCGCTGACACCGAAGCAGCTCCAGTCGAAGTACCTCTACGACGGCCTCGGCTCCTCGCTCTTCGAGGCCATCTGCTTCCTGCCCTGGTACCGCATCACGCGCGCCGAAGCGCGCCTGCTGCGGCGTGTCGCGGGCGAGCTGGTCGGCGCGTGCGCCGATCCCGTCACGCTGGTGGAATTGGGCTGCGGCTCGGGCGAGAAGCTCGCCATGATCGCCGGGGCCCTGCGCAGCCGCCGTCGCTCGGTGGCCGTGCACTTGATCGACATCTCGCCCGTCGCCCTCGAGCACTCCGAGCGCGCGCTCGGGCGGCTCGACTACGTCTCCGTCGTGGGCCACAGGGCGACTTACGAAGAGGGTCTGCGCCGGGCGGCGCGCCACCGGTCCGCCGAAGGTTCGATCCTGGTCCTCTTTCTCGGTTCTAACATCGGCAACTTCGACTCGCCGGCGGCGGAAGGCTTTCTCGCCGAGATCCGAGTCGCGCTGCGGCCGGGCGACGCGCTGCTGCTGGGAGCGGACCTCGTCAAGCCCGAGAGAGAGCTCCTGCTCGCCTACGACGACCCCCTCGGCGTGACGGCGGCTTTCAACCGGAACCTGCTCGTGCGCCTCAACCGGGAGCTGCTGGCCGATTTCGACCTCGAGGCCTTTGCCCACCGCGCCGTCTGGAACGCCGAGCTGCGCCGGGTCGAGATGCACCTCGTGTCGCGGAAAGATCAGGTCGTCTCGATCCCCCGCGCCGACTGCACGGTCCGCTTCGCCGCCGGCGAGCCCATCTGGACGGAGAGCTGCTACAAGTACACGCCGGAAGAGGTTCTCGCCCTCGGCCGCGCCTCTGGTTTTTCGAGCCGCCAGCAGTGGATCGACCCGGACGCCCGCTTCGCGCTCACCCTTTTCGCGGCGGAGTGAGAGGGCCTCGCGGCGTGGTAGCGTCCGGCGCTGAGGAGGCTCATTTGAGAACGCGATTCACGCCTTTCGTCCTGTGTCTTCTGGTTTCCGTCACCGCGATGACCGCGGCGGAGTCCGTGGACCTCGACATGGTCACCAGGATCCGCCAGGAGGGCTTCCGCAACTCGAAGGTCATGGAGACGGCCGAGGAGCTGATGGACGGCATCGGCCCGCGGCTGACCGGCTCCCCCAACATGAAGGCGGCCAACGAATGGACCCGCGACAAGCTGGCCTCGTGGGGTCTCGCGAACGCGCACCTGGAGAGCTGGGGGCCTTTCGGCCGCGGCTGGGTCTACGAGGGCTGCTCGGTGCGTCTGGTCGCCCCCGACGTCGCGCAGCTGATCGGGCTGCCTCAGGCCTGGACGGCAGGCACGAACGGCCCGGTCCGGGCGCAGGCGGTCCGCGTGACAGCGGCGACGAAGGAAGAGCTCGAGAAGTACAAGGGCAAGCTCGCCGGCAAGATCGTCATCTTCGGCGAGCTTCGCGACGTCAAGATCTCGGACAAGCCGCTCGCCGAGCGCTACGACGACAAGAAGCTCGAGGAGTACGCGGAGTACAAGATTCCGGGCGTGACGCCTTACGCGCGACCGGGCCAGCCGCCCTTCAATCGCGAGGAGTACCTGAAGCGCCGGGAGGTGCGCCGCCTCGCGGACAAGCTCTTCGCGGAGGAGAAGGCTGTGGCCGCGGTCGTCCAGGGCTTCCACGACGGCGGCACGCTGTCCGTTCAGGGTGGAGGCACCTGGAAGAAGGGCGATCCGCAGGGCATCCCCTCGGTCGTGATGGACGCCGAGCACTTCGGGCGGATCGCGCGCCTGCTCGAGAAGAAGAAGGACGTCCAGCTCGAGATCGACGTCAAGGCCCGCTTCATCGAAGAAGAGCAGATGCAGTGGAACACGATCGCCGAGATCCCGGGCACGGACAAAAAGGGCGAGGTCGTCATGCTGGGAGCGCATCTCGACTCCTGGCACGGCGGGACGGGCGCGACGGACAACGGAGCCGGCTCGGTCGTCGCGATGGAGGTGATGCGCATCCTGCACGAGCTCGGCGTCAAGCCGAAGCGCACGATCCGGATCGGCCTGTGGAGCGGCGAGGAGCAGGGGATCCTGGGCTCGCGCGCCTACGTCTCGGCGCACTTCGCCTCGCGGCCCGAACCGCCCGCGCCGCCGACGGGCGACGAGATGCCCTCCTTCCTGCGCCGGCCGACCGGTCCGATCACCGTCAAGCCGGAGCACGCCAGGCTTTCGGCCTACTTCAACCTCGACAACGGCACCGGCAAGATCCGCGGCATCTACGCCCAGGAGAACGCCGGTGTCGTGCCGATCTTCCAGGCTTGGCTCGAGCCCTTGAAGGACCTCGGCGCCACGATCGTCACGCTCAACAACACCAGCGGAACCGACCACCTGTCCTTCGACATAGTGGGGCTGCCGGGGTTCCAGTTCATCCAAGACGAGCTCGAGTACGAGACTCGCTCGCACCACACCAACATGGATGTCTTCGAACGGCTCCAGAAGGCCGACCTGATGCAGGCCTCCGTGGTGATGGCGGCGTTCGTGTACCAGGCCGCGATGCGCGACGCGATCTTGCCGCGAAAGCCGATGCCCAAGTACGAGCCGCCCACTCCGACGCCGACACCGGCCCCCTCCGCGGGCCAGTCAAAATGACCAGAGAGGTCGGAGCCCTTGTCCTCGGTGCGGTCGCGCTGCTCGCAAGCTCCGGCGGATCGCTCGTCCCGCCGGAACAGAAGAAGGCTGCGGGAGAGATCACGCCGGAACTGCTGCGCGCCCACGTGCGCTTCCTCGCGTCCGACCTGCTCGAGGGGCGCGGGACAGCTGCGCGTGGAGACCAGCTCGCGGAGGCCTACGTTCAGGCTCAGATGGAGGCCATGGGCTTGAAGCCCGGCGCACCGGGAGGCGGCTGGTTCCAGAAGGTTCCGTTGGTCGGCATGACCGCGAGCTTCGTGGAACCGGCGACCTTTCGCTCGCCGCGCGGCACGGCCTCCGGGAAACCCGGGGGCAATCTCGTCGCCTTCTCCGGCGTCCAGAAGCCCGAGGCGAAGATCGAGAATGCCGAAATCGTCTTCGTCGGATACGGCATCGTCGCGCCCGAGTACGAGTGGGACGACTACAAGGATGCCGATCTGAAGGGCAAGGTTCTCCTCGCGATGAACAACGATCCGGAGGACGACCCGAAGCTCTTTGCCGGCAAGACCCGTCTCTGGTACGGCCGCTGGGACTACAAGTACATGATGGCCGGCAAGAAGGGCGCGGCCGGAGCCATCATCATTCACACGGCGCACTCGGCGGGGTATCCGTGGCAGGTGGTCCAGACATCATGGGCGGGCGAGAACTTCCAGTTGCCCGACGACGGTTCGCCGCCCGTGGAGATCAAGATGTGGGCCACCGAAGAACTCTCCAAGGCGATCGCGGCGCTGGGGGCAAAGGACCTGGATCAATTGCGGGCCTCGGCCGAGACCCGCTCGTTTCGGCCTGTGCCGCTCGGTGTCACGCTGTCCATTGCGCTCACGAACGCGATCGCGCAGAAAGAGTCCGAGAACGTCCTGGGCGTCCTTCCCGGCTCGGACCCCAAGATCGCGCCGGAGGGCGTCTTCTATACGGCGCACCACGACCACTTCGGCATCAAGGTCGGCGCGAGGGCGACGGATACGGCTGCGCCGGCCTCCGCGAAGGTCGACAACATCTACAACGGTGCCGTCGACAACGCGTCCGGTGTCGCGTCGATCCTCGGCGTGGCCGCCGCGTTCGCCCATCTGCCCAAGGCGCCCCGGCGCTCCGTCTATTTTGCTTTCGTCGCGGCGGAAGAGCAGGGCCTGCTCGGCTCCGAGTACCTGGCGAGGCACTCTCCGGTGCCTGCCGGGCGGATCGCGGCCGACATCAATATCGACTCGGCCAACTGGTTCGGCAAGACGCGCGACGTCTCGCTGATCGGCCTCGGCAAGTCCTCGGTGGATGCCGACGTCGTGGCGCTCGCGAAATGGCAGGGTCGCCGGATCGAGCCGGACCAGTTTCCAGACCAGGGCCTCTTCTATCGTTCCGATCAGTTCAGCCTGGCGAAGGTCGGCGTGCCCGCCGCCTACCTGAAGTTCGGCACGGATGTCATCGGGAAACCCGAAGGCTGGGGCCGCGAGCAGGCCGAGTTCTACAGGAAGAACATCTACCACCAGCCTTCGGACGAGTTGAACGACTCCTGGGATTTCGCGGGCGCCGTCGACGATGCGCGGCTCGCCTTCTTCCTCGGCTGCCGCATCGCCAACGCCCCCGCCCTGCCTCAGTGGAACAAAGGCGACGAGTTCGAGGCTGCCCGTAAGCAGGCGCTCGCCGCTCTCACGCCTCGGTAGAAAACTCTCGTTTGGAAGATTCTGGCCGCCTGTTCGCGCAGCGAGCGCCGCGGCCCTGTCGGCGCAGCGCGGGTGAGAGCGAACAAGAAAGCCTCAGAGATTCTTCCCGACCGCGGTTCGGGCGCGAGCGGACCGACCGGCATCGAGATTGCAAAACGTCCCGTGGGCCGGCGATAGGGCAGGCCCCGTCCCGGGAGGTCTTGCATGAGACGCTTCGGATTCCCTCTTTGCGTCGTCTTCGTTTTCGGAATGTCTCTTTGCGAGGCCGCGCGCGCGCAGGGAGCCAGCGGCGTGCACGTCGGGATCACCGGCGGCGCGGACTTCCCCGTGCAGGACCAGAAGGACGCCTTCAAGGTTGGTTGGAACGCCGGAGCACTCGTTGCGATCAACTTCGGCACCTCTCCCGTCGGCTTGCGCATCGACGGCGCCTATCACCGGATGGACACGGAGAGCGCGCTCGCGGCGTTCACCGGCTCGGGCAATGTTCGTATTCTCTCGGGCTCGGCCAATCTCGTTCTCGGGCCCAAAGGCGGCCCCGCCGAGCCCTACGTGCTGGGCGGCGCGGGGGCCTATGACATGCGCTTTCATGGAGAAGACCTGACGCACAACACGTTCTCGGATTCGACGACCCGCTTCGGCTGGAACGCCGGGGCGGGCATTGCGTTCCCGCTCGGCACGTCGAACAGCCGCATCTTCGTAGAGGGCCGATACATCAGCGTTTCGACCAACGGCAACCGCTTCTCCGACAGCGTCACGACGAAGGGATCGCGGTTCACGTTCGTGCCGGTCAACCTCGGCCTCATCTTCTAACCGGCTCGCCGGCCGCGGCTGGCAGGCTGACGGGATGAAGACGCGACGGTCGTTTCTCTCTGCGGCCGGCCTGGCGGCGGGCGGCTCCTTGCTCGCGCTGACCGAACAAAGGCCGCCATCGAAAGAGGCCGCCGCGGCGCCGGCCGCCGGCTCGCCGCCCTTGAAGCCGCGAGCGCTGAAGGCCGGCGATACCGTGGGACTGATCGCGCCGTCGACCTGTGGCGGCTGGACGAGGTCGCGCCGCGGTGGGAGGCGGCCTTCGGCGTGAAGTGCAAGTTCGGCCGCTACGTGCGGGGCCGGCACGGCATTCTGGCCGGAGAAGACCGGGAACGCCTGGAGGACCTGCACACCATGTTCGCGGACCCGGCCATCGCCGCGGTGCTCTGCCTCGAGGGCGGCTACGGCACGCCGCGCCTGCTCGACCGCATCGACTACGGTCTTATCCGCAAGAACCCGAAGATCCTTCTGGGCTACTCCGACGTCACAGCCCTCCATCTCGCGCTCGGCAAGAAGGCCGGCCTCGTCACGTTCCACGGCCGACGGAGGCGCCCTACCGCGTGGACCGCATGCTCACCCAGTTGAAGCTCGCCGGGAAGTTCGCCGACGCCGCAGGCGTCGTGTGGGGCACCTGCACGGACTGCGCACCCTCGCGTTCGAGCTTCGAGATCAACCTGTCTCTCTCCGAGGTCTTGGACGAAGTCCTCGGCACCGCCGGCAAGCCCGTGCTCTCCGGGGTCGTTTTCGGCCACACGAAGGAGCAGGCGACGATCCCCCTCGGCGTCGAAGCCGAGCTCGACGCGGACGCCAAGCGCCTGACCATCCTCGAAGCCGCGACGGTCTGATTTCCCCGGTCGTTCCCAATTCACGGCGTTCACGCTGCGATCACGCTGCGTTCACGTTGCGATGGATCCTCTCGACGGGCGGAAAAAAAGAAGGCGGGGCAAGAGCCCCGCCTCGATCGTCCTTGAAAGAACCTCTAGAAGTCGTACCGCACGGAGAGCTGGGTCGTGAACGGGGTCCCCGGGTTGTTGGGATTCCCGAAGCCGGCCTGCGGGGTCTCGACGATCGGCCCGTTGGCCGATCTGCGGGGAACCTGGCCGAAGGTCGTCTGCGAGACGAACTTGTTGCCCGTGTTCGTGCAGTTGAAACAATCGACCGCGAAATTCAAGTCGCCCGGGCCAATGCGGAAAGCCTTCTGGAGCCGAATGTCCAGGCTGTAGAAGCTCGGTTGCCTGAAGCTATTGCGACCCAGGTGCCTGCCGTTGGTGCAGTCGATGCCGGTGGCTCCGACCGCGACGCAGCCCAGGGTGGGCCGGTCGGTGCTGCTTTGGCCGTCGTTGTTGAAGTCGAAGTTGGCCCGAGGCGTGTAGGGAGTGCCGGTCGAGAAACGCAGCGACCCGGCGAGCGTGACGCCATACCAGGGCATCTGCCAGACAGCGTTGGTCGCCGCGCGCCAGCGCTGGTCGCGATCGGACCAGTTCCAGCTCGTGTTCAAGTGGTTGAAGTCCTCGGCCTGGATGCCCGAGTAGTTGCGCTCGTTCGAGTCGCTGTCGCGGTCCTGCGAGTACGCCACGGAAACGTTGGCGGAAAAGCTTCTGGAGAATCGCTTTTCGAGCACCAGCGTCACGGAGTAGTACTTGGACTGCGCGTCGGAGATGTACTCCGTGATCGTCGTGTAGAACGGATTGGGGCGCGTCGAGCTGTAATGCGGCTGACCGTTGGCCGAGGTCGTCCCGTCGTAGACGCGGTTGGCGTCCGTCAGCCGCTCGAGGTCATAGCCCTTGGAATACGTGGCGTCGAGAGACGCGGTGATCTCCGGCAGGATCTCGCGCTCGAATCCGAGCGTGATGCGGTCGTCGTGCGGGTTCTTGAAGTTCGGATCGATCGCGTAGGCGGGGAGGCCGGCCGTGCCCGCCGGGAGCACCGAAAGATTAATGCGCTCCACGCCGATCGGAGTCCAGTTGGCGCCCCAGGGCGGCGCGAGCGGGTCAAAGCAGGACTTGCCGGTGCTGAGCTTGCAGTTGGGGTCGGTGGGGTCTTTTCCCTCGTTGTTTGTGATGCTCGTGTAGCCCACGCCGCGCAGGCCGTTCGAGCTGAAGAGCTGAGACCAGAGGATGGCCGGCGTGCGGCTCCAGTAGCGCCCGGCGGTCAGGCGGATCGCCGTCTTGGGGTCGGGCGCAAACGAGACGGAAACTCGCGGCGACCACTGCTTCTTGGCATCCGGGATCTCGCCGTTGAGGTTGAAGGAGCCGTTCGGGTTGACATCGTTCTGGTTCAGGATGGGCAGGTTGGGGTTGTTCAAGAACTCGTAGCGCACTCCGACCGTGACGGTGAGCTTCGGGCGGACGAACCACTGGTCCTGTATGAATCCCGCGTATTCCTTCTGGCCGAAGGAGACGGTGCCGGCTTCGTCGGCCGTCAGTCCGCCCAGGCCGCCGAACTGCCGATATTGAGAATATCGACCCGCCAGAAGGTTTTGCGTGGCAGTGAAGCCCGGAGAGCTGTTGAAGATGAACACGCCGCGCCAGTTGCCCTTGAATGTCTGGCTGATCGACGTGTCGTTGTAATCGCCGCCGGCCTTGATGACGTGGTCCGCGAGAAGGTACGTCAGGGTGTCGGCAACCTCGTTTCGCTTGGCCGTCGAGGTGATGGGCAGGAAGGCTACTTCACCGTACCGCGCGTTGCCGTTCTGGATCTCGGGCAGGTTCAAGCCCTTGTCGGCCCTCGGGATGTCCTCTTTCTTGTAGTTGTAGCTCAAGTCGTTCAAGAGCTTCGAGCCGAACTGCGCGGAGTAGGTGCCGATCGTCGAGAGCGACTTCATGCCCTCGATGCCATTGTGCTGGACGGTATCGTTCGTCGAGCTGTTGGTGCCGTTTTCGCCGTCGTACCTGGCGTAGTTGACGCGGCCCATGAAGTGATGCTCCGGCGTGATTTGCCAGTCGGTTCTTCCAAAGCCCACCCAGCCGTCGCGGCCCTGAACGTAGCTGTCCGGGCTGGCCAGAACCGGGTATTTCGCGAAGATCGCCTGATCGAGGACGGCCTGGCTGATCGGGATCGTGACGGTCTGCTTCTGCTTGTCGTACGAACCGAAAAAGAAGAGCTGGTCCTTGATCGCCGGGCCGCCGAGCGAGCCGCCGTACTGCGTCTTGCTCTGGTCGGCGGGCGGCCTGCCGTTCGGGTTCGCCGCGTTGGGCGCAAAGTTGAGGGTGAAATCCCTGGGTTGCCAGTAGAAGAAGCCCGATCCGTGCACGTTGTTCGTCCCGCTCTTCGTCACGACGTTGACGAATCCGCCGCCCGAGCGCCCGAACTCGACGGAAGCCCCGTTGGTGATGACGGAGAACTCCTTGATCGATTCCTCCGAAAGAGACAGAGGCGCGCGACCCTCCGCGGAGCCCACGGGCCCTCCGAAGAAGGCGTCGTTGTAGTCCCCGCCGTCCACGGTGACGTTGCTGTTGATGCCCCTCTCGCCGGAGATCTGGAGGTAGCCGCGCTGCGACTCGGTCTTGGACTCGGGGGTCAGGTTCACGAGCTGCGTGAAGTTGCGGCCGTTGAGGGGGATGTTCTTCAGCTGCTCCGTCTGGATCGTGGTTCCTACCGCGGTGTTAGTGACTTCGACGGCGGAAACCGAGGCGGTCACCGTGACCGATTCTTTGGTGCCCGCCACCTCCATCGTGAAGTCGACGGAGGGCGTCGACCCGAGAATCAGCCGAACCTCCCGGCTGGTCGATGCGAAGCCGGACAGAGAAGCTTCGAGCTTGTACGTGCCGGTGGGCAGGTTGACGACGTAATAGAAGCCGTTCTTGTCGGTGACCGCCACCTTCGTCATGCCGGTTTCGCTGTTGGTGGCCGTGATGTTGACGCCGGGCAGAGCGGAGCCGTCGGACGCTCGCGTGTAGCCGGAAACGCGGCTCGTCGTGACGTCGGTCTGCGCGGCCGCGCTCGCGGCGAGAGCCAGAAGAGCCACGGCGCACAGAGAGGGAAGGGCCCGCCAGACTCGGGCGGATGAGGGTCGTCGCATCGATTCCTCCTTCGCAAAAAAATCGATTTCAAAAGGAGTCGGAAGATTGTCAGAGCTGCGGAGTTATTCAGTCGAAATCTATATGAAGTTGGCGTGAAGGGCGACGCCTTTCGCAAGAAGGGGAATCGGGAGTTCGGGCTCGAACAGGCCGAGAATTCAACATCGCTCGCAACCCCCGCCACTCGGACTTCGACCCTTGCGGTGCACCAGGATTCCGGAGGGGTCTGCACGTCCGGGACATCAAAACAGCTGAAATGACGGCCAGATCTGGTTGCTGACGCAGGAATCTTGCATTTCTTGCAGCTTTTTGACTTCGCTCCTCCGGGCTCTGATATCCTCGGGACCCATGAACAACTGTGACATTGCCTGGATGCTGGTCGCGACCGCCATGGTTCTCCTGATGACGCCCGCCCTCGGCTTCTTTTACGGGGGTCTCGTGCGCTCGAAAAATGCCTTGAACACGATGATGATGAGCGTCTCGGCGCTCGGATTCGTCGGCCTGGCCTGGGCGCTCGCCGGCTATTCGCTCGCGTTCGGCAAGGGATCGCTTTGGCTGGGCGACCTCGCCAACGCGCTGCTCTCCGGAGTGGGCCTCAACGCACAGGGCTCGATCCCACACATCCTGTTCATGGCCTACCAGGGCACTTTCGCGATCGTCACGGCGGCGCTCATCTCCGGGGCAGTCGTCGAGCGCATGCGCTTCGGGCCTTACCTCGCGTTCCTGACCCTCTGGAGCCTTTTCGTCTACGCGCCGATCGCGCACTGGGTGTGGGGCGGCGGGTGGCTCGCGAAGCTCGGTGCCCTCGATTTCGCCGGCGGAACCGTCGTGCACATCAATGCCGCGGCGGGGGCGCTGGTGGCGGCCATGGTGCTCAAGCCGCGGAAGGACTTCGCGAGGCAGGCCATCCTGCCGCACAACGTTCCGTTCACGCTGCTCGGCGCGGGCCTGCTCTGGTTCGGCTGGTTCGGCTTCAACGGCGGCAGCGCGCTCGCCGCCAACGCGTCGGCCGCGCTCGCGTTCGTCAACACGATGCTCGCTCCGGTCGCCACGCTGTTCGTCTGGACGCTGCTCGATCTCCGCCGCACCGGCAAGGCCACCGCGGTGGGCGCGGCCACCGGCATCGTCGTGGGTCTGGTCGCGATCACGCCGGCTGCCGGATACATCTCGCCGCTCTCGGCCATTCTGCTCGGCGGCATCGCGGCTTTTCCGAGCTACTTCATGCTCTCCTGGCGGGCGCGCACCCGCCTCGACGACTCGCTCGACGTGGTGGCGGCGCACGGTGTGGGCGGCACGGTCGGCGCCCTTCTGACAGGCGTTCTCGCGCAGAAGGCCTGGAACGGGACGGCCGATGGTGCGCTCTTCGGCAACCCGCGCCAGCTCGCGATCCAGACCGCCGGCGTGGTCGCCACGTTCGCTTTCTCCGCGCTCGGGACGTTCGTCCTGTTGAAGCTGGTGGGCCTCGTCGCGCCGCTGCGCGCGACGGCGCGCGAGGAAGGCCTCGGCCTCGACGTGACGCAGCACGGTGAAGAGGCGTACGCGCAGGGCGAAGGCGCAATCCTCGTGCTCGGGGATTCCGCGCCGCCGACCTCGACGCTGCCGGCCCCCGTGCTCGGGCCGCAGGGCGGCCCGGTGTGAAGCTCGTCGTCGCGATCGTTCGGCCCGAGAAGCTGTCGGAAGTCCTCGAGTCTCTCTTCCGGGCGGAGGTGCGCGGCCTGACGATCAACCGCGTGCAGGGGCACGGAGGGGAAACCGACCGCGTGGAGACGTACCGCGGCACGACGGTCAAGATGGAGCTGTCCGAAAAGGTTCGCCTCGAGATCGGCGTGTCGGACCACTTCGTCGAGCCGACCGTGCGCGCGATCCTCGCCGCCGCCCGCACGGACACCGTCGGCGACGGCAAGATCTTCGTCCTGCCCGTCGAGAAGGTCTACCGCATCCGAACGGGGGAGGAAGACCAGGCCGCCGTCACGCCGGTCGGGTGAGCGGACGGCGCGGCCGTCAAGGAGGCGCCGGAGTCGCGAATTCCTTGCGCATGCCTTCGAAGACACGAAGCATCTCGGTGATGGACCGGGGCACGTAGTCCGATCGAAGATAGACCCAGCCCGTCTCGCGATAGAGCTTGTGCCCGCGAATGCGGGCGAAGGCCAGCCGTTTGTGACGCAGCTCCCGGGCGATCGCGTCGTGTGAGATCACGGTGATGCCGATCCCGCTGGCGACCATAGCCATGATGATCTCCACGTTTTCGGTCTCCATGGCCACGTCCCCTGCGACCCCTTGTTCGCGGAGGAATCGGTCCACGGCCTCGCGCGTGTTCGAGCCCTGCTCGTAGAGGATGAGCGGATAGGAGCCCAGCTCCCGGGGATCGACTGTTCCCTTGCGGGCGAGGGGATGCCGGGGTGCGGTGACGACCACCAGCTCTTCCTTCAGGACGGGAATGACCTCCAGGTCCTTGGCCACCACCGGCAGGGTCAGCAGCGCCAGATCCACTTCGCGGCTGCGCAGCATCGCCAGGATGGCTTCGAAGGTTCCCGTGCTCACCCGCAGGTCGACGTTCTCGTGGAGGCGCCGGTACTCCTTGAGAAGGCGGGGCAGGATGTACATGCACACGGTCATCCCGCCGGCCAAGTGCAATCGGCCCCGGCGAAGGCCGTGCACGTCGGAGATCTGGCCGGCGACGTCGTCGAGCTCCCGGGCGACATCGTAGGCCGTCTTCAGAAGAAGCTCGCCCGGGTGGGTCAATGTCACCCCGCGCCGCTGGCGGTGAAAGAGGGGACCCCCCAGTTCCTTCTCGAGCAGACCGATCTGCCGGCTGATGGCCGACTGAGAGACGTGGAGGCGATGGCCCGCGCGCGTGAAGCCGCCCGCCTCGGCGACGGCGCGAAACATCTCGAGCTGGCGCGTGTCCATCGGTTCTCCTTCCATATTGAAATCAGATTGATCTGATCAGATCATTCTACTTTACATATAGTTGTCGAGCCCCGAAACTCGCCGACAAGGTGAAAGCCCAACCGTGGACATCGAGCCAGAGCTCGGCGGGGCTCCACGATCGAGCCTACGAGCGGGACGCCTGCGGCGTCGGCTTCGTGGCCGACCGGTCGGGCCGCCCGAGCGGGCGAGTGCTGCGACTCGCTCTCGAGGCGCTGGGCCGCATGGCCCACCGGGGAGCCGTGGACGCGGACGGTCGGACGGGAGACGGCGCTGGAGTCACGACCCAGATCCCCCACCTTCTGCTGGCCGACGAGCTCCTGGAGCGAGGAGCGAGGCTCCCGCCGCCGGGCCGCTACGGCGTTGGTTTCGTGCTGCTTCCTGCGCGCGAAGACGAGCGGCGACCGTGCACCGAAGCGATCGCCCGCGCGCTGGCCGCAAGCGGCGTGCCCCTGCTCGGTTGGAGAAAAGTCCCCATCCGGGAAGAAGTCCTCGGTGCCCGGGCGCGACTGTCGCGTCCGTCCCTGCAGCAGGTGTTGGTGGGGCGGCCGGAAGGTTTGAGCGACGGGGAGTACGAAGGCCGCCTCTTTCTGGCCCGCAAGGAGATGGAGCGCCGCTTGTGGCTGTTTGCGCCCGATCGCTTCTTTGTCGCCTCCTTGAGCCACTGCCTGGTCGTCTACAAGGCGCTCCTGCGGGGGCTGGATCTGGCCAAGTTCTATCCGGATCTTGAGAATCCCCTGTTCGAAACTGCGTTCGCGCTCTTCCACCAGCGTTACAGCACCAACACGTTCCCTTCCTGGGCGCTGACGCAGCCGTTCCGGATGCTGGCGCACAACGGCGAGATCAACACGATCTCCGGCAATCGTTTACGCATGCGCTCGAGGGAGGAAGCCGTGGCCGCGGAAGGCCGGCCCGAGCAGCAGGCTCTGCTTCCCTTGCTTCAGCCGTCCATGAGCGATTCGGCGAGCCTCGACAACGCGGCGGAGCTCTTGACGCGCGCCGGCGATCCCCTGCTGAAGGCGATCCAGATGCTTCTGCCGCCCGCCTGGGAGAACGACGATCGGCTCAGCGACGACGTCCGGGCCTTCTTCGAATACCAGGCCGGCCGCCTGGAGCCGTGGGACGGCCCCGCCCTGGTCGTCTTCACCGACGGCGTCACGGTGGGTGCCGCCTCGGACCGCAACGGCTTGCGCCCGGCTCGGTATCTGGAAACCCGAGACGGTCTCTTCGTGCTGGCGTCGGAGGCCGGCGTGGTCGACATCGCTGAGGAGAGCATCCTGCGCCGCGGGAGGCTTCAGCCGGGAGACGTCGTCGCGGTCGACCTCCGGGCGCGCGAGGTCCTCGATCGCGCTTCCATCCAGTCGCGCCTGGCGGTGGCGCAGCCGTATCGGCAGTGGCTCGAGAAATACCGCCGGCGCGGGATTCCGGCCGCGCGCCGCCGCGAATCCGCCGCGGCTCAACCGGAGGCGCCGACCGACCCGCGAGTCCTGAAGGCCCTGGGCTACACGCGTGACGAGCTCGAACTCGTGCTCGGGCCGATGGTGCGCGAGGGGCGCGAGCCGCTCGGGTCCATGGGTGACGACACGCCGCTCGCAGTCCTGTCGGCCCGGCCGCGGCTTCTGTTTTCCTATTTCAAGCAGCGCTTTGCGCAGGTCACGAATCCTCCGATCGATCCCTTGCGCGAGACGCTCGTGATGTCGCTCGCGACGCCGCTCGGCCCCGAAGGCGATCTCTGGACCGAGCGACCGGCGCATGCCGGACGGATCTGGATCGACAGTCCCGTGCTGGCCGAGGAGGAGCTCGCGGCGCTCGCAGCCGGGTCGGAGAGAGGCGCCGTCCGAGAGATCTCGTTGCGTTTTGAAGCGGTGGAGGGCGCCGCCGGGTTTCGACGGCGGCTCGAAGAGATCGCTGACGCGTGCGTTCGATCCGTTGCGGAGGGCGCGTCCTTCGTTCTGCTCTCCGACCGCGGCGTCGATGCGGAGCACGCGGCCCTGCCGACCCTGCTTTCCGTCGCCGCCGCCCATCAGCGCCTCGTCCGGCGCGGACTGCGGCCGCGAGCCAGCATTCTGGTCGAGGCGGGCGACGCGCGCGACGAGCATCAGATCGCGTGCCTTCTGGCCTTCGGCGCGGACGTCGTCTGTCCCTTCGTGGCGATCGGCCTGGCGCGGGCCGGACCCGAGAGCCCAGAGCCGGCTTCCTCCCCCGGCCAGCGTGTCTCGCGCTACCTCTCCGCTCTCAAGAAGGGACTCTTGAAGATCCTGTCCAAGATGGGAATCTCGACGGCCCGCTCCTATCTGGGCGCGCAGCTCTTCGAGGCCCTGGGCCTCTCCGAGGAGCTGGTGCGCGCGTACTTCCCCGGTACGCCGTCGGCGATTGGAGGCCTCGGCCTGGAGGAGATCTCCGAAGAGCTCCTCCGGCGCCACGCCCGGGCGTTCGCTCCGGACGGGCGCGACGTGCTCGAGGAGGAGGGCACCTATCGGTACCGGCGCGGGGGAGAGACTCATGCCTTCGCTCCGGATGTCGTCCGCGCCCTGCACGGCGCTACTTCGAGCGGCGGCGCGCTCGAGTACGCAGCTTACGCGAGCCTCGTTCACCGGCGCGATCCGCTCGCCTTGAGAGACTTGCTCGAGCTTGCGCCCGCTCGCGCGATTCCGCTCGAAGAGGTGGAGCCGGTCGAAGCGGTCTTCCGCCGCTTCACGACAGCGGCGATGTCGATAGGCGCTTTGAGCCCCGAGGCGCACGAGATCCTCGCGATGGCGATGAACAGGATCGGCGGACGCAGCAACAGCGGGGAAGGAGGCGCGGATCCCGATACGTTCTGGGCGGTCCTGCCCGGCGGAGACTCGGCCAACGATCGGATCAAGCAGGTGGCCTCGGCTCGATTCGGCGTGACGGCGGCTTACTTGGTGTCGGCCGAAGAGCTGCAGATCAAGATGGCCCAGGGCTCCAAGCCCGGCGAGGGAGGACAGCTTCCGGGGCACAAAGTGGCCGCCCACATCGCGCGGCTGCGCCACGCGCGCGATGGCGTGACGCTGATCTCGCCGCCTCCCCATCACGACATCTATTCGATCGAGGACCTGGCCGAGTTGATCTACGACTTGAAACGCGTCAACCCGGTCGCGCGGGTGAGCGTGAAGCTCGTGTCCACCGCCGGTATCGGCACGATCGCGGCGGGCGTCGTCAAGGCCTTCGCAGACGCGATCTTGATCAGCGGACACGATGGCGGCACGGGAGCCTCGCCCCTCGGTTCGGTCAAGAACGTCGGCCTCCCATGGGAGATCGGGCTCGCGGAGGTGCAGCAAGTGCTCGTATCGATGAACCTGCGCCGCCGGGTGCGCCTCCAGGTGGACGGCGGCCTGAAGACCGGTCGGGACGTGATCATCGCGGCGCTCCTCGGGGCCGAGGAATTCGGCTTCGGCTCGGCGGCCTTGGTCTCCGCGGGCTGTGTCATGTGTCGTCAGTGTCACTTGAATACCTGTCCCGTTGGCATCGCCACGCAGCGGGAAGATCTCCGGCGGAAGTTCGTCGGCACGCCCGAGATGGTGATCCGGTTTTTCACGGCGGTGGCGGAGGAGGTGCGAGAGATCCTGGCGCGCCTCGGGTGTCGCCGACTCGAGGACGCCATCGGCCGTGCGGACCTTCTCGAGTCGCGTGTGCCGTCCGGGCAATTCAAGATCTCGAGGATCGACCTCTCTCGGATCGTGCCCGGGCCGCTTCTGCCGTCTTTGCCGCGCCGGTGCCTCGACGACCGGAACGATCCCCCGGCGACGGGCTCCGGCCTCGACGAACGCGTCCTGGCGCGGCTCCGATGGAAAAGGCGCGCCTCGGCTCCGGATCCTCTCCTGGCCGATCTCGAGATCACGAACGCCGACCGGGCCGTGGGGGCGCGCATCGCGGGGGAGCTCGCGCTGCGTTCTCGAAGCCGCCGCCTGCCGCCGGCAACCGTCACCGTGCGGTGCCGGGGAGCTGCGGGGCAGGCCTTCGGCGCCTTCTGCGTCGAGGGAATGCGCATGAGCCTCGAGGGCGAGGCCAACGATCACGTCGGGAAGGGCATGTCGGGCGGTGCGATCGTCCTCGTCCCGCGTCGCTCTTTTCCCGGGCTTGACGGGGAAGATGTTCTCGCCGGAAACGCCGTCCTCTACGGCGCGACGGGAGGGCAGTTCTTCGCCGCCGGTCGCGTGGGGGAGCGGTTTGCCGTGCGAAACAGCGGCGCGGTCGCGGTCGTCGAAGGCGCCGGCGATCACGCCTGCGAGTACATGACGGACGGGATGGTCGCGATTCTCGGAAGCACCGGGCGCAACTTCGGCGCGGGAATGTCGGGCGGTGTCGCGTATGTCTTCGACCCCCACGACGACTTTGCGGGCCGGTGCAACGCGGAGATGGTCGTTGCGGCCCGGAGCCTGTCGCTCGAGAGCGCCGGTCTGTTGAGGCGGATGATCGAGCGGCACCGCGACGCGACGGGCAGCGTTCGCGCGGCCGAGATCCTCGAGCACTGGGAGGCCTTTCTTCGCGACTTCTGGAAGATCTCGCCCCGGGAGCCGGCAGCGGTGAGCGCCCTGCCGGGGCCGGCCTGGCGATCCGCGGCGACGCGGAGAGCTTCGAGGGCCGGACGGCCCCGCGCCGTCGCCGTCGCGGGTCTTTCACGAGCCGGGATGCTCTGAGGTCTTCCCCGGACTTCCTTTAGACTCTCCGGCCGGTGCGTTCTTGTTTCGCGATTCTCTTGATGGCCGTGTGCGCCTCCTGCGCCACGGTCGGGTCTCACGCCGGTGACCTGACGCTCGACGAAGAGATCGGCCAGCTCTTCATCGTGGCGGCGCATGGCAGGTTCATGAACGAGAGCTCGCCGGAATACCGTGAGCTGCTGCGACAGGTGCGCGACAACCACGTGGGCGGCATCTGCTGGTTCCTTTCGAACGTCTACGAGACAGCGAGCCTGAACCGGCGGCTGCAGGCCGCGGCGAAGACGCCGCTGCTCATTGCGGCCGATCTCGAGGCCGGAGTCGGGATGCGTTTCGAGGACACGACCTACTGGCCCTGGCCGATGGCTGTCGCGGCGGCGGGCGATCCCGATCTCGCCCTGCGGCAGGGCCGGGTCGTGGCCGAAGAGGCGCGGGCTCTCGGATTGAACCAGATCTACGCGCCCGTCGCGGACGTCAACGTGAGCGCAGACAACCCGGTCATCAACGTGCGCAGTTACGGCGAAGATCCGCAGGACGTCAGCCGCTACGTGGGCGCGTTCGTGCGGGGCGCCGAGCAGGGGGGCGTGCTCGCGACAGCCAAGCACTTTCCCGGGCACGGCGACACGCGGACGGACTCGCACCGCTCGTTGCCCATCCTCGATGTCACGCGCGAACGCCTCGAACGCGTGGAGCTGCCGCCCTTCCGCGCCGCCATCGCGGCTGGAGTCTCGTCGGTGATGGTGGGGCATCTCGCCGTGCCCGCCCTGGATCCGACGGCGGCACCGCCGCGCGAAGGCGCCGAACGCGACAATCCGTACACCAAGGACGCGGCCGAAGTGACGGCCAACGCGACGGTTCCGTCCTCTCTCTCGGCTGCGATCGTGAATGGTCTGCTGCGCCGCGAGCTGGGCTTTGCCGGCCTCGTCACGATCGACGCCGCCGACATGGGCGCGCTGACGGACCACTTCGACGCGGGCGAGACAGCCGTCCTGGCGATCCTGGCCGGCGCCGATCAGATCCCGAAGTCGTATGACACGGACGGCGCGATCGCGGCGGTGAAAAAGGCGGTCCAGTCGGGACGGATCAGCCGATCGCGGCTGGAGGAATCGGTCCGGCGAATCCTCTCCGCGAAGGCGCGGGTGGGTGTTCCCGCCGCCGACCCGGAGAAGATCTTCCGGCGGGTCGACAGCCCGGACCACCGCGCCGTGGCGGAAGAGATCGCGCGGCGCGGTCTGACGCTCGTGCGCGAAGAGCCGGGCGCGCTGCCGCTCGCCCGCAAGGATCGCGTCGCGCATCTGGTCGTGGCCGACACGCTCGATCCGAAGGTCGCGGAGGACATCGGCCGCGAGCTGTCGCGGCGTCTGGAAAAGCCCCCCGAGACCTTCATGATCGACCCACTCTCGAAGGATGCCGACATCCAGGCCCTCGTTCAGGGCGCGGCGCGCGCGGAGGTCGTGATGGTCTCCTTCTTCGTCCGCTTTCAGAGCGGCCGCGGCCGCATCGCCCTGCCGGAGCTGGCGAGACCGGCGCTGGACGGGCTCCGCTCGACGGGTGCCCGGATCGTCGCCGTTTCCTTCGGCACGCCGTACCTCGTGCGCGAACTGCCCGGCCTCCCGACCTACTTCGCCGCCTACGGCGGTCAGCCGGTCATGCAGGTCGCCGCCGTGCGGGCGCTCTTCGGCGAGGCGCCCATCACCGGTCATCTTCCGGTGACGATCCCGGGCATTGCAACGCGCGGCAGCGGCATTCAGAAACTGCAGCCGAGAACTCCGTGATCGCTCTCCTCCTCGCAGCCGCCGTCTCGACCGCGCGGCTCGACGGCATCGACGCCGCAGTCCACGAATCGATTGCGAAGGGCGAAACGCCCGGAGCCGTCGTGCTCGTCGAGAGCCGGGGACACATCCTCTTGCGCCGCGCCTACGGCAGCCGCGCCGTGCTACCGGCGCGCGAGAACATGACGATCTCCACGGTCTTCGACGTCGCTTCGCTGACGAAGGTCGCGGCGACGGCCACCTCCGTGATGATCCTGGTCGAGCAGGGCCGGATCCAGCTGTCGGACCCCGTCGTGCGGCACATCCCGGAGTTCGGAGCCGGGGGCGGCGAGCGGGAGCGGGTGACGATCGAGCACCTGCTCACGCACCGGGCTGGCCTGCCGCCCGACGACCCGCTCGGTCTCTACACCGGCACCGCCGAGGAGATCTTCGCGCGCAAGTACCGGGAGCCGCTCAAGTCGGCGCCCGGCGAGCGTTTCGTCTACTCCGACGCCGGCTACGAGGTCCTGGGCGAGCTCGTGCGCCGCGTCTCCGGAGAGCGGCTCGACGTCTTCGCCAGCAAGCGTATCTTCCGGCCGCTCGGCATGAACGACACGACGTTCCTCCCGCTCGCACACGGGATTCTCCCGTCGCGCATCGCCCCGACGGAAAAGCGCTTGGATCACTGGATGCGGGGCGAGGTTCACGATCCGCGGGCCTGGCCTCTGGGAGGCGTCGCCGGCCATGCCGGGCTCTTCTCGACTGCGGACGACCTCGCGAAGTACTGCCGGATGATCCTTGGGGGTGGGCGGCTCGGAAAGGCGCGGGTCCTCTCGCCGCTCGGCGTCGAGGCGTTGACCCGGCCGCGCTTCTACGGCGACGGCGATGCGCGGGCCCTGGGTTTCGACATCGCCACCGGCTACTCGCGCAACCGGGGCGATCTCTTTCCCGTCGGCTCTTTCGGCCAAACGGGCTTCACCGGCACGTCTCTCTGGATCGATCCCGCCTCGCAGAGCTTCGTCGTGTTTCTTTCGAACCGCGTCCATCCGGACGGCAAGGGCAACGTCGGCCGGCTGCGCTCGGTCGTCGCGACGATCGCGGCCGCGGCCGCCGAGGAGGACGTCCGGCAGAAGGCGCGCGCGTTGACCGCGAAGGTGCCTGTGCCTGCGCGCGCGGTGAAGGCCGGAGTGGATGTCCTCATCGAGGACGGCTTCCGGCCGATCGCCGGAAAGAAGGTCGGCCTCGTCACGAACGTCACCGGCCGGGCCCGCGACGGCCGCTCGACAGTCGAGGTTTTCACCTCGCCCGAGGCGAAGAAGGCGGGCGTCTCGCTCACGGTGCTCTTTTCTCCCGAGCACGGCTTCTGGACGGACACCGATTCGCCGGTCGAGGACGACGTCGATTTGAAGACGAACCTGCCGATCCGCTCGCTTTACGGTGAGACGCGACGGCCGAGTCCCGGGGACCTCGAAGACCTGGACGCCGTGGTTTTCGACATTCAGGACGTCGGGACGCGGTTCTACACGTACTTGACGACGCTCGGTTACGTGCTCGAGGAGGCGGCGAAGGCGAAAGTTCCCGTCGTCGTGCTCGATCGGCCGAATCCCGTCGGCGGCGAGCGATTCGAAGGGCTGACGCCCGACGCCGACAAGCTCTCGTTCACGGCGTACCACNNNGATCGGGGAGCTCGCCCGGCTCTTCAACGAGGAACGAAAGATCGGCGCGGACCTGACCGTCGTGCGCCTTTCCGGATGGGAGCGGAGCCTCTGGTACGACGAAACAGGTCTCGACTGGGAGAACCCTTCCCCCAACATGCGCTCGCTCGCGGCGGCGGCGTTGTATCCGGGCGTGGGCTTGCTCGAGACGACGAACCTCTCGGTCGGCCGCGGCACCGACACTCCGTTCGAAGTGATGGGGGCGCCGTGGCTCGACGGCGCCCGTCTGGCGGCCTACCTCTCGGCCCGAAAGATCCCGGGAGTTCGGTTTACCCCGATCCATTTCATGCCCGATGCGTCGATGTTCGCCGATCGCCTCTGCAGCGGCGTGCGCTTCACGATCGTGGACCGCGAAGCTCTGCGGCCGGTCGCTCTCGGCATCGAGCTCGCGGCCGCTCTGCGCGTGCTCCATCCGCTCGACTGGGAGGTCAGCCGCCTCGGCGCCCTGCTGGCCAACGCCGAGACCTTGAAGCGCCTGGAGGCCGGCGACGCGCCCGAAGCGATCGTGGCGTCGTGGAAAAAGGACCTGGACGCCTTCGCGGTCATCCGCGCGAAGTACCTCCTCTATTGACAATGCACCCCGCCCTCCGGATTCGTCCCGAGGAATCAGGCTTTCGTCCTGGAAGACTGCGGACTGCGCCGCCGGCCGGGTAGTCTGCGCCGGACGAATCAACGGGAAGGAGAGCGGTGCATGAAGAGACGACTCGCGGCCTGGGCGGCGGGGTTCGGCGTTGCGGCCGGCCTCCTGGCGCAGACGATCACGGAGTTCCCGGTTCCCTCCGGCGCCAGCCCGTTCGACCTCACGGCAGGTCCCGACGGCAACCTCTGGTTCACCGAGGCTTCCGGCAACCGCATCGGGCGCGTCACGCCCCAGGGCGTCATCACCGAGTTCACGATTCCCACGGCGGGAAGCTTCCCGGGCGGCATCACCGCGGGTCCGGACGGCAACCTGTGGTTCTGCGCGAACGGCTCCAACCGCATCGTCCGCGTCACGCCCGGCGGCGTCTTCACCGAATTTCCGATTCCCAACGGCTTTCCGGCCGGCGGTCCGAGCTCGATCACGGTCGGTCCCGACGGAGCCCTGTGGTTCACCGAGACGGACGGCAGCGTGAGTGGGCGGATCCGGCGCGTCACGACGTCGGGGCAGTTCACGCTGTTTCCCGGACCAAACCCGTCGCAGGCGCCGCACCAGATCGTGGCCGGCCCGGACGGCAACCTCTGGTACTCGATGCCGATCTCGGGCAAGGTCGGCCGGGTGACGACGGCGGGCGTGGTCACCGAGTTCCCACTGGCGAGCCCGACGGCGGATGCCCTCGCTCTGGCGGCGGGTCAAGACGGCGCTGTCTGGATCGCCGAGCATCTCGTGACAGGCAACAAGCTCGGACGGATCGCGCCGGACGGAACCATGACGGAGCTGTCCATGCCGGCTATACACAGCAGCATGTTCGGGCTCACGACGGGTCCCGACGGCGCGCTGTGGTTCACGGAAACGGAATCCGGCAGGATCGGCCGCATGAGCACGGCGGGCGCCGTGACCGACTTCGCGATTCCGACGGCGGCGAGCTCACCCTTCGCGATCAAGGCGGGACCCGACGGAGCGCTCTGGTTCGCCGAGATTGACGCCCGCAAGATCGGACGTCTCGTGCTGGCGCCGTTCGCTTGTGCGTCGGACGAGAACACACTGTGCCTCTCGAGCAGTCGGTTTCGGGTGAAGGCGGACTGGCGCTCGCCGACCGCCTCGGGCGTAGCGCACGCGATCGGTCTGACGGGCGACACGGGCTACTTCTGGTTTTTCGACGCCGGCAACGTGGAGGCGATCGTCAAGGTCTTGAACGCCTGTGCCTTGAACAGCCGATTCTGGGTGTTCGCTTCCGGTCTGACGAACGTCGAGGTGACACTGCGCGTGACGGATACGCACAACGGCATCACGAAGACCTACGTCAACTCGATCAACACGGCGTTCCAGCCGGTTCAGGACACCGCCGCGTTTGCGACGTGCCCTTGAAGAGTTCGCGTTTCGGGTTCGGAACTCGAGCGGGTCTTCGCCGGCGGCCCGCTCTGCCGTCTCGACGGCGATTCACTTCGTCGAGAATCCCGCGAACGCCCGGGTCGACGGGGTGACGGCTGTAGACCCGGAAGTTCTCGTGGGCCAGGGAATAGGCGAAGAGAGGCTCGGGAAAGGCCAGGGCGAGCAAGTAGAGACAGACGACAGCGGCTCCCGTCAACGCTGTCGCGGCGACGACTTTGTCCCTTCGCTTGGGGAAACCGGGCGATCGGGTCGTCTTTATCAAGGCGGCTAGCCGCCCGGCGAGAGTGCCCGCACCGCCGCGGTGACATTCCCCATGCAGCAGGAGCCCTGCGGGTTCTTGACCTCGCAGGCGCAATGCCCCGCCTTGACCTCGGCCGCAATGATCGCCGGGATCTCCGTTTTCCCTCTCTCCGCGAGTTCTCGACGCAGGTCCGCTGCGGTGTAATCGAAGCAGTAGCAGAGCGGGATCGGGTCCTCGGTCTCTTTCTGACCGACCCGAATTCCGAGGTCCCATTTCCGGAAGATCGAGTCGGCCGCGGAGTCGAAGTAGACGATGTCGCAGTCGGGCGCAGGGCAGAAGCGGTAAGCCCGTCCATCAAGGCGCCGCAGGGCGTTGGCATTCACGAGTGCCTTGACGGTGACGAGGTCGACCTTCAGCCCGATGGTCTGGGACCCGGGGCAGAGGTGCGCGGCGTCCGGCGTTGCGCAGCTCTCATCAGGGCACGAAGAGGCCTCGGGCGCGTCGACCGGCAATGCCAACGGCTGGCTCACTTCGCCTCGCCCGGCAACGCCCCCGCCCCCTCTTCGGCTGCTTTGCGAAGTTCGGCAAGCTGCCGCTGATTGAGATGCTTGCTTGCGATCTTGGTTAGCTCTTCGAACGGGTCCCTGGCACATTCCTCGCCCTTGTCCCTGGTCAAAATTGTGGCGATGCCTCCCGAGAGGTCCTTGGTCAGCGCTTCGAGCTTCTCCGGGGAAAGGTCGAGACGTGCCTTTGCGCGGTTGATCAGCCTGGCCGCGATGACCTGTGCCTCCCTTTCGCTCAGGGAATCGACCTCGGCGGCACCATACCAACGGCCGGATCCGTACTCTGTCAGCGCTTTGTCCCTCGCGAGCCCTCGGAGCAGCGTCGTTTCGAGATCCCTGGCCTTGAAGACGGCCTCGACGGCTGCGACGCCGGAGCGGGATTGCTTGGGATCGTTCCACACGACCGCTAGAACCGTTCCCGCGTGATTGACCTTGGCTTCGGCGACGTTGGGATCCCGTTCGAGCGCTTTGAGCACGGGCTTAGAGGCCGAGCCGCAGCCCAGCGCTTCCGCCGCACCGCACCCGAGCGGCACCTCGAAGAAGCTGATGCGCTCGGCAGACATCGGCGCTTCGAGCGTCGTGCCTGCATGGGGGCGCGGCGAGCTGGCCGATGGCGCAGCCGTCGTCTTGACCGTCGCCTTGTACCCGAGCTTCGCGACCGCTTGGACCATCCTTTCAGGCGTGACCTTGGCATCGTCATAGGTAACGACGGCTTCCATCTTGTCGTGGTCGGTCTTGACGTCCTCGATGCCGTGGAGGTTCTTCAGGGCGATCCGCGTCGCGGCGGCGCAGGAGCCGCACGTCCAACCCCTGACTTCGAACGTTACGCTCCGGTTCGCGGCTACGGCCGGCCAGGCGAACACGAACGCGATGAGCAGGGAGAGAAGCTTCTTCACGATGAACCTCCAAAGCTCTTAGAAAAACGCTCCCGAGAAATACGGAAACGCGGCGGCGAGTACGGCTATGACTGTCACGATCCACAGGACGGTCTTTTGAGTCTTCCGGCTCGCGGGTTGGGCGCAAACCGACCCGGGAGCGCACTCTTCTGGGCGCGGACGACGGTAAGTCAGGTAGAACGCGACACTCAGGAAAAGCGCGGTGGCGGCCAGGAAGAACGGACGATAGGGCGCAAACTTCAGAAGCAGGGCCCCACCGCCGAGGCCGAGCAGGGCCAGGGCGAGCGGGCCGATGCAGCAGAGAGAGGCCACTATCGCCGAGCCGATCGCGCCCGCGTTTAGGAGCTTCGTGCTAGCGGTGCTTTCCACGGCGTTACGACCTTTTCAGTACTGTCTCGAGAGCTTGCCGAAACCGCCCGATCGCCTCGGCGTTTTTCCCGTTTTGGGCGCAAGGGACGACGCAGGACTCGACGTGAGCTTCCATCAGGCCGACGAGGACTCCGTTCAAGGCTGACCGAACGGCGGAGGCCTGGACCAGGAGGGAATCGCAGTCGTCGCCCTCGGAGAGCATCCGGCGGATGCCGGAGACGTGACCTTCGATGCGGGCGAGCCGAGAGTCGAGGTCCTTGCGCACGGTTTCGGGCAGGTTCGCCGCGCTCGATTCTGGCCTTCCGATGACGGGCTTCCTCTTGATCCTGGGTTTCATTCGGCCTCCTGTCCCTATCCCCGGGAGGGGGATACTACCAAGTCGGGCGCGGTCGTCAAGGGGTAGACTCGACTCACGCTGCTTTGGAGCCGCTAGCCCATGGTCCGTCCCTGGGCGGCGGGGTCGGCGTATATAGAGGCTGTCCGAAGCGGATCGTCGCTCTCGGGATCGAGATCGTGTCTTCTTTGCTCTACGGGTCCAGAACCGCGTCGGCTTCGATCTCGACGAGCATCTCGGGAGAGATCAGCTTGGAGACCTCGACCATCGTCGTGGCCGGGCGGATGTCGCGGAAGACCTCTCCGTGGGCGCGGCCGATCTTCTCCCAGTCGGCGATGTCCGTGACGTACATTCGGGTCCGCACGACATCCGAAAGTCTGGCGCCGGCCTTCGCCAGTGCCGTCTCGATGTTCTTCAAGGCCTGGACGGCCTGCGCGTAAGGGTCCCCGACACCCACGATCTTTCCATCCGGGTCCGTGGCCGTGGTGCCGGCCACGTGGACCATGTTGCCTACACGCACGGCCCGCGAGTACCCGACGACCGGCTCCCACGGCGCCCCCGACGAGATGTTCTGACGCGGCATAACGACTAGGCGAGGCGGTACCGCGGGCCGCGGCGGGCAAAGGCGCGCACGAGGACGAAGCCGGCGGCAAATCCACCGATGTGGGCCGCGTAGGCGACGCCGCCCGCCTGCGAGCCGCTGCCGAGCATTCCGACGCCGTTGATGAGCTGGAAGGCGAACCAGAGGCCGATGGCAAAGATGGCGGGAACGTCCGTAATGAAGACGAAGATGAGCACACGCACGCGCTTGGCGGGGAAGAGCACGAGGTAGGCGGCGAGCACTCCCGAGATCGCGCCGGACGCGCCGAGCGAGGGGATGTACGGGTTGCCTCCTGTCACGACGGTGGCGATCACGTGCGAGAGGCTCGCAAGGATGCCGCAGGCCAGATAAAAGAGGAGGTATCGGCCGTGTCCCAGCGCGTCTTCGACGTTGTCGCCGAAGATGAAGAGGTAGAGCATGTTTCCGAGCAGGTGGCCGAGGCCTCCGTGCAGGAACAGCGACGTCAACAGAGTCCAGTACACGGAGACCGGCGGAGGCTCCAGCTCGATCTGTCCGACGACCTCTCCCGAGAGCGGGTCCACGACGGTGACCGACCGCTCGATGCCATGGCCCGCCACGATCGAGGCGGGCACGGTCGCGAAGGCGTAGGTGAAGCGCTCGTTGGTGCCCAGAGCCTGGAGAAAAATGAAGACGAAGATGTTCGCCGCGATCAACAGGCCGTTGACCAGAGGCTTGAGCGTTCTGTCGGAGTTGTCGTCAGCGAGCGGAATCACGCGGCTCTCCTCCGCCCGTCCGTTCAGCGTTCCAGATAGGTGTAGCGCGGGAAGACGGCTTCAAACTCCTTGTAGATCGCCTGGATCTCGTCCTTCTTGATCGGCCGGTTGGCCACGCGCCGCAGCTGCCGCCCGATCGAGTCGAGGATTTCCGTCTTGTCGTAGTTCATGTACTCGAGCACACGTTCGCAGCTCTCGCCGGGCAGCACGTCGTCGATGTGAGGCTTGCCTTCGTCGTCCACGGTGACGAGGACTTCGTGGGCTTCTCCGAAGAGGTTGTGCAAGTCTCCCAGCACGTCCTGGTAGGCGCCCATGAGGCAAATCGCGATGTAGTAGGGCTCGTCCTGCCGGAACGGATGGAGCGCGAGAGTCTCCTTGATATCGCGCAGATCGATGAACTTCTCGATCTTGCCGTCGGAATCGCAGGTGATGTCGGCGAGCGTGCCGAACTCGCCCGGCCGCTCGTTCAACCGGTGGATAGGCAGGATCGGGAAGAGCTGGTCGATGGCCCAGGAATCCGGCAGCGACTGGAAGACGGAGAAGTTCATGACGTACGTGTCGGAGAGCATCGTCTCCATGTCCTCGAACTCTTCCGGGATCTCCTTAAAGGTCTTCAGATCCCGGTAAATGCGCTCGCAGATCTGCCAGAACAGGATCTCGCCCTTGGAGCGATCCTCCAGCGACAGGTGCCCGAGGTTGAACAGCGTGAAGAGCTCTTCCTTGTACTGCTGCGCGTCGTGGTAGCTCTCCACCAGGGTCTTGGCGTTCACGCTCTTCAGGATGCCGGCCAACTCCTGCACGACGGCCGGATCGCTCGACGTGACGCGAACTTTATGTCCCTGCTCGAGGCGGTCGGCGACGTCGAGGACGTTGGTGATCAGGACGGAATGGTAGGCCGTGACGGCGCGCCCGGACTCCGTCACGAGCGTCGGCTCCGGGACCTCCTCCTCTTCGCAGATCTGCTTGATCATGTAGACGACGTCGTTGGCGTACTCCTGCACGGAGTAGTTCATCGAGGAATCGAAAGCCGTCTTCGAGCCGTCGTAGTCGACGCCGAGGCCTCCGCCCAGGTTCAGGTACTGAATGGGAACGCCCAGGGCGCGCAGCTTGGCGTAGACGCGCCCCGCCTCGCGGATCGCGGCTTTGATCTTGCGGATGTCGGTGATCTGCGAGCCGATGTGGAAGTGCAGCATCACCATCGAATCCAGCATCCGCTTCGACTTCAAGATCTTGACCGCCTCGAGCATCTCGGGCGTCGTCAAGCCGAACTTGGCGGCCTCCCCGCCGGACTTCGCCCACTTGCCCGAGCCGCGGGCATAGAGCTTGGCGCGCATGCCGAGCAAAGGCCTGACGCCGCGGTCGCGGCCGGCCGCCAGAATCCGGTCGAGCTCGGAGACCTTCTCGAGGACCAGGACGACTTTCTTCTTCATGCGCACGGCGTTCAAAGCCATGCGGATGAACGGCTCGTCTTTGTATCCGTTGCAGGTGATCAGGCATTCGGGTCCGAGGTCGGCGGCGATGGCGGCCAAAAGCTCCGGTTTGGAGCCGGCCTCCAGGCCGTATCCGTACAGGCGGCCGGCTTCGATGATCTTCTGGACCACCACGCGCTTCTGGTTGACCTTGATGGGGAAAACGCCTCGGAAGGTGTTGCGGTATCCGTACTCTTCGATTGCGCGGGCGAAGGCTTCGTTCAAGGAGGCCACGGCGGAGGCGAGAATCTGCGGGAACCGGACGATCATGGGCGCCGTGATTCCGCGCAAAGCGACCTCGTCCACGACCTGCTTCAAGACGACGCCGAGGCTCGCCTCGCGCGTGGGGTGCACGACGAGATCGCCGTCCTCGTTGACCTGGAAGTAGCCCTTGCCCCAGTTGGCGATGCCGTAGACGGCCGCCGACTCCTCATACTGCTCGCGGGCCCGCGGGCGCCCCACCGCGGCGAGCGGCCTCTTGCGCGCCGGGCTGCTCATGGCCGGCCCAGCAGCTCGAGCGCTGCCAGAGTCAGAGAGGAAGCCCCCATTCGAATCGTCGGCGAGTAATCGGGCAGCCACTCGGAGGAGTGGAGTGACGGCAGCGGCGTGCCGGCGACCTTCGCCGCCTGGTACTTGGCCGGGTTCACACCCCCGACCCAGACGAGCAGAGCGGGAACGCCCGCCCGGCCGTACTCGGAAAAGTCTTCCGAGGCCATGACCGGCTGCGGCTCGGTCACGCGATCGGATCCGAAGGATCGGCGGAAGACCTCCACGAGGCGTTTGGCCAGCGCGGGGTCGTTGTAGGTCGAGGAATCACCGGTCAGCAGGGTGATGCGGGGTTCCCTGGGCGCGCCGGCCGCGGCGGCCTCGGCCTTCGCGATGCGCGTGATCGAGTCGATGAGCCTCTTGCGGACATCGTCCTTGTAGGAGCGGACCGTGAGCTGCAGCTTCACTTCGTCCGGGATGATGTTGTGCTTCGTGCCGCCGTGGATCGACCCGACGGTGATCACGACCGGGTCGAGGGGATTGTTCTCGCGCGACGCGATCGTCTGCAGGGCGAGGATGGTGCGCGCCGCGATGACGACGGGGTCCACGGTCTTGTAAGGGTAGGCGCCGTGGCCGCCGCGCCCCACGATCGTCAGGTCCACCGAGTCCACGTTGGCGAGCACGTATCCGGCCGTCACGCCGACGATGCCGGCGGGCATGTCGGCGCTGTCGTGCATCGCGATCGCGAAGTCGGGCTTCTGAAACTTCGTGAAGAGGCCGGCCTTCAGCATGGCTCGGGCGCCGCTGTCCTTCTCCTCGTCGGGCTGGCCGATCATCATGACCATGCCGCGCCATTTGTCCTTTCCCCTGGCGAGCAGTGTGCCCGCGCCCACCCACGAAGTCATGTGCGTGTCGTGGCCGCAAGCGTGCATCACGGCGACATCGTTGCCGGCATCGTCCTTCGTGCGGACTTTGCTGGCGTAGGGCGCCCCGGTCTTTTCCTCGACGGGCAAGGCGTCGAGATCGGTCCGGATCATCACGGTCGGTCCCTTGCCGTTCCGGAGGATGCCCACGACCCCGTAGCCGCCGAACCCGGTCGTGACCTCGTAGCCGAGCGCGCGCAGACGGTCGGCCATCTTCGCGGAAGTCTTCTCTTCATGCTGGGACAGCTCCGGGCTCTGGTGCAGATCGAGGTAGAGCTTCTCGAGGTCGGGCATGAGGCCGTCTAAGGGAGCCAGCGCGGGATGGCTGGCTTTGGCCTGTGCGGGCGCCGCAACGGCCGTGAGCGTCATTGCAACAGCCATCAAGAGTCTTCTCATCAGTGCCCTCCCGCGCAACGCAACGTGAACGCAGCGTGATCGCAGCGTGAACGCCGAGAAGTGGAGCCGGAAAGAGCAAACGTCGGCGCTTCCTTCTCGACTTCGTCCTTCACTTCACGGCGTTCTCGTTGCGTTCTCGTTGCGTTCACGCTGCGATTCTAGATGAACGCCCCGCAGATCGGTGTGCGACACTGACATCGATGGCCGAAAATCGTCCGGGAACCTTTCAGAGCCTCAGCGCCGCTCTGAGGTCCCGCCGGATCGGCGCCGTCACGCTCCAGTCTTTCTCCTCGGGCCTGCCGCTCGGTCTGATCTGGATCGCGCTGCCGGCCTTCTTGACCTACCGCGGCGTCGATATCAAGACCGTCGGCCTCTTCTCGCTCGCGCAGGCGCCCTGGACCTTCAAGTTCCTCTGGGCGCCGCTGCTCGACCGCTTCGAGCCCGGCTTCCTGGGGCGCAAGCGCTCCTGGATCGTGATCTGGCAGGGCGCGCTCCTGGCCGGCACCGGCCTTCTCGCGGCGGCCGGCGCCTCCCCGTCCGTCGGCGTCGTGGCGGCTCTGGCGATCCTGATCGCGTTCGCTTCGGCATCGCAGGACATCGTCATCGACGGCTATGCGGTCGACGTGCTCGAGAAGTCCGAGCAAGGGCTGGCGGTCGGCGCGCGCGTCGCGTTCTACCGGGCGGCGCTCCTTCTTTCGGGAGCCGTGACCATCACGCTCGGGCAGCGCCTCGGATGGCCGGCGGTCTTCGCCGGGCTCGCCCTGGCCTACGTGCCGCTCGCCGGCGCCGTCCTGTGGTCGCCGGCGCCGCCCGAGGCGGCGCGCCCGCCGCGGACGCTGCGCGAAGCAGTCTTCGAGCCGCTCGTCGACATTTTCCGGCGCTCGCGCGCTCTGGAGATCGTCGCGTTCCTTCTTCTCTACAAGTTCGGCGAGAACCTCGCGACGGCGCTGACCAGGCCCTTCCTCATCCAGAAGTGCTTCCCGCCGGAGGACGTGGGCTTGGCGACGGCGACGATCGGCCTGGTGGCGACGATCGTGGGCACGTTCGTCGGCGGCTCTTCCACCCAGAAGATCGGCTTGACACGCGCCCTCTGGCTCTTCGGCGCGATCCAGGCCGTGGGCTTTCTGGGTTACGTCGTCGTCGACCGGATGACGCCGGGAGCGCCCTGTGGAGCGGGCGCCGTCGGGACACTCGTTCAGCCTTTGGGCAACCGCCTCGTCATGTACGCCGCCGTGGCTGTAGAGCTCACGGCTCAGGGAATGGCAACAGGCGCCTTCGGCGTGCTCCTCCTGCGTCTGACGCAGAAGCAGTTCTCGTCGACGCAGTACGCGCTTTTTTCGAGCGTCTTCGCTCTCGGGCGCGCGCTGGCCGGCCCGCCGGCCGGATTCCTCGCCGATGCGATCGGCTGGACGCCCTTTTTCGGGATCTCCGTCCTCGCCTCGGTGCCCGGGCTCGTCCTGCTGCAGAAGTTCGCGCCTCTCTCGGCGCCGGAGCCGGACCTCACCGCCGAGGCGCGGGTCGCTCCGGAACCCGTCACGCGCAGGCGGCTCGCTGCCGCCGGCCTGGCCTGGGCCGCCGGGGGAAGCCTGCTGGCGGCCGCGACCTCCGCGCTGCTGGCGGCGCTGAAGGCGGCACGGACGGCGGGGGCCCGGTTCGACTACGCGGCCGCGCTCGAGCGGCTGCTTTCGCCGTCGTCCCCTTCCGACTGGATCCGCGTGGGCTCGCTCGCCGTCGTGGGCCTTCTGACGGGGGCGGCGGCCGCTGCCTATCTCGCCGCGCGGCACGGCGTCGTATCGGACTCTTGATCTGCCGCTCGACGCGGTCGAAAATATCGGCGTCTCAGCTTACGGGTTGATCACGAGTTGATCGGCGCCCCTCCAGGCGTCGTAGGCCGAGCACGAGCCGTTGTTCAAGACCCAGACCTGGATCGCATAGGTGCCGGCCTGCGTGGGCGTCCAGTTGTACGTGTTCGATGTCGAATAGGGCTCGGGGACCGTCCACTGCCCGGTCGTGTAGCTGTAGAGGACGAACTGGTACTGCAGCGGCGGCAGACCGCCCGTCGCCGTGGCCGTCCAACCGATGGTCGTCCCGACTCTCTGAGGCAGTGCCGGGCTTGGCGTGAAGGACGTGATCGTGGGCACCTGCTGCGCATTGGCCGTGATACAGAAAAACCCGCTGCCGTTCCAGGCATCGTACGCGTTAGTCGATCCGTTGTTGCGAACCCAGACCTGCATGGCGTAGGTCCCGGGCTGCGACGGCGTCCAGCTCCAGGTATTGGTCGTCGAGTAGGCCTGCATGAGCACCCAGGAGTTGGTCGAAGCCGTGTACAGGTAGAACGAATACTGCAGCGGGGGATTGCCGCCCGCGGCCGTTGCCGTCCAGGTGATCGTGGTTCCGGCCGGCCGGGGTACTGTCGGGTTGGCGGTCAGCGACGTGATGACCAGCGGTCCGGAGTTCACCTGGGTCGTCGCCGTTGCCGAGTTGCCCGACGGAGCCGCGTCGAAATCGCCGCCGATGACGCCCGCCACGACCCTCTGCGTCCCAACCGTCAGCGGCGTGACGTTGACGGTGATCGTGGTCGTTCCAGCCGCTCCGGTCGACGGACAGGTCACAGTGGTCGATGGATCGTTGACCGCTTGATTCGCGGCACAGCCGCCGGTTGAGGCAGCCGGATTGAACTGGATGGCCGGTTGGAAGACGACGGTCAGATAGACACCCGTCGTCGCCGACGGCACGGTCACGCTAAAGCCGTAGCTTGCAGGGTTGCCGACCGTCACCGACGACGGCGCGCTCCCCAGAGCCAGGCTCAGGTTGACCTGCGCCGTCTGGGCGAGGCAGATGGCGCCGGCCAACTGGAATGCCACCGGGACCAGAAGCGCTGCCCTAAAGTGCATGTTCACTCCGAATCCCAATCCTCGCAGCCATCAGGCGGACAGCCGCCGGCCACCAGGCAAGCTGGGCAAGAGCGACCAGAACTACCGCCGAACCGCCCGCGCGTGCCCACCTTCCCGTCATCCTCTCACCTCACTCAGCCCGCTCCATTCCGCGTAATTCATTGGCCGCCTTTGGTGTATATTAAAGACCTGACCCCAGGCGTACTGTTACTGCTCTCATCTAACCGCCGGCAGGTCGTCAACCATCTTGATACCCTTTTTCGCCAGCTCCGCGAGGCGTTTCGTCAGCTGATCCTCGAAGAACCTATTGCCAGTAACATTCTTCAACACCGGCTTCACGCCAGCCAGGCGGACCGCGGTGAGTGATCGATTGTTCAGTGCATAGGTGACGCCGTCGCGCACAATGACGTTGATCGGCACAGCCTCAGCGCTAATGGCGCCGCTGCGGAGCCCATTAGGCAAAATCTGGGGTCAGGTCTGTGATAATGTGATCTTTCATCATGGCGCGGCCTCTGCGGTTGGAACACTCGGGCGCTGTCTGGCACGTGACCAGTCGGGGCAACGAAAGGCGTGACATCTTCCGGGACGATCGCGACCG
>WNGF01003098.1_pt1 | contig 51146 bp, 46 predicted proteins | sample 5400641 | NCBI WGS metagenome assembly WNGF01 (sample SAMN13153371, study PRJNA577476) | soil metagenome | isolation source: 80 cm soil or saprolite under grassland replicate 2 | place: USA:California | collected 2016-06-15 | reverse complement strand
GCACCTCGCGGAACGCAGCGATGTTCCTGCCGATATCGACGAGGTAGCTGTTGATCTTGACGATGTGGTCGACCGTGGCGCCGCCGGCGGCGAGCGCGGCCTTCAAATTCTCGAACGCCTGCGCCGCCTGCGCGCGAAAATCGCCGGAAGCGCCGGCGAGCTTGCCGTCAACATCGAGGCCGAGCTGGCCGGCGATATAGACGATACGGCCGGGGCCGGTCACCTCGACCACATGGGTGTATCCGGGCGGCGTGGCCATCGTGGGCGGATTGAGGAAACGGATGTTGTCGACCAAGCTCGACCTCCTGGGCTACGGTGGATGGCCGCAAACGGGCCGTCGCCGTTCCGCGCCAGCATAGCAACGGGCCGGGGCGGCGGCACCCAGCCTCGCGCCGCCGGGGCGCTGGAACGACGATGGCGGCTTTCGCTGGCGACGGTGCGACGCCGATGGCGGCGGTGGCGGCGGAATGTAACAGGGCCTAGGCATCGGGCGGCGGCCGTGCTCAAGTCCACGCCTCGAGCCCACACGCCGCCATCGAGCCCTCCATGCCCGTCCAGATCCAAATCGGCAGCATAAGCATCCAGCGCATCGTCGAACAGGAGGCGCCGTTCTTCGAGGCGCTGCAATTCTTCCCGAATCTGACGAAGGAAGTCCTTGCCGAGAACCGTGCCTGGCTGCGGCCCAGGTTTCTCGATTCGGAAGACAAGCTCGTGCTCTGCATCCAGAGCTATCTCGTGCAAACGGCCGACCGCAATATCCTGATCGATACCTGCGTCGGCAACCACAAGCCGCGACCCACTCGCGCCTTTTGGCACATGCGCAATTCCGATCAATACGAGAAGAACCTGACGGCTGCCGGCTTGAGCGCCGGCGATATCGACTTCGTCATGTGCACGCATTTGCATCCCGACCACGTCGGCTGGAACACGCGGCTCGAGGATGGCCGCTGGGTGCCGACGTTCCCGAAGGCGCGCTACATTTTCGCCGACCGCGAGCTTGCGCATTGGACCGCGCGCCAGAAGGAGGATCCGGAGGCGTTGCCCTGGATCACGGATTCCGTGCTGCCGATCATGGCGGCGAAGCGCGCCGATATCGTCAAGAGCACGCACGCGCTCGACGATCTGGTCACGCTCGTCCCCACGCCCGGCCACACGATCGATCATTATTCGGTGCGCGTCGGCAAGCCGGGCGCCGATGCGGTGATCAGCGGCGACATGATCCACTCGCCGCTGCAGGCGAGATACCCGGAGCTGAGCGCAAGGCCGGACTACGACGGCAAACAGTCGGCGCAAACGCGGCGAAAGCTGTTCGGGGAGATCTGCGATACCTCGACGCTGCTGTGCACGGCGCACTTCCCCTCCCCTTCCATCGGTCGCCTGGTCCGCTGGCGCGACGCCTTCGACTTCGTCGCGATGTGAGAAGGCCAAGCGGCGCATCGCGGAGAACTCCATGTGGCTCGGTGCTTCCGCCGGCGAGCTCGCCCTGCTTGCGGCCGCGATCGTCCTCGGCGGCGTGATCACCGGCATCCTCGCCGGATTGTTCGGGATCGGCGGCGGCGCCGTGATCGTGCCGGTGCTCTACGAGGTATTTCGCATCCTCGGCGTGCCGGAAGAAGTGCGCATGCAGCTTTGTGTCGGGACCTCGCTGGCCATCATCGTGCCGACGACGATCCAGTCCTACCGCGCGCATCGCGCCAAGGGCGCGGTGATCGAGAACATCGTGCGGCTGTGGGCGATCCCGGCCGTTGCCGGGGTCGCGGTCGGTTCGGTCCTCGCCGCCTACGCGCCAGCCGCCTTGTTCAAGCTCGCGTTCGTCGTGATCGCGAGCCTCATCGCCGCGAAGCTCCTGTTCGGGCGCGAGACCTGGCGGCTCGCCCACGAATTGCCGGGTCGCGTCGCCATGGCCGGATACGGCTTCCTGGTGGGGCTATGCTCGGCCCTGATGGGGGTGAGCGGCGGCTCGGTCTCCAACATGGTCCTGACGCTGCACGGCAAGCCGCTGCACAATGCGGTCGCAACCTCGGCGGGGCTCGGCGTGCCGATCACGGTCGCGGGAACAGCCGGCTACATGCTTGCCGGCCTGCCGCACCAGGCGCTGCTGCCGCCGCTTTCGGTCGGCTTCGTGTCGCTGATCGGCGTTGCGGTGATGGCCCCGGTGTCGAGCTTCACCGCCGCCTACGGCGCCCGCCTTGCACACGCGCTTTCCAAACGCCGGCTCGAGATCGCCTTCGGAGTGTTCCTGCTGGCGGTGTCGGCACGTTTTCTCGCGAGCCTGATCGGGTGACCCCTGGCGTGCACCGTGCGGCAAGCAATGCGTTCACGGCACCAGGATCAGAAAGAACACCACGACGACCGCTGCCAAGAATCCGGCAAACGCGTTCCTGAGCCACGTTGCCGAAATGTGCCGCGCCAAAGCTGTCGGATGAACTGACATCTTCTCCTCCCTGTCTCGGTGAGTTGAGAAGCTACTCCACACCGGCAGCTTAGGATCCGTGGCGCATATGCGTTGTGACAAAGCTCACATCCGCAGGAAAAATCGCACGAGGCGGACGGCGGAGCAATGGTGTGAGCTGCGTCACACCGGTGTCGGTAGTTTCCATCGCACGCGCGGGCCTGAGCCGCCCATCCAGGCGGCTGCTCCGCCTGCGACAGCGTTGATTGGATTGCCCCGCAACGGCGAAGCATCCTGCGCCGAGGCGGTTCGGCCTCGGCGCAGGATGGTCGGATCGATCGAGTGCTCAGCTCCTGGCGCGCATGCGGATGATGAAATTGTCATAGGAAAGCTCGGCGACCTGCATCCAGATCGAGCTTTCGCCGCGGAACGGCACGACGCTGTCGAGCAGCTTCTTGAACAGCGGATTGGTCTTCGACAGGTCCGCGTACACCTCGTTGGCGGCCTTGTAGCAATCCTCCAGGACCTCCTGCGGGAACGGGCGGAATTGCGTGCCGTTCGCGATCAGCCGTCGCAGCGCGGCCGGGTTGCCTGCATCATATTTTCCGAGCACCCAGCCCCAAGTCTCGTGGGAAGCGGCGAGCACCACGGACTGGTAGACCTTCGGCAGCTCGTTCCACTTGCCGAGGTTGACGATGTTGTGGGCCTGCCCGCAGCCTTCCCACCAGCCCGGATAATAGTAGTTCTTCGCGATCTTGTAGAACCCGAGCTTCTCGTCGTCGTAGGGGCCGACCCATTCGGCGGCGTCGATGGTGCCTTTCTCCAGCGCCGGATAGATGTCGCCGCCGGCAAGCTGCTGCGGCACGCATCCGAGCCTGGCCAAGATGGTCCCGGCGAAGCCGCCGACGCGGAACTTGAGGCCCTTGAGATCCTCGGTCGTCTTGATCTCCTTGCGGAACCAGCCGCCCATCTGGGCGCCGGTGTTGCCGGCCGCCGTGCCGAAGCAATTGAAGTTCTTCAGCACCTCGTTGAGCAGCTCGTTGCCGCCCGCATGGTGCAGCCAGGCATACATCTGCCGGCTGTTGAGCCCGAACGGCAGCGCGGTGCCGAATGTCATGGCGGGGTCCTTGCCCCAGTAGTAATACATCGCGGTATTGCCCATCTCGATGGTGCCGTTCTGGACGGCATCGAGCACTTGGAGCCCCGGGACCAGCTCGCCGGCCGCGAACGGCTGGATCTGGAAGCGCTGATCGGTGATCTCGGCAACCCGCTTGCAGAAATGTTCGACGCCGCCCCACAGCGTGTCGAGCGACTTCGGCCAGCTCGCGGCGAGCCGCCATTTGATTTCCGGCATCGACTGGGCGATGGCCGGCGCGGCGACCGCGGAGGCGGCGAGACCGAGGCCGGTGGCTTGCAGAAATTCGCGGCGTTTCATGTGCGTTTCCCCTCTGTTGAGACGACTGACCGGCGCGCGGGGAACGGAACCGAGCGGCGCAATCCGCTTCCCCGCGCCGACGACCGACGGCGCGATCTTATCCGGAATTTCCCGGATCGGCACCCGTCTTGCGAGTTTCTGGCGGGGCCGCGCTCGAATGGCAAAAACACGCTGTCCTGAGGCCGCCTGCCGCCGAAGGCGCTTTCCTCGGTCACGCCAAGCTCGTGTTTCCAGCGCAACTCGTGCCGAGGTGTTGACGACCGGGTTCCAAAGCAGCAGGAACCGATGCCACTTCATGCAATTGATTGCTCGGGAGACCTTGCATGCAGACGCAGGAGACCGACCGCGAACGGCACATGCGGCAATTGGCAGCCATGCTGCTCTTCGAGGTTCAGAAGCAAGGAAACCGGTTCACGCTTTCACGCAGGATCGACGTATCAAAGCCTCTCCGGCATGAAAACCTGACGCTGGAGGAGGCCGAAGAGCTGCTCAACACCTGGAAGCTGCGCGGCCTGCACGGGGGCTGATGCAGCCGATCCCCTGCCGGCTCAATCTTTCGCTTCGGCGTGGAGCGCCGCATGTTCGCCGGTAGCGATCCGGTCGCTCGGCTCGCGCGCCCTCGCCGGTTGGTTCGACACGATCTACAATGGGTTGACCGGCGTCGTGGACCGCACCACCGAGGTTCGGCGCAAACCGTTCCACGACAACGCGGTGCGGATCCATCGACCGTGCGCGCGGCGGGTGGGCGGATGACGCGAAGGGCATTCTTGCAGGCGGCCGGCATCGCAGGCGTCTTCCTGGTAGCGGCCGGTGCCGGGTGGAGCCATCGCGAAGGCGTCTTCTCCGTCGGCGAGGGTCCGGCCTACGAACCATGGCGCAGCTGGCGCACCGACGAGGCACCGCTCGCCCTCATCCGAGCTGCCGTGCTGGCTGCCAATCCGCACAATACGCAGCCATGGCTCTTCAAGATCGCCAACGAACGAATCGAGATCTATGCCGACACGGTCAGGAATCTCGGCACGTTCGATCCCTACCTGCGGGAGATGCACATCGGTCTCGGATGTGCGCTGGAAAATATGGTGCTTGCCGCGGCGGCCCATGGTTATGCGCCCAAGGTGACGCTGGTCGACGGGACTCTCGAGCCGATTTCGGCGGCGCCCCGGCCGAGCCTCATCGCGACTATCGATTTGGCACCCGGCCCAGCCCGGCAGGACGAGCTTTACGCCGCGATCCCTCGCCGTCACACCAACCGCGCCCCCTACGACCGCGGCCGCGCGATCGCGCCCGAGTTGCTCCATTCCTTGCAGTCGGCGGCAGACGAAAGCGCCACGCTGAAACTGTTTCTGTTCGGCGCCGAAGGCGACCGAAGCAAGCTCGGCAACTTGATGGTTACGGCCACCGAAACGATCATCGCCGACAAGAGCATGGTGGACGACAGCCAGCGTTGGTTCCGGCAGCGCTGGGCGGACGTGCAGAAATTTCGCGACGGTCCGACGTTGGATACCGCCGGGCTGCCCCCGCTGCTCACGGCGCTCGCTAAAATCGCCCCGGCGCCGTCCCCGGAACGCAACCATCGCTACTGGCTCGATGCCACGCGCGACGTGCAGGTTCCATCTGCGCCCGTCCTCGGCCTGATCGCGGTAGCGGCGCCGTACGACCGGGCGCAGGCGATCGAGGCCGGACGCGCCTGGCAGCGGATGCACCTGCTTGCGACCGCACGCGGCCTCGCCATGCAACCGATCAACCAGCCGGTGGAACTGGTCGATCGCGAGCGGGAGCTGGCGCGGCAGCCGCTCGCCGCTCGCGCCCTGGCGAGCCTGGTCGGCGATCCGAGATGGAAGCCGACCTTCGCGTTTCGCCTGGGATTCCCCACGCGCCCCGTGCCGCCGAGCCCACGGCGTCCCGTCAGCGACGTCGTGATTTAGGAACGAGGACGGCGAGGAGATGCCCGCCATGGAGCGTGCGGAAATCATCAAGCGAGAGATCAGGGTGCTGATCTTCGACCAGTACGGCACGATCGTGGACATGCAGAAAGGGCTGACGGAAGCCGTGACGCCGTTCCTGCAGAACAAGCGCTGGGCGGGTAAACCGAACAGCTTCGTCACCTGGTGGCGGCGCACGCATTTCGAGAGCTCGATGATCGACGCGCTGTGCGACCGGGGCCATACGCCCTACCGGCAGATCGGCCAACGTGCCGTATCGTACGTCATGGACCGTTGCGGCATCACCTACACGCAGGACGAGGTGCGCTGGCTGGTTGCCCAGATCGAAACGCTAAAGCCGTTCCCCGACGTCGTGCCGGCGCTCGAACGGCTGCGCGCCGCAGGCCGCAAGCTCGCGATCCTTTCCAACGGCGATCGCGACATGCTGGAGGCGGCCGGGCCGCACATCGGCTTTCGCTTCGATCGAGTGATTTCGGTCGAGGAGGCCGGCACTTTCAAGCCGCACTGGAAGACCTATGCCAAAGCCGAAGAGTTGATCGGCGAAGACCGTGCGCGTTGCCTGTTCGTCGCCAACCATGCGTTCGACTGCATCGGCGCCAAGGCCTACGGCATGCGGACGGCCTTCGTCGACCGGCGCAACCGCCCGTTCGGAGAGACGCCGCACCAGCCGGACATCATCGTCCGCGATTTCACCGAGCTCGCCGCGTTGCTTTCTTGAGGCAAGCCGTGCGACCACTCGACTTGCCTCCATTCCGGAGCGATGCAAATGAACGTGTTACAATACGCGATATGCGCGGCGGCCGTGGGCTTGGCGACCTTAGCCGCGGCGCAAGCTCCGGGACCGGACGTGCAGAAGACCAAAATCTCTCTGGGGACTGCCACGCCGGGCGGCGGGTTTCCGCTCTACGGCGGCGCCGTCGCCGATGTCGTCAACGCGACCGACCCCTCGCTCCTCATCGAGCCACGCAACACCAAGGGCAGCGCCGAGAACATTCCGCTGCTCGAGGCGGGAAGCCTCGACCTCGCCCTGGTGGCGGGGGAGCCGGCCTATGAGGCGCTGATGGGCGTCGGCCGGCCGCGCACGCCGCTCAAGATCGTTGCGGCGATGTATTCGACGCCGGGCATGTTCGCGGTCCGCGGCGACAGTCCCGCCCGATCGATCCGCGATCTCGTCGGCAAACCGGTCGCCTTCGGCGCGCGCGGTTCCGGATTGGTGATCCTGTCGCGCTACGTGCTCGACGGGCTCGGGCTCGAGCAAGACAAGGATTTCCAGGCGATCTATCTCGATCGTGCGGGCGACGGCCCGGCGATGGTGCTCGACAGCCGCGCCGCGGCACTATGGGGCGGCGGCGCCGGCTGGCCCGGCTTCACCGCGCTCGCGCAGGCGGGCGGCCGGTTCATCGCGCCGGACGCGGACGAGCTCAAGCGCATCCGCGCCAAGCATGCGTTTCTCAAGCCGCTGACGGTGCCGGCCGGAAGCTATCCCGGACAGGCCGCGGAGATCCATTCGGTCGGCTCGTGGAGCTTCATCCTGGCGCGGCCGGCGCTCGAGGACGATGTCGCCTACCGGCTGGCCCGCGCGCTCCACCGCGCCGAGGACGCGCTCGGCCAAAAGCTGCCGCAGGCGCGCGAGACGACCGCGGCCAATACGTTCGCCGCCGCACCAAGCCCCGATCTCATTCACCCGGGCGTGCTACGCTATCTGCGCGAGATCGGGGTCGCCAAGTAGCGGGCGATTGGCTGCGCGCGAACCTGCCGGCCCGACCGGTCGGCCCGCAACGAGAACGGCCGGGCAGCGAATTCATGAATAAAGATTCGCGAGCCCAGCCGAGGCCCTCACATATGATTGATATGATTGAGGCCAACGCCGGCTGACGGCGATCGGCTGCTGAGATACCATGGGCAACTTTACGGGGGATCGCGGGTTGTTGTGACCGGCGGTGAACATCGGCGCCGCCAGCGCGACCGCTTCGAAGCGGCGCATTCGGGAGGAAGGACGATGCCAAACCTCCATGTCATCGCCGGGATCGGCGAAACCCCCTCATATCCCCTCGTTCGCAGGATCGGGCTCGCGGACATCAAAGCGGCGTTGGCCAAAGGCTTCGACGATTTCTCGGCGATGCCGACCCACGTGCTGTTCCTCGGCATCCTCTACCCGGTCGTCGGCCTGTTCCTGTTCTGGGCGACGGTCGGTTACGACATCATGCCGCTGCTGTTTCCGCTCGCCTCCGGCTTCGCGCTGATCGGCCCGTTCGCGGCCGTGGGCCTCTACGAGCTGAGCCGTCGGCGCGAGCAGGGCTTGGAATCGTCCTGGACGAATGCGTTCGACGTGCTGCAATCCCCCTCGCGCGACGCGATCCTCGCGCTGGGGTTCCTGCTGATGGCGATATTCCTGATTTGGCTCGCCACGGCGCAATTGCTCTATCAATCCCTGTTCGGGTTCGACACCCCGGCATCGATCACGCAATTCGCCCGCGATGTCTTCACGACGCCGGCCGGTTGGACGCTCATCGTGGCGGGCAACGCCATCGGCTTTCTATTCGCAGTCCTGGTCCTGATCATCAGCGCGGTCTCGTTCCCGTTGCTGCTCGATCGCGAGGTCGGCGCGGCCGTGGCGATTCACACCTCCATCCGAGCCGTTCTCGCCAACCCGCTGCCGATCGCAGTTTGGGGGCTCATCGTCGCGCTTGCGCTCCTCCTCGGCTCGCTGCCGTTCCTGCTCGGCCTCGCCGTGGCGATGCCGGTTCTCGCCCACGCGACGTGGCATTTGTATCGCAGGGTGGTCGAGCCCGATCTCGGTCCTCGACCGGAGCATCGGCGCCCGCTGAAAGCACCGCGCTACGCCGCAGACTTCCCGGCTGCCCTGTTTCCCTCGCCGGCGATCGAGGACCAACCTCCCGGCTCTCCGGTTTCGCCCTCCGCGGCGCCGGACACGTCGGCCGGGCAGGCTGCCCGATCGGTGCAGGAGAGCTCCAAAGCAACCAATTCCTCGTCCTGATCGGAAGAGAAGAACCGTTCACGCGCCTGCGACCCAATCGCCTGCGACCCAATCGCCTGCGACCCAATCGCCTGCGACAAGGTTGAATGGATTGCGGGGGCAAGCCGGGCAATGGCGCAGGGGCGTACTTGGGATTACTTCTCCAGCCAGACGTCGTCGAAGCGCCAATTGTTGTAGATGCCGTTGTGGTGCAGGACGAAGCCCTTGACGTACGGCTGCCAACATAGGCCGGCGACGCCCTGCATGATGATCGGCCGAGCCACGTCCTCCGCGAGCTTTGTTTCCACCTCCCAGATCAAGGTCCTGCGCTTCGCGAGATCGGTCTCCTGCGACTGCCGCTCGATCAGCTTGTCGACCGCCGGGTCGCAGTAATTCGTATAATTGCGCTCCGACCCGCAGGCGTAGTTTTCGTAAAAGTTCACATCCGGGTCGTCGAGCGCGGCGGCGGTCAGGTTCAGGCCGACGGAGTAATCCCCGCGCGCGACCTTGGCGAACCACTGGTTCGTCTCGATGGGATCGAGTTCGCCCTCGACGTATATCTTCTTGAGCTGATCGATGAGGATCACCGCCGGGTCGCGGTAAAGCGGGATGTTGCGCGTGGCAACCTTGAGCTTGAGCGGATTGCCCGATCCGTAACCGAGGCCCTCCATGATGTCGCGCGCCTGCGCCCGGTTCTTCTCGATGTCGGTGCCGTAGCCCGGCAGCGCTGCCACCATTTCCGCCGGCATGCCCCAGCTCCCCTCCGGTCCGGGCAGCATGACCGCGCCGATTCTGGCGTGGCCCTCGGTCAGGATGTCGATGAAGGCCTTGCGATCGAGCGCCAGCGCCAGCGCCCGCCGGATTTTTGCATCGCTGAACGGCGAGGTGTTGCGGTTGACGATCAGGTTGGTCGTATTGTTGGTCGGCTGCAATTCGCAAATCGCGTTCGGCAGCTGGGATTTGATGTCCTTCACCAGAGGAACGGTCAGATCCAGCGAAAACGTCATGTCGAACTCGCCGGCGATGAAGGCGAGAACCCGGGTCGATCGATTGGCGATGATGCGCCAGTCGATGGCATCGACGTAGGGGTGTCCCCGGCGCCAATAGTCGGCGTTCCGGATCAGCTTGACCGTTTCGTTGCCCTTGAACTCGACGAACTTGAACGGGCCAGTGCCGACCGGCTTCGTGCGCATGTCCTGGGCCGAGACGTGACAGGGATAGATCGGGGTGTAGCCGGTCGCGAACAAGGCGAGGAAGGAGGGCTGCGGGCGCTCGAGGATGAAGCTCACCTGAAAATCGCCGTCGGCAACGACCTCTTTCAAATTGTGCCACCAGATCTTTCGCGGGTTCTTGCGGAATTTGTCCTCGGCCTTGCCTTGCAGCTTTTCCATCGTGCAGACGACGTCCTTGGCGGTGAACGGCCTGCCGTCGTGCCATTTCACGTCCTTGCGCAACTCGAACGTCAGCCTGGTCTTCTCCTCGTTCCAGCCCCAGCTCGTTGCCAGCTCGGGCACGATCCCGTCCATGGTGTTTAGTTTTTTCGCCTGGTCGTAGAGCACCAGGTTGTTGAACAGCGCCATGAACGGCATCACCGTCGAGACGGTCGCCTCCTCGTGGATCGAGGCGCTCGGCGGGTTGTCCCAGAGATACATGCGCAAGGTGCCGCCCTGCTTCTGCGCGAACGCCGGGACGGCGAGGAGCGCCGAGGCGGTTGCAAGCGCCGCGACGATGGCGATCGGTCGCTGGTGCACCGGTCTCCTCCCGCTCCGGAGCCTGCGATAGCGTGCCCCGCTTTGGCCCGCGCGGCAACGAATATCGAAAGCCGTGCCCGAGCGCCGGTGAGATGCGGCGCTTGGTCGAGGCTGGCGAGGCGCGGATGTCAGCTTGCCGCCGACTCCGGCGAGGGATCGCATTCCCCTCCCCGGCTCTTGTCGGAACAGCTAAGCAGGCTGTCCATTTGCTGCAAAAATTCCCGGTGCGCGGCAAGCAAGCGCCAATGGCGCGCCATGCGAAGGTAAGTCTCGCGGGATCGAGTCGGTGGCCAGCTCGGCCAAGCGCTCGCACTCGCCGGCCCGCTCCAGGCAGAGCTGGAGGCCGCGCCTCGGTGGCTGGAGCATTGCCGTTCTCCCCGAATGCGCAGTTCACGATTGCCTGGGGTACTCGGCTCGACCACACTCCGGGTGGTGCTATGCGACAGCGGCCGGCCTCGATGGGGGTTGGTCGCGGCTGGAGGCGGATCGGTTCATTTGCATCGGCCGGTTCGCGATTCTGGGGTTCGGCCCTTGCAGGGGGTGACGAGTGCTGCGGGCTCGATGCAAACGGATCGAACCGGATCTCGTATGATGCGCTGGCCGTTTCAGGGCAAAGCTTCTCCGCGCGAGAGCTTCCCGATCGGCGGGTACAAGCTCGACGGTTCCGTCGAGGGGCTCGGCGGATTGATCGAATTCTCGCCGACCGAATACGCGGCCATCGGGCGCCAGTTCGTGGGCGAGAAGAACTACAACGCGCTGCCGGTCACTTTTCTAGGCCGCCCGTGGGAGGTGATGGTGCAGGCGGTGCACGGCCGGATCTGCGCGATCGCTCCGTATGTGCTGCTGGCAAACCGGCGCGAGGCGGACCGCACCGCGATGGAGATCTTTCGATATTGCATGGAGGCGCTCGGCGAGCCCGCGGAACGGCAGACGGATTCCTTCCTGTGGCGCACGACCGACGGAACCGTGATGCTCAGGACCGAGGAAACCGCCGACGGATTTCGTATCGGCCTCGTCCTCACCTCGAACTCGATCGGCCACTTTCAGCGGCTGTGATTTTGCGCCGAGACCAGCAGCGCGGCGAGCCTTTCCGCTGCGGCGCCGGCGCGTGCCGGCTCGAGTTGCGCCGGCGGGCGGCTGAAGGTCAGCCGGCCGCGCTTGAGGCCGAACAGCGGCGGCACCAATTCCGCCACGGCCGCGCGAGCATCTGGACAATCGAACACCGTGAGGTCCGCGGGATTGCCCACGGCGATTCCATAACGATCGCGGCGCAGCAACCTGGCCGACCGAGTGGTCAGCATGGCGAAGCATTCGACCAGCTCGGCCGGGCGGCTCACATGACAGACGTTGGCATAGAGATTCGCCATGCGGATGAGCGAGGCATCGCCATAAGGCGTGAATGGATTGAGCACGTTGTTGGTGGAAAGCGAGCAGTTCACGCCGGCCTCCAGAAGCTTATGCGCGGCGGTGACCCCGCGCAGCACGCTGTGCTCCTGGTTTCTGCCGGTGAGATACAGATCGGTCGAAGGCAGCACCGTGACCGCCACGCCGGCAGCGGCCATACGTTTGGCGATCTCCTGAAATTGACGCGAGGGAGCCGTCGAGAGCTGGGTGACGTGGCCGACAGCGACACGTCCACCATAGGCGTGCTTCTCGGCCTGCTCGCAGACGTAGCCGATCTGCATGCCGTCCGGCGTGTCGCCGAGATCGAGATGCATGTCGATGTCGACGTCGTATTCGCGGGCGAGCGCAAAGATACGATCGATCTGCCCGCGCGGATCGCTGTCGGTATAAGGCACAGCGCCCAGCACCGGCGCTCCCCTGCGCAGGCACTCTTGAAGCAACGCGTCGGTTCCCGGATTGTTGAGCAGTCCTTCCTGGGGAAACACGCAAATCTCGATGTCGATTGCCCAAGCGTAGTCACGAGCGAGCTGCGAGACGGCATCGAAGCCACGCAATCCGATCCCGGGATCGACCTCGACATGCGTGCGCATCAGCATGGTGCCGTTCAGCAGACACTTGTGCAGCGTCCGCGTGGCGCGCGCGAAGATATCGGCTTCGGTGAACGTGCGTTTCGCCGCCGCGGTCTGGGCGACCGCTTCGGCGACGGTTCCTTGCTCGGTCTTGCAGCGCTCGATGATGCAGGTCTTGTCGAGATGAATATGGGTCTCGACGAGGCCGGGCGCGACGAGGCGGCCGCCGAGGTCCAGCGCAGGCGCGTCAGCCTCGAGCGATGGCGCCATCGCCGCAATCCGCCCCTCGGATATGCCGATGGCGACGGGGTCGCCGCCATCGAGCCCGAATGCACGCGCGTTGCGCAGGATCAAATCCATCACGGCGTTCCTTGCACGGAACCGGCGGCCGGGCGTGCGCCGAGATAGGCTGCTTCGAGTGCCGCCGTGCGCGCAATTTCTTCAGCCGGGCCCGCGTTGGCGATCCGGCCGGTTTCGATGACGTAAGCGCGGTCGGCGAGCGCGAGCGCCAGCCCGGCCATCTGCTCGACCAGAAGCAGGGTCGTGCCCTCGTCCCGAAGCTCGGCGAGCGCGGCAAACAATCTTGCGATCACTGCCGGCGCCAGCCCCAACGAGGGCTCGTCGAGCAGCAGCGCGCGCGGCGCGGCCAGCAGTCCGCGCGCCAGCGCCAGCATCTGCTGCTCGCCCCCGGAGAGCAGCCCGGCACGATGGAACCGGCGCTCGCGAAGCGCGGGAAAGCGCTCGAGCATGGTTTCGATCTCGGCGTCGATGCCGCGCCCGGGGCGGCTGTATGCGCCCAGTCGGAGATTGTCGATGACGCTGAGCTCGGGAAAGATCTGCCGGCCTTCCGGAACCAGCACCAGACCGGCGCGCGCGATCCGGTGTGCGGGCAGGTCGGAAATGCTGCGGCCCTCCAGCTCGATGCCGCCGCGCACCGGCCGCAGCAGCCCGCTCAACGCCCGCATCGTCGTCGATTTCCCGGCCCCGTTCGCTCCGAGCATCGCCACGAGCTCGCCCGGCTGGACCACGAGATCGATGCCGGTGAGAACCGGCAGGTCCCCGTAGCCGGCATGAAGCGAGCGCACCGAGAGGAGCGGCGGGCGGCCCTCCGGCAGGGCTTTCCGGCGCGGCGCCGGCGTGAGACCGGTCTCGCCCAGATAGGCCTTGATCACCGCCGGATCGTTCTGCACCGCTTCCGGCGGACCCGCCGCGATGGCGCGCCCCGCGTCCAGCACGACGACGGCATCGGAAACATCCATGACCAGACTGACGTCGTGCTCCACCAGGACGACGGCAATGCCGATCTGCGATAGGCGCCGCAGCAGCTCGCGAAGCTGCGCCTTGTCCTTCTGGCCGAGGCCGGCCGCAGGCTCATCGAGCAGGAGAGCCTGGGGGCCGGCGGCGAGCGCGCGGGCGATCTCGACCAGACGCCGGTCGACATGCGGCAGCTCGGCCGCCGCGCGTTCGACCGCTCCCCGGTAGCCGACGAACGACAGCAGGCTTTCGGCGAGCGCTCGATCGGTGCTCGCTTGCGCGCCGCCGGTGCGACTTGCGATCGGAACCCCGAGCCGATCACCCCGCAATCCCACGAGGACATTGTCCAGCACGGAGAGCCCGGAAAACAGCTCGCTGGTCTGAAACGTCCGGGCGATTCCGGCGCGGGCAATCTCATGGGCCGAAACGCGGTCGAGCGTTCGGCTTCCGAGCGCGATCGCGCCGGCGTCGGCCCGATAGAATCCGCTCAGCAGGTTGAGCAGCGTAGTCTTTCCGGCGCCATTCGGCCCGATCAGGCTCGTGACCGTGCCGGCAGGCGCGACGAAATCGACGTCGACGAGCGCCCGCACGCCACCGAAGGCAATGCCGGCGCCGCGCGCCTGAAGCGCCGCACCGCCTAGTCGCTTGGCCAGGAATGCGCTCACGTCGATCGAGGAACGCGGAGCTTGCGAAGCCGGCGGCCGACCCAGGCGTCGCCGCACCTCGCCCACGATGCCCCCCGGGGCGAGCCACAGCACCAGCAAGAGCACGATGCCGAAGAACAGGAGCCGGTACTCGGCCAAGCCGCCCAGAAACTCCGGCACCAGCACGACGACGATGGAACCGGCGAGCGGGCCGAGCACGGTTCCCGAGCCGCCGATGATGACGACGAGCAGAAACAGGATGGACTGGTAGAAGCCGAAACCGCTCGGGCTCAGGAATCCGGAAAGCGGAGCAAACAGCGCACCGGCTAGTCCGGTTGCGGCGGCCGAGAGCCCGAATGCCACGATCCGTACCTTGACCGGATCGAGCCCGAGCGACTGCCCGGCGACTTCGGATGCACGAATGGCGCGCATGGCACGGCCCCATGCGCTGCCGTCGAGCCGTCGAAACGCGAGCAGCACCAGCGTGGCGGCAACGATGGCCAGCAACGCGACGTCGCGGATCTGAAATTCGTAACCAAGGATCGACGGCGTGGGAAGATTCATCATGCCGTTGGCGCCCCCGGTCAGGGAACGCCACTCGATTGCGCCGTTCTCGATGATGAAACCGAACGCGATGGTCACCATCGCCAGATAGGGGCCCGCAACCCGCAGCGCCGGAAGCGCCAAAGCGACGCCGACGGCGCCCGCAAGCACGATGGCGATCGGCATGGCGAGCCAGAAGCTCGAGCCCAAGTTCGCGGTCAGGATCGCGGTCGCGTAGGCCCCGATCGCGAAAAACCCGACATGACCGAGCGAGACCTGGCCGTTCAGTCCGAGCAGCACGTTCAGCCCCGCACCGACCACCGTTGTCAGGCAGACGATGGCGATCAAATAAACTTGATAGCCGTTGCCCAGAAAGCAGCCCGCCAGAGCGAGCAGCAGGGCAATGGCCGAGCCTAGGATCGCGGACACGCTCAAACCTTCTGCACTCCTGCGCGACCGAACAGTCCGTTGGGCATCAGGGCGAGCGCGAGGATTACCACGGCGAAGGTGAGGATCTGGGTATAAGTCGAGCCCAGCAGCCCCGTGATCAGGGCCTCGAGGATCCCGTAGAGCAGTCCGGCGAGAATGACGCCCCAGGCGCTGGTGATGCCGCCGACGATGGCGACTGCGAACGCTTTGATCCCGAACAACGTCCCCATGTCGGAGGACACGTTGAAGAGCGGCGCGATCAAGATGCCGGCAATGCCGGCGAAGACCGTCGAGGCCGCGTAGGAAAGCGAGATCGCGCGCGCCACGTCGATGCCCATGAGACGCGCGGCATCGGCATTCTGCACGATGGCGAGCAGGGCTTTGCCGGCCTTGCTGTGCCGCGTCGCCGCATGCATGACGGCCGCGGTCAACAGGCCGACCGCCGGGATGATCAGCTGCAGCGGCTGAAGCGAAAATCCGGCAATCTCGACCGGAGTGTCGGCGAGCACCGAAGGGTAATTGCGCGGTTCCTTGCCGAACACGAACAAGGTGACGTTTTCGAGCACGATCCCGAGCGCAACCGTCGCCATCAGCCAGGCATTGGAACCGCGCGCCACGAATGGCCGCACGGCGATCCGCTCCACCAGCATGCCCCACAGTGCGCACAGCACCAGCGCCAGCACGATGCTGAGCGCCGGATGCCAGCGCCAGGTGACTGCGAATGTGTAACAAAGCACCGCGCCCAGCATCATCGAGCTGCCCTGGGCGAAGTTCACCGTGTTCGACACCGAGTAGGTGACGTAGAACCCGAGCGCCAGCAGCCCGTACATGCTGCCGAGACCGGCGCCGGAAATCAGGGCGAGCGTGATCAGCACGGCGTGCGTGCCTTGCCTTGCGATGCGGCCAGGGAGAACGGCGCGCGCCGGGGGAAGCGACCGCCGCGCGCCGCGGCAAAAGCTACTTCATGGCGATCGGCTCGATGTTGTCGCCGATGTAATGCACCATGATGTAGTCGTTCTCGTTGAGAGCGTCGTGGTTCTCCGCCGTGAAGGGACGCGCGTAGTTCTTGATCAATCCCTCGTAGCGATCGATGCTCTCCAGGGCCTGGCGCAGCTTGTCCCCGTCCGTGGTGCCGGCATTGGCGATCGCAAGTGCGACCATGCGCATCGCGTCGTAGGCGTTGGCGACGCCCACCGGCGGCACCACGTCCTCGGGTCCCTTGATGTCGGAATATTTGGCCTTGAGCGCGGACAGCACCTTCTGGCCGACGGGATTCTGCAGACCGAAGAAACTGTAGGTCTGGATGAAAGCGACCTTCTGCGACCACGGGCCGGCGAGCTCGGTGAACCGCCCGCCCGAGATGCCCCAATGCGAGATGACCGGCGCGCTCCAGCCGATGCGCTGCAGCGATTTCATCACCTGCGCGCCCGGGGCGGCGTTCGCCACCAGCACGATCACGTCGGCATTGGCGGCCTTGAGCCGGGTGAGTTGCGGCACCATGTCGACGTCGCGATCCTCGAATTTCTCCACCGCCGCGATCTTGATGCCCTGCTCCTGCGCCGCCGCGGCGAGGCCCTTCTCGTTCGATTCGCCCCACGGATTGTTGACGAGCGCAAGCCCGAGATTCTTGGCATCGAAGGTCTTGCGCGCGTATTGGACGAGCGCCTTGTCGACCAGCGCGTCGACCGCGGAGACGCGAAACACGTAGTTGGGATTGGCGCCGTTGCGCGTGATCGGGGTCGCAGCCGCCCACACGCTGAAGAACGGCACCTTCTCCTTGTTGGCGAGCGGCACGATGCCGAGCGCAACCGGAGAATCGATGCCGCCGAACATGGCCGCGACCTTCTCCTGATCCATCAGTTCGCGCGCCGCCGTCTGGCCATTGGCCGGATTGGATTCATCATCGCGGCGCAGCAGCATGAGCTTGCGCCCGCCGAGCAGCCCACCCGCTGCGTTGATCTCGTCGATCGCGATCGTCAGCCCGCGGGTGATGCCCTCCCCCGATTTCGCGGAGCCGCCCGAGAGCGCCGCGACCAGCCCGATCTTGATCGGCTCCTGCGCCGGGGCTGCCGACGCGCCGACGAGGAGCGAAACAACGACACCGCAGCCGGCTGCGAGCCGGCGGCCGGTCGGATTGAGCATATTGGCCAAAATGGTCATGAGCCTATCTCCCAGAGCCGGCGGGCCGCCATTGTGGCAAACCTCCGGGGCCGTCACCAGCCCCGTGCTGACGAGGCCGGTCACGCTCGGAACCGGTCGCCACATGGACGTTGCCGGGCCGGTATGCGTGACGGGACGGCGGAAGGCCGCGAACGGCCGCCTAATCCCGAACGGCAGCGATGATTTGCTCGAACAACTGATTGACGGTGCCGACGATGGCGGGATCGTTGTAGTCGCCCGCGGTGATGACGACCGCCACGTCCAGGTCGGGGACGACGAACAGGCGCTGCCCCCCGTTGCCGAAGCCGCCGCTCCAATTAAGTTCCCTCCCCTGCCGGTCGAGGCTGCCGGCCCACCATTGATATCCATAGTGCAAGCCCCTGTCGGTTGCGACCCGGGGCTGCAGCGATTGCGCCACCCATTCGGCGGGCACGATCTGCCGTCCGCGCCACTGCCCGTGATCCAACAGCATGCGGCCGACCTTGAGCAGATCTCGCGGGCGCATGCGCAGGCCCGCAAACGCGAGCGGCCGCCGGTAGGGATCGCCGACCCACTCCCAATCCTCGATGCCGAGCGGCGCAAACAGCGACGCGCGGGCCAGATCCCGGAGCGGCTGCTTCGTTGCGCGCACCAGTATGTCCGCCAGCACGGCCGTGCCGCCGCCGTTGTAATTGAATTGGCTGCCTGGGGGAGCCGCGATGGGTCGGCTGAGCACGAAGCGAGTGGGGGCCCAGTCCCAATAGAGACGCGTTTCGTCGTTGCCGAGACCGCCGTAGGAGGTGATGCTCTCGTGCCACTCCAGACCGCTGGTCATCGTGAGCAGGTGCTCCAGCGTGATGGCATCGCGAGGCGCGGTGCGCAGATCGGCGAATTCCGGATAGAAATCCAGCACCGAGGTGGCAACACCCGGCAATTTGCCTTGCTGCATGACGATGCCGACGAGCAAACCGATCACACTCTTGCTGACGGATCGCAGGTCGTGAGCGTCGGTCGGACCGAAGGAGACATCGCTCGCAAACAGACTGTAGATCGAGCGGTCCGTACCCCGCTTGTACAGCTCGGCGACCAGCCGGCCGCGGCGCTCGACGAGCACGCTGTGAATGTTGGCGCCGCCCGTGGCCACCCGGCTCAAGCTTGCGCACAGCGCTGGCGCGTCGAAGCTGGACGCGACCAGGCCAGCCGTCTCCCATCCGTCGGCGATATTCGCCGGAGCCGCGCAATCGACCGTCTCCGCGCGCACGCCAGATGGCGGCATCGGCAGCAGGCACGGGGCGCACAGAACGGCGCACGCGCACGCACGCCGCAGCGACCTCGGAGGATCGCGGCGGCCGGCCGGCAGCAGAAGGCACATGAGCAACGGGAGCATGCGCGACCTCGCGTCTTGCAGAACTGGACATCGCCCGGACCAACGGTTTGGCCCGAGCCGATAATGCGAGCTATGCTCGGTTTTCGCTACTCGGGTTTCAGCGCAGGAACCGGATCATGACCAAGCGCAAGCAGGCTATTGTTTTGTCTAGAAGAAAGCCGACGCAGACGCGGGCGCGCATCACCGTCGAAACGATCTTCGAAGCCACGGCTCGGATTATCGAGCGCGACGGCGCGGGCGCCGTGCACACCAACGCCATTGCCGAGCGCGCGGGAATCAGCGTCGGGACGCTCTACGAATATTTCCCGAACAAGGAAGCCGTGCTGATCGCCATGGCGCGGCGTCAGCTCGCGGAGGATGAGCAGGTCATAGGCAATGTATTGGCCGAAGTCCTGGGCCGCCCGGGCGCGCCGCTCGTGCGCCTCGTGATCCAAACGCTGATGAAACTGTTTCGGACCGGCCCCGAGGTTCGCCGCGCCATCATGACGGCCCATATTTCCAGTGGGCTCGGCGCCGAGCACGCTCGGCCGGTGCAAGAGGTGGCGGAGATACTGGCGTCTCGCGGCGATCGCATCCTTCCGGAGCGCGCGGAACCCATCCCGCCGGCAGCGCTCTTCGTCCTGACTCGCGCCGTTATCGGCGTGCTGCGTGCCGCCTTCGAGGAGCAGTCATCGCTGCTGGGGCGGCCCGAATTGGAAGACGAGCTCACTGCGCTTATCGAAAGCTATCTCGCCCGCCTTCGAACCGCACCGGGTTAATTCCTTACAAACCTCGGTCGGTTGCGGCCGAGCCGGACCGGTCGAGCGGCGGCAGACGGCCGGGATGGAAGCGCGCGAGGTCGATCGTGCGTGCGGCGCCCCCGACGATCAGCTCCGCCATCGCTTCCCCGGTCGCCGGCGCGTTGAGAATACCCCAGACGCCGTGCCCGGTCGCCACATGGACATTGTCGAGGCCCGACACCGGGCCGATCAGCGGCAGGCCGTCGCGGGTAACCGGACGATAACAGGCCTGCCGGGCGAGGATCCTGCTCTTCCCCAATTCGGGCGACACTCGCGCGCACATCGCCTCGAGTAGCTCGATCGCGCCGGGATCGGGTGCGACCTCGGCGGGGTTTTTCGGCAGCGGGCTTTCGCTGGAAATGGCGCACACATAGGTGGTGCCGTCCGGGCGCGGAAATACCTCGGGCGAATGCGCGACCCCGCTCGCCTCCCGGTACTCGAGAAAGAGCGCCTCGGCCGTTACCTCCGTCCCGGTCTCGAACACGAGGCTGTGACCCTTCAGGCCGAATACGGCCGGCAACGGCAGCCAGCCCGCGGCCAGGATCGACCACGGCCCCATGGCGATGACGACCACGTCGCCCTCGATGATCTCGCCGTCGACCTCGATCCCTTTCACGCTCGCGCCGCTGCCGGCGCGCACCAGGCCGCGGACGCAGCCCAGACGCAGCTCCGCGCCCCGCGCCTGCGCCGCGCGCATCATCGCCTCGGTGAACCGGCCGGGGTGCACCTGGGCCGTGGTTTGCGCCGAGCCCAGGCGCTGACCCAGGCTCACGCGATCCGACAGCCAAGCAAGATCGTAGGCACGGTGGGGTCGGCGGTCGCTTTCCTGCGCGCCGGCGAAGCCGGCGTAAGTGGGGAGGCGCCGATAGCCCCAATCGCCACCGATCGCTTCGGGCAGCCTGGCATGCAGCGCAAAGCTTCGCCTTGCCAGGGATTCGAGCGGGGTTCCGTCGCACCAGTCGAGCGCCAGGAAACCGCCCGACTTGCCCGACGCGGCGCAAGCCAGCCCGGTGCGCTCGACCACGATGGAAGGAACGCCGCGGCAGCTCAGGAAATAGGCGATCGAGGCGCCGATGACGCCGCCGCCGCAGATCAGGACTCGCATCGGATCGCCTCCTGACGCGCCGCTTACCGTCCATCATCATGCCCGCGCTTGTCGCGGGCATCCACGTCTTGTTTCCAGGTCTTTATGACGAACCGTGGATGGCCGGGACAAGCCGGACAAGCCCGGCCATGACGCAGAACACATACCTCGACGCCCGCGGAAAATGCTCTAGTCACTGCTGGAAGGTCCTGACGGCGAGGTCGATACGAGGCACCATGTCCGAGATCGGATTGTTCGATGCGATGTACTCCGCGCGGTCGCTGCGGCGGCTCAAACCCGACCCGGTGCCGGAGGAGATCATCGGCAGGATCCTGGATGCCGCCATCCGCGCGCCATCGGCGGGCAACGCCCAGCACTGGGCTTTCGTCGTCGTGCGAGACGCCGAGCAGCGAGGAAAATTGGGCGCGATCTACCGCAAAGCCTCGGATATCGCCAGCGCCATCTACCGGGCGCGCGGGCGTCCCACGCATATGACCGAGGAACAATTTCAGCGCTTCCTGTCCTCGGGCTCGTATCTGTGGGAACACATGGGGGACGCACCGGTGCTGCTCGTGCCGTGCCTGCGCGACCGGCCGCCGCCCCCGCGCGACACGCTGCCGGAATGGGTGCAGGCGATCTACGAGCAGGAGCTCGCCTACGAGCGCCGCATCCGCGGCGCCAGCATCTATCCCGCCGTGCAGAACATCATCCTCGCCTGCCGCGCGTTCGGGCTCGGCACCTTGATCACGACCAACCACATCCGCTGCGAGGACGAGGTCAGGGCGGTGCTCGGCCTGCCCGAGGACGTCTCCACCTTCGCGCTGATGCCGATCGGCTATCCGGTGGGCAAGTTCGGCCCGCTCTCGCGCCGGCCGGTGGCGGAGGTGGCATACGCGGATCGCTGGAACGTTGCCTGGCAAGGTTGAGCCGAGCGCAACCGCGAGCGCCGAGGCTAGCTAGGGCCGTGCACTCATAAATCAGAATTGGCATGCGACCACGACTTGAGGTCCGCTTTAGAGCTGCTGGCGCGCCAAGACAGCCGCCAATCCGCGTCCAGCCCGCCGAGATCCGCCCTTCCCGTTGGTCAACGTCCGCTTTCGAGTGCATCAGGGATGCGAAAGTGCCGCCAGCGGAAGTTGGGCAGTCTCTTTTGCACGGACACATCACCGGGTTTTTCACCGTCGAGGATGCGGCTAAAATAGACGCCGCTTGCTGGCCCAGGGCCGCAGCTATAAGGTGTTCCGTCGCAAACAACATTGCGCAAGAAGCCGATATGGGATCATGATCAAACGATCTCGCGCAGTTTCGATCGGTTACAAATTCGGCATCGGTTTTTTGGCGCTGGCCATTACCCCTTTTCATTCCTCAGCGCACGCTCAATCAGCCGATCTTGTGCTTTGCGACCGGCTCGCCGCTGACCCCACCGATCCGGACAAGCCGACGGATGTCAAAGGCACCAGCGATATCGCCCAGTCCGATGTCACGACCGCGATCAAATTTTGCAAGATTGCGTCGGCGGCATCGCGGCGGGCGCTCTACGAGCTCGGCCGGGCCTACGCGGCCAATCGACAATTGCCGGAAGCCATCAGCGCCTATCGCAAGGCGGCCGACAGGGGGAGCACGTCGGCCATGGTCGAACTCGGCGTGCTACTTGCGACCGGGTCAGGCGTTGCCAAGGACCAGGCCGAGGCGCGCAAGCTGTTCGAGCGCGCTGCCGCGGCGGGCAACCCCCGCGGCGCCCTCAATCTCGCGGCCCTCTCGTACGATGACGGCGCGCCGTCGGATCCGGTCCAGGTCAGAGCCTTGCTTTCGAGAGTGGCGGAGACAAATTCAGCGGAAGCGCAGTATCAGCTTGGATTGATGATTGCGGATGGCATCGGCGGGCCGAAGGACGATGTCGCCGCGCGGGCGTTGTTTGAAAAGGCGGCTGCGCAAGGTCATCCCCGGGCATTGGAGCGGATGGGCGCATTTGCGCAAAGCGGGCGAGGCGGACCGCAGGATTCAAATGCCGCCAAAGCCTATTACGAGAGAGCCGCGGCGCTCGGCAATGAGGACGCCCAGGCCGCTCTGAAGCGTGCGGAATGTCGCTACGTGATCAAAGATAAGCGCGGAAACTTCGTGGCCAACCTTTGCTTCTAGCCGGAGCGATGGGCGCCCGTCGATTTTCGCGAGTTCGAATATCGTTGAGCGGGGATTTTGTAGCGCCTGCGGTACTCCACTCACGTATCGTCGCATCGAGAGCGCCAACATCAGCGTGACGATTGGCAGCCTGGACGATCCGGAGGCGGCGCGTCCGACACGGCAGTTTGGTATCGAGAGCGAGCTATCCAGGATCGGCGGCCTCAGCGCGCTGCCCGCGAAGCGAACCGAAGACTGGATGCGTGAGAACGGCATCGCGCATATTGATAGTCGTCAGTATTCTGCCCAGCTGCGGCGCGCGGGTGAGGGGATTGAATGAGGCGGGAGGCCCAGCAGTCCTTCGCCTGATCCGGCAAGAACGCGAGGACCATTTGACCGGCGATTTGAAAGGTGGATGCGCCTGTGGGGCGGTGCGCTATCAGCTCGCCTCGGCGCCCATGTTCGTGCATTGCTGTCATTGCCGTGATTGCCAGCGGCAAACGGGAAGCGCCTTCGTGCTCAACGCGCTTATTGAGGCCGAACGAGTCACCCTGCTGTCCGGCAACCTCGAGCCGATCGCGGTGCCGACCGACAGCGGCCGACCGCACGAGATCTATCGCTGCCCCTATTGCAAAGTAGCGCTCTGGAGCGTTTACGGCGGCGCCGGTCCCAAGCTGCGCTTTGTCCGCGTCGGCACGCTTGACAATCCCGCTGCGGTTACCCCCGATGTGCACATCTATGTTCGCTCCAAGTTGCCTTGGGTCGCCTTGCCTGAAGGCGTTCCTTCCTTCGATGCCTATTATGACTCCCGCAAGCTCTGGCCGTCCGCCAGCCTTGAGCGTCGCCGCGCGATTTTGGAGTGAACCTGTTTGCGAGCGATCGGCTGCTGGCCAGGGGCACGACTTCCACTGCCGGCCATAAACGGCGGTTCGGCTACGCCCGCATCGGGGTCGTTCACACTCACAGAAGCAATGCTGCCAGCACAGTCAGCGCTTCGGGGTTCGTGATCCCCCTGCCGTTTATCCGTTTCGCCTCTATATCCACCCATGCCGGCGGCCGGGCCCCGGGGCCTCGGCCGGGGCCGGTTGACCCCGAAACCCCGATCTGGCACTCCGCTGCCCATGGAGAACGGAATGGAAACCCCCGCCGCCACCGCCGCGCCGGCGCCCCGGCATACCTCCGTGGCGGTCGCGGTCGGCCGCGTTGCCGTCGGCGGCGGCGCGCCGATCGTGGTCCAGTCCATGACCAACACCGACACCGCGGACGCGGCGGGGACCGCCGCGCAGGTGGCGGCGCTGGCGCGGGCGGGCTCCGAGCTCGTGCGCATCACGGTCGACCGCGACGAGGCGGCCGCCGCCGTGCCGCACATCAAGGAGCGCCTACTCAAGATGGGCGTCGACGTGCCGATCGTCGGCGATTTCCACTACATCGGCCACAAGCTATTGGCCGAGCATCCCGCCGCGGCCGAAGCGCTCGACAAATACCGCATCAATCCCGGCAACGTCGGCTTCAAGGACAAGAAGGACCGGCAGTTCTCGGCCATCGTCGAGACCGCGATCCGCCACGGCAAGCCGGTCCGCATCGGCGCCAATTGGGGCTCGCTCGATCAGGAGCTCTTGACCCGGCTGATGGACGAGAACGCGCGCTCGGAAAAACCCGTCGAGGCGCGGGCGGTGACGCGCGAAGCCATGGTGCAATCCGCGCTGCTCTCGGCGGCGCGGGCAGAGGAGATCGGGCTCGAAAAATCCCGCATCATTCTCTCGGCGAAGGTCTCCGCCGTGCAGGACCTCATCGCGGTCTATACCGAGCTCGCGCGGCGCTCGGACTATGCGCTCCACCTCGGCTTGACCGAGGCCGGCATGGGCTCGAAAGGCATCATCGCGTCCTCGGCGGCGCTCGGCATTCTTTTGCAGCGGGGCATCGGCGACACCATCCGCATCTCGCTCACGCCGGAGCCCAACGGCGACCGCACGCTCGAGGTCAAGGTCGCCCAGGAACTGCTGCAGACCATGGGGTTCCGCACCTTCGTGCCGCTGGTCGCCGCCTGCCCCGGCTGCGGTCGCACCACCTCGACCACGTTTCAGGAGCTCGCCAAGGACATCCAGGACTTCATCCGCGAATCGATGCCGGCGTGGAAGACGCGCTACCCGGGCGTGGAAGCCCTCAATGTCGCGGTGATGGGCTGCATCGTCAACGGCCCGGGTGAGTCCAAGCACGCCGACATCGGCATCTCGCTGCCGGGCACCGGCGAGCAGCCGACCGCGCCGGTGTTCATCGACGGCAAGAAGGCAGCGACGCTGCGCGGCCCAACGCTCTCGGCCGATTTCAAGAATTTGGTGCTGGATTACATCGAGCGACGCTTCGGCGCCGGGGCCGGCCGCACCGCGGCGGAATAGGCCCGCTACACGCGCCCCCAGAGCTCGTCGAAATTCGCGAACTTGCGCAGCGTCTTGTCGCGGCGCGTCGGCTCGATGAGCGGCAGAATCCATTTGAGCAAGGCGTTGACGGGCGCGGAAGCGTGACGGACGTAGAGGTCCAGCGGTTCGAGCCGGTGGCGCATGTGCAGCTTGGGATCGTAGTTCAGGCCGCTGCTGCAAAAAGACTTGAAGCCGTTGGCGATGCCCCAGCGGATCACGTCGCGCACGGCGTAATGGTAGAGATGCAAATCGAGCGCGAGCGTGTAATCGAGCCCCAGATATTCGGCGTAGATCGCATCGCGCTCGATCATGCACAGGCTGAAAGCGATGGTCCGCCCGTCCTGCCGCCACACGAAGAAGCGGACCTTGTCGGGCATGCGTCGCCCGATCTCGCAAAAATACGTTCTTGTCAGCTTCTCGAAATGCATCGGCGAGCGGCCGTAGACCTGCAGATAGAGCGCGTAGAGTTCGTCGACGATCGGCGCGACATCGGCGCGGACTTCGAGCTCGATCGGCGCCGCCTGCTCCGCGGCCCGGAATTTCAGCCGAAGATCCCGGCGCGTCTTGCGGCTCAGCACGCGTTCCAAATAGTCTTCGAAACTCGCGTAATCGATATCGAGCCGCGTCATCGGCAGGCTGGGAACCCGCGTGAACCCATGATCCGAAAAACATTCGAGCGTGTTGCGATATTTTGCCGGGAATTCCTTGAGCACGATCAGCGACGCGCGGAACGCGCGGGCATGGCCGATGACGGCGCTCGCGAGCAGCCGCGCGGAGGTGCGCTGCCGCGGCTCATCGCCGCCGGGCCCGCCGTCGAGGTGCCCCTCCCCGGCCGCGCAGCCGATCATCAGCGTGCGCAGGCGCAGGAAACGCCGCCATAGCCGCCGGACGAGGCCGGCGAGCGCGCCGACGCGCGCGCCGGCTCCGGCCAAGAGATCCTGGTCGAGCAAGAGAAACGGCTGGATCGCGAGCACGCCGCCGTGCGCGTCCCGCACCACGAAATAGCGATATTCGAAACCTTGGGCGATCGTATCCTCGACGAGCTCGTAATAGCGATGATCCTTGCGCACATCGGCGAAAGCGCTGCGCCATTCGCGCAAGTGCTCGAGCTCCTCGCGCGCCACCACGTCGATCCGGCCGTCGACGAGGCTCGGCTCGGCGCGAGCGCGCCGCGGCCGTGACCACACGGCCGCCCATCGGGCGAGTTTCGGCGCGGCGAACGTCGGCCTGCTCATGCGCGGCGCTCGGCGATGAAGCGGGCCGCGACGGCGAGCACGGCGGCCCGAGAGCCGAAACCCGCGAGCGCGGCCTCGGCCTCCGCGACCAAATTGCCGAGCCACGCCCGGGCTCCCTCCGCGCCGAGCACGCCGACGAACGTAGCTTTTCCGGCTGCCGCATCCTTGCCGGTGGACTTGCCGACCGTGGCGGCATCGCCCTCGACGTCGAGCAGGTCGTCCGCGATCTGGAACGCGCGACCGATCGCCTCGCCGTAGCGGGCGAGAGCCTCGCGCGCTTCGGGGCGGGCTTTGGCGAGGATCGCGCCCGACACGCAGGCGAAGCGCAGCAACGCCCCGGTTTTCATCTGCTGCAAGGCGGTGATCGCCGAGAGATCGAGCGGCTCCCGGCGCGGATCGAACCGGCCCTCGGCGGCAAGATCGAGCATCTGGCCGCCGGCCATGCCGCCAAAGCCGGCGGCGCGCGCCAGCGCCGACACCAGCTCGACGCGGACCGCAGCGTCCGGATGGGTCTCGGGCCGGGACAGCACGTCGAAGGCGAAGGTGAGCAGGCTGTCGCCGACCAGAATGGCGGTCGCCTCGTCAAATGCCTTGTGCACGGTCGGCTGCCCGCGCCGCAGGTCGTCGTTGTCCATCGCCGGAAGGTCGTCGTGGACCAGCGAATAGCAATGCACGCACTCGAGCGCGGCACCGGCCATCAGCGCCCGTTCCCGCGGGGCGTCGAACAAGGCCGCGCTCTCGATCACCAGAAAGGGGCGAATCCGCTTGCCGCCGCCCAGGCTCGCATAACGCACCGCATCCAGCAGCCGTTTCGGCCGGGCGACCTCGTTTTCGCACGGCGCCGACGCCAGCAGGCGATCGAGCAACCGATCGGTTTCCGCGGCTGCGGCACTCAGACGCTGCGAGAACAGCGGCGCAAGCTCGGCCGCCAGGTTCACGATCTCACCTGCCGCACGCGCATCGGTCCCTATTCCGCCGGATTCGGCTTTTGTTCGCGAAATTCTGCGGTCATCCATAGCCAAGGACGGCGGTTCGAGCAATTGCCGGCGTCATAGTCGCCGAAGGCAAGATTCCGCCGGACTTTTCAAATCTACTCGGACCCGATATGCGATGCCGAATACTGGGCCGACTCCCGAACGCTTTGCACCCCCATGGCTCCTCCGCACGTCTCGATTGGCACGACCTTGCGCGTGGCCGGCCCGAAACGGGGCGGCGCGCGCGAGATGGGACGAGCCGGTATGTTCCAAGCTGCGCAACGGGCCGGCGGCGCCGGCGTTGCGCAGACGGGATCGCTCCACCAGTCCGCAGGGAGCAAAGCACACGGGATTGTTCGTTGCCTTTCCGCCGACCCACATGCATTTCCTCGTCCACCCGATAAACCGAACAGGGCAGCCGGATGAAATCCGGCCGTTGATCCGCGCTCCATGCTGAAATCCGCCATCGTTCGCATCGTCGATTTCTCCACCCGGCACCCCTGGTGGGTGCTGGTGCTCGCCCTGGTCTTGTCGGCGGGATCCGCGGTCTACGCCGTGCGCCATTTCGCGATCAAGACCGACATCAACGAGCTGATCTCGGACCAGCTGCCCTGGACGCAACGGGCCAAGCAGTTCATGGCCACCTTCCCGACCCGGGAAATCCTCGTCGTGGTCGATGCCCCGACGCCGGAATTGGTCGAGCAGGCAACGATCAAGTTCGCCGAAGCTCTGCAAGCTCGCAGCGATCTCATCCATACGGTCCGCCAGCCGCAGAGCGGCAGCTTCTTCGAACGCAACGGATTGCTGTTCCTGCCCACCGAGGAGCTTCTTCGAACGCAACGGATTGCTGTTCCTGCCCACCGAGGAGGTCAGGCGGGTCGCCGACGGATTGACGCGGGCGGATGCCCTGATCGAGACGCTGGCCGCAGATCCCAGTCTGAGAGGCACGCTCGACGCGCTGTCGTTCGGGGTCATGGGGGTCGAGCGCAAAGAGCTCAAGCTCGACGACATGACGCGGCCGATGACATTGGCCGCCGATACGCTGGAAGACGTCCTGGCCGGCCGGCCGGCGAGCTTCTCCTGGCGCGTGCTGGCCGGCGGCAAGCCTGCGGAACCGCGCGACCTGCGGCGATTCGTCGAGGTCGAGCCGGTGCTCGACTTCAGCGCACTGCAGCCCGGTCACTTAGCCACCAATGCGATCGTGCAGACCGCCGCGGATCTGCACCTCGCCCAGGGCTACCTCGCCCGGGTGCGCCAGACCGGGCTGGTGCCGATCGGCGACGACGAATTCGGCACCCTCAAGCAGAATGCCGGCCTCAACGCCACCGTGTCGCTGCTCGCCGTGCTGCTCATCCTGTGGCTGGCGCTGCGCTCGTTCCGGATCATCTTCGCGGTGGCGGTCAGCATCACGGTCGGCCTGGCGGTCTCGGCGGCGTGGGGATTGTTCCTGGTAGGCGCGCTCAATTTGATCTCGGTGGCGTTCTTCGTGCTGTTCGTCGGGCTCGGCGTCGATTTCGGCATCCAGTTCAGCGTGCGCTACCGCGCGGAACGCCACGATTACGAGGATCTGCCTACCGCCCTGCACAGCTCCGCGGTAAAAGCCGGCGGCCCGCTGGCGCTCGCCGCGGCGGCGACCGCGGTCGGCTTCTCCTCATTCCTGCCGACGGCGTACCGCGGCCTCTCCGAGCTCGGACAGATCGCAGGCTCGGGCATGATCATCGCGTTCCTCAGCAGCATCACCGTGCTGCCGGCGCTGCTCGCGATCCTGAAGCCGCCCGGCGAGCTGCACGCCATGGGGTTCTCGGCGCTGGCGCCGGCGGATCGGTTCCTGGAGCGGCACCGCATTGCGGTCGTGGTGCTCACGGTGCTGGCAGTGGCGTCCGCCTCGCCGCTGCTGCTGTTCCTGCCGTTCGACTTCAATCCGCTGCATCTGCGCAATCCCAAGGTCGAGTCGGTTGCGACCTTCCTCGAGCTGAGAAGAGATCCGCAGACCGGAGCCAATGCGGTGGAGATCATGGCGCCGAACCTCCCCGCGGCGGAGGCAATCGCCGAGCGACTTGCAAGTGTGCCGCAAGTCTCGCGCACGATGACGCTCCAGGACCTGGTGCCCAAGAATCAGGACGAAAAGCGCAAACTCATCGCCACGGCGGCAGCGGCGATCGACCCCTCGCTCAACCCGAAGGAAACCGATCCGCCGCCTACCGACCAGGAAAACGTCGAGGCGCTGTCGTCCACGGCCGACACTTTGACGAAGGTAGCCGGAAATCAGCAGGGACCGGGAGCCGACGCGGCACGACGTTTGTCCGGATTGTTGTCGCGCCTGGCCAAATCCGAGCCCGCCGCCCGCAAGCAGGCGGAAACCGCGGTCGTCGACCCGCTGCGGATCTCGCTCGACCAGCTCCGGCAAGAACTCAAGCCCGAGCGCGTCACCGCGGAAAACATCCCGCCGGATCTGGCCCGGGAGTGGATCGCGCCCGACGGGCACGCGCGGGTTCAGGTGTTGCCCAAGGGCGACCCCGACAACACCGAGGTTCTGCGCGAGTTCGTGACGGCGGTCTTGGCGGTTGAGCCCAACGCGACCGGACCGGCGGTGGCGCTGTTCGAAGCCGGCCACACCGTGGTGCGGGCCTTCATCCAAGCCGGCATCTTCGCGCTCAGCGCCATCGCCGTGCTGTTGTGGATCACCTTGCGCCGGATCACCGACGTCCTGCTCACCCTGGTGCCGCTGCTCGTCGCCGGCGTCGTCACGCTTGAGCTGTGCGTCGTGTTCGGCCTTCCGCTGAATTTCGCCGACATCATCGCGCTGCCGCTGCTGCTCGGCGTCGGGGTCGCGTTCAAGATCTACTACATCATGGCGTGGCGGCAGGGAAAAACCGCGCTGCTGCAATCAAGCCTCACGCGCGCGGTGATCTTCAGCGCGCTCACCACTGCCACCGCCTTCGGCAGCCTGTGGCTCTCGAACCACCCCGGCACCTCCAGCATGGGCAAATTGATGGCGCTCGCGCTGGTGTGCACCATGGCGGCCGCGGTGCTGTTCCAGCCGGCGCTGATGGGACCGCCGAGGGTGAAGGAAGAGATTTGAGTTCGTCGCGGCCGGCCATGTCCATTACCCACCACGATCCGACCTGAATGGGTTTTGCTCCGGCGTACGGAGTTCAGCGCCTGCGAAAATTGGGGCTGTGGCCGGGTGACGCGGCGGCGCGGTCGGACTTGTGACGGTAACTGATGCGTCCACGTTCCAGATCGTAGGGCGACATCTCGACGATGACCTTGTCGCCGACGCCGGTGCGAATGCGAAACTTGCGCATCTTTCCGGCATTGTAGGCGAGAATCTGATGGTCGTTGTCGAGCCGAACCCGGTATTTGCCATCCGGCAATACCTCGGTCACGACGCCGTCGAACTCGAGAAGCTCTTCCTTTGCCATCCGTGTCCTCTAGTTCCCGCGTTTCTCGTGCGCAGCGGGCGGCAAACGTCGACAGCCGCCGTGTCGTCGAAAGTCCCGGAGAAGCTGATCTATCCGGGGGCCGCCGCATCGATCGCGGGCACCTGGTGCGTTTCGTCGTCGCGCGCCTCGGCGGCCCGAAGATCCAGCGGGTCGATGGTCACCAGCTCGACCGCGCCAGACCGGTGAAATTCCGCCGGCAGGAAGATCATGGTCGAAACCCGGCGGTACACGGGAAAGGAGAGTCCCTCGATCAGCTCCTCGTCGGTCAACACCCGGTAGTCGCCCGCCGGCAACACGCGATCGATCCCCTTCAGCGAAAACGGACGACCGAAGACCACGGTCCTGGCGTTCGTGCGTATGCTCATCGACTGCAAGCCCCTTCGAAACTGTCTGCCGCTCGCCGCTCGACGGGTGACCGGGCAACCTTGTTGCGGGGCAGCGGGTATTCGGTGCTGTCGTACAATTTGCGGATTCCGCCGCCGTCGAATCTCGCCTCATCGACTTCGAGGTAGGCGCCCGAAAGCAGTTCGGGCGGCAGCTCCTCGATGGCGAAACGGATGGCTTCCGCGGCGTTGCCGAATCGCCGATAGGCGAAGCGGCGTCGCGCGGATTTCCAGCTCCTGGTGGGGAACAGCTCCGCCTCGGTCCCGTAATCGAATGCGCCCATTGCCTGCGATTCCTCACCTCTCGGATGGAAGACGGACCGGGGCCGCGAGAGCAACCTTGGCCCATCATTCGGCCCATCATCATGGGTCGGCGTCATGAAGACCCGCGTCAGATCTGGCGGCCCTTCAACAGAGCGTCGACATCGCGCTGAGCCTGGACCTTCTCGAGGCCGTACTTCGCCGCGATCAGCGTCACCAGATCGTCCTTGCCCTTAAGCGCAGACAGGTCCCGCTCGGAAAACTTGTTCCACTTCGTACCGATTTCCTTGAGGACGATCTGCCTGGTCTCGGCGACGCCCTTGGGGTTCGAGCTGGATGGATTGGAAGCTACGTTCGTCATGTCAATAACTCCAAATATCGCTGCAACATCATTTGAATGGTCATCATTCAAACTATACATTGCACGTAAGAAGCGACGGGAGCAAAAGCTAGAGCTCTCGGGCAAATATATAATTCGAACCGGCAAACCCCAGAAATGTGCGCCATTGTATTTATTCAGGCTTGTGAGAACCCTATCCTATGCCTTGACTCCTGACATAATCCTCGACTCCATTGAGAAAGAGGCGTAACGTCAGATGGAATGCGCTGCCGGAAGGCGCCCGGGCACATCCCACACTTGTCGAGCAGTCCCAAGAGGTTCGATTCTCGGTCGATTCTCTCCAAGTCGGTATTTTGCATCCGGGTTCCTTCGTAGGCGCGTCCCGAGCCCCTCACCTCGCTGGAAGCGGCTTCACTGGCGGCCGCTAGGATGGTGCCGCATTTTCGGGTACTGTTCTGAGCCGGAAGCTTGCGATGAAGACCAAACCCAGGCCGCCCTTCGATCCGAATGCGTTCCTCGTCAAAGTGGCGGGGGGCAAAACCGTATCATCCTACCGGAAAGATCAAATCGTCTTTTCCCAGGGCGGGCCCGCGGATGCAGTTTTTTACATCCAGAAGGGCAAGATCAAGATTACCGTGATTTCCGAGCATGGGAAGGAAGCGGTCGTTGCCCTGCTTGGAACCGGGGATTTTTGCGGCGAGGGATGCTTGGCGGGGCAGCCGTTGCGCATGTCGACAGCCGTGGCAATGACGGAGTGTGTAGCAACCCGCTTGGAGAAAGCCGCCATCATTCGCACGCTTCACGACGAGCCGGCGTTTTCCGAGATGTTTCTCTCCTATGTTCTGTCCCGCATCATCCGAGTCGAGGAGGACTTGGTCGATCAGCTGTTCAATTCGAGCGAGAAACGTCTCGCCCGGCTGCTTCTGCTGTTGGCGAATTTCGGCAAGGAAACTCTGCCCGAACCGGTCATCGCCAGCATCAGCCAGGAAACGCTCGCGGAAATGATCGGCACCACACGTTCTCGCGTCAGCTCTTTCATGAACAAATTTCGACGATTGGGTTTCATCGACTACAACGGCGACGGTTTGGAAGTCCACAGCTCATTGTTGAATGTCGTTCTGCACGACTGAAGGGCAACGCGAGGCGCACCTATTCTAATCACGGCATCACCCGCTGCCTTGCCGATCGCTTTCTTATGCGCCCTTGGCTTGCCGGCTCGGCCACAAGAATCCGATCTTGGCGGCGCTTGGATGGGCGGGGAACCGCCCGTCAGCGTTTTATGGCTGGCTGCTAAATGCGTCCCAGGAGAAGCAGGACGACGAGGATGATCAGGATGATGCCGATGATACCGACGCCGCCGTGACCGTAGCCGTAGCCGTAGCCGCCGAACCGGCCGCTGAATCCGCCGAGCAAGAAGATGATGAGCAGGATGACGAGGATGAGTCCGAGCGACATGGTGCTGTCCTTTCGTTTCAGCTATGTGAGAAATAAGGCGGCAAGCACGGCGAGAGCCACGCGGCGGTGGTCATGACCATAGCGAAAAAACGCCGCCGGTTGGTGCCAAAGCCCTGAGACTGTCCCGCCTCGAAGAGTGCAAGCCATGGCGCCCCTCCCCCATAGCCCGGTCGCCCTTCGGATCGCATATTAGCCCGGCGGACCTGTCCGGATACCTCCCCGTCGCCATACTCCACAGAATCGATAGCCGGCTCGCTCGGCCAAGTCTGGGTCGACGAGGGCGACGCCGCATGCCGCGGCAAGGTCTCGAGGGATGCAAGGTTGTCGATTTTCGCTGCCGGTCTACCCGATGCGGTGGAGATCCCGGCCAGGGGTGAGCAATTTTGAACAGGTCGCCGCCGGCTGACTTGTTATAATTCGCGTGGCATCGGGGGCATCTTTGATAACACCCCGAGCCACGTAACCGGTCCCCAAAAAAGCCGAAATAGTCGACTATGTTTGCCGGCGTTGTCGGGACGAGGGGCGCATCACCTTCCTGAACAGCAGGCGAGACAAAGCCTTGCGCGAGATCGAGCAGGAACGAGCGTTGGCGGAGGCGATCGTGGACACCGTCCGCGAGCCCCTCGTCGTGCTCGATCGCGACCTGCGCGTGGTCAGCGCGAGCCGTTCGTTTTACCGGACGTTCGCGATGGAGCCGCGCAACACCATCGGCCGGATGTTCTACGAATTGGACGAGGGTCAATGGGACATCCCGGCGCTGCGGACGCTCCTGGAAGACGTCATCCCCGGCCGTCGCACCATCGAGGCCTACGAGATCGAGCACGATTTCCCTACCATCGGGCGACGGATCATGCTGCTCAATGCGCGCCAGGTCTTCGACGAAGCCCGTCCCGACTCCACCCTGCTCCTGGCAATCGAGGACGTGACCCAGCGGCGAGATGCCGAGCATGAGAAGGACGAGCTGCTCCGCCAGAAGGAGATGCTGCTCCAAGAAATGCAGCACCGCGTCGCAAACAGCCTGCAGATTATCGCCAGCATTCTCCTGCTCAAGGCGCGGACTGTGCAGTCGGAGGAGACGCGGTTGCACTTAAGGGACGCCCATGAACGGGTCATGTCGCTGGCGACCGTGCAACAGCAACTCCGCGCCTCGAGGCTGGGCGATCGAATCGAGGTCGGGCCGTATCTCTCCAAGCTGTGCGATAGCCTAGCGAAGTCGATGATCGGCGACCGGCGGCCGCTCGCGCTGACGGTGGAGGCCGGCGCCGGCACGGCGGAATCCAGTGCGGCGGTGAGCATCGGGCTGATCATCACGGAACTGGTCATCAATGCGCTGAAGCATGCGTTCCCTCCGGGCCGCCCAGGCGAGATATTGGTGCGATACGAGACCGACGAAGGCGACTGGCGATTATCGGTTTCCGATAACGGGATAGGGCGACAGGATCTTCACGAACGCACACACCCCGGCTTGGGCACGAGCATCGTCGAGGCGCTCGCGCGCCAGCTCGACGCCCGCGTCGAGGTGTCGAGCGGACCCCAGGGGACAACCGTGGCGATCATCCGCGAGGCGCGCCACACCGCGGCCGCGGCCGCTATGGTGCTCGAATTGTGGTAAATGAGATCGATGCAGCGCGCCTTCGCCAGAAATGCCGCGTCACGGTGGTTCAAGGTATGCGGAATTATGCAATCGACGCGGGTTTTCTGATTTGCTCCATCCCGTCCGGTTCCACCAGCCTCTCTCCATGCGTTCTCGGCTCGCACCTAAAAAGCCGCTGGAGCAGCCCCGAGCGCGACTCCGGCAGACAGCAAATGATTGTCAGCAGGCGCGATATCGGATCCGATCACAGGCGCGGCGCTTGGATCGCTCGTGAGCCGCCGAGCCGGTGAGATGACGGCTTGATCTCGACGGATACCATGTGCGAACGGCCGCGCGCGAGGCTCTGCAAAACTTGGCCGACGCCGGTTTTTCGCTGTAGCGAGGCCGAACGTGCTCCGTTCAGACCGAGCTGCTTTGCTGCAGCCTCGATCTCCGCGTCCGTTGCCATCGGAAACGTCGGCATCGACGGCGATTTCGTCGATTCCCGCAACTTGCGCCGAAAACCATTATGAAATCCCGCCGCGGCGTCTGCGATCGTAACGCCCCTTTACAACGGCTGCCGGGGCGAGACTCTAGGCGCGCTCGAACACATAGGTCTGCATTTCATCGCACTTGCCGCAAGCAAAGATGTGGTTGTCCAGGCGCTTGCCGTTGTAGTGGGGTTCAATGACGGCGAGTCGCAAACAGCCCCCGCACACTGGACACAACATTTTCGTGGTAATCGCGCCAGGCGATTGCTGAGTAAGCATAGTACTCCCCTTCCCGCCGACTTGCTCGGCGCGAGCCCAAAATGCCCCTTTTTCGACGCAGGTGTGAAAAGCAAGAGTTGAAACGCGGTTCGGTCGCCTTGCGACAGCGGCTCGAATCGGTAGGAGCCTGCGCTCATGGCGGGGATCGGTCTGTATAGGATTGAACACTGCCGAAGTTTTCCGCGGAGCGGCGTAGCTTCCGGCAGGTTTCGACAGTGTTCAATTTTATACAGACGAAGCTCCGAAACCAGGCGCATGTGGAGCAACACTGGGCGATGCATCGCTCGCTTATCGGTGAATCCAATGTCCGGGGTCTATCCACTGCACCTGCGAAGAGAAATTGATCGCCGATGGCTTCGGCGATCGGAAGAAACTGTCTCCGTTCGTGCGCGCCTCAAGGTCATAATCGATGGTTTGAGAGAGGCGGCCGTCACCCATGAGGACGACGAAAAACTTCGTCATTGAAATTGTGAAGGTGCGCCGGCTTCGATGCTGTGTCGATGAGCGGGGCTGTATAAAATTGAACAGCCAGGGAAGCTCGAAAGATCCTAGGCTTCCCTCTGCATACTCAAACGCGACGCCTTCCGGGTCCAGATGTTTTGGAACTTTGAGGCGCCATGAATGGGTCCAGAGGGAGAAAATGCCTTTTCCCTCGATAATCGGAAGGCGAAAGTCATGGAATTTCCCTCAGAAACCAAACCTGCCCTGTGGGGCGCGGCCGGCGGCGCGATTCTGCTCGCGATCGTCGGATTCACCTGGGGCGGCTGGATGACGACCAGCTCCGCGAACAAGCTTGCGGACCAGCGGGCCGACACGGCCGTCGTGGCAATCCTCACTCCGATCTGCGTGGATAAATTCCAGCAGAACGGCGAGGCCATCGCGAACTTGACGGCTCTGAAAAAGATCTCCTCGACCTGGGAGCAGGGCAATTTTATAGAGAAGGGCGGTTGGGCGACACGCCCAGGAGCTACTTCCCCCGATTACGTGCTGGCTAGGGCCTGTGCCGAAAAGTTGGTTCAAGCCAAAACTGCAGCCCAGTGATCCGGAATTGATCTGGAATTGAAGGCCTCGACTGATGGGATGCGGATCGCACAACGGCGATCCGCGTCGGACAAAAGCTAGAGCTGGGCCGGCAAAAATATATGTTCCGGAACACTGCCTGTTTCCGGGCGTCTCGCATGACGCGCAGATCGCGCCATGGCATCGATCACTGGGTGGACTGACCGATTTTATTCGTGCAGTCCTCGCGGCTGGAATATGGACCGAAAGTCAATTTGCCGTTCTCGTCCATGGCGTACCAACCTTGTTTGATGGCGCGCATGTCGGATTCGCGTTCGTTGACCTGATGAGGAATGCGGAAATTCATTGCAACCTCCAATGCCCGAGCGGCGTTGTGATCATTCGCCGCCTTCGATCGATAGCAGCTCGGCTAGCCGGACACGGCCGCGATGAACTCTGCTCTTGACGGTTCCCACCGCGCATCCGCAGATTTCCGCCGCTTGCTGATACGAGAGGCCCGAGACGCTCACGAGGATGAGGGGCTCGCGTTGATCGAGCGGCAGCCGGGCGAGCCCTTCAAGAAGCTGCCCGAACTCCAGTCCACCGGTTTGTGCCGGTTGCGATGCCAGCTTCGCGGCGTGACCGCCGTCCACGTCCGGTATTTCCCAGCGCCGCTTGCGCCATTCCGTGAGGAACACGTTACGCAAAATCGTGATCAGCCAGGCGATCATCGAGCCGGGCCGGAATGCATCCATGTGCGCCAAGGCGCGCAGCAGGGTCTCCTGGACGAGATCGTCGGCACGGTCGACGTTGCCGCACAGCGAAATGGCGAATGCGCGAAGTCGGGGTATGGCTGCGAGCATCATGTCGCGCAGCAAAATCTCTCGGCCGTCGAGCTTTGGAGTCGGAGGCCGACCACGGATCGGGGCGCCTATCGCCCGGGACACAGCGACGACACCGCCGTGTCGCGGCGGCAAATGTTGAGTTTCCACGTCGTTTCCCTTCCCCGACATGCTTCGGAGCAAGATAGCAAAGGGCACCCGAATGAGCGCCTGGCTGAAAAAACTTGAAAAACGAAGCCGAACGCCTTGCGATGGCGCCTCGGTGGAATCGACCCTGCGCCTTTGTGGAGGCCAAGTCGAGGACAATCGAGTGTCGAGCCGATGGTCCCGGCGGCGAGCTTCGCCGGAAAGGCGTTCCAGATCTAATTTTCTCGTTCTCTCATTGTGTTTTCCTCGGACGCCCCCATATCCAGTTGACAGACGAGCGACAGTTCGTCCGAGAGCTGTCATAAAGCGGGGATCTTCCGAACTCTCCGCTCCCTCAACGGGCAGCACTGGTGCCATCGGCAGGCACGATAACCCTCCCCTTTCAGTTGCATGCGAGCCAGCACCGGCGATCGGTGTTTTGCTTCAACTCGCCGCCGAACGATCTCGTCGGCAATAGGAGTTCCCCCCAAATGAAATTTCGCCCCCTTCACGACCGCGTGGTCGTTCGCGCTATCGACGCCGACCCGAAGACGGCCGGCGGCATCATCATCCCGGATACCGCCAAGGAAAAGCCGCAGCAGGGCGAGATCATCGCGGTCGGTCCCGGCGGCCGCGACGAGGCCGGAAAGCTCATCCCGATCGACGTCAGGCCCGGCGACCGCGTGCTGTTCGGCAAGTGGTCGGGCACCGAAGTCAAGATCGACGGCGTCGAGTACCTGATCATGAAGGAAGCCGACATCATGGGAGTGCTCGTCGAAGCGGTGTCCCGCAGGAAGGCCGCCTGATCCCGATCCGTCGTCCCGAGGCATCGGCCGATGCCGAGCCCGGAAGCACGACGGCAGCGCCAGATTCGAAGCTCGGCCGTTTCCGCCCCGGCTCCTTGAGGGCGACGAATTGAGATGGAGTGCACGCAAATGGCTGCCAAAGAAGTCAGATTCTCGGTCGATGCTCGCGACAAGATGTTGCGCGGTGTCGACATACTCACCCACGCGGTGCGAGTGACGCTGGGCCCCAAAGGCCGCAATGTCGTGCTCGACAAATCGTTCGGTGCGCCGCGGATCACCAAGGACGGCGTCACCGTCGCCAAGGACATCGAGCTCGAGGACAAGTTCGAGAACATGGGCGCCCAGATGGTACGCGAGGTCGCCTCCAGGACATCGGAGCAGGCCGGCGACGGCACCACGACCGCGACCGTGCTCGCCCACGCCATCGTCCGGGAGGGCGCCAAAGCCGTTGCCGCGGGCATGAACCCGATGGACCTCAAGCGCGGCGTCGACCTGGCAGTCGCCGCCGTCGTGGCGGACCTGCACAAGAACTCCAAGGACGTCACCTCGAACGAGGAGATCGCCCAGGTCGGCACCATCTCGGCCAACGGCGATGCGGAGATAGGGCAGTTTCTGGCGGACGCCATGAAGAAGGTCGGCAACGAGGGCGTGATCACCGTCGAGGAGGCCAAATCGCTCGAGACCGAGCTCGAAGTGGTCGAGGGCATGCAGTTCGACCGCGGCTACATCTCGCCGTATTTCGTCACCAATGCCGACAAGATGCGCGTCGAGATGGAAGATCCTTATCTCCTGATCTATGAAAAGAAACTGTCCGGGCTGCAGGAGCTCTTGCCGCTGCTCGAGGCGATCGTGCAGACCGGCAAGCCGCTCGTCATCATTGCCGAGGACGTCGAGGGCGAGGCGCTCGCCACCCTCGTGGTCAACAAGCTGCGCGGCGGCCTCAAGGTCACGGCCGTCAAGGCGCCCGGGTTCGGCGATCGCCGCAAGGCCATGTTGCAGGACGTCGCGATCCTGACCGGCGGTACCGCGATCTCCGAGGACCTCGGCATCAAGCTCGAGAACGTCACGCTCAACATGCTCGGGCGCGCCAAAAGGGTGATGATCGACAAGGAGAACACCACGATCGTCCGCGGCGGCGGCAAGAAGGCCGACATCGAGGCCCGCATCGCCCAGATCAAGGCGCAGATCGAGGAGACGACCTCCGACTACGATCGCGAGAAGCTCCAGGAGCGGCTCGCCAAGCTCGCGGGCGGCGTCGCGGTGATCCGCGTCGGCGGCGCGACCGAGGTCGAGGTGAAGGAGCGCAAGGACCGCGTCGATGACGCGCTGCATGCGACCCGCGCCGCGATCGAGGAGGGCATCCTGCCGGGCGGCGGCGTCGCGCTGCTGCGCGCGACCAAGGCGCTCGGCAGACTGAAGCCTGAAAACGACGACCAGAGGCACGGCATCGAGATCGTCAAGAAAGCGATCTCCTGGCCGGCCCGCCAGATCGCCATCAATGCCGGCGACGACGGCTCGATCGTGGTAGGCAAGATCCTGGAGAAGGAGGCTTACGCGCATGGATATGATGCCCAGACCGGCGAGTACGGCAACCTGGTATCCAAGGGCATCATCGATCCGACCAAGGTAGTACGCGCCGCGCTTCAGGGCGCGGCATCCGTCGCGGGCCTGCTGATCACCACGGAGGCGATGGTTGCCGAGTTGCCGAAGAAGGAAGCTGCAACACCGGCCATGCCTCATGGTGGCGGCATGGATTTCTAATTGCCCCAGCGTCGCCAACGTGAGAGAGAGCGGTGGGCCATGCGCCGGCTGGCCTGCGGGTCGCGGTACAAGCCATGACCGCTCAGCCGCCCGCCGCCTGCCCTCCCCTCTGGGCGCGACGCTCGAAGCTCTGCGACGATGAGGCCCGATATGGTCCCGACCTTCATGCTAAGCTTCCTGGACCTGATAGAGAGCGAGCTGCGGCGGGCATCAAACGGTTTCTCCAGCTCCCATTATCTTCACAACGTCCGCTCCGGGATCGCGAATATCGTCGACCTGATCGAGTACGATGACGGAATCGCGGACGCAGCGGACCATCTCACCCGCGCGGCGGCCAGCTATATCAATCGCCACGACGCCGTTTCGGTCACAGTCACCGAGCCGGAGGTTCGCGCCGATGCCGACCGATTTCGCACGGCACTGGCGGCGCTCGTAGACTTCCGTGCCGCATTGGAGCGTGCGCGGCCCAACCGCAGGGTTCATACCCTCGGGTTGGCGTAAGGCCGGACGCTCCGTCGCGTCGGGACCCGCTGCGCGGCGCGAGCCCAAAAGTGTCCGCTTCAGCTGGAAAGAGATGCGAGTGAGCTTGAAACCCCGGTGAAGGCAAGATGACGGATGCGGTCGATAGCTACATGAACTATCTCGTCCCGATGGTGGTCGAGCAGACCAACCGCGGCGAGCGCTCCTACGACATCTATTCGCGGCTGCTCAAGGAACGCATCATTTTCATTACCGGCCCGGTCGAGGACTCGATAGCGATGCTCGTGGTCGCGCAGCTGCTCTTTCTGGAGGCCGACAACCCCAAGAAAGAGATCAGCATGTACATCAACTCGCCGGGGGGCATGGTGACCTCGGGACTCGCGGTCTACGACACGATGCAGTTCGTGCGCCCGCCGATATCGACCCTATGCGTCGGGCAGGCGGGCTCCATGAGCTCACTCCTGCTCGCCGCCGGAGCCAAGGACCTGAGGTTCGCCCTGCCGAATGCGCGCATCATGATTCACCAGCCCTCGGGCGGCTTCCAGGGGCAGGCAACCGATATCATGCTCCACGCTCAAGAGATCTTGAATCTGAAAAAGCGCCTCAACGACATCTACGTGAAGCACACCGGTCAATCGCTTAAGAAGATCGAGGACGCGCTGGAGCGTGATACGTTTTTGACAGCGGAGATGGCCAAGGATTTCGGCATTGTCGACAAGGTCATCGACACTCGATCGATCACTCTGTCGGAAAATCATGATTCTCCCGCGCGCGTACCACCGTCGCCTGCGTTGTAAGCACGGTCAGCTCACGCTGAGCGGACCAATTTTGCGTTGCATCAGCATCGCATTGCCGGTCGCGGCGGCGCCGACGAGGTGATCGAATACGCCGTTTTTGGCCTCTTTTCCCGCGCTGCCGCCAGCGCTGGAGCATGACGCGCGCGCCGCTACTTGAAGTGCTTCACGACCTTCTTGGCCATGAGGTCGATCTGCTTGGGGTCGTCGGTGACGGGTCCCAGCACGAGGTACTGGAGCCCCGCCTTCCGCAGGTCGTCGATGCGCATGTTGATGCGATCGATGCTCCCGACCATGTAGCACTCCTGCAGGTGCTCGTAGCTCCGATGCGTGCCCATGGCGCGGAGGAACGGCGCCTTCGACTGCGCCACCGCCTTCTCGTGGCTCGTCGTGTCCACGAGGTGGATGAAGTTGCAGTGCCCGAAGGTGAGCTTGTTCGGATTCTTTCCCATGTCCTTCGCGTGCTGCTGGAGCTGCAGCCAGTCGCGCTTGACCCACTCCTGCTTGCCCGAGCAGCGCGACAGCCAGTTCCCCGCCTTGACAATGCGGTCCATAACGGTGGGGGCGATGACGGGCACGTCGTGATCGGTAGGATCGGGCACCCGTGAGCCGCCCGAGACCCAGATCGCCGGCATCTTGGGCGGGCGCGGCTCGATGGTCACGTCGTTGAACTGATAGTACTTGCCCTGGTAGGACGCGTTCGGTTTGGTCAGGAGCAGTGTCACCGCCTCGATGATCTCGTCCGTGCGCCGGCCGCGCTCCTCGATGCGCGAGCCTGTCACCTCGTACTCGCGCGCGTACCAGCCGGGGCCGACGCCGAAGACGTACCGGTTTTCGGAGAGATGGCAGAGCGTGGAGATCTCCTTGGCCAGCACCACGGGATGGCGCACCGGCAGGACGAGGATGCCCGTGGCGATTTTCACCGTGCGGGTCAGCGCGGCCGCGAAGGCGAGCGCGTTGAGCGGCTCCAGCCATGCGTTGCCGTAGAGTCCCGGGGCGGAGAGCAGGTGGTCGATCACCCACACGTCGATGCCGTGGTGCTCGCACTTCTCGATGGACGCGCGGATGCGCTTGACGTTCCTGGGGTCGCTTTTGCCGCTGCTCCATGCATAGGTCGGGATCCAGGCACCGAATTTCAGCTTCGCCATCGCGAACGTCTTCCCCGGAAGAGATGAAGGTTAGCGTCGGGCGGAATAGTACTCGAAATTCGGGGAGCGAAATGAGAAAGTGCCGATAGCATTCGACTTTTTGAATCTGCGCAAACTACCGTGTTCGGTACTGGATCAGAGGTAAGCGACGTGGTCTTAAGACCAAGGCCCGCTTATGTCCGGATGGTACCAGCTCGCGCGAGGGTTCGACGGAATGGCAACATTGCAGAGCGGCCACCGTCCGGCTCAAGGCATGCGCTCTAAAATGGCGATACCGTCAATGCCGATAGGCCCGCAATTCTTCGTCGAGCTCCGGGTCCGAGCGCGCCCACGCGTCCCAGTCGAACGCCATCTTGTCGGGAGTTCCGGATCTGAGCGGCCGGCGTTCACAGCCACAACACCTTGCGGCGCAGGTCCAGATCCTCCGACAGCGCCTTCGAGGGCCCCCTGTAGGCCACCTCCCCGCGCTCCAGCGCGACCGTGCGATCCGAGAGGGCGAGCGCGAGGTCGAGGTGGTGATCGACAATCAGGATGGACACCTCGTGCCGCAGCCTGTCGAACGCCTCGAACAACTCCTCGATCACGGCCGGCGCCAGGCCCTCGAACGGCTCGTCGAGCAACAGCACTCGCGTATCGCCGGAGAGGGCACGCGCGACCGCCACCATCTGCTGCTCGCCGCCGGACAGGTAATCGGCGGGCGAGCGCCAGCGCTCCTTGATGCGCGGGAAGAATGCGAAGATCTTGTCCTCGTCCCAGTACGCGCCGGCGTTGTTGCGGCGACGCAAATGGCCGAGCTCCATGTTCTCGGCGACGCTCATGCCCGCGAACAGCCCACGGCCCTGCGGCACATAGGAAATGCCGCGGCGCGTGATTTCGGCCGAGGCGCGGCCGGCCAGCTGCTCGCCCGCCAGCGAGACGGCGCCGCGCGCGGGCGGCGCTATGCCGACGATCGTCTTGAGCACCGTCGACTTGCCCGCGCCGTTGCGGCCGAGCAGCGCGACGATCTCTTGCTCGCGCACGTCGAAGGCGACGTCGCGCAGGATATGGCTCTTGCCATAGAGGGTGTTGACCCCGTCGAGCACGAGGAGCGGCTGCGGCCGGGCCGCGGATGGTCGGGCCTTGCCCGCAAGCGCGTGCGTGCCCGAGCCGATGTAGACCTCCTGCACCTCGGACGAGGAGCGGGCGTCTTCGACCGTTCCGTCGACGAGAACCTGGCCGTCGTTCATCACCGTGACCGCATCGGCGAGCTGGAACACGCGATCGATATCGTGCTCGACGAGCAGCACCGGAATGTCGACCGAGATGTGCTTGATGAGGCTGCCGACGCGCTCGCGCTCGGCGGCGGCGAGGCCAGCGAGCGGCTCATCGAGCAGCAGGACGCGCGGCTTGGTCGCGAGCGCCAGCGCCATGTCGAGCAGCCGTTGGCCGCCATAGGACAAGGATCCGGCCTCGACCCGCTCGATGCCGGCGAGACCCATCGTGCGGATCATCTCGGCGGTCTCGCGATTGACCTGATCGAGGCTCTCCGCTGCCGTCCAGAAGTTGAAACGCTTGGGATCGCGGGACTGGACGGCAAGCCTCACGTTCTCCGCCACCGTGAGCGCCGGGAACAGATTGGTGATCTGAAACGAGCGGCCGATGCCCGCCTGTGTGACGGCTCCGGGCGTCAGTCCACCAACCGGGCGTCCGGCTAATGTGACGGTCCCGGCGTCCGGCGCGTACATGCCCGAGATCACGTTGAAGGCGGTCGTCTTGCCGGCGCCGTTCGGCCCGATCAGTGCATGCAAGCTGCGATCCTCGAGGGCGAAACTGACGCCCCGCACGGCCCGGATGCCGCCGAAGCTCTTGGCGATGCCCTCCACCTTCAGGATTGCGCCGTCGCGATGATCCTTCGGCTTGAGGAATGCGGGCAGCTCGACGGCGCCCGCCTGGCGGCTGGCCATCGCCGCCTTCTCGACCCGCGTTGTCTTGAATGGCCGTAGAAACGTCTCGCCCAGCCCCACCAGTCCGGTCGGCGAGAGCACGACGAAGGCCACGAACAGCAATCCGAAGAACAGCAGCCAATTCTCGGTGATACCGGAGAGATAATCGCGGAAGATCACGAAAAACAGCGCGCCGAGCGCGGGGCCGAGGAACGAGCGCATGCCGCCGATGATGACCATGGCCAAAAGCTCGCCCGAGAACGCGACCGAGATCGGATCGGCGGAGGTCATGCGGTTGTTGAACAGCAGCAGCGTGCCGGCAAGCCCGGTGATCGTCGCCGAGACCACGAAGGCCAACAGCTTGTAGTGGTTGGCCTGATAGCCGATGAAGCGGGCGCGTGTCTCGTTCTCGCGGATCGCGACCAGCACCTGGCCGACCGGCGAGCGGTGGAAGCGCCAGAGCGCATACACGACGGCGAGGCTGACCGAGGCCACCAGGGCGTAGAACGACATCGACGTATCGAACGAGACGCCGGCGATCACCGGCCGCGTGATGCCGCCGAGCCCGTTCTCGCCGCCGGTCAGCTCGGTCCATCGGAATGCAACCGTGTAGAGCATCGCCGCCAGCGCCAGCGTCAACAGCGAGAAATAGACGCCGCGCCGGCGGAGAATCACATAACCGAACACGAGCGAGGCGAGAGCGACGACAATGAGACCCACCATGACCGGGAGCACAATCGAGCCCGGAAACAGCTTGAGTTGTGCAAGTCCGGCGGCATAGGCCGCCAGCCCGAACCAGGCGCCATGACCGAACGAGGTGAGCCCGGTGTAGCCCACCAGAATATTGAGCGCCATGCAGGCAATGGCGAACACGACGACCTCGGTCGCAGAGGTGACGCCGAGCCCGATCGACGTCAGCGCGAACGGCAGCAGCACCAATGCGGCCGCGGCAATGAGGAGGTCACGCGCTTGCGGCATGGCTCAGCTCATTCGAAGCGCTGGATGCGTTCGCCGAACAGGCCGCGCGGGCGGACCAGCAGAACGAGCAGCATCAGGAGATACATCGCCGCCTCGGAGAACTGCGGATAACCGAAGGCGACGACCAGCCCCTTGACCAGGCCGACGATCAGCGCGGCTACCACGACACCCCAGAACGAGCCGAGCCCGCCGATCACGACCACAACGAAGGCCGCGATGATGATCTCGTTGCCCATGGCCGGGTGGATCGAGAAGATCGGCGCCAGCATGGCTCCGGCGAGCCCTGCCAGCCCAACCCCCAGAAACGCCACCGCCGCCATGTACGGCTCGAGCGAGATGCCGAGCGCGCCGACCATATCCGGGCTCTGCACGCCGGCGCGCACGACGCGTCCGAATGCGGTCCGCTGCAGCAGGAACCAGAGGCCCGCCACGCAGGCCGCTGCCACGACCAGGATCAGCACGCGGTAGTACGGGTAGATGAAGCCGCCGACGAACAGCTGACCCCTGAGCACCGACGGGATGGCATAGGAAAGCGGCGGCGCGCCGAAGACCATGCGCAGTGTTTGCTCCGCAACCATCGCGAGGCCGAAGGTCAGGATCAGCGATAGGCTCGGGTCGGCCTTGTAGAACCGGCGGAACAAGGTGCGCTCGATGATCACTCCGAGGATGCCGACCAGGACCGGCGAGGCGACGGTCGAGCCGCCGAAACCGATGGCGGGGGAGAGCACGACCGTGAGGTACGCACCGATCGCATAGAATGCGCCATGGGCGAGATTTACGATGCCGCCGAGAGAGAAAATCAGCGACAGGCCGAGCGCGATCAACAGGTAGTACGTGCCCGCGAGCAGGCCGTTCAACACGTGCTGCAGGAAGAGGACGGTGTGCACGGGCCATCTCCGAAGCCTATCGAGGTTGGAGACGCGACCCTGCATCTCCCGTCACGACTGCGGAGGGATCATGCGAAGGTGCAGGCGTTCTCCTCCTTGGTGGGCGCGATAGTCTCGAGGTCCTCGTTGGGGCCCGGCACCGGCGGACTCGGCTTATAGATGTCCCACTGGTTCTTGAGCTCGGAGGCTTTCAGCGCCTCGACCGCATACATTTCGTGCATGAGCTGATGATCCCAGGCCCGGAAATAGCCCGGCCGCGTCTTGAGCAAATCGAACTTGGCGCCCTTCTCCCAATGCTCGATCAGCTGGGCGGCCGCGGTGGTCTTCGTCTCGTTCATCGACTGGGCCAGGATCTTCATGGCGATGTAGTCGCCCCAGGCCTGATTCTCGGGCGGCTTGTTGTACTTCTTGGTGAAGGCCGCGACGAACGCCTTGGACCCGGGCGTGTCGATCAGGTGATGCCAGACCAGCGGCCAGGTGCCGAAGAAGTTGCCCTTGCCGGCCCCCCACGCGACCGCAGTATCGAAGCCGAAGCCGGCAACGGGGAAATCGAGCCCGAACTCGGAGTACTGCTTCAAGAAGTTGGTGATTTGCAGGCCGGCGAGGTTCGACACGACGAGGTCGGGGTTGGCCGTGCGGATCTCGAGCAGGAGTGCCGAGAAGTCGGTGGCGTCGGTCGGCACCAGCCTGTCGGCCGCGAACTGCCCGCCATTGCTCTCCATGAAGCGCTTGGCAACCCGCAGCAGATCATGGCCGAAGGCATAGTCGGCAGTGAGCGAGAACCACTTCTTGCCCTTGACGAGATTGTTGGCGAGAAGCGCGCGGCCGACCGTTTTCACGTACATCGAGTTGGCGGACTCCACGTGTGCCATGAACTTCTTGCAGCCCTTGCCGCGGAGCTCGTCCGAATTGCAGCCGGTGTTCACGAACAGCGTCTTGGTTCGGTCGGCGACCTGGGAGATGGTCAGGCCGGATGCGGACGAGATCTCGCCGACAATGCAGGCGACCTTGTCGCGCTCCACCATGCGCTCGGCCTTGGTGGAGGCGGTCTGCGGGTTGACCGAGTCCTCCTTGATGAGATCGATCTTGCGGCCCATGACGCCGCCCGCGGCATTGATCTCCTCGACCGCGAGATCGACTGCCTGCACGGCATACTCGCCGAGCGTGCCGAGGAAACCCGTGCGCGGCGTCAGGTGGCCGATCTTGATGGCGTCGGCTTGGGCGTAGGAAATCGCCGGAAAACCGCTGATCGCGACGGCGCCCGCGGCTCCCGCAGCCTTGAGCAGATGGCGGCGTGACACAGACGTGTGCTTGCTCATAAGCGCTCCTCCTTCTATCGGTTGCGCCGGCTATCATGCCGACCCTGGCGGACGGGACGGCAATTCGACCGTCCGGGATCGCCGCGCGAGCGGCTTGCTGCGACCGTGATCGCAGGTAACTTGCGGGAGACGCGCCGTCTTGTCCAGAGATACGGATCGAGCTCGGTATCGGCGGCCGCAGAGTGCCCTGGGGCCGCCGGTGACGAGGGCACGCCGGCCGATGCGTTCGAGATCGTCGCGCATGAGCCGACCTCGTGCGCCGGCCGTTTGCGGCATCGTGCTCGGGCCGGTGGTCGAGCAGAATTCCGCCACCTCCATCCAGGCGACCCATCCAGGATCGGCGTTTTGGCCACCGGATTCGATGCTCCTGTCCGATTCATGCGTGCAGGAATTGAGTTTCCAGGTGCCGATGAGTTTGTCATGATCGTTGCTCATCACTTTGCCGGGAAGGAATCCGACATGAAGATCGATGGACGTTGCCACTGCGGGTACATCGCCTATGAGGCGGAGATCGATCCTGAGAAGGTTCTGGTCTGCCACTGCGCCGATTGCCAGACCCTGTCGGGTTCCGCATTTCGCACGGTTGCGTTAACCCGCGAAGATACCTTCAAGCTGCTATCGGGCGAACTGAAGATCTACGTCAAGACAGGTGAAAGCGGGACCAAACGCCAACAATCCTTCTGCCCCGAATGCGGAACACCGATCTATTCCGGCGCTGTCGGAGAGGGGCCGAAAGTTCATGGCATCCGTGTCGGCACTGCTCGGCAACGTGACGAGCTCGTGCCGAAAACGCAGCTCTGGTTTCGCTCGTCGCAACGCTGGCTCGCTGATCTCGGCTCCGTTCCCAAGGTGGAAAAGCAACCCGCTTTTGACCGAAAAGGCGGGATAGCTTGAGGGCAGCTCCCATGCTGGGCTGTGGAAGGGTCCAGCAGGGTTCGCCGACTTTGCGAAGGCGGAACAGGTCAAATGCACCGCGCTGGATCAAGGGGTGAAGATTCACTCGACGGAGCCTGGCACTGCATCGGAACGCGCTTGAATTATTTTAAGGCGTGTCATCGGTCGGCAATCTGCTAATGTGGATCGTTCAACCCTCAGGAGGATTTTATGGACAAGCTCGATCGGCGCTCAGCGTTAGCCATTGGACTGGCCGCCGCTTCGGCCGCCATGGTCAAGCCCGCGGCTTCGCAAACCGTGGATCCCCTCGCCGGCAAGGAAACGACGCCGTGGCCAGGGGTCGTGGTGCGTGCTTATGGCGAGAGTCCGTCGCTAATTCCCGGTTTCAAGACCGTCTCGATGCGTGACGTCATCATCCAGCCGGGATCGAAGACTGCCGGTCCCCCGATGATGAATGCCATGGTCTGCCATATCACCGAAGGGGAGCTTCGGATCGAGCAGGACGGAAAGACCTTTACGGCCAAGAAGAACTTCGCCTGGACCTGCAACAAGGACACGAAAGAGCAAGCGTACAATGATGGGAAGGTAGTCGGAATTATGAGGATCACGGACCTGAAGGCATGAAGCTCGCTTTGAGGCCGCCTCAAATCGGCGGCCTCGTCTTCCAGAACGCTCACGATGCACCAATGTTCTGAACGAGGCGCCGGCAGCCGCGCGCTTTGCACCGACGCGATCGAGAGCATCACCAGTGGCTGGCGGGCGAAAAAAGTTGCCATGCGATGGACCGCAGTCTCAGCTTCTGTTTCTCGCTCGCCGTGCTTCGCGGCGTATTCGGCGTCCGATGTCGCTTAAATTGCTGACTTGGTCGTCATCGAGCGCGGCAAGTGCACGTCGGGTCTTGTCGCGGTCCAGCCACCAGCGCCTGAGCTTTGATGCCCTGCTGCCTCCGCCGATATATTTCAGCTCCTTCACCCTGAACATCGCGGCAGCGGTCAGTGCTGCGTACGCGCAGAATCCGCCGGCGATGGCGACAAAGAATCCGATCGCGCCGAGATCGAGCCAGTAGATCGCGGCCAGTGCGCATCCTGTGCTTGCGAGCAGGCGGACGGCGTTGGCCGTCACGGTCCACATGACGCTTCCGAACCCTTGGGTCGCGAAGTAAAGCGCCATCCCAAGACCGTAGAGGCCGTAGATCGGCCCGACGATCCGCAGGTACCATGTGCCGAGACGAATGATCTCCCGGTCGTCGCTGAAAAGACCCATCCACAGACCGGGAAACAGCGCGACGATCCATCCGATCGTTGCGCAGGCAGTCGCCACGGTCATGGCTCCGGTCCACGCGATGTCGCGGGCGCGACGATACTGCTCGGCACCCCAGTTGGTGCCGACCATCGCAACGATCGCCGTGCCGAAACCGAATGCCAGCGGGATGAGGATGTATTCGAGCCGCGCCCCCATCGCGTAGCCGATGGCCACCGCTCTCCCCAGATGGCCGGCGATCCCGGTCAGCAGCACGACAGAGAGGTTGGTGATGATCACATTGATCAATCCCGGCACCCCGACCTTGAGGATTTCGGCGAAAAGTCCCCACTGCAGGGACACGCCGCGAAACGCCAACGTGACGAGCGACCGGCGCGAGCGCAGGTAAACGACCAGCACGAGGCTGCCGGCGCCGAATGACATCATCAGGCCCCAGCCGGCACCAGCCGGGCCGAGAGCCGGCAACGGTCCCCACCCGAAAATCAGCAATGGCGAGATGAGAACGTGCGCGATCACGCTGCCGACGATGACGCCGGCGGGCAGACCCATATTGCCGGTTCCTCGCACGGCACTGCCGAGCAGATTGAGCATGCAGATGGATGCTGCGCCGCTGAACGCCACGTTCGAGTAGGCAAGCGCGGACGACAGTATTTCGCCATGCCCGCCCATCCATCGAAAGACGAATGGTGCGCCGAGCAGCAGCACCGTCGAGAACGCCGCCGCAAGGCCAAGGGCCAGAACAAACGTGTGCAGGGCAAGCGCGTCGGCGACATCGCGCTTCCCGGCACCGAGCGCGCGGGCAATTGCCGACGAAACGCCGCCACCCATGCCGCTCGCGGCGGTGTGTTGGATCAGCATCACGAACGGGAAGGCGAGCGACACACCCGCGAGCGCGTCCGGGCCAAGACGTCCGAGGAACAGGCCGTCGAACGTGATCATGCCGGCAATCGCCAGGAGGTTGAGGGCATTCGGCGCCGAGAGCCGTAGCAGCGTGGACAAGACCGGGCCCTCGAGCAGCAATCTGGTTCGCGCTGCGACCGGACGCGCGGCGGCCGGATTGGTCCCGACGGTCGGAAAGAATGATGGGGAATTTGCAACGCTTCGCTCGCTCATAGGCGCTCCTCCCCACACGGGGCTGGAGCAGCACTTGAGACGGAAGCGTCCTCAAGAACCGGGCGGCTGCATCAAGAGCCCGATTGCGCTTCATGTTGCGAAGCTGACCCATGTA
>WNGF01000650.1_pt1 | contig 51170 bp, 44 predicted proteins | sample 5400641 | NCBI WGS metagenome assembly WNGF01 (sample SAMN13153371, study PRJNA577476) | soil metagenome | isolation source: 80 cm soil or saprolite under grassland replicate 2 | place: USA:California | collected 2016-06-15 | reverse complement strand
AGCTCCTACCAGGATGTCGGTTTGTCCGGCTGGTAGAGCCAGACGTCGAAGAAGTGCTGGAGGTCCGTGCCGCTGTCGCGCTCGGCGAGGGCGATGAACTGGGGCGTCGTCACGTTCCCGTAGCGGTGCTCGGCGGCCCAGTCCCGCAGGATTCGGAAGAACGCGGAATCCCCCACCTTCTCGCGCAGGGCCTCGAGTGTCATGGCGCCCCGATAGTAGATCGTCCCGTTGAAGAGGTACACGGGCGTTCCCGGGCTCGCGGGCGGCGGCGTCCAAAAGGCGGTGTCCTGGGCCGGCGTGTTGTAAAGCGTATTGAACCACTGCTCGGCCGATTTCCGGCCGTTGTGCTCACTCCAGATCCACTCCGACCACGTCGCGAACCCCTCGTGCAGCCACATGTCCGGCCACTGCGTGAGCGTCACCGAGTCGCCGAACCACATGTGCGAGAGCTCGTGCGCGAGCGTCGTCTCGTCCGGCGGACGGTCGAATACGGGCTTCGTCTGCGTCTCAAGTGAATAGCCGACGTTCTTGGCGTCATCGACGATCGCGCCGACCGCATCGAATGGATAGGGCCCGTAGATCGAACTGTAGAAGTCGACGATGTCCGGCAGCTTATTCAGCACGGAGCTGGTGGAGACCGTGGGGTCGACGGCGACGTACACGGGGATCCCGCTCTCGAGCTGGTACTGCGTGAGGTCGAAGCGGCCGAGCGTCGCGGTCGCCAGGTACGGCGCCATCGGAAGGCCCTCGCGCCAGACGAACGTCGTCTTGCCGCCACTCGAGGTCTGGGAGACGAGCACACCGTTCGCCATCGCGGTGAGACCGTCGGGAACGCTCACCGCAAAGTCGAAGGTCGCTTTGTCCTGCGGGTTGTCGTTGGCCGGGTACCACGCCGGCGACCCCTGCGGCTCACCGACGACGAAGGCCCCGTCGTCGGTCGGCACCCAGCCCTCGATCGACTGATCAGGATCGGTGACGACAGCCGGCACGCCGGCGTAATCCACGACGACGGTGAATGCGTCGCCGGCGTCGAGCCGCGGGTGCGGAGTGATGACGAGCTCCTGGCCGTCACGCGTGAAGGACGCCGCGTGGTCGTTGACCGAGAGCTGCGAGATGTCGAAGCCACGCAGGTCGAGATCGAAGCTCGAGAGATCAAGCGTCGCCGTCGCGCTGATGGTCGCCGTCCCGTCCAATTGGCGCGTCGCGGGGTCGTAATCGAGCCGAAGGGAATAGTTGGAAACGTCATAGCCGCCGTTGCCCGCTAATGGGAAGAAGGGATCGCCGACCCCGGACGAGCCGGCAACGTAGCTGCTTTCCGCCTGGACCGGCCCTGCGACCGCGATAGCGGCTGCCACGAGTGCAAGCGCACCGAGCCAGAGAACGGCACGCCTGAAGCGCACGGGGTTCAACAGGTCCCTCCTCCTCAGCCCTTTCCAGCCCGCGGAATCTAGCCGGAAGAATGGCGCCATTCAAAATTTGGCGCGAAATTGCCAAAAGGCGACTGCTCGTCATGGTACGGGTCTTGGCCGATGGCGAGCCCGAACGCGTTCGGGAGCCGGTGCGGACCGTCGTCGCCGTCGACCGGGTACCGGTCGGTGGGGCAGTCGTCGCCCCACCGGAACAGCGTCGAGGCCTCCCCACCGCAAGCGTGCTCCCACTCGTCCGGGCTGGGCAGCCGCAGCTGTCGCGCCGCCAGCCGTTCGACCTCGTCGTCGTAGCGGGGCACGTCGAGCAGCCAGGCCGCCTCGACGCCCCCGTCGGCGGTGAACCGGACCCGTGCCTCGCCGGACCACTCGATCTGCCCTGGCCCGGGCCACTGCTCACGGCGTGCCTTGGCGACCAGCTCCGCGATGCGCGGATGGTCGGGTGCGACGGGGACCAGCCCGGCCTCGACCGCCTCGACCGCGACCAGCAGCGGCGGCACGCGCACGGTCCGTGGCGGCGAGGTCATGGCGTCGGCGTGACCGTGCTCACGTGCCCGAGCGGGACCTGGCGATGAACTGGCCCTGGCCGGGCTGGCCGAGGAACTTGCCGTGGTCGACCAGGACCTGGCCGCGCTGCATCACCACCTCGGGCACGCCGCGCACGGAGCGGCCCTCGTAGCAGGAGTAGTCGACGTTCATGTGGTGGGTCGCGGCGGACAGCACCCGCTCGGTGTCCGGGTCGAACACCACGATGTCGGCGTCGGAGCCCGGCGCGATGGTGCCCTTCCGCGGGTATAGGCCGAACAGCTTGGCCGGAGCGGTGGCGACCAGCTCCACGAACCGGTTCAGGCCGATCTGCCCGGCGCGCACGCCGCCGTCGTAGAGCAGCGTGAAGCGGTCCTCGACCCCGGGCAGCCCGTTGGGGATCTTCGCGAAGTTGCCCAGCCCCATCTGCTTCTGGTCCTTGAAGTGGAACGGGCAGTGGTCGGTGGCGACGAGCTGGAGGTCGTCGGAGCGCAGGCCGTTCCACAGCTCCACCTGGTGCGGCTTTGGCCGCAGCGGCGGCGAGCAGACGTACTTGGCGCCCTCGAAGCCGGGGCGGCCAAGGTCGTCGGCGGACAGGAACAGGTACTGCGGGCAGGTCTCGGCGAGCGCGGCCACCCCGCTGTCGCGCGCCTCGCGCACCGCGTTCAGGGCGTCGTTCGAGGACAGGTGGACGATGTAGACGGCCACGCCGGCCAGCTCCGCCAGCCTGATCGCGCGGTGGGTCGCCTCGCCCTCCATCGAGGCCGGCCGGGTGAGGCCGTGGTTGACCGGGTCGGTGCGGCCCTCGGCCAGGTAGCGCTGGATCAGCACGTCGATCGGGCCGCCGTTCTCGGCGTGGAGCATGATCAGCGCGCCGTTGTCGCTGGAGCGGCTCATCGCGCGGAACAGCGAGGCGTCGTCGACCATGAACACGCCGGGATAGGCCATGAACAGCTTGAACGAGGTGATCCCCTGCTCCACGAGGCTGTCCATGTCGGCGAGCGTCTGGTCGTTGACCTCGCGCACGATCATGTGGAAGCCGTAGTCGACGTGCGCCTTGGGGCCCGCCTTCTGGTGCCAGCGCTGCGCTGCGGTCTGCAGCGACTCGCCGAAGTCCGAGACGGCGAAGTCGACGATCGTGGTGGTGCCGCCCCAGGCGGCCGCGGCGGTGCCGGTGGCGAAGTCGTCGGAGGAGAAGGTCCCGCCGAAGGGCATCTCCATGTGGGTGTGGACGTCGATGCCGCCGGGCGTGACCAGGCGGCCGCTCGCGTCGATGATGCGGTCGGCCTCGGCGCCGAGGTCGCTGCCGACCGTCGCCACCCGCTCGCCGTCGACCAGCACGTCCGCCGCCATGGTCTCCGTGGCGGTCACCACCGTGCCGCCCTTGATCAAGGTCCGCATGCTCAGCTCCTCCCGCGCGAGTCGGTCAGGGCAGCAGCTCCGTCAGCTCCCCGTAGGTCTCGGGGCGCCGGTCGCGCAGGAACTGCCAGGTGTTGCGCACCTCGCGGGCCTTGTCGAGGTCGAGGTCCGCGACCAGCACCTCATCGGCGTCCTCCGACGCCCTGGCGACGATCTGGCCGCGCGGGTCGCAGAAGTAGCTCGACCCGTAGAACCGGTGCGGGTTCATCGGCTCCTCCGTGCCGACCCGGTTGATCGCCGCGACCCAGAAGCCGTTGGCCACGGCGTGGGCGGGCTGCTCCAGCTCCCACAGGTAGCGTGACAGCGATTCCACCGTGGCCGAGGGGTTGAACACCAGCTCCGCGCCCTTGAGGCCGAGCTGGCGGGCGACCTCCGGGAAGTGGCGGTCGTAGCAGATGATCAGCCCCACCCGGCCGACCGAGGTCTCGAGCACCGGGTACCCGAGGTTCCCGGGCTTGAAGTAGAACTTCTCCCAGAAGCACGGGCCGACCTGGGGGATATGGGTCTTGCGGTACTTGCCGACCACCGTGCCGTCCCGCTCGATCACCACCGCCGAGTTGTAGTAGACCCCCGGCTGCTCCTCCTCGTAGAAGGGCACGACCAGCGCCATGCCGTGGTCGCGCGCCAGCGCGCGCATGCGGGTCACGGTCGGGCCGTCCTCGGGCTCGGCGGTCGCGTACCACTTGGGGTCCTGCTCCGCGGGGAAGTACGGGCCGTTGAAGATCTCCTGCAGGCAGGTGATCTGGGCGCCCTCGGCCGCCGCCTTGGCGATCAGCCCGACGTGCTTGTCGATCGCCTCGTCCTTGGGGAGGTTGCTGTGCGCCTGGACGATCGCTGCCCGAACCGTGGTCATTGCCGGCCTCCTTGGTCCCGTCCCGCCCCTGGTGCCCCGAGCGGCGGGATCAGCTCCTTGCCGAAGGTGCGGATCACGGCGTCCGGGTCGTCGACCATCGAGTAGATGTTGAACTGGTGCACGCCGACGGCCTCCAGCTCCCGCAGGCGCCGTTCGCAGTCCTCCAGCGTCCCGATCACGCAGAACCGGTCTACCACTTCGTCGCTCACGAATGAAGCGTGCTCCGCGCCCACCCTCCCGTGCTCGGCGTAGTCGTAGTGGTCCCTGGTGGCGATGTAGGCGGTCAGCTCCACGGGCAGCTCCTCCCGCGGGTAGCGGCTGACCAGGTCGACGACGTGGTTGGAGACCAGCGCCGGGAACCAGCGCACCTGGTCGCGGGCACGCCCGAGGTCGCCGGACACGTAGGCGGGCGCGGCGGCCATCACTTTGACGTCCTCGAAGCGGCGCCCGGCCTCCTCGGCGCCCTCGCGCACCCAGCGCAGCAGCCACTCGATGACGTGCGGGTCGGCGAGCTGGAGGATCACGCCGTCGCCGATGCGCCCGGCCAGCTTCAACGCTTTCGGCCCGTAGGCCGCGACCCACACCGGCAGCGTGCCCCTGGCCCACTTGAGCTGGATCTCGGTGCCGTCGTAGACGACCGGCCGTCCCTCCGCCAGGTCCTTGATGAGCCGCGCGGCCCACTCCATCCGCTCGACCGTCACCGGCGGCTGGCCGATCACGCGCCGCGCGCTGTCGCCGCGGCCGATGCCCATCTCCATGCGGTTGCCGGAGATGTCGTTCAGGGTCGCCAGCGCGCTCGCGGTCACGGTCGGGTCGCGGGTGGCCGGGTTGGTCACGCACGGCCCCATGCGGATCCGCGAGGTGGCCGTGGCCATCAGCGCGAAGACCGGGTAGACGTCCTGCCACAGCACGTGGGAGTCCCACGCCCATGCATAGTCGAAGCCGGCCTCCTCCGCCGCCCTGGTCAGCTCGACCACCCGCGACGGCGGCGGGTCGGCGGAAAAGCAGATGCCGAACTCCAGCATGTCACGCCCTCCTCGTGATCCCCCGCTCGCGTCCGGAGCGGACCGCCCGAGGGGGATGGCCGCCCCGGACGTCTCCAGCCTTGTATCGGTCTAGGTTGCGGCACCGCTGGAGACTGCGGGCCGGGCCAGCCGGCCACGGGCCGGGAACAGCACGTTGAGCACGTAGTAGGCGACGGTCGCCGACAGCAGCCCGACCACCCAGCTATAGCTGTACAGCGGCCGCAGGAACGGGATCAGGCCGTCGCCGGGGAACGGCCCCTGGCCGGAGGCGGAATGGGCCCCGCCCACGGCCAGCAGCATGCCGAGCAGCACGCTCGCCACACCCCGCCAGTTCCACCCTCCCGCGTACCGGTAGGAGCCGTCCACCCGGTACAGGTCGCCGAGCGCCAGCTCCGTGCGGCGCAGCATCCAGTAGTCGGCCACCAGCACGCCGGCGACCGCGCCGAGGCAGCCGCCGTAGAAGTCGAGCCACGTGAAGATGTACAGGTGCGGGTTGGTGAGCAGCCGCCACGGCTGGATCACGATGCCGAGCACCCCGGTGACGATCCCGCCCGTCCGGAAGCTGATCAGCTTCGGGAAGGCGTTCGAGAAGTCGTACGACGGGCTCACCACGTTGGCGGCCACGTTCACCGACAGCGTCGCCACCGCCAGGGTGAACAGCGCGAACACGATCACGGCGGGGGAGGAGAACTTGCCGGTCAGCACCACCGGGTCCCAGATCGCCTGGCCGTAGACGACCACGGTCGCCGAGGTGATCAGCACCGCCAGCAGCGAGAACAGGGTCATGGTGGTGGGCAGGCCAAGGATCTGGCCAATGGCCTGCTTGCGCTGGCTGCCGCCGAAACGAGTGAAGTCCGGCATGTTCAGCGACAGCGTCGACCAGAACGCGATCATCCCCATCAGCGAGGGGAAGAACACCGGCCAGAACTTCGAGCCCCAGCCGAGCTTGGACGGCTCGTGCAGGATCGGCCCGAAGCCGTGCGCCTTGGTGACCATCCACACCAGCAGGAAGAGCGCCACCACCAGGACGAACGGCGCCGCCCAGTTCTCGAAGCGCCGCAGCGTGTCCATGCCGCGCAGGATGATGTAGATGTTCAGCAGCCAGAAGACCCCGAACGACAGCCACTGCGTCCACGGGTAGCCGCCGAGCTGCGCGGCGTCGGTCCAGCTCTTGCCGATCACCGCCCCGGCGAGCGTGAAGATGGCCTGGCCGCCGATCCAGGTCTGGATGCCGAACCAGCCGCACGCCACCAGCCCGCGCAGGATGGCGGGCAGGTTCGCGCCGAACACCCCGAACGAGGCCCGCGCGAACACGGGGTAGGGGATGCCGTACTTGGTGCCGGCGTGGCTGTTCAGCAGCATCGGCACCAGCACCAGCAGGTTGCCGAGCGCGATGGTCATGATTGCCTGCACCCAGTCCATGCCGAGCAGGACCAGGCCGGATGCCAGCAGGTACGAGGGGATGTTGTGGGCCATCCCGATCCACAGGGCGGCGTAGTTGTAGGTGTTCCAGGTGCGCCGCTCGATCGGGACGGGGGCCAGGTCCTCGTTGTAGAGCGGGCTGGCGGAGAGGTCGACGTGGCCGGCGAGCGCGTGCCGACCATCCGGATAGACGACCTCGTCGCCGACGACGCTTTGTGCAGCCATCCCAGACTCCTCTCACAAAGACGAGAGGGCGGCCGTGGCCGACCCGGACGGGTATGCAGTTTTGCACGAGATCGCCGGGTAGGTCCACGGCCGCGCAGGGTGGCGGGAGGGCCGGGGTCCGGCTACCCGCTGACGGCGTCGAGGGTTCCGAGCAGGCCGTGGGCCTCGTCGTCGGGACCGGCGCTGAACGCCAGGCCGGTGGGGTTGCCGAAGACGCCGTTGCCGGCCCGCAGCGCCCACAGCCCGTCGATGACGATGGGCTTGCCGCTCTCGTCCTGCAGGTCGCCGCGGAAGGCGCCGCTGGCCGGGTCGTAGGCGTGGATGTGGCCGTCGCCGAAGTTCCCCACGACCAGGTCGCCGCTGAACTGGCCGAAGCCCGCCGGAGCGATCACCAGGCCCCAGGGGGCGTTGAGGTGGCCGCGGCGGATCAGCCGGCGCAGCAGGTGCCCGGTCGAGTCGAACACGTCCACGAAGCCGAGTCCCGGGCCCGCGACCTCGTCGGTGCGCTCCGGGTCCTGCTTGGCGTAGGCGACGTAGAGCTTGCCGCCGAGCGCCTGGACGTTGAAGGGCGCGAACCCGCTCGGGATCTGGCTGTCGCTGAAGTCACCGCTGAGCTGGACGTTGCTCCAGTTCGAGTCGAAGACGTCGATGCGGCCCGCCGAGAAGTTCGCGGCGTACAGGAAGCTGCCCTGATTGTTGGTGAGGGTCGCCAGGCCCTTGTAGACGGCGCCCGGCACCGTGGCCTTGAGCTGGGCCTCGCCGTTCAGCGGGACGTTCGGCGCCCAGCCGCTGAGCGTGCCCGCCTCGGTGACGAAGATGAAGCGCGCCGGAGCGGTGACGCCGCCGGCGCTCACGGTGAAGGCCGACTGGTCGTTGAAGACGACGCCGGTCCCGGCGCCGCCGGGGATGCGCACGACGAGCGGCACGATCGCGGGCGCGGAGCCGTTGACCCCGCCGCTGTAGACGGTGGCGACGTCGGTGCCGTTGTCGTTGGACCAGAGCGGCGTGGTCGGCCCCGCCGCCAGCCCCCAGGAGTTGACCAGGTTCGGGTCGGTGAGGGCGGCCAGGCCGGGGACGTCGGAGACCAGGTTGGTCTGGTGGTAGGCGGTGTGCGACTGCGCGGCCGCGACCGGTGCCAGGGACAGCAGGGCGGCGGTCAAGCCGAGCGCGAGCGCGAGCCGGGCGACCCGCCGTACGGGCGTCCAGCGCGGTGGGCCGGGCGGGCTCGCATGCGGTAAGGCTGCCATTGCGTCTCCTTGCGCCAGAGGAAGCGACTCCTGTCCAACTGATAACTCCGATTCGGCGCGGGCGATTGCAGCCGGAGGCCGCCGGATCATGCGTCGTACACGGCCACCTCGGTGGCCTTGACGACCGCGAAGACCGGGCCGCCCGTTGCCAGGCCCAGCTCGGCCACTGCCGCCGGGGTGACCTCCGCCACGACCGGGACACGGCCGGCCACGCGCACGCGGACGCGGTCGCCGGCCGTGTCGAGGTCCTCGACGCTCCCGGGCAGGACGTTGCGCGGCGTGCCGGCGGGCGGTTGGCGGTACAGCGCCACCGCGCGCGGGTGCACCGCGGCGAACACCTCGCCGTGGCCGCCGCTCGCGGCGACAAGGGTGCCCCCGCCGGCCAGCTCGATCGTGCCGCCCGCCGCGCGGCCGCGGAACAGGTTGAGGCCGACCAGCTCGGCCACGTAGGCCGAGCGGGGCCGCGCGCTGACCTCGGCCGGGGAGCCCGACTGGGTGACCCGCCCGCCCTCCAGCACCACCAGGCGGTCCGCGAGCGTCATGGCCTCGAGCGGGTCGTGGGTCACCAGCAGCCGCACGCCCTCGAACGAGGCGAGATGGCGGCGCAGCTCGCGGCGCACCTCGACGCGGGCGCCCGCGTCGAGCGCGGCCAGCGGCTCGTCGAGCAGCAGCAGGCGCGGCTCGGTGGCCAGGGCCCGCGCCAGGGCGACCCGCTGAGCCTGGCCACCGGACAGCGCGCGCGGTCGGGCGCCGGCACGTCCGGCCAGGCCGACCCGCTCGAGCCAGCCGAGCGCCAGCCGGCGCGCCTCGGCACGGCGCACGCCCCGGGCGCGGAGGCCGAAGGCGACGTTCTCGAGCACCGACAGGTGCGGGAACAGCAGGTAATCCTGGAACACGAAGCCGACCGGGCGGCGCTCCGCCGGCACCCGCCGCCCGCTCGCCGGCTCCTCCAGCACGGCGCCGTCCAGCTCGACCCGGCCGCCGCGCAGCGGGACCAGGCCGGCCAGGGCGCGCAGCAGGGTGGTCTTGCCGGCGCCGTTCGGGCCCAGCAGCCCCACCACCTCGCCGCCACCGGCCGCCAGCTCCGCGTCCAGCTCCAGCGCCCCCAGCGCCAGCCCGACGTGCGCGTGGAGGCTCACAGCGCCCGCAGCCAGCGGTCCCGCAGGGCGACCAGCAGCGCCAGCGAGACCACCAGCAGGATCAGGCTGAGCGCGATGGCGCCGTCCACGTTGCTCTCCAGGGCCAGGTACACCGCCAGCGGCATCGTCTGGGTGGCGCCGGGCAGGTTGCCGGCGAAGGTGATGGTGGCGCCGAACTCTCCCAGGGCCCTTGCCCAGCACAGCGCGGCGCCGGCCCCCAGCGACGGCGCGATCAGCGGCAGGGTGACGCGGCGGAAGGTGGTCCAGCGCCTGGCGCCGAGGGTGGCGGCGGCGTCCTCGAAGCGGCGGTCCATGGCCCGCAGGCCCGCCTCGGCGGCGATCACCAGGAAGGGCATGGCGACGAACGCCTCGGCCAGCATCGCCCCGGCGGTGGTGAAGGGCAGGCTGACCCCGAAGGTGCGGTCGAGCCACTGGCCGGCGAGCCCGCGCCGCCCGAAGGCGAGCAGCAGGGCCACCCCGCCGACCGTGGGCGGCAGCACCATCGGCAGGGTCACCAGCGCGCGGACGAGGTTGCGGCCGGGAAAGGGCACCCGCGCGAGCAGCAGCGCCAGCGGCAGCCCGCCCACCAGCGACAGCAGCAGCGCGCCGAGCGAGCACTCCAGCGACAGCCGCAGGGCCGTGAGCACCTGCGAGCTGGTCAGCTCGGCGCCCAGCCGCCCCCAGGGCGCCCGCTCCAGCAGGCCGGCCAGCGGCAGCACCAGGAAGGCCACGGCGAGCGCGGCGGGGAGCGCGAACAGCGCGGGCGGCCGCCCGCGCCCGCCGGCGGGCGCGGTCACGCTGTGGGCGGCGGCGCGAACCCGAAGCTCCGCAGGACCCGCTGCCCCTCGGGCGAGCGGACCAGGTCCACGAACGCCCGTGCCTGGAGCGCGTGCCTGCTCGACCTCACCGTCGCGATCGGGTAGGCCGCGGGAACGTTCTGCCGCCTCGGGATCTCCACGCCGTCGACCCTGTCCCCGCCGGCGGTCACGTCGGTGACGTAGGCGATCCCGGCGTCGGCCTCGCCCAGCGACACTTTGGTCACCACCGCCTTGACGCCGTCCTCGAGCGAGACCGGCCGGACCCTCACGTGCTGTGCCCCCAGCGCCTGCTCCGCGTACCTGCCGGCCGGCACCTCGGGAGCCGCGAGCACCACCTTGAGGTCGGAGCGGCCGAGGTCGGCCAGGCCCTCGACGCCTTTGGGGTTGCCCTTGCCGACCACGATCTGCAGGAGGTTCCCGGCGAAGACCTGGGGGCTGTCGACCAGGTCCCTGACCTTGCCCATGTTGCTCTGGTCGGCGGAGGCGAACACGTCGGCGGGCGCGCCCTGCCGGATCTGGGTCGCGAGCGCCTGGCTGCCCGCGAAGCTCAGGCTGACCCGCACGCCCGGGTGGGACCGGGTGAAGTCGTCCTGGAGCCTGGTGAACGCCGCCTCGAGCGACGCCGCGGCGAACACCCTGACCTCGGTGCCGCCGCCGGCCGAGCGGTCGCCCCCGCCGCAGGCCGCGAGCAGCAGGGCCACGACGAGGCTCAGAGCACCGGTCGCGTACGGGGCGGCGGGGCGGGTGCGACGCATGGGTCCGCTCCTCAGGTCGGGGACGGCAGCTCGACGATCACGCTCGTGGCCTTGACCGCCGCCACCGCCAGCACCCCCGGGGCGAGGTGCAGCTCGTCGGCCGCCTCCCGGGTCATGAGCGAGACCAGCCGGTGGGGCCCGGCCCGCAGCTCGACCTGGGCGGCGACCGTGTCCTTGACCACCCGCGTGACAATGCCGGTGAAGCGGTTGCGGGCCGACTGGGCGCTGATCGCCTCGGCCTCCGGCGCCGGCGGCGACTGCGCGAGGAAGCGGGCCAGCTCGGCCCCGTCGATCACCCGCTGTCCCCCGCTGGTGCGCCGTGTGGGCAGCCGCCCCGAGTCGGCCAGCCGGCGGACCGTGTCCGCGCTGACCCCCAGCAGCTCGGCCGCCTGGCCGATCCGATAGCTCGTCATGTCGACGAAGGTAGCAGAAAAGCTTGCGCATGCGCGCAGAACAGCCCAGGAAGCTGGCGAAAGCAAGATCAGCGGCCGGTCGAGCCCCGGGCCCGCAGCCGCTGCACCGCACGGATGCGGGCCCGGCACGGGGGATGGGAGGCGAGCCGGGCGGCGACGGCGCTGCGCGGCGCGCGCTGCTCGTCGAGCTCGAACAGCTCGAGCACGCGGATCAGGTCCGCGGCGTACCCGGACTCGGTGGCGCGGCGGTCCGCGGCGTACTCCGCCGACCGGGACAGCGCCGCCGACAGCAGCCGCGACAGGCGCGTCACCAGCCACAGCGGCAGCCAGACGGCGCACAGCAGCACCACCAGGACGGTGCCGACCACCACCAGGGCACCGAGGATCACCAGGACGCCAACCATGCCGGGCGCGCCCTCCAGCGGGCGGCCGCCGGAGACCTGGCCGGTCCGCCGCTTGAGGCCGGAGAAGACGCGGGACGTCGCCACCGTGGCGGTGCCGACCCGCCGCAGCGCGGCCGACAGCAGCGAGAACGGCATGAGGTACCACCAGCCGAGCGTGGCGGCGAGTGGGTGGAGGTCACGGTGGTGCCCGAGCTCGTGCGCGAGCACCGCCTCGAGCAGTTGGTCGGGAAGCTCCAGGGCGCGCCGCGTGACCGCGACGAAATGGGCGCCCAGCGCGAAGGCGTTGACGAGGTCGCTGTCCTCCACCCGCAGGGTGAAGCCGTCCGGCTCGGCCCCGGCGCGCTGGCACGCCTGCCGCCACACCGGCCGCAGCCGCTCCAGCTCCCGCTCGGACGGCCGGCGCACCATGAACAGCAGCCGGGCGAAGCGCGCCTCGACGGGGCGCAGCAGCAGCAGCCCGGCGCTCGCGGTCCAGCACACCACGCCGAGCACCAGCGCGGTACGGCCGTCGTGCCCCAGCACAGCGCCGGCGCCGAGCGCCAGCGGCCCGACCACCACGAGCGAGAGCAGCCAGGTGAGCGCGACGATCGTGAGCATGCCGGCGAGCGTGCCGGTGACCACGCGCCTGCCCGGCGCGACGCGGCTGGGGCCTTCGTAGGTGGTCATGGGCTCCAAGTGGATCCCAAGGTCAGGGCGGGCACAAGGAAGGCCCGCGGGCCGCGGGCCTTCCTTGCGGGGGATCCTCCGGGAGGCGGGGGAGGCATGCCCTGGTGGGGGCGCTTATCCTGCGGGGCGGCCGTAGCCGACGATGCTGCTGCCGAGCGGTTGCAGGCGGACGTAGTCGCCGGTGTGGGTGGCGGCCACCTGCATGCCGCCGCCGACGTAGATGGCCACGTGCGAGATCGGGGTGTAGGAGAAGATCAGGTCGCCCGGCACCAGCTCGCCCCGGGAGACGTGGCGGGTCACGTCGTACTGGGCGGCGGCCGAGTGGGGGAGCGACACCCCGGCCTGCGCCCAGGCCGCCATGGTCAGGCCGGAGCAGTCGAAGGAGCCAGGACCGGCGGCGCCCCACTCGTAGGGCTTGCCGATCTGCGCCTTGGCATAGGCGACCGCCGTGGCGGCCGCGCCGCCGGCCGGGGACGGGGACGGGGCCGGGGTCGGGGCCGGAGCGGGGGAGGGCGCCGGCGGCCGGCCGCCGGACGAGCCGGAGCCGCCGCCTGCGTTGTCGGCCGCCGCAAGGAGCCGGGCGCGGTCGGCCGCCTTCACCTGGGCCAGCACCTGCCTGGTGCGGGCGATCGTGCGCTCGACCTCCTCCTTGTCGGCGTCGAGGGCCGCCACCTGCCCGGCCTGCTGGCGCTGGACCGCCTCGAGCGCGCGCTTGCGCACCTGGTAGTTGTCACCGGCGAGCTTCAGCCCGTCCATCAGGTCGCCGTCCTGCCTGGCGAGCAGGTCCAGCACCTGGACGCGCTCGAGGGTGTCGCTGGGATCGGAGGCGTCGAGGACGGCCGAAAGGTTGCTGCCCGGGCCCGCGACGTAGGCCGCCGCCGCCCGCGCGCCAAGCCGCTCCTGGGCGTCGCGCAGGCCCTGGGCGGCCTGCTCGGCGTCGTGCCGCAGCGAGCCGAGGGTCCGCTCGGTCCGCTCGAGCGCGAGCTTGGCCTGGAGGTAGTGCTCGACGAGCTGGTCGGCCTGCTGGTTCAGCCGCCCGAGCTGCGACTCGAGCTGGGCGGTGCGGGCGGGGCTGGCCTGGGCGCCGTCCTGCTGGGCAGATGAGAGCATCGCCAGGGGGAGCGCGAGCGTCGCGACGAGCAGCGTCCGCATCGCACGACGATGCGCTCGGCGGTGGGGGGACCGTCGACCGCAGGACGGCAAGCCCAGCCTCCTTTCCTTCAGAGCCCCCGTGGGCCGGACGGGACGGACCTGGATCGTGGGGAAGGGGTCCTCCCCTCCGTTGGGGGCCGGAGGGGCCCGTCCGGGCACCGGCGCCTGCCGGTGCTGGGGCTTCTGCGCCCGCAGTGTCCGCGGGAGTCAGCTTGTTACCGGTCAGAGACCATTCCGTTATCAAGCGGGCCGCAATCTACTCGCTCGCCCCGGCTGCTGCCAAGTCTCCGTCCACAGCGGGCCGCCGTTGCCAGAGCAGCTTGCCTTTACCATATCTAGGGGTTATCGTGCCGCCGACCACTACATCTTGCGCCCGTCAGGGCAGCCGGCGGCCACCGCTCCGGCGGCTCTGACGGGTGGCGGTTACGGAGAACTGCGTGGAGACGCGCCCCGAGAACTACGCACCCGAGGCAACGACGACCGCGGAGGGCGGCGCGGGGGGCCTGCCAGCACGCGACCTGGCGATCCTCGCGTTCGAGCGACGCTGGTGGCAGCACGCCGGCGCCAAGGAGGAGGCGATCCGGCGTGAGCTGGGGCTCCGCCCGGCCGACTACTACCAGGTGCTGAGCGGGCTGCTCGACGACCCCGCCGCGTTCGCCGCCGAGCCGGCCCTGATCGACCAGTTGCGGCGGTTGCGCGCCACGCGGCACAGGCGCCGCGCATCCCGTAGTCTCGGCCTGCACAACCCGAGCGGGGGCTGACCGCACGGCCGCGGCCCGAGCGGCCCGGTCCTGTCGCCGGCGTCCGTTCCCACTGCCAGAGGAGGTCGAGTTTGCGACCGGGTCCGACCGCTCGCGCGGCGGCGGTGCTGGTGGTGTTCCTTGCCCTGTTCGTCGTCGTGGACCGGCTGAGCGGCCAGCGGTCGAGCGGCGCCGCGGCCACGGGCGGCCCGGGCCGCACTGCGCCGCCGGCGACGACACAGCCCGCCCCTTCGAGCACCCGCCCGCCCTCGGGCAGCCGACCGACGACCACGGTCCCACCGACGACGACCGCCGCGACCAGCGAGCCCGCCGGTGGGTCCGCCCTGCGCTCGCCCAAGGGGGTCACCGTCCAGGTCCTGAACGGGGCCTTCGTTCCCGGGCTGGCTCGCCAGGTGGCCGACCTGATCGGCAAGGCCGGCTACGAGGTGGTGGCGGCCAACACCGCCCTCGGCAGCTACGCCGTCTCCCGGGTCTACTACACAGACGGCCACAAGGCCGACGCCGAGGCCTTCCAGAAGCGCTTCCCGGCCTTCGAGCAGATATTCCCGGCGAGCCAGGCGCAGGCCGGGCTGTCCCGCGACATCGCCCTGCACGTCGTCGTCGGCGCGAACTACCGGGAGATAACATAGCGCGCGGCGGGCTCAGCCGATCCGGATCGCCTCCAGGTCGCGGCGCTGGGCCGAGAACCAGTCCTGCGGCGGCAGGGCGGCGGACCGCTCGCGCAGGCGCTTGGCGCGGTAGGCGCGCTCCTCGGCGGGCATGGCCAGGGCGGCGGCGATGGCCTCGGCCAGCTCGACGGAGTCGAACGGGTTGACCAGCAGGGCCCCGTCGCCGAGGTCGTCGGCGGCACCGGCGTTGCGTGACAGGATCAGCACCGCGTCCCGCTCGCTGACCGAGGGGCCCTCCTTGGCGACCAGGTTCATGCCGTCCCACACCGGGTTCACGATCAGCACGTCCGCATGGGCCATGGCGGCCAGCGCGCGAGGGTAGTTGTCGCGCACCTCGAGCCGCACCGGCTCCCAGGTCCTGGTGCGGAAGCGCTCGTTGATGGCCTCGGCCGCATGCTTGACCTCGGCGGTGTAGGCCTGGTATTCGGCCAGGTCCCGCCGCGAAGCATAGGCCAGAGCGAAATGCACGACCCGGCCGCGCATGCGCGGATTCGACTCCAGGAACGTGGCGTAGCCGTCCAGGCCGCGCAGGATGTTCTTGGACAGCTCCATGCGGTCGACACGCACGATCAGGCTGCGCCCGCGGGACAGGTCGCGCACGGAGCGGAGCTGCGTCTGCACGTCGCGCTCGGCAGTCCGGGCGCGCAGGTCGTCGGCGTCGACCCCGAGGGGATAGGCGCGGACGCGGACCACGCGGCCGTCCGCGGCGCGCACGGTGTCGGCCTCCCTGTCGACCTGGTAGCCCGCCTCGGCACAGCAGCGCAGGAAGTTGCGCGACCAGCGCGGCACCAGGAAGCCGAGCAGGTCGGCGCCGAGCATGCCCTCCAGCAGCTCCTCGCGGTTGGAGCGGGGCAGCATCGCGAAGTACGCCGGCTCGACCCAGGGGCAGTGGGTGAAGTGCCCGATGCCGATGTCGGGGCGCCGCTCCCGCAGGATCGCCGGCGCCAGCGCCAGGTGGTAATCCTGGACGAACACGTCCGCGCCGCGACTGGCCTCCTCGTCGCAGGCGGCGGCGAAGGCGCGGTTCACCTCGCGGTAGTTGCGCCAGGCATTGCGGAAGCCCCGGTCGAAGCGCGGATGGCGCGGCACGTCGAACAGGTAGTGCTGGAGGAACCACAGGGTCCGGTTGGACACCCGGTTGTAGAAGCTCTGGTACTCGCGCGGGTCGATCAGCAGGCTGCGGAGCTGCACCGGGCCCTGGGGCAGGTCGATCCGCCGCCGGCGGCCGACCCGCGCGACCCGCCGGGCCGCCACACGGTCGCCGTCGCTGATCGCGGCCGCCACCCAGGTGCCGCCCTTGCCCGCGAGGGCCGGCCCCAGCGCGGCGACCATTCCTCCGGCCCCCCGCCCGGCCGAGAGGTTCCCCTCGTCGTCGATCTCGAACTGCACCGGACCGCGGTTGGACGCCACCACCAGCTCAGCCATGGGAATCCCGCCCTTCGTTGCGTGGTGCGCTCTTGCGGCTCTGCGGTCTCCAAGCTACCTGTCCTGGCCGCTGGCGCGCTCCGACCCGCCGTGGGCGATCAGGGTCCGGACGACCTCGGCGAAGCCGCGGCCGGCGCTGGACTCGGTGACGATCACCTCCCGCCCCACGTCCCGCCGGGCGGCCCAGGCGCCGTTGGCCACCAGGAACATGGCTCCAACCGCGTCGGCGATCTCGAGGTCGGCCGGGCCGTCGCCGACCGCGGCCGCGTTGCCGGCCCCCAGCTCGCGCGCGGCGAGGTAGGCCGCGGCCGTGGCGGCCTTGCTCACCCCGGCCGGGAGCAGGTGGTAGGCGTGGGTCTCGCCGTCGCCCAGGTGCGGGTAGGCGCCCCGCAGCCGGCCGTTGTCCTTGAGCTGGACCCAGCCGAAGCCGTCCGATTCAAGGCGCGCGCCGACCTCGGCCGGGTCGACCTGGCCACGCAGCAGCGCGGTTCCCTGGCGGCCCTGGTGCCAGGGGGCGTGCGGCTCGATCCTGCCGGCGAACTTGTCCAGCACGGTCCGCAGCGCGCCGGAGCGCTCGAGCGCCTCCGCCGGGGTGGCGCCGAGATCGCGAGGCGCCTGGCCCCACTGCAGCTCGGTGCGGTCGTCGCGCAGCAGCACCGTGCCGAGCTCGCCGATGGCGTCGCGCAGGCCGAGCAGCCGTTTGGCCTCGAAGAGCTGCGCGCGGGTGCGGCCCGAGACCAGCACGATCTCGAGCCCGGCCCGCTGGGCGGCGACCAGCGCCTCGGCCGCCGCCAGCTCCGGAGCGCCTTCCAGGTCGGCCAGCAGCGACCCGCCGCGGCCCACCAGGGTGCCGTCCACGTCGCAGAACAGCACCACCGGGGCCAGCGAGCCCAGTGCCCGGCCCGCCTCGGCCAGCGGGACGGCGGCCACCGGCTACCTCCTGCCGGCCAGGACGGCCTCCCGCCGGCGCCTGTAGCCGTCGACGGTGGCGATCGGTGGCCGCTGCTGGGTGGTGATCTGGCGCGGCTGCATGTTGTACTCCCGCTGCCCGTTCGAGAACTGGTAGAGCGTGGTCGAGAAGGCCCCAGGGGTCATCCGGCCTTCTTCCCCCAGGCGTGAGAAGGCGGCCTGCAGGATACCGAAGCTCATACGCGACAGCGCCTGCATGTCCTGGTTCCGGTGGACCCGCGACTCCAGGTCGACCTGGGCGATGCCGTCCAGCCCGCAGCGGGCGGCGATGTCGATCAGCAGGCCGAGCTCCACGCCGTAGCCGGAGGAGAACGGCACCTGCTCGAGCACCTCGCGCCGGCCCGCGTACTCGCCCGACAGCGGTTGCACGATCCCGGCCAGGTTCGGCCAGAACAGGTTGAGCAGCGGGCGGGCCACCAGCTCGGTGACCCTGCCGCCGCCGTTGGGGCGCGTGACGTTGCGCTCGCGGATGGGGCGCTCGTAGAAGGCCTTGACGTAGTGGATGCCCGGGTCGGTGAGCAGCGGGCCCACCAGGCCGTAGACGAAGCGCGGGTGGATGTTGTGGATGTCGGCGTCCACCCAGCAGATGATGTCGCCCTGGCAGGCGTGCAGGCTTTTCCACATGCCCTCGCCCTTGCCGGCACCCTGACCGGCCTCGGGCAGGACCTCCTCCTCGGCGTGGACGACCGCGCCCTCCGCCCTGGCGATGGCGGCGGTGTCGTCGCTGGAGCCGCCGTCCACGACCACGATCTCGTCGACCAGCCGGGAGCGGTCGAGCAGTGCCCGCCGGAGCACGCGCACCACCCGGCCGATCGTGGCCGCTTCGTTGCGGGCGGGGATGCAGACCGATACCGAGGTCCGGAGCCGCTCCTTGGCCTGGCGTAGCCGGCCGACCGGCTCGAACTGGCTGTAGTGGAAGGTTCGTCGTCCGAACCAGTCCCAAAGGTCGAAATCTTCCATGTGGTCTGGAATCGGACTCCTTCCGGTTCCCGGCGGGACCGCCCCCCCGGCGCTCTCGCCCCCCGACGTTGACCACTCGGAGCGTGCCAGGGCAATCTGAAAGTGACAACTCCAGAACCGGCGACGCATCAAGAGGGGTGGAGGGACCGGCCCGACGAAGCCCCGGCAACCCCCCCGGACCGGGATCGACCGACTCCCGGCCGGGGAAGGTGCCACGTCCGTCCTCGTGCCCAGGGGGACAGTCCCCGGTAGACCAGGTTGATCAGGTTGATCAGGTTGGTCCCCCGGTCTCCCGTGGGTACGAGGGAAGATGCGCGTTGCGGTCGGTGACCGGGCGCGCGGCGCTCGCCGACGAGCTCGGAAGGAGGTCACCGACCCTGACCAGGGACCTGACCCTTGACAACGTCCGGCTGCGCTGCCGTGGCTGCGGCGCCGTGTACCAGGCGGCTCTCCAGTACGCCTGCCCGAGCTGCCTTGGCCCGCTGGACGTCGCCTACGACCCGGCCACGCTGCGCGCACGGCTCGACCGGGCCACGATCGAGGCGGGACCGCGCTCCATCTGGCGCTACGCGGAGCTGCTCCCGGCCCGGCCGTTCCCGGGGGACCTCGCCCCCGGCTTCACGCCACTGGTCCCGGCGCCCCGCCTTGCCGAGGCGCTCGGGATCCCCGGTGAGCTGTGGCTGAAGGACGACACCCGCAACCCGACCAACTCCTTCAAGGACCGGGTCGTGGCGGTGGCCGCGGCCCGCGCCCGCGCCTTCGGCCTGACCACAATCGCGTGCGCCTCCACCGGCAACCTCGCCGGAGCGGCCGCCGCGGCCGCGGCCGCCCAGGGCCTGGACTGCGTGGTGGTGATCCCGGCGGACCTGGAGCCCGCCAAGATCGCCTCGGCCGCCACCTTCGGCGCGACCGTGGTGGCCGTGCAGGGCAACTACGACCAGGCCAACCGGCTCGCCTCCCAGGCCGCCGAGGCGTTCGGCTGGGGCTTCGTCAACGTCAACCTGCGTCCCTGGTACGCCGAGGGCTCCAAGACGGTCGGGCTCGAGGTCGCCGAGCAGCTCGGCTGGTCGCTGCCGGACCACGTGGTGGTGCCGGTCGCCTCCGGCGCCCTGCTCACCAAGGTGCACCAGGGCTTCAGGGTGCTCGCCGAGCACGGCCTGGTGGAGGACGTCCCGTTCAAGGTCCACGGCGCCCAGTCGGACGGCTGCGCACCGGTGGCCACGGCCTTTGCCGCCGGGCGCGACGACGTCACGCCGGTGAAGCCGAGCGGCATCGTGAAGTCGCTGGGCATTGGCGACCCGGCCGACGGGACCGAGGTCCTGGAGGTGGTCCGCTCGACCGGGGGCCGCGTCGAGGCGGTCGCCGACGACGAGGTGGTGGAGGCGATCCGGCTGCTCGCCCGCACCACGGGGGTGTTCGGGGAGACCGCCGCCGGAGTGACCGTCGCGATCACCGCCAGGCTCGCCGCCGCCGGGGCGTTCCGGCCGGGCGAGCGGGTCGTGGCGCTGGTCACCGGCCACGGCCTGAAGACACGGGAGGTTCTCGACGGCCGCGCCGGCGCCACCGTGACCGTTCGCCCGAACATCGACGCCCTGGAGGAGGCCCTCACGCCGCTCACCCCCGAGCTGCTCGCCCCGGCCGGGTAGAGGCTATCCACAATCTCGAAAAGCATGCTGCCGGCATGCCGGCAGCATGCTAGCTTCCTCCCATGAAGGTCTATAGTTGGCGCATGGGTGCGATCCAGATCAAGAACGTGCCGGAGGAGCTGCACGCGGCGATCCGCTCCCGGGCGGCCGAGGAGGGCCGGACCGTGAGCGAGTACGTGCTCGACCTCATCAAAAGGGACCTCAGGACGCCAACCATGCGGCAGTGGCTCGCACGCGTCCAGTCCAGGGAGCCGGTGGAGCCGGTGGAGCCGTCGATCGACACCGTTGAGCTGCTCCACCAGCTCCGCGGGGAGCGGGAGGAGGAGCTGGCCAGGAGGATGGGGCTGCCCCCGCTGGCGGAGACCGACGATGCAGAGAAGTAGGGCCATCTGCATCGACGCGTCCGTGCTGGCGGAATTCCTCCTCGATCGTCCTCGCGGCAAGGCGGTGGCCGAGGTCCTCGCCGGGGTCGACTCGATGATCGCGCCGGATCTCGTCAACGCTGAAGCCCTCGCCGTCATCCGTCGCCTCGAACGCGCCGGCGAGGTCTCGGCGGGGCGGGCAGCCAGGGCCGTCGCCGACCTCGAAGACGCGCCGCTGCACCGGCTGCCGACGACCGGCATGCTCGAGGCGGTCTGGGGGCTTCGCCACAACGTCACGCCGGGGGACGCCTGCTACGTGGTCGCGGCCCGCGCGCTCGACGTCCCGCTGCTCACCGCGGACCTCAGGCTCGCTCGCGCGCCGGACCTGGGGATTCCGGTCATCACGGTGTGAACCGTGTGGGTCGGGTTGTGGAGCGTCCGACCCGCACAGGTCCTCACTCGTAGCGGAGGGCTTCGGCGGGGTCCAGGGAGGCGGCCTGGTTGGCGGGGCCGAGGCCGGCGACGATGCCGACCACGGCGCAGCTCCGTCCGGCGGGCCACAGCGGTGGAGAGCTGGGGCTGCGCCGCCTGGCTGCCGGAGCCGCGGGTGACCAGGTAGGCGGCTGCGGCGCCGGCGACCACCAGCACGGCGAGCCCAGTGCCGAGCAGGCCCCGCGCCCGGCGCGAGGACGCCCCCTTCCCCGGACGCCTGCGGCTCACCGGGGCGCCCCCTGGGGGTTCTCGGGACGCCGACGGCTCACGAGCGTCCCTCGGCGAGGATGCTGGCGGCGGACACCTCGCCGTCGTTCGAGGAGGCGCCGAGATCGAAGCTGACCAGCACGCGGCTGCCGGGCGCGATATCCGACTTAGAGCCCTGTGCGGCCTTCTGGATCTTCGTGCTTGGGCCGATGCGGACGCGCAACTGCCCGGCGACCGTGTCCAGGGTGACAACGTCGCCGGAGACAGCGCTCACCGTGGCCTGGATGCCCCGGTTGCCCCGCCCGCCCCCGAACAGGAAGCCGCCGGCCCCGCCCTGCCCGCCGGTGCCATTGCCGTTGCCCTGGCCCGAGGTCCCGGGCGCCGCCTGACCGCCCTGGCCCTGGCCCTGGCCCTGGCCCTGGCCGCTCTGGCCTCCGGCGCCACGGCGGAACAGGCTCCCGAGCCCGCCGTTGCCGCGCAATGAGCTCAGGTCGCCGACCGGGATCTTGCCCTCGCTGGCGAGCCGTGCCGCCTCGGCCAGCGTGGCCGCCCCCTTGGGGGCGGTCTGGCGGCCGGCGACGAAACCGCCCGCCAGCCCCACGACCAGGGCGACCACCGCCGCGAGCACGATCGTGCGCCTGCCTGCGCCGGGGGTGCCGCGGTCGTACACGGGCACCTCGCCCGCAAAGGGCGGTGGCGGTTCCGCCGCCCCGAACGCCGTCGGGAACTGGTCGCCGGCCTCGGGAGGCTGCGCTCCAAGGCCAGGGTGCCCGCCGGGCTCCGGGAAGCCCGGGGGTGGCTGGGGCTGTGTGCTGTCGCTCATGGTCACTCCGGGTCTGGTCGGTGGCTCGGTCGAGGCGGTGGCTGGTGCCGGCACCAGGCGGCCGCTCTGGAGCACCAGGCGGCGCTCGGCGCGGGCGGCGACGTCCGGGTTGTGGGTGATGATCAGCAGCGTGCGGCCGGTGGCGTGCAGTCGGGCGAAGAAGTCGAGGACGTCGGAGCCGGAGGCGGCGTCGGACCCCGCGGTAGAGCAGGGGCGCGGCCACGTTCTCGAGCGCGGTGGTGCGTGCGAGCAGGTTGAAGCGCTGGAACACGAAGCCGATGCGACGGTTGCGGATCTCGGCGCGGCGCGTGTCGCTGAGGTCGCTGACGTCCAGGCCGGCGAGCTGGTAGACGCCGGCGTCGGGCTGGTCGAGCAGCCCGAGGATGTTGAGCAGGGTGGTCTTGCCCGAGCCGGACGGGCCCAGGACCGCCACCCACTCGCCCGAGCGGACCTCGAGGTCGACGCCGTGCAGGACGGGCACGGCCACCTGCCCGCGGCGGTAGGCGCGGGTCAGGCTCCAGGTGCGCAGGATCGGCGTGCTCATCAGGCAGGATGCTAGGTGCCGACCCTGAACCTCGGATGAGCCGGGCGTAAGGGACCGGAAAGGACCAGGGCAGGCGAGCCCGCAGAGAGATCATTGACACTGTCATATGACACTGCCATCATGACTCTATGACCGCAGCCTCACGTCCGGCCGGGACGGCCCGATGGACGCTCGACCAGCTCGCCGAGCGGGTCGACGCCGCCCTGTCCGTCGACTACGACGGGCAGGCGAGCGGCCGCGTCCGCGACGTCCCCGACCGGCGGGCCATCCGCTGGTACACCACCCTCGGCCTGGTCGACCGCCCGGCCGCCATGCGGGGCCGCACCGCCCTGTACGGGCGCCGGCACCTGCTCCAGCTCGTCGCCATCAAGCGGCTTCAGGCCGGCGGGCTGTCGCTGGCGGGCATCCAGGCGCGGCTGGCCGCAGCCACCGACGAGCAGCTCGAGCGGGTCGCCCGCCTGCCGGACCTCGATGAGCGGGCGACGCGGGCCGACCCGGCGCTCGACGCGGCCCCACCGGCGGCCCCACGAGCCGCGGCGCCGCTCAGGGTCGAGCGCGCCTTCTGGAAGCGGACCGTCGCCGGCACGCCGTCCACCGCGGCCGCGGACCCCGCGACCCCGCTCCCCGCCCCGGGGCTCGCGGGCGCGGCGGCCGAGGGGGACCTGGCGGCCGAGGGGGACGTGGTGGCGTCGCCCGTCCCCGAGTACCGCGCCTCGCCCGCGGCGGTGATCCTGCAGGGCGTACGTCTGGACGACGGCGTGACCCTGCTGCTCGACCACGCCCGCCCGCTGCGCCGGGACGAGGTCCGCGCCATCCAGGCGGCCGCCCGGCCTCTGCTCGATGCGCTCGGCCGAGGAAGGAAGCGATGACGATGCACGGCTTCACATCTCTGCCCCTGCCCGTCCTCACCGACGAGGAGGTCGCCCGCTCCCGTCCCGCCGGCGACGAGGCAGGCGTCGGCGCGCTCGTCACCGAGCGGGGCAACCTGCCGCTCGAGGCGGTCGCCGTGGACGCCCAACTGGTGGGCCTGCTCGCCCAGGTGGCGCTGACGCAGACCTTCGTCAACCGGTTCGACCTGCCGTTGCAGGCGACCTATGTCTTCCCCCTGCCCGACCGGGCCGCCGTCACCGAGTTCCGCATGGAGGTCGGCGACCGGCTGGTCGAGGGCGTGCTGCGGGAGCGGGCCGAGGCGCGCGCCGCCTACGAGCGAGCCCTGGCCGAGGGCAGGCGTGCGGCCATCGCCGAGGAGGAGCGGCCCGGCGTCTTCACCATGCGCGTCGGCAACCTCATGCCTGGCGAGCGCGCGCGCGTGCGCCTGGTGACGACCGGCCCGCTGCCCTACGACCAGGGCGAGGTCACCTTCCGCTTTCCCCTCGTGGTGGCGCCGCGGTACATCCCGGGCACGCCGCTCGGGTGGGAGCCGGCCGGCGAGGGGGTCCAGCCGGACACCGACGCCGTGCCCGACGCCTCGCGGATCACGCCGCCCGTGCTCCTGCCCGGGTTCCCGAACCCCGTGCGCCTGGAGATCTCGGCGCTGATCGACCCTGCCGGCCTCGAGGTCGGCGCGGTCCGATCGAGCCTGCACGCGGCCGTGGTCGAGGAGCGGGAGGGCTCCTCCGGGCCGGTCCGGGTGGTCAAGGTCGACCCCGGGGAGCGGCTCGACCGGGATTTCGTGCTGCGCCTGGCCGTCGGCGCGGCGGGCCTCGGGACCTCGCTCGTGGCCGCGCCCGACGAGCGGGACCGGCAGGAGGGGCGCGAGGGGCGCGAGGGGCGCGGCACGTTCCTGCTCACCCTGGTCCCGCCGGCGGCCCTGGAGGCGACCCGGCCGCGGGACGTCGCGCTGGTGCTGGACCGCTCCGGCAGCATGGCCGGCTGGAAGATGGTGGCCGCCCGGCGGGCGGTGGCCCGCGTGGTGGACAGCCTGTGCGGGCGCGACCGCTTCACGCTGCTCGCGTTCGACCACAGCGTGGAGGGCCCGCCGGCGCCGGACGGCGCGGCCGTGCAGCCGGCCTCCGACCGCAACCGCTTCCGAGCGGTCGAGTTCCTCTCCGGTCTCGGTGCACGAGGCGGCACCGAGATGGCGGCCCCGCTTGTCGAGGCCCTCGACCGGCTGGGCCACGCAGCCCCGGACCGTGACCGGGTCCTCGTGCTGGTCACCGACGGCCAGGTCGGCAACGAGGACGAGATCCTGCGGCTGCTCGCGCCACGCCTCGGCGACCTGCGCGTCTACACGGTCGGCATCGACACAGCCGTGAACGAGGGCTTCCTCAAGCGGCTGGCCATCGCGGGCGGCGGCGCCTGCGAGCTGGTCGAGTCCGAGGACCGGCTGGACGAGGTGCTGGACCGGGTCCGGCAGCGCATCGGCACACCGGTGGTCACCGACCTGCGGCTGGACGCCGAGGGCCTGGGGGTCGAGCCGGGCTCGGTCACCCCGCCGCGCCTGCCGGCGCTGCTGGCGGGCGTGCCGCTGATCGTCGCCGGGCGCTACCGCGGCCGGCCCGAGGGCACGCTCACGCTCAGCGGCCGGGACGCCACCGGCGGGAGCTGGCGCGCGGTGGTCCCGGTCCTGCCCGGGGGCCAGGCGCCGCCCGGGGGCCAGGCGCCGCCCGCCAAGGTCTGGGCCCGCGCCCACCTGCGCGACCTGGAGGACCGCTACGCGAGCGGCACGACCAACGACGAGGACCTCGAGCGGCGGATCGTGCGGACCTCGCTCGAGTTCGGCGTGCTGTCGCGTTTCACCGCATTCGTGGCGCTGGACACGGTGGTGGTCAACCGCGACGGCCGCCTTCACCGCGTGGTCCAGCCGGTGGACGTCCCGCAGGGCTGGGAGCCGCCCGGCCTCGCCAGCCGTGCCGAGATGCTGTCGACCTACGCGGTCGCCTCGCCCGGGATCCTGTCCGCCGACGCCGACACCGACGTCGACGCCGTGCGCGCTCGCGCGGCCACGCCGCTGCGGCGGCCGGCGGTCGAGCTGCCGGGCCTGCGGCTTCCGCCCGCGCCGCCGTCCGCCAGGGAGCGGGGCGGCCGGCGCTTCTGGCGCTCGCTCGCGGCCCAGCGCGCCGAGACCGAGGAGCAGCCGGCGGCGGTCGGGACGGACCTGGACGCCTATCGCCGCCGCGCCGGCGACCTCGCGCGCCAGCTCGAGGCCGCCAGCGCCGCCGAGCTGGGGCGGCGGCTCGGCGCCCTGGCCGTGGAGGTCGCGGCGCTGGTCGCCGACCTCGAGTCGGTCGGCGCCGACCCGCGGGAGACGGAGCCCCTGCGCGAGCTCGTCGCCGAGCTGACCGAGTCCACCCCGGACCGGGCCGAGCTGCGCCGCCTCCGCGACCGCGCCGTCGCCGTGTTGCGGACGTTCGCCGGCGAGCACGCTCTCAACCGCGGACCTCGTGGACGGGACACCCCGATGGACTGAAACGCCGAGGAGCCGGGCCGGGACCTCGGCAACGATGGGCCATGACTGAACGTCATGGCTGGGCGCGCCGCGGTAGCCTCACCGGCATGAGGGATCGGCCAGAGGGCCTCGACGAGCCGGGGTTGCGGCGTGCCTTGGATCCGTGGGGGATCGACGCCGTCTCACTGGCGTACGCCCCGGTGGGCTTCGGCGACTATCACTGGACCGCCGTCGATGGCCGTGAACGGCAGTGGTTCGTCACTGTCGCCGACTTGGCGCACAAGAGTCACTGCGGCGATGGGCCGGAAGCCGCCTTTGGTGGTCTGCGCCGGGCCATGGACACCGCTTGGGCCCTGCAACACCAGGGGGAGCTGGACTTCGTGGTGGCGCCCCTGCGGACCGCTGACGGCGAAACGGTCCGTCGTCTCGGGGCCAGGCACGCCCTCAGCGTCTTCCCGTTCGTGGACGGCACTCCCGGCCGTTTCGGCCAAACGCTCACATCACAGGAGCGCGGCCTGGTCGTGGACATGCTCGCCGAGCTGCATCGCAGGACACCTCCCGCCTCGGCCCCTGTCCTCCAGCCGGACCTTTCGGCACGGGGGCGACTGGAGGAGGCCCTTGAGGAGTTGGACCGGCCCTGGCAGGGCGGGCCATTCGCCGAACCCGCCAGGGTCCTGGTGTCGGACCGCGCCGCCGGTTTCCGGCGGCGGCTGGACGAGCTCGATCAGCGTGTCGGGGAGCTCAGCAGCAGGCGCCAAGCGCCCGTCGTGACCCACGGCGAGCCGCATCCCGGCAACCTGTTGTGGCTGGCGGACCGGTGCTTGCTGGTCGACTGGGACACGGTGGGCCTGGCAGTGCCCGAGCGGGACCTGTGGATGGTCGCCACGGAGCCGGACGACCTCGCGGGGTACGCCGACGCCGGCGGCCGGCGGCCGGATCCGTCAGCCCTGGCGCTGTACCGCCTCCGGTGGGACCTCGAGGACGTGGCCGTTTTCGTCGACCTGTTCCGCTCCCCCCATGACCGGACGGCCGATGCCGAGAAGGCGTGGGCGGGGCTCACCAGCATCATGGAACGGCTGACAGGGGACGGCCGCGTGTAAGGCAGCCCCGGAAGTGGGGCGGAAGGCCCAGCGTTCCTTAGCACTCGACTATCATGAGTGCTAACATGCTGCCCGGCCGAGGGGCCGGACGCAGGAGCGACGTGAACAGGCAGGCCCACCTTAAGGGAGGTAGCCGCGCATGCCCAAGATCATCGCCTTCGATGAGGACGCCAGGCGGGCGCTCGAACGAGGTATGAACCAGCTCGCCGACGCGGTGAGGGTCACGTTGGGCCCCAAGGGCCGCAACGTGGTGCTCGAGAAGAAGTGGGGCGCCCCCACCATCACCAACGACGGCGTCTCGATCGCGAAGGAGATCGAGCTCGAGGACCCCTACGAGAAGATCGGCGCGGAGCTGGTCAAGGAGGTCGCCAAGAAGACCGACGACATCGCCGGTGACGGCACCACCACCGCCACCGTGCTGGCGCAGGCGCTGGTCCGCGAGGGCCTGCGCAACGTGGCCGCCGGCGCCAACCCGATGAGCCTCAAGCGCGGCATCGAGAAGGCCGTCGAGGTCGCCGTCGAGGCCATCAAGAACCAGGCAAAGGACATCGAGACCCGCGACGAGATCGCCCACACCGCCACCGTGTCGGCCGGCGACCCCGAGATCGGCGAGGTCATCGCCAAGGCCATGGACACCGTCGGCAAGGAGGGCGTGATCCAGGTCGAGGAGTCCAACACCTTCGGGATCGAGCTGGAGACGGTCGAGGGGATGCGCTTCGACAAGGGCTTCATCTCGCCCTACTTCGTGACCGACCCCGAGCGGATGGAGGCGGTCCTCGAGGACGCCTACATCCTGGTCGCCAACCAGAAGATCAGCGCGGTCAAGGACCTGCTGCCGGTGCTCGAGAAGGTCATGCAGACCGGCAAGCCGGTGGTGGTCATCGCCGAGGACGTGGAGGGCGAGGCCCTGGCGACCCTGGTGGTCAACAAGATCCGCGGGACCTTCAAGTCGGTCGCGGTCAAGGCCCCCGGCTTCGGCGACCGCCGCAAGGCGATGCTCGGCGACATGGCGATCCTCACCGGCGGCCAGGTCATCAGCGAGGAGGTCGGCCTCAAGCTCGAGAACATCACCCTCGACCTGCTCGGCCGCGCCCGCAAGGTGGTCGTCACCAAGGACGAGACCACCATCGTCGAGGGCACCGGCACCGAGGACGACATCAAGGGCCGCATCAACCAGATCAAGACCGAGATCGAGAACACCGACTCGGATTACGACCGGGAGAAGTTGCAGGAGCGCTTGGCCAAGCTGGCCGGCGGCGTCGGGGTGATCAAGGTCGGCGCGGCCACCGAGGTCGAGCTCAAGGAGAAGAAGCACCGCATCGAGGACGCCGTCTCCAACGCCCGCGCGGCGGTCGAGGAGGGCATCGTCCCCGGCGGTGGCGTGACCCTGCTCAAGGCCCAGGAGGCGCTCTCCAAGGTCGACCTCGTCGGCGACGAGGCGACCGGCGCGCTCATCGTGCGCCGGGCGCTCGAGGAGCCGCTGAAGCAGATCGCGATCAACGCCGGCCACGAGGGCGGCGTGGTGGTCGAGCGGGTCCGCGGCCTGGAGGCTGGCTACGGGCTCAACGCGGCCACGGGCGAGTACGCGGACATGTTCAAGTCGGGCATCATCGACCCGGCCAAGGTGACCCGGTCCGCGCTCCAGAACGCGGCGTCGATCGCCGGGCTGTTCCTCACCACCGAGGCGGTCGTCGCGGACAAGCCCGAGAAGGAGAAGGCGCCGGCCGCGCCTCCCGGCGGCGGTGACATGGACTTCTGAGACAGTCCGCACGCTCGGGAAAAGGGCGGGTCCCGCCGGGGACCCGCCCTTTCTCCTGCCTACAATGGCGGGGATGGACGAGCTGGAGCGCAAGCGCCTCGCGCTGCGGCGCGAGCTGGAGGTCACCGGAGGCCTGATGGTGGCGTTCTCCGGCGGGGCCGACTCGAGTTTCCTCCTCGCCGCCGCGGTCCAGGCGCTCGGCGACCGGGCGGTGGCGGCCACCGGGGTCTCGCCCAGCCTTGCGGAGCGCGAGCTGGACGACGCCCGTGCCCTCGCTGCGGAGCTGGGCGTCCGCCACGTGGTGGTCCGGACCCACGAGCAGGACCGCCCCGGCTACCTCGTCAACGGCCCCGACCGCTGCTACTTCTGCAAGTCCGAGCTGTTCGACGTGCTCGCGCCGCTGGCCCGGGCAGAGGGCCTCGACCTGGCGGTCGGCACCAACGTCGACGACCTGGGCGACTGGCGCCCCGGCCAGCGCGCCGCAAGGGAGCGGGGCGTGCGCACGCCACTGGTCGCCGCCGGCTTCTCCAAGCGGGACGTGCGCGAGGCGTCCCGCCGGATGGGCCTGCGCACGCACGACAAGCCCGCGGCGGCCTGCCTCGCCTCGCGAGTTGCCTACGGCATCCAGGTGACCCCGGCACGCCTGTCGCGGGTCGAGCGCGCCGAGGCCCTTGTGCGCTCCCTCCTCACCGGGGCACGCCTCGTCCCACCGGAGCACCCCCCCGTAGTTCCCCGGACCCCTCCGGGGAGTTCCCCGGACCCCTCCGGTGGCCTGGTGCAGCTCCGGGTGCGCGACCATGGTGACCTCGCCCGGGTCGAGGTGCCCGTCGAGTCCCTGCCCGTGCTGGTCGCGCCCGCCACGCGCGAGCGGCTGGTCGAGGGCCTGCGCGAGCTGGGCTTCGCCTACGTCACCGTGGACCTCGAGGGCTTCCGCTCCGGCAGCATGAACGCGGGCGCTCGGCCTGGCGGCCTGCGGTGAGCGGCACCCGCCGGCTGGTGCACTGCTCGCTCCCGCCCGAGTTGGTGCGTCGCCCCGTGCTCCACGGGCTCTCGCACTCCAGCGGCGCGGTGGTCAACGTCCATCGTGCCAACGTCGACGTCGAGGCGGGCGTGGCCTGGTTCCTGCTGGAGCTGTCGGGAGCGCAGGCGGAGGTCGAGCGGGCAGAGGCCTGGCTCGAGGCGCAGGGCGTCACGGTCGAGCGGATCGAGGAGCGGTCACTGGGATGACGGCGCCAGCACGTACTCGGCGGCCGCCTCCAGGTCCGGGAGCACGGCGTCGGCGGCACGGAAGTCCATGCCGGCGGTGAGCGCGTTCGGGACGGCCAGGGCGCGCATGCCGGCGCCGCGGGCGGCGGTGACCCCGTGGAGGGTGTCCTCGATCGCCACGCAGTCGGCCGGGTCCGCGCCGAGCACGGCGGCGGCGTGCAGGTAGGTCTCGGGATCGGGCTTTCCGTGGACCACGTCCTCGCCGGAGACGACCGCCTTGAAGGCGTCGCGCACGCCGAGCCGTCTGAGGACGTGCTCCACGTAGCCGCGCGTGCCCGAGGTCGCCACCGCGAGCGGCAGACCCGCGCCGGACAGCCGGGTGATCGCCCGGTGCAGCCCCGGCATGGGCTGGATCCCGTCGGTTTCGAGCAGGCGCCAGAAGATCGCCTCGCGCGCGGCGAACACCTCGTCGGGCGGTCGCCCCAGCCGCTCGGCGATCGCGTCGGTCAGCTCGCGGACGCGCCTGCCCAGCATGTCGTCGTGCAGGCTCCGGTCGACCGCGGCGCCGAGGGTGGCCAGGTACTCGCCGTTGGCCCGCCCATGGAGAGGCTCGGAGTCGACGATCACCCCGTCGAGATCGAAGACGACGTGACGCGCGAGCGGCATCCTCGGCGGGTCAGGACGCCGGCGGCGCCGCGGTCGGCTCCGGCCCGCCGCCGTCGCCGGAGGGCCGGGACACGCCCGCCGGGGCGGTGGACGAGGCGATCATCGGCACCACCTGCCGGGTGGTGATGATCTCGTCGATCATCCCGTACTCCAGGCCCTGGTCGGCGCTCATGATGAAGTCCCGGTCGGTGTCCTTGGAGATCTTCTCCACGGTCTGCCCGGTGTGCTCGGCCATGATCTCGTCCAGCACGCGCCGCAGGCGCAGGATCTCGCGGGCCTGGATCTCGATGTCGGCGGACTGGCCGCGCGCGCCGCCGGAAGGCTGGTGGATGAGGAGGGTCGAGTGGGGCAGGGCGAAGCGCTTGCCCTTGGTCCCCGCCGCCAGGATCACGGCGGCGGCCGATGCGGCCATGCCCATGCAGATGGTCGAGATGTCCGGTCTGACGTACTGCATGGTGTCGTAGATGGCCAGCAGGTCGGTGATCGAGCCGCCGGGCGAGTTGATGTAGAGGTTGATGTCCTTGTCCGGGTCCTCGGCCTCGAGGTGCAGGAGCTGGGCCATGATCAGGTTGGCCACGGTGTCGTCGATCGGTGTGCCGAGGAAGATGATCCTGTCTTTCAGCAGGCGGGAGAAGATGTCGAACGATCGCTCGCCACGGCTGGTCTGCTCGATGACGATCGGCACCAGGTTGGCGTCGGCCATGTGGGGAAACCTCCGGGCAGCAAGCTGCGACAGCAGGCCGGGCGCCGCCTGCGCCCTGGCCCTCGGCGAGAACCTCTGTGACCAGGCGAGGGTAGCGCATTGTGCGCCACTCGATCAGTCCAGCGCGACCAGGTCCAGGTAGTCGTCGTCCCAGACGTCGAGGGTGCCCTCGGGCATGAAGAGCACCCGGTCGGGCTCGAAGCTGCGCACGAACGGGGTGTCGTGGCTGACCAGCACCACGGCGCCGCCGTAGGAGGCGAGCGCGGAGCGCACGGCCTCGACCGCCTGCACGTCCAGGTTGTTGGTGGGCTCGTCCAGCAGCAGCACGTTGTGCCGGCCGACCACCAGGCGGGCGAGGGCGAGCTTGGTCTTCTCGCCTCCCGACAGGGTGCTGACCCGCTGCCCCGCCTGGTCGCCGCCGAGCAGGAAGTGGCCGAGCACGCCGCGGAGCACGTCGTCGGTGGCCTTGGCGGTCCCGCGCATCAGCTCCATGGCGGTCGCCTCGGGGTCGAGCCCCTCGTGCTCCTGGGCGTAGTAGCCGACCGCGGCGCCGTGGCCGTACCGGACCTCGCCCGAGTCGGGGGCGTCGACGCCGGCGAGGATGCGCAGCAGCGAGCTCTTGCCGGCGCCGTTCAGGCCCAGCACGAGCAGGCGCTCGCCCCGCTCCAGGTCGAGCGCGAGCTGCTTGAACACGGGCGGCCCGCCGTAGGAGCGCGCCAGGTCCACCGCCTCGAGCGCGGTGCGGCCGACCGGCGGCGGGTCGGGGAAGCGGACGGCCACCTTGCGTCCGTTGCGCCGCTCCGGCGTGAGCGCGGCCTTCATGCGGTCCACCCGGCGCTCGGTGACCAGGGCCCGGCGCGCCATGACCTCGTTGGAGTGGCGATACTTCTCAACGAAGGCCGAGAGCCGCTTGATGTCGCGCTCCAGCACCTTGCGCTGGCGCGCCGCCGAGGCGGCACGCACCTCGCGCTCCTTCAGGTACTGCGTGTAGGTGCCGCGGTAGCCCTCGAGCGACGCGGTGACCGGGTCGAGCGCCAGCACCGCGGTGACGTTGGAGTCCAGCAACGGCAGGTCGTGGGAGACGACCAGGATGCCGCCGGAGAAGCCGGCCAGGAAGTCCGCCAGCCACTGCTTGGCGTCGGCGTCCAGGTGGTTGGTCGGCTCGTCCAGCAGCAGGGTGGTGGCCTGGCTGAGCAGCACCCGGGCCAGCTCGACGCGGCGGCGCTCCCCGCCCGACAGCCCGGACAGCGGCCTGTCCAGGCCGCCGGGCGGGACCCCGAGCCCGGCGGCGATGCGCCTGGCCTCGGCCTCGGCGCGATAGCCGCCGTCCATCTCGAAGCGCTCCTGCAGGCTGGAGAAGCGCTTGATGGCCCGGTCGCGCGAGCGCGCGTCGGGGCTTGCGTCAATGCGTCGCCTGGCCTGTTCCAGGTGCTGCTTGGCGTGGTCGAGCCCGCGGGCCGACAGCAGCCGCTGGAGCCCCGTGGACGCCGTGGTCGGCGGCGACTCCTGCGGCAGCCAGGCGAGCGTGCCCGCCAGCGTCACGGCCGGGTTGCGCTGCCCGCCCTCGTCCGGCGCTCCCCGCAGCGCGCCGCGCGCGCGGGCGGCGTCCGCCAGGGTGCCGAGCAGGGTGGTCTTGCCCGCGCCGTTCGACCCGACCAGGCCGACCACGTCACCCGGACCGACGGTGAAGCTCGCATCGGCCACCAGCAGGCGGGGGCCGATCTCGACGGAGAGGTCAGTGGCGCGGAGCATGACGGGTCGTTCCTGGAGTTGGCGTGGAGGCTCGTGTCAGCCGATCGTCGGCGGCAGGGCGTGGACAGGTCAAGCGAATTGCGCGTGCCCGCCGCTACTGCGGCCGGGCGGCCGGTCCCGGAGCCGTCGCGGCGCGCTCGAGGATGCTCGGGGCGGTGCCGTCGTCGGCCACCTGATGACAGGCTACCAGGTGGCCCGCGCCGGTCACGTCGCGGAGCGCGGGCACCTCGGTGCGGCTGCGCTCGTCCGCGAGCGGGCAGCGCGTGTGGAAGCGGCAGCCGGCGGGCGGGTTGAGCGGGCTCGGCAGGTCGCCGGCGAGCACCACCCGGCGGCGCTGCCGCTGGGCTACCGGGTCGGGCAGGGGCGCGGCCGACAGCAGCGCCTGCGTGTAGGGGTGCTTCGGGGCGCGGAAGAGCTCCTCGCGCGGGGCCGTCTCGGCGAGCGTGCCGAGGTACATGACCGCCACGCGGTCGGCGATGAGCTCGACCACGGCCAGGTCGTGGGTGATGAACAGGCAGGCGAAGCGGCGGCGGCGCTGGACCTCCGCCAGCAGGTTGAGGACGGCCGCCTGCACGGAGACGTCCAGCGCCGAGGTCGGCTCGTCGGCGACGAGCAGCGCCGGCTCGACCGACAGGGCCCTGGCCAGGCCGACCCGCTGGCGCTGCCCGCCGGAGAGCTCGTGCGGGTAGCGGTGGTAGAGCTCGGGGCGCAGCCCGACCTCGTGGAGCAGCTCGGCAACGCGGCCGGTGAGCGCGTCGCCCCGGGCGAGGCCATGGCGGCGCAGCGGCTCGCCGACGATGGCGCCGACGTTCATGCGCGGGTTCAGCGACGACGACGGGTCCTGGAAGACGATGTGCATCTCGCGGCGCAGCGGCCGCAGCCGCCGCTGCGACAGGTGGGTGATGTCGGTCCCCTTGAGGCGCACGGTCCCGCCGGTCGGCTCGATCAGCCGGGTGACGCAGCGCCCGACGGTGGACTTGCCGCTGCCGGACTCCCCGACGAGCCCGAGCACCTCGCCCTCGCGGAGCTGGAACGAGACGCCGTCGACCGCGCGCACGACCCCTCTGCCCGCACGCCGAAGTGCTTGGCGAGGTCCTCGACCTCCAGGACGACCTCACGCATGGCTGGCTCCGGGATGGAAGCACGCCACCAGGTGCTCGGCGCGCACCTGCTCCAGGCCCGGCCGCTCGCGGCGGCAGCGGTCGTCCGCGCGCGGGCAGCGCGGCGCGAACGCGCAGAAGCCGAGCCGCCGGTCCAGGCTCGGCACGATGCCCGGGATCTCTTGCAGGCGGCCCTGCGCCGAGCGCTTGGCGGGGTTGGGCACCGCGCCGAGCAGGCCGAGGGTGTAGGGGTGCTGGGTGGACGCGAACAGGTCCTCGACGCCCGCCTCCTCGACCTTGCGACCGGCGTACATGACCATCACCCGGTCGGCCACGTCCGCCACCACGGCGAGGTCGTGGGTGATCAGCACGATCGCGGTGCCCAGCCGCTGGCGCAGGTCGCGGAGCAGGTCGAGGATGCCGGCCTGGATGGTCACGTCGAGCGCGGTGGTGGGCTCGTCGGCGATCAGCACCCTGGGGTCGCAGGCCACCGCCATGGCGATCATCACCCGCTGGCGCAGCCCGCCGGAGAGCTGATGCGGGTACTCGCCCAGCCTGCGCTCGGCCTCGGGCACGCCGACGAGGTCGAGCAGCTCGGCCGACCGACGTCTCGCGGCAGCGCGGCTCAGCCCCTCGTGACGGCGCAGCACCTCGCCCACCTGCCTGCCCACGGTGAGCACCGGGTTGAGGGAGGTCATCGGCTCCTGGAAGACGAAGCCGACCTGCTTGCCGCGGACCTCGCGCAGCCGCCCCGCCGGCACGCGGGTCAGGTCCTCGCCGTCCAGCCAGACGTGCCCGCCCACGGTCGCGGACCTGGGCAGCAGGCCCACGACCGACAGCGCGGTCACGGTCTTGCCGCAGCCGGACTCGCCCACGATGCTGAGCACCTCGCCCGGGTCGAGCTCGAACGACACCCCGTCCACGGCGTGCACGAACCCGTCCTCGGTGCGGAACCGCACCGACAGGTCCTCGACCTCGAGCACGGCGGTCCGGTTGCTCACCGCCAGGCCTTGGGGTCCAGGGCGTCCCGCAGGCCGTCGCCGATCAGGTTGAACGACAGCGCGGCCAGCACGATCGCCACCCCCGGGAGCACCGCCAGCCAGGGCGCCTGGCTGATGAACTGCTGCGCGCTGGAGAGCATGACGCCCAGCGAGGGCGTGGGCGGCTGCACGCCGAGCCCGAGGAACGACAGGATCGCCTCCTCGATGATGGCCACGGGGATCGCCACCGTGGCCTGCACGATCAGCGCGCTGAGCGCGTTCGGCAGGATGTGCCGGCCGAGGATCTTCAGGTCCGAGGCGCCGTTGGCCACCGCGGCTTCGACGTAGTCCTCCTCGCGCAGGCTGATCGTCTCGCCACGGACGACCCGAAGGATCTGAGGGATCTCCGCGATGCCGATCGAGATGGTGGCGTTCATCAGCGACGGGCCCAGGATCGCGGTCAGCCCCACGGCGAGCACCAGGAACGGGAAGGCGAGCAGCGTGTCGGTCAGCCGCGACACCACCGGGTCGAGCCAGCGGCGGTAGTAGCCGGCGAGCAGGCCGAGCGGCACGGCCACGGCCATGGCGATCGCGACCGCCACCACCCCCACCTGGAGCGAGGCGCGCAGCCCGTAGATCACCCGCGAGAGCTGGTCACGGCCGAGGTCGTCGGTGCCGAGCCAGTGCGCCGCCGAGGGCGGCTGGAAGGCCCGGGCGAACTCGGTCCTGGCGGGGTCGGAGGGCGCGACCAGCGGGGCGAGCAGCGCCACCAGCACGAAGACGCCGGCGATCGCCAGCCCGGCCACGGCGGGGCGGTGCCGAACGAAACGGCGGGTGAGCCGGCGGCCCCGGCGCGCGCGGGGCGGGGCCAGCTCCAGGTCGACGGCGGTCACGCGGCGGCTCCCGGCAGGCGGATGCGCGGGTTGGCGACCGAGTACAGCAGGTCCACGGCCAGGTTGGCGACGACGTAGGCGGTCGCGCTGACGATGGCGACCCCCTGGATGACCGGGTAGTCGCGGGTGAACACCGCCTCCACGATCAGCTTGCCGAAGCCGGGGATCACGAACACCTGCTCGGTGACGACCGCCCCCGAGATCAGCAGGCCGAGCCGCAGGCCGAGCAGGGTCAGCACGGTGATGAGGCTGTTGCGCAGCGCGTGCCCCAGCACCACCTGCGGCTCGGACAGCCCTTTGGCCCTGGCGGTGCGCACGTAATCCGCGCCGAGCGAATCGAGCATCGCCGAGCGCGTCTGCCGCATCAGGATCGCGGCGAACTGCCCGCCGAGCACCAGCGACGGCAGCAGCATGCGCTCGAGGTTGCCGAGCGGGTCGCTGAGCAGCGAGGTGTAGCCCGAGGCCGGGAGCACCCCGAGGATGATCGCGAAGACCAGGATCAGCATCAGGCCCAGCCAGAAGCTCGGCACCGACAGGCCGAGCAGGGCCGCCCCGTTGGCGAGCCACTCCAGCCCGGAGCCGCGGCGCACGGCCGCCAGCACCCCGGCGCCGACCCCGAGCAGGGTGGCCACCAGGAGGCTGAGGAACGCGAGCTCCAGCGTGACCGGCAGGCGGGTCAGGATGGTGCGCGACACGGTGATGCCGGTGCGCAGCGAGTCCCCGAGATTGCCGCGTGCGAGCTGCCCGACCCACCGCCAGTACTGTACCGGCACCGGCCTGTCGAGCCCGTACTTGGCGCGGACCTGCGCGACCGCCACCGGGTCCTGCTCCTCGCCGGCGATGACCGCCGCCGGGTCGCCGGGCAGGGCGCGGACGCCCAGGAAGACCACGATGGTGGCCAGCAGCAGCGTCAGCAGCGATTGCCCCGCCCGGCGAAGCACGTACGCGCGCACCGTGCCCGCCTGTCGCGTCAGCTCGCCGTGAGGCCGGCGAACGCGACCCGGATCAGCGAGTCGGCGTAGACGTTCAGCCCGCCCACCTTCTTGGAGGCGGCGATGTAGGTCTTCAGCCGGTAGAGGTAGATGATGCTGTCGCGCTGCTGCACGGCCTTGATGACCTGCCCGTAGAGCTGCTTGCGCTGGTTGAGGTCGCCGGTCGTGCGTGCCTGCAGGATCAGGTCGTCGATGCTCTTGTCGCTCGCGCGGCTGACGTTCTGCGACCCCTGGGACAGGTGGAAATTGGAGATGTTGCCGTCAGGGTCGACCCGGCCCGACCAGCCCACCTGGTAGGCCTGGTAGTGGCCGGCGTCGGTCTCGTCCAGCGAGGTGGCGAACTCGGTGGGACGCAGCTTCACGTCGAAGCCCGCCTCCTTGGCCATGGACTGGACAGCCTGGCCGATGCGCGTGGCGAGCGGGGTGTTGTCGGTCATCAGCTCGACCCGGAGCGGGGTCTTCACCCCGGCCTGGGCCAGGAGCTGCTTGGCCTGGTTGACGTCGTGGGCCGGGCACTGCGACAGCGAGGGGGTGGCGTAGGGGCTGTTCAGCGGGATCGGGCTGCAGGTCGGCTCGTAGAGCCCGTTGAACACCACCTTGTTGAGCGTCTCGCGGTCGAGGCTCAGCTCGAACGCGTGCCGCACCCTGGGGTCGTTGGCCAGCGGGCCGGCGACCTTGCCGGTCGGCGCCGGCGACAGCCCCCTGGTGTTGGCCAGGTTGATGGTGATGCCCTGGTAGCCGAGCGAGCCCGCGGTGAGGAGCTGCAGGGAGGAGTCGCCCTGCACGGCCCGCACGTCGCTCGGCTGGATCTGGTCGGAGACCTGGATGTCGCCGGAGCGCAGGTTGGCCAGGCGGATGTTGGCGTCGGGGATCGGCTTGTAGATGATCTTGTCGAGATGGACCTTGTCCTTGTCGTAGTAGAGGTCCGACTTCGCCAGGACGATGCGGCCCTGCGCGACCCGCTCGACGAACTTGAACGGCCCAACGCACACAGGGCTGGTGCCGAACTTGTCGCCGAGCTTGTCGAGCTGCGCCGGTGACATGACCATGCCGGAGCGGTCGGCCAGCACCGCGGCCAGCGGCGCGAACGGCTGCGACAGGTGGATGCGCACGGTCGAGGGGTCGACCGCGTCGACGCTGCTGACGGCCAGCAACTCGGACTGCCGCTGCGAGCCCTTGAGCGTGCGGTGGCGGTCCAGCGACTTCTTGACCGCCGCGGCGTTGAAGTCCGTGCCGTCGTTGAACTTGACCCCTTGGCGCAGCTTGATGTCGACCGTCTTCCCGCCGGCGAGACGGTCGGCATGCTGGCCGCGAGCTGCGGCACGACGCTCAGCTTCTGGTCGATGTCGTACAGCTTCTCGCACAGGGACGTGAACACCGTGCGGCCGACGAGCGAGCGGGCCAGCGTCGGGTCGAGCTGGTCGGGGTCGTCGGCGAGGGCGACCGTCAGAGTGCCGCCGTTGCGGAGCGGGCCGCTGGCGCCCGTGCCGGATCCTCCCGAAGTGCTCTTGTTGCCTACCGGGCCGCACGCCGCCAGCAGCAGCAGCACGCCGCACACGAGCAGGATCCACCAGGCCCACCGCTTCATCACGCCCGCTCCTTTGCTCGGCGATCGGGGGGCATACAGTTGCGTGCGAACGATTCGCCAATAGTTTCAGGAAGCAGGAGCAACCGCAACGAAGCAAGGCAAAGGAGCCATGTCTAGTGATCGGGACGAGACCGGAGCTCAGGGGCACCTTCGGGATGGTGTCCTCCACCCACTGGCTCGCTTCCTCCGCCGGCATGGCAATGCTGGAGCGTGGTGGCAACGCGTTCGACGCCGCGGTCGCCGCCGGCTTCGTCCTGCAGGTGGTCGAGCCGCACCTGAACGGCCCCGGCGGGGAGGTGCCGATCCTCGCCTACAGCGCGGAGCGTGACCGGGTCGTGGTGGTCGGCGGCCAGGGCGTCGCCCCCGGCGCCGCGACCATCGCGCACTTCCGCGACCTCGGCCTGGACCTGGTCCCGGGCAGCGGCCTGCTGCCCGCCTGCGTGCCCGGCGCGGTCGGCGCCTGGCTCGAGCTGCTCGGCCGGCTCGGCAGCATGCGGCTTCGCGACGTGCTCGAGCCGGCCATCGGCTATGCCGACGGCGGCTATCCGGTCGTGCCACAGATCGCCGCCACGATCTCCGGCGTCGAGCAGCTCTTCCGCGAGGAGTGGGCCAGCTCGGCAGCGGTCTACCTGCCCGGCGGGGGCGTGCCCCGGCCCGGCGGCAGGCTCCGCAACCCGGCGCTCGCCGCCACCTGGCGCAGGCTCCTGGCCGAGGCGGAGGCCGCCTCCAGCGACCGCGACGGCCAGGTCGAGGCTGCCCGGGCCGCCTTCTACGAGGGCTTCGTCGCCGAGGCGGTCGACCGCTTCGTCGCCGCCACCGAGGTGATGGACTCCAGCGGGCGCCGCCACCGCGGCCTGCTCAGCGGCGACGACCTGGCCCGCTGGCGGGCCGGCGTGGAGCAGCCGGCCACGTTCGACTACCACGGCGTGCGGGTCTGCAAGACCGGGCCGTGGGGCCAGGGGCCGGTGTTCCTGCAGCAGCTCGGCCTGCTCGCCGGCTTCGACCTCGATGCCATGGGACTGGGCGGCGCCGACTACGTCCACACCGTGGCGGAGTGCGCCAAGCTCGCCTTCGCGGACCGTGAGGCGTGGTACGGCGACCCGGCCTTCGTGGACGTGCCGCTCGAGGGGCTGCTCGACCCCGCCTACGCCGACCGCCGCCGCGCGCTGGTCGGCGAGCACGCCTCGCTCGGGCTGCGGCCGGGCTCGGTCGACGGCCGCGACCCCCGGCTCCCGCCGCTGGCCCAGGAGGCCTCCTCGCGTGAGCCGGCCGGCGCGTACGCGGGCGTGGGCGTGGGCGAGCCGACCACGTCCGCTGCGGAGCAGGAGGGGCTGGGCGACACCTGCCACGTCGACGCCGCCGACCGCTTCGGCAACATGGTCGCCTGCACGCCCAGCGGCGGCTGGCTGCAGAGCTCCCCGGTCATCCCGGAGCTCGGCTTCTGCCTCGGCACGCGCGGCCAGATGTTCTGGCTGGTCGAAGGGCTGCCCAACTCGCTGGAGGCCGGCAAGCGGCCGCGCACGACCCTGACGCCGAGCCTGGCCCTGCGCAACGGCAAGCCCTGGCTCGCCTTCGGCACCCCCGGCGGCGACCAACAGGACCAGTGGTCGCTGGCCTGGTTCCTCGCGCACCTGCACTTCGGGCTGGACCTGCAGCTCGCGATCGACGCGCCGAGCTTCCACACCGAGCACTTCCCGAGCTCGTTCTACCCGCGCCAGTCCAGACCCGGCGTGCTGGTGGTCGAGGACCGCCTCGGACCCGAGGTCATCGAGGACCTTCGCGCCCGTGGCCACCGGGTCGAGACGGCGGGGCCGTGGTCGCTCGGGCGCATGTGTGTGGTCGGCCGCGACCCCGCCACCGGCTTCCTCATGGCCGCCGCCAACGCCCGCGGTCGCCAGGGCTACGCGGTCGGCCGGTAGCGGGAGCCTGTCCAGAGCAGCCGGGGCGGGCGCAGTGATCAACGTCACCGGGTCTCGGTGACAGAGATCACTTCAGTCTGGGTTGTCCGGCGTTACTCTTACGCGTGTTCCCACGGTTCTGCCTGGATGACGTGGACGTTCTGGCCCGTGCCCGCCGGTCCGGGCTTGGCGGGGAGGGACCATGACCGCGGCCGTCCTGTACGGCAATTTCCGCGCCGAGCTGCTCGTCGAGCACGGCACCCGTCTGGACCGGGTCTCTCTGGAGACCGCGGCCCCAGCGCTGCGCCGCCGCGACTTCGACCAGCCGGCGCCGGCACCCGGCACCGAGCTGCTCGGGCGCTCCGGCCTGCTCAACCAGCTCGCCGAGGTGGCCCGGCCCGGCTGGGCGATCGAGCTGCGGGCACCCTGCGGGTTCGGCAAGTCCAGCCTCCTGTCCGCGCTCGCGGCCCGCCTCGCCGCCGCCAGACCCGCGCCGGTGGTGACCGTGCGCGTCGGCCCGCTCTCCGCGGACGATGCGCTCGACCGGCTGTTCGGTGCCCTGTACACCGCCGACAAGCCTGTCAAGCCGACCGCCGAGCAGCGCAGCAGCCTGCTCGCGCAGGTCAGGGCGATCGTCGTCCTGGACGACGTCGGCCTCGCGCCCGACCAGGTCGCCGGGGTCCTCGCCACGCTGCCGCAGTGCCTGGTGCTGGTCGGCGCCGAGCGACCGGTCGTGGAGGCAGCGGGCGCCTCGGTGGCGATCGAGGGGCTGGCCGAGCCCGCCGGCCTGCAGCTCCTCGCCCGCGACCTGGGCCGACCGCTCGACGACGCCGAGCACGACGACGCGGTACGGCTGTGCGCGGCGGTCCAGGGCCAGCCGCTGCGCCTGCGCCAGGCCGCCGCGCTGGCGGCGGCGGGCGAGGGCTCCCTGCACAGCCTGGCCGCTCGGGCCGAGCGCGACCCGCTGGCGCTGGACCGGCTGACCGTCCACGCACTCGGGGACGCCGAGCGCCGTGTGCTGGCGGTGCTGGCGCTTGCCGCCGGAGCGGTGCTGCCCGGCGACCTCGTCGAGGTCATCAGCGGGATCGGCGACATCGCCGAGCAGCTCGGCCAACTGCGCCGCCGCGGCCTGGTCGAGCAGGAGCGCGACCGCTTCGGCCTGCCCCGCTGCATGGGGGAGGGCTACCGCAAGCTCCTGCTGGCCAACCTCCAGCTCGGCGGCAGCGTCCAGCCGCTCGTCGGCTGGCTCGGCCAGCGCGACCCGACCGGCTCCGACGCCCTGGCGGGGGCAGGCGCGGCGGTCGAGCTGCTGGGGGTGCTGGCCGAACGTGCCGAGTGGGCCGAGCTGGCCCGTCTCGCGGAGGTGACCTCGCGCGTGCTCACCCTCGCGGGCAGGTGGGAGACCTGCCGCCAGGTCCTCCAGCAAGGCCTCCACGCGGCGCGACAGCTCGGCGACCTGGCCGCCGAGGCGCGCTTCAGCCACGACCTCGGCTCGTTGCAACTGTGCGCCGATGAGCTGCAGCAGGCCCACGACCTGCTCACTCGCGCGCTGGTGCTGCGCCAGGAGCACGGCGACCGCGAGGGCGCCGCCCTCACCCGGCACAACCTCGCCCTCCTGCCGGCCGCGCCCCCGCCGCCCCCCGACCCGCGCCGGGCGCCGCGCCAGGGACTGCGCGACCGGCTGCGGCAGGCGCGGCGGCGGCTCCCGGCGCTGCTGTCCCTGGCCGGGCTCTTCGCGCTCCTGATGCTTTTCCTCTGGCGCACCCTTGCGCCCGGTCTCCCCACCACCACCAACACGACCACTACGACCATCAGGCCGGTCAGCTCGGCCACGAGCACAAGGCCCACCGCCCCGACCAGGACGACCGGGACGACCGGTCCCTCGTCAGGGCCTGCCGGCAGCGGGGGTGGGCCCGGGCTGCCCGGGATCGCCGCCCCCGGCAGCGTCCGGTTCCCGCTGACCGCCGTCGGCAGCACCGCTGTGCAGGTCTTCCAGGTCACCAGCACCGGCAAGGGACCCCTGCGCCTTGGCGACTTCGAGCTGGACGGCGACCGCGCCGACTTCACGGTCGACGGCTGCCGGCGGGTCAGCCTGGCCCAGGGCAGGTCCTGCCAGATCACCGCCCGGTTCACGCCGACCGCCGAGGGCGGCCGTCGTGCGACGCTCACGGTCCACCAGAACCTCCCCGGCCCGCCGACCAGGGTCCTGCTCGCCGGCACCGGCGGCCCTGGGCCCACACCGACGTTCACCGTGAGCGTTGCGACCGAGGGCACGGACCTGCGGGTGACCAGCGCCCCGCCCGGCATCGACTGCCCAGGGACGTGCCAGTCGACCTTCCCCGCGGGCTCCACGGTCACGCTCCAGGGGGCCACGGGGTCGGGAACGGTCGTCTGGGAAGGCGACTGCGCCGGAGCGGTCGACGTCTGCACCCTCACGGTCGACCGCGACCGGCAGGTCCTGGTGTCCGTGAAGCCGGTGACCGCGAGCCTCGCGGTCACCGTCTCGGGCACGTCCGGGAAGGTGACGAGCGATCCACCAGGGATCGACTGCACCAACGACGACGGTACGTGCCTGGCGAAGTTCCCGGCCGGGGCCGACGTCACGCTCACCGCCTCCTCCACGCTGGTGATCTGGGGCGGCGCCTGCAAGGGCAGCGGCCCCACGTGCAGCGTGACCCTCGGCGAGGACACGAAGGTCGAGGCCCAGTTCTACGTGGTCCCCTAGCGTTGTCGCCCGGCTCGTCTACACTCGTCCAATGCCGATCGCTATTCATGCAGAGAACCTTGTCCGACGGTTCGGCGAGGTCGAGGCGGTGCGCGGGGTCAGCCTCGACGTCGAGGAGGGCGAGATCTACGGGTTCCTCGGCCCGAACGGCGCCGGCAAGTCGACCATCGTCCGGATCCTGACCACCCTGCTCGAACCCACCGCCGGAGCGGGTTCGGTGCTCGGGCACGACGTCGTCCGGGAGCGGACCACCGTGCGGCGCCTGATCGGCGTCGCCCTGCAGGAGGCCGGCCTCGACCCCAAGCAGACCGGTCGGGAGCTGCTGACCTTGCAGGCGCGGCTGTACGGGCTGCGGGGGGCGGTGCTCGTCGAGCAGGTGCGCGAGGTGACCGAGCTGGTCGGCCTGACCGACGCCATCGACCGGCGCATCCAGGGCTACTCGGGCGGTATGAAGCGCCGCCTCGACCTGGCCTCGTCCCTGCTGCACCGGCCGCGGGTGCTGTTCCTCGACGAGCCGACCACCGGGCTGGACCCGACCTCGCGCGGGCTCATCTGGGACCGGGTGCGACAGCTCCGGCAGGAGTTCGGCGCCACCATCTTCCTGACCACACAGTACCTGGAGGAGGCGGACCAGCTCGCGGACCGGGTCGCGATCATCAACCGCGGCAAGATCGTCCGCGAGGGCGCGCCCGAGGCGCTCAAGGCCGAGGTCGGCGCGGACGTGATCGACGTCGCCGTCGACGACCGCGAGTGTGGGGCGGCCCGGGTCGCGATCCTCGACATGCAGTCCAGCGGCGAGCTGCCCGACGGCGAGGTCAGGGGCACCGCGACGGGCTACACCCTGTTCGTCCCCGACGGTCCGGGCCACATCGCGACGCTGGTGCGCGGCCTCGACCGGGCCGGGATCAGCACCGGGCCGATCAGCGTCTCGCGGCCGACCCTGGACGACGTGTTCCTGGCCGCCACCGGCGGGCGCCTTGAGGCCTCGCACGAGCAGGAGCCCGGCCTGGACGGCGAGCGCGCGAGGACCGGCGCGGGGGCGGCGCGGTGAGCGCCCCGGCGAGCGCGCGCAGCAGCGCCGAGCCGCGCACGCTGGCGGCCCCGGCCGGGTTCGCGCCCGACGTGGGCGCGATGGCCGGGCGGGCGGTCCGGGGGCTGCTGCGCGAGCCGGAGTCCTTCATCCCCGCGCTGGTCATCCCGCTGTTCTTCTTCGTGGTGCAGCTCGGCGCGCTCGGCCGCGTGGCGGAGCGCGCCTTCGGGATCTCCAACTACGCGGCCTTCCAGCTCCCGGTCGCGGTGCTGTTCGCCGCCGCCAACACCTCGGGCGGGAACGCGCTGGTGCTCGACATCGCCAACGGCTACTGGGACAAGCTGAGCCTGACCCCGGTGCACCGTTCGGCCATGGTGATCGGCACCCTGCTCGGCGAGGTCGTCGCGGTGATCGGCTACAGCGTGCTGCTGATGGCCTTCGGCTGGGTGATCGGCGTGCGCTTCGCCGGGCCGGAGCCGGTGGGCGCGCTCGGCCTGCTCGGGCTCACGGTCCTGTTCGGAGCCGGCTTCGCCGCCATCAGCGTGGCCGTGGCCCTGGCCACCGGCTCGGTGCGGGCGACCCAGACGACGTTCATCATCTTCTTCCCGCTGCTGTTCCTGACACCCGGGACGCTGCCGCGGGGGCTGATGACCGGGTGGTTCAAGACCGCGGTGGCGCTCAACCCCGTCACCTACATCCTCGAGGCGGCGCGCAGCTTCATCTTCCACCTCGACGCCGTCGTCCTGCTCAAGGGCCTGGTCGCCTGCCTCGGCTTCTGTGCCTTCACGTTCGCCCTGACCGTGCTCGCCTTCCGCCGGCGCGCCCACCTCGCCTAGGGCGCGGGGTCCGTGGAGCCTGCGGCGTCAGGGCAGGACCGCGTCGGCGATGCCGGTGCGGGGACGGCGGCTCGGGGCCAGCGGCAGGCGCAGCTCGAAGCGGGCGCCGGCGGTCGGGCGCGCCGGGTCGACGGCGAGCAGCTCGCCGCCTTGGGCGCGGGCGAGCTGGCGCGCGATGGTCAGGCCGAGCCCGAGGCCCCGCGGGTCGTGGCACGCTCCCGCGTCCAGGCGGGTGAATTGCTCGAAGATCCGTTCACGCTCCCGGGCGGGCACGCCCGGCCCGGCGTCCTCGACCGCGAGCACGGCGGTGCCGCCGGCGCGCCTGGCCTCCAGCCAGATCGGTGAGGCGGCGGGCGTGTACTTGTCGGCGTTGCCGAGCAGGTTGTCGAGCACCTCGAGCACCTGGTCCGGATCGATGTGGACCAGGAGAGGACCGCCGGCCTCGACCGCGATGGGCCTGCCGGGATAGGTGAGGCAGGCCACGTGCCCCGCCTGGCGGACGAGGCCGGCGGCGTCGACCAGCTCGCGCTCGGCCGGGTCGGGCTGGAGCGTGGCCCTTCGCGGCTCGGCGCCGTCGAGGAGCTGGTCGATCATATTGTTGAGCCTCTTGGCCTGCTGGAGGCCGGTCCTTGCGTAGTCGATCACCTGGCCGAGGCCGAGCTGCGCGCCACGCTGCTCGACGGTCCGCAGCATCGCCATGATGCTGGCCAGGGGGGTGCGGAGCTCGTGCGCGACGGCGGCGAGCCGTTCGCCGTCGCGCTGCTCGGCCTCGTCCCAGGTGAAGGGCTGATTGCTGGGCCGGCGAGGCTGCGGGGGCGGATGAAGCCCCGCCGGCCCAGACATCTCGGGACGCCCGGCTCCGTCCGCCGCGGACGGGCCGGTCGGCCTCGCGGGTGGCGTGGGGGAGCCACCCGCGAGGCCGGCCTCCAGACCGCCGTCGCGTTCCCGGGATGCGCGGATGGCCGCCGCCTGCCGTCGCAGGCCGCCTGGCCAGCGCGGTCCCGCATCGGGTGCCGGGCCGAGGGGGGTGGAGTCCGGGACCGGCTGCGGTGACCTGGGCGGCAGTGCGGCGGCCATCTGCGCATCCCTTCTTCGAGCGTTCCAGCGGCCGTTGGATCGGTTGGGTCAGAGGAGTCGGTTCGGGCCAGGGAATCGGGCGGGGGTGGTCCTGCGGAGCCGCCAGGCGGCCAGCGCCAGCGCGAGCACGCCGGACGCCACCAGCCCGAGGCCGGTGAGCAGCAGCCGGGTCGTGCCGCCCGTCCCGGTGAAGGGCAGGTCGCACATCGGCATCATCTTGTCCATGTTGTGGTCGGCGAAGGCGATCTGCCGGCCGTCCGGGCCGGCCACGGTCAGGTGGATGCTCGCGACCTGGTTGAGCTGGGCCTTGACGGTCGTCTTGAAGGTCCCCGCCGGCGAGGTGGTGACGCTCTGGCGCGCCAGCGTCGTGTTGTTGTCCTGGTCGACGAGCGTGAGGCGCAGCGTGGCGCTCTTGGGCATGTCCGTGCCCGCGGCGTCGATGCCGGTGCAGGTCATGTCGCGCAGGGCCGCGCGCGGCGTCTGCGCCAGCGCGGCCGACGGCAGGAGCAGCAGCGCCATCACGCCACCAGCCAGCAGGAACCTGAGCGGTCGCATGGTCGTCGTGCCTTCCTTTCTTCGGGTGTGGGGGAGCTGGGGGGTCAAGGGGTGGTCTCCGGTGTGAACGCGTCGGTCTTCGGCCCGAGCCGGACCTCGATGGCGTCGACCGTGACCGTGGACTGCCTGGCCAGGCCGGGGACGACGACCTCCACGGACAGCTCAGAGCCTGGCCGGTGGGTCACGTGAGCGACGTCGAGGCGCTGCCAGGAGCCGCCCGGCAGCACCACGCCGGCGGTGTCGGTGGACAGGCGTCGGCCGTTCGCGTACTCGACCAGGTTCAGCTCGGCGGTCGTCCCGGCCTTGCTGGCCCGGACCCAGGCGACGGCCGTGTAGGACCTGCGCGCCTGGCACTCGGTCACGTGCCGCGCGGTCACGCCGGGCGCGGCGCCGGTGCCGGGGGCGAGGCTGAGTGCCATGGCCCGCTCGCGTGCACCGTCGCTCAGGTCCAGCCTGGCCCCGCCGATCGCGCTCCAGCCGTCCAGGCCCTCCTCGAAGCCGGGGTTGGCAAGAAGGTTGCCGCCGTCCACGGCGGGCGTGCCGGCAGGTGCGGTCGCGCCGGGAGTGGGCACGCCGGCCGCCGGCGCCTTGGCGGGGGCTCCCGTCGTGGACGGCGGGCTGGTCGGCTGGGCGGGGGCCTCCGGCGCCATGGGGGCCTGGGTGGCCACCGGCTCGCCGTGCCTGGTGACGGCGATGGCGAGCAGCCCGCCGATGACGATCGTGATCGCGATCAGGAGGAACTGGCCGAGCATCGCCCCCCGCTCGCGCGGCGGGTGACCTGACAGATGCTTCCCGGTCGAGTAGCGCATGCCGGCACGCTCGCACCCACGCCTAATGCTTCCCTAACGGACCCGGTCTGCCTGCGCCCGCCCGGGTGCGTCACGCCCGCCCGAGCGCCTCGGCCTCGGCGAGCCGTGCGTGCGCCCCCACCTCGCGGTAGAAGGCGGCCGCGGTCCCCAGGTCCGCGTCGGCGTCGGCGGGGCGCCCGGCGGCGAGCGCCAGCCGGGCCGCGGCGAGCCGGGCCCCGGCCTCCTCAGGGCGGGCGCCGATCCGCGCGTAGATCTCGGCGGCGCGCCAGGGCTCCCCCACGACCAGCGCGCGCGCCGCCCCCAGCCACGGCGAGGGCGGCACGCCGCAGCCGTCCAGCAGCGCGAGCGGGTGCCCGAGCGCGGCCAGCGCGGTGCCGAGGTCGGCGCTGATCTCGGCGCCGAGCAGGCTGCCGCCGAGGCCGGCGAGCAGCTCGCCGGTCATGGCCCTGGCCGCCCCCTCCCGCCCCGCGGCGAGCAGGGCGCACGCCCGGAATGCGCAGGCCGGGTTGAGCGCCATGGGATCGTTGGTGCGCCGCGCCAGCTCCAGCGCGGCGGCGGAGTCGGCCAGGGCCCCGTCCAGGTCGCCGCGCGCCAGGCGGATCCGGCCCCGCCACACACGGCACTCCCACTCGAGATAGTGGCCCTCGCCGCCGGGGGAGGCCACCAGGGCGTCGACCACCGCGACGGCCTCGTCCCAGCGGCCGGTCCAGTAGTGCTCGGCGACCCGCTGGAGCTGGATCGAGCGCAGCGACCGCATGGACCCGAACCGCTCGGCCAGCCGCGCGGCCGCCGCCCAGGTCGCGAAGCAGCGGCCCAGGTCGCCGAGGGCCGCCAGCGCGTACGCCAGGTTGAGGTGCCAGGAGACCGCCGGCGTTCCCTGCCGCTCGAAGGTGGCGATGGCGGCCTCGAGCTCGCCGAGGCCACCGGCGTCGCCCGCGTCCACCCGGGCCAGGCCGATGGTGCCGAGCGCATCCGCCTCCAGGTCGCGCAGCCCCAGCTCGCGCGCCATGACCAGGACCTCGGCGGCGGCCTCGCGCGCCTCGGCGTGCCGGTTGGCCATGGCCAGGTGCGCCATGCGGCCCTTGGCCACCGCCGCCTTGACAGGGGAGGGTGGGGTGCCGGCGACCAGCGCGCGCGCCCGCTCCAGATGGGCGGCGCGCTCCCCACCGCGGCCGCCGAGGAAGGCGAGTTCGCCGAGCAGCAGCTCGGCCTCGGCCGCGGGCTCCTGCTCGCCGCGGGCGAGGAACAGGTCGCGGGCGGCCACGAGCGCGGCCTCGCCCGCGCCCTCGCCGCGGCAGCGTGCCCGCCCGAGCCGCAGCAGCAGGGCGGCGCGCCCCGGCTCGCGCTCCGGGCACAGCTCCAGCGCCTGGGTGTAGGAGCGGGCCGCGCCGGCGTACAGCCCCAGCGCCGCGGCGCGGTCGCCGGCCGCGCGCAGCGCGGCCCTGGCGCGCTCCTCGAGGCCCGGGACCTGCTCGCCGGCGGCGCGTGACAGCTCGAGCGCCGCGCGGTAGTGGTAAGCGAGCAGGTCGGTGCGCTCCCCCGCCCGGCCGGTGCCGAGCCGCTCCAGCCAGGCGGCGGCGCCGAGGTGCTTGGTGGCCCGCTCCGCCCGGAGGATCTGCCCGTAGGCCACGTCTCGCAGCACCACGTGCCGGAAGGCGTACCCGGCCAGGCCCGCGGCGTCGGAGCGCCCGTCGAGCTCGAGCAGCTCCCTGGTCTCGAGCCGCCGCAGGCGGGCCTCGAGCACGGCGGGCTCGCGGCCGCCGATCTCGGCCAGCGCGCCCACCCAGCCGGTCTGGCCGAGCACGGCCGCGTCCTGCAGGACCGCCTTCTCGGCCGCGGGCAGGGCGTCGAGGCGGGCGCCGACGATCCCGTGCACCGTCTCGGGCAGTGGCAGGGTGGTGCCGGGCGGCGCGGCCAGGTCCAGGCCCCGGTCCCGCAGCATGCGCACGTACTCCTCGGCGAACAGCGGGTTGCCGCCGACCCTCGAGAGCAGCTCGGGCGCGACGGTCTTCGGCAGGCCGTGGTGGTCGAGGAGGGCCGTCAGCAGTGCGGCGGTGTCGCTCGAGGAGAGCGGCTCCAGCTGGACGGTGGTGCTGTGGGCGCGGCGGCGACGGGCCCAGCGGGGCCGCCGTTCCCCGAGCTCAGGGCGGGCGGTGACGATGACCAGCAGCGGCGCGCCGCCGGCCGGGACCGCCCGCGGGTCGGCCAGGCTCTCGAGGAAGTCCAGCAGCGCGGGGTCCGCCCACTGCGCGTCCTCGACCGCCAGCACCAGCGGTCGCTCGGCCGCCAGCGCGTGCAGGAAGCGGCGCCAGACGACCAACATCTCCTCGCTGTGGTCGTCGTCGAGCTGCCCGGCGCCGCCCGTGCCGGCGGTGGCGCCGACCAGGCGCAGCAACTGCCCGGCCACCCACGCGGTGGCCTCCCTCCCGTCCCGGCCGAGCACCCGCTCGACCGTGCGGCGGAGCTTCCGCTCGGCCTGCTCGGCGGTGTCGCTCTCGATGATGGCGGCCTCGGCCTTGACGACCTCGGCGAGCGGCAGGAAGGCCATGGCGCCGTAAGGGGGTGAGCGGCCCTGCCGCCAGGCCACCGGCCGCGGGTCCGCCTCCAGCGCGGCCGCCAGCTCGGCCAGCAGCCGGCTCTTGCCGATGCCGGCCTGGCCCAGCACGGTCACCAGCCGCGGCCGCCTGCTGGCGAGCACCGCGGTGAGCTCGTCCAGCAGGGCGCCGAGCTCGGCGCCGCGGGCGACCAGCGGCGGGGAGCGGCGCCGCGGCGGCCCGGGTGCCGCAGCGCCGTCGGGGTCGAGCGGGCTCCACACCGCGGCGGGCTCACCGCTGTGCAGCGTCACCATGCCGGCGGGCCCGTAGGCGATCGCCCGCTCGCTGGCCCGCACGGTCGCCTCCGTCACCAGCACGGCGTCCGGCGGCGCCACCTCGAGCAGGCGCGCGCAGGTGGTGATCGGGTCGCCGAGCACCCGCTGTCCGGCAGCGCCCGCCGCGCCGCGTGCGCCGAGCCTGACCAGGGCCCTGCCGGTGGCGACCGTGACCCGTACCCGGGTGCCCTGCGTGGCGGCCAGGGCGCGCCGGATCGCCAGCGCCGCCTGCACGGCGCGCTCCGGGTCGTCGTCGTGGGTGCGAGGCAGGCCGAACACGCCCAGGGCGCGACTGCCGACCCGCTGCTCGACCACGCCGCCGAAGCGCTCGACCTCGGCCTGGACGCGCGCCACGTGCGCGGTGAGGCTCTGCTCGACGTCCTCGGGATCAGGGTCGCTCCAGGTCGTCACCGCCTCGTCGACCTCGGCGAGGAGCACGGTGACGAGCTTGCGCTCGGCTTGGTGCGGGACGGCACCACCGGGCGCGGCGGGATCGGGCATGGTGGCTCCGAAGCTCCGGACGCTCCGACCGGCTCGGTCGCCTCAAGGGTAGCCGTTTGCCGGCCGGCCCGCGCCCGGAAAAGCGGCGGCGAGCGTGACGAGGATCGAGCGGAGCGCCGCGAGCACAAAGGGCCTCCCTTTCCTTGTCCGCCTGCATCAGGACCCCGCGGCCCGGCGCTACGATACTAAGCTATCCCGATGATAGAGAGCTATCTCTATCTACACAAGCATAATCTCAGTCGATGAGAAGGAAATTTCGGCGCGGGCCAGTTCCAGATGCTGTTCGAGGGGGCGGTGGTCGGCGCGCTGATCGACGGGCGGCCCCAGGTGGCACGGATCGCCCGCCACCTGGCGGTGGTCGCCCTGGCGGCCAGCGGCCTCGCCCGGCGGCTGCCGCCG